>Ga0118677_10014740_pt1 | contig 10965 bp, 9 predicted proteins | sample AliMusrvi5mmetaG_FD_86154 | JGI IMG/M metagenome (GOLD analysis project Ga0118677, IMG submission 86154)
GCTCTGAAGCGCTTTGTGGAGCAATTCGACGTCCCGGCGTGCCTTGTCGAGGCGGCGGCCGAGCACAGTCCGGAACTGGCGGAAACGGTAGCGATGGATTTCCGGCCACTCGTGGCCCAACTCTCGCGCGAGGAGTGCGACCGCTTCCTCTGCCGATTCGCGCAGGGCGACGCGACCGCCGGCATGGAACTCAAGAAACAATTGCTCACCCTGGAGACGCGACCCCCGGCCGCCTCGGGATCGGGTCGTTCGATCGATGAGCTGCTGAAGCGGGCCGAAGCGATCGAGACGGCCCGCAAGAGGCGTCAGGAGCAGGAAGCCCGCAGGAAACACGAGGCCGAGATGAAAGCCCTGGCCAGCCGCGAGGTGGAAACCTGGCAGCAGGCGGCATCGCTGGTGGATCTCAAGCAAACGAAGAGCTACAACGAGGCCGTTCAGTTGCTGGTCAAGTTGGCGCAATTGGCCGAATTCCGAGGCTCGAAGGACGACTATCGGCGGCGACTGGTCGACCTTTGTGAACGGTACAGGCGACTTTCGGGCTTCAAGTGGCGCGTCCAGCAGGCGAAGTTGCTCGAATGATCTGGGCTGAGATGCTGACGCGCGCAGTAAGCGAGGGAGACTGAACTCGTGCGACGGGAATGTCGGAAGCATTTCCCCTCTTTTTGCGTGTCACGCTAATGCCGGGTACGCTGCAGCGGACGGAAGTGGGCCTTTCCGACGTCGGCTTGACACGCTCGGGATCAAGTACAAGAGCCTGCATGCCGACAGCGACGGGACTCTCTGCCTGAACCTCTCGGGAACGCCGATCACGGACTTGGCGCCCCTGAGGGAACTGCCGCTGACCCACCTTTGCCTTCAGGGATGCTACGGAATTACAGACTTCTTACCGCTGAGAGAGATGCGGCTGTCCTCGCTCAACCTGTGCCGAACCCGAATGTCGGATTTGTCAGTTCTCACGCGCATGCCGCTGTTCCACCTGGATCTGCGTCGTACCCGGGCTGCTGACCTGCTTCCCTTGACGGGCGTGGGATTGGCGTGCTTGGACATTCGCTTCATGGTGATACGGGACGTGTCGCCTCTTGGGCAGACGCCTTTGGAGGAACTCTCTTTTCATCCAAGCCGCATCCAAGAAGGGCTTGGCGTGCTGAAAGGCATCCGGACGCTGTGGACAATCAACCGCACACCCGCGGAAGAATTCTGGAGGAAGCACAGCACTGAACTATCAACAACGCGCCGTTCCGCCTCGTGATCCGCCGTTGCGGCGCACGAGTGCGCGGAGGATGGTATCCAAGACATGATCGAGACGCTTGCCGACATCCTCGGCCAGGAACCGCAGCACGAAATAACCGTTTTCCTGCAGCAAGGCGTCCTTGTGACGGTCCCGGCGGTAGGCATCGGGATCGGATAGGTGTTGCGGGCCGTCCAGTTCTACAGCCACCCCCATTTGCGCACAGAGCAAGTCCACCTCCATTCGTCCCCGCTCGCCGAAGGGAATCGGGATCTCCGTATTGAGGACGAACTTCCCTGCCGTCTCGGGCAGCGTTTCTAGCCGGCGGTAGAGGAATGCCTCCGTGGCGCTGCGCGCGCGGTTCTCCCCTTGCGCATCGGTTTGGAACTTTCGCGCGGCATACACGAAGAGGTTGCCCAGATGCGCATCCACGCCATCCCGGATCAGCCGCTGAACGCTCGCGGCATAGTCGTGCTTCCACTCCGGATCGACTGGAAGCGGAACCTCGGCAGGCCAACCCGGCACGGCGCTGGCCGGCAACAGGATGGAATAGCCGATTGCCTCGTATCCCTTGCAGCGCCGGTCGAACATGCGTGCCAGCATGGGGGCGTTGAGATCGGCATAGTCGTAGATGCGGACCTCCTTCTTGTGATCGTGCAGCCGGTGCAATCGGCCCGCATATTGAGCGACAGTTCCGCGCCAGGACACTGGCAACGTAAGAAAGAGGGTGTCCAGCCGGGCATCGTCAAATCCCTCGCCGAGGAATCGCCCAGTTGCCAGCAGAACCCGTTCCTCATTCTCAGGAATGCCGGCAATCTGGGCGCGCACCCCTGCGAGTTGCTTTTTCCCCATGCCGCCCTGTAGGACGATGGCGTGCCGGACTGCGGGCGTCAGTTGTTCCGCCAGTTTCGCGAGGTGTTCGGTTCGCTCCGTCAGCACCACGGGAGAACGGCCCTGCCGGACGGCATCCAGGACGTCCTCGCAAATCAACCGGTTGCGGCTCTCGTCGGCGATCAGCGCATCATAGAGCGCATGGAATTGCATGCGGACGTCCGAATCTCCGGAGGCCGGCGGAAGGAACGACGTTGGGCGGACCATCACGCTGTGCGTAAAGGGGCGTTGGGCCGCCTGCTGCTTGGCGTCAACGCGGTATCGAATCGGACCGCAGTGCATAAAGATGATCGGATGATGGCCATCCTTGCGCGTCAGGGTGGCAGACAACCCCGTGACGTATCGCGCCTTGGCACGTCGGGCAATCTGCTCGAAGCTGGGCGCCGAGAGATGATGGCATTCGTCCACGACCAGATGACCGTACGCGCCAACGCAATCATCCACCACGCCGTCGCGCACCAAGCTCTGCATCAGTGCCACATCGAGTGTGCCGGTGGGCTTCTTTTTCCCTCCCCCGATGCGACCGATGGACTTGGGGGGTAGCCCGAGAAACGTCGATAGGCGCTCCACCCACTGCTCCATCAACTGCTTGGTGCAGACCAGGATCAAGGTGTTGACGCCGCGCTGAGCGATGAGCCACGCGGCGATCACGGTCTTGCCGAAGGCGGTCGTGGCGGCCAGGACACCCGTGTCGTGAGCGGCCAGTGCTTCGGCAGCCGGTTTCTGATCCGGGCGCAATGTCCCGAGAAATGACACGTGTAACGGTGTGCCCGTGCAACGTTCGTCACGAATGTGGGGCCGGATGCCCAGCGACGACAGAGTGCGTACAAGGTCTTCCATGCACCCTCGCGGCAACCCGATGTGTTGCGGGTGGTCCTCCGCGCAGCCGATAACACGCGGTTTACCGCGAGTTGACAGTCGCATGGCCTGCGCTTTGTAGAACTCCGGGTTCTGGAAAGCCGCCAGTCGGAGCAGGCGATTGCGGAGCGCGGGCGGCATAGAATCTTTCGCGATGTAAATCTCGTTGCCCAAGACCAGTTCCAGGGTTTCTGGAAGCGGACCGACGATGGTCGGCTCCTTGCGTCGCCGCGATGGCGGCGCGGTCCATGGCGCAATGTCGTCGTCCTCGCTCATGGCGAATTGCACTCCGACGATGCGGTCTCGGGTTTCGGCTGTACGAACAATCTGTTCAGTTTCGGAGCGGCTGACCTTTCCTACACTCGCCAGGAATGCCCACTGATCGGCATGCGGGGCATCCGATCCATCGAGAAAGACGCTATTGCCCAGATCACGAGGCCGCTTCTGTAGCGGCAGCGCGATGAGGTTGCCGAAGCCGCCTTCTGGCAGCGTGTCCTGATTTGGGAAGAACCGGTCATAGGAGCCCAAGCCGATGTCCGGACGACGCTCCATTGTCTCGGTCAGAATGTGCGCGCCGAGATCGCGTGCCAACCGGGCAGAGACGGCTTCCTCAAAAAACAGCCACAAGTGAGCGCCACTGCCGGAACGAGAGCGTTCGATGGCTGCGGGGAGTCCCATCTGCCGACAGGTATCCGCAACGGCGGCCACGTCTTCGCACCAGGTCTCCCGGTCGAAATCGGCGGCCAGAAAGAAGCAGGTCTCGTCCAGCAACATCGGATAGACACCCATGACGAATTCGCGTCCTTTGTCATCCTGGCCGGTCAGATGGTGTCGGATGGTTTCGTCAGTCAGGGGCAGGAAACGGCGGTTCGGGCACTTGGCGCACTGGACTTCACGCTTATTGCAGAGATCTCTGACCCACTCGTTGGCGCAAACGGGACTGTAGCCGGACTTGCCGGTCTTGCTGCTTTCGAACCGGCGAGGGTACACATCCTCGCGACCACGGAACAGGGACCTGAACAAAGCGATCTTGGCGTCAGGGGTGGAGTGCTGGTCGACCGTCGTGCTTGGACGTGCGGTCTCGGCGTGCAGAGGGACGCCGTCGCCATACGGTTCATCAAGTTCCTGCGGCTGCAAATCCATCGTTTGTCCCTGTCTCATTCCGCCGAACCGGGCGCGTATCCGGTCCGATCAAGGTTTTAAGTCTAGTCCAAAACCTGTCGCGATGGAATCCAGGATACAACGTCGTTTCAGTGATGTCCGGCACCCATGTGGCTTGGGGCATTTGACCGGGGGCGAGTTGGACTGAAATCCGAACTTGGCCGGCGCCTGAAGCATCTTGCTTGTAAGCTGAATGTTGTGACCAGAGCCCATCAGGACGGATGGACGTCGAAGTTCGTATACGGTCCGGGGTCGAGCAGAGGGAGAATCCGAACTGGGTGTGCTGATCCGGCATCTCGTTCAGTAGCAAGGACTGGCAGAGGGAAACGCGTCCGCGAGGTGAGACAAAAGTTCGTAACCTACCTGGGTATGGCTCCCCGCGCGACGCCGCATTACGAACTGTCTGGCACATACCGCTGGTTGTCGGCATCCCACTAATTCGCCAGGATGTCGGCGCTTTCATCACGACTCCTTTCAGGTATCCAGACGTAGATCATGAGGCCCTGCTCACACCAATGGTACGCATCACCCATGGGAGACAGCGAGCCGAACATCCCATCCGTCAAGCCATGCGGTGGGAGCAGATGATGGCAGCTGACAGTGCGCTCACCCAGTCGCAACTTGCTCACAAAGAAGGGGTTTCGCGAGCTCGAATCTGCCAGCTTATGCGCTTGTTGTCGCTGCCTGCCGAAATCAGGACCGTCTTGAGTGGCATCCGTGATCCGTCTGTGCTGTGGCTCCTGAACGAGCGAAGATTGCGCGATATTTCCGGACTTCCAGACGAGGAAAGTCAGTTGATGGCTTTCAATCGGCTGCGGAAAAATGGGTCGTGAGTCACTGCTTGAACAGGTGGTGTGTGTCTGTGCATGGCCAAAATGTAGTTTGCGCGGGCTCCTGTTGGGCAAGAAAAGACCTGCACGATTTGCGCGGTTTGCGTCACCCCGTCCTTGCGTCATGAATTGGGTCACGCGGCACGGCCGCAGGCCGCACGAACTGTGCCAGAACGAAGCCGGCATGGACTTCCATGGGGCCGTTGACTATGATCTTTCCCAACCGTTGGTCCAGACCTGCAACGCGGATACCTCGCCGGACGTGGGGCGAATAGCCCGGGGCGATGCGATCATGGCATTTCCAACAGAATCAGCTTGCCGGTCACGATCAGGGCTGCGGTAAGGACGACGAAGGCAAAATACTGACGAAGTCGTTTGCCGGTAGTCCTGTGCTGTAACCGGGCGCCCAGACGCGTCCCGAAGAAAGCGCCGGTGATCAGGCAGGCAGCCAATGCCCAGTTGATGTTGTCGGCATGGGCGTGGGCGATCGTCGAGCACAGGCCGGTCATGAACACGAGCATCGTGCTGGTCCCGGTCGCCGCCTTGATTTCCTGGCCGACGAGGTAGAACAGCATGGGCATTATAATGACGCCGCCGCCAATGCCCAGAAGGCCACTGAGACAACCCACCACCAGCCCCAGTAGCGTCAAGATCGGGCCGCTGAATGGGCCGTGCGGAACCGTACGGAAGTGAATCATGGGCGGAAACCAGACTTCCGCGAACAAGCCTTTGGGTCGCTCACTTTCGTCTTCCCGGCCCCGGCGCAGAATAAAGTTGTCGAGTAAGAGCCAGGTCGTGACCAGTCCGAGAAAGACAGCAAAGACCAGCAGGAGGATAAAATCCACGGCAGAAACGGACCTGCCAGACACCATCATCGTGCTAAGTGCTTTCAAACGTTGCACCAGGCTGCTCCCGAACCAAACGCCCAAGGGAATGCCGGCACCCATCCATGCGGCGACCCGCACCCCGAGCCAGCGGTTGTCCAGATGATGCCAAAGACTGAAGCTGGAGGCGCCCAGGACCTGACAGGCGCTGGTGCCCACGGCCACATTCATTGGCACCCCCAGGAAGATATTGAGCACCGGGGTCAGAATGAACCCGCCGCCGGCCCCGAAAAAACCGGTGAGTATCCCGACTGAGAACCCGAGCAACACCCCCCCCACGGCAAGCCAGTAAAGATGTTCGGTCATGACAATAGTTCTCTTACTGTCATCTCACAGGTCGTCGAAAGAAGAACTGGCACGAATTCCTGAAACCTGTCACTTGGGAGGCATAAAAACCATTATCCAAACACGCACAGAGCAAGTCCACTTCCATCCGTCCGCGCTCGTCGAAGGGAATCGGCAATACCGCATTGAGAGCGAACTTCTCTGCCGTCTTGAGCAGCGTTGCCAGCCAGCGGTACTGGCCACTTAGTGGGGCGTCGTATCGGATCGTCACGGCAACAACCAGCGTGGAGCAATCTGGTCGGTCTCGTCCACGGTCGAGAGCCAATGAAGTAGCCGTTCCTTCATTTCCTCTTCGACCGTCCGGTGCGGTGGCGTGCCGTGCAGGTTGATGTTTTCAGCCGGATCGTTCTCCAGGTCATACAACTCGGCATACCCATCCGGGTAGTAGTTGTACTTCCATCGCCGTGTACGAACCATCTTGGCGTCGGGGTGCTGCGTTCCCTTGACGCCCTGCTTCTTCTTGAAACCGAAATCATACTTACCCATGGTGATGACTTCCGGGATGATGTTCTCGCAGAACACCGCCTCCCGCGGCTGATACGCGCGACTCCCAGGGATCAGCAGTGGCGCAAGGCTGGTGCCTTGGTTCTCGTAGGGTTCGTCAAGTCCGGCAAGCTCAAACAGAGTAGGGAGGATGTCGATTGACTCGACCAGCTCATCGCTGGTCCCCGGGCGCACTCGATCAGGGAAGCTGATCATGAGCGGGACCCGAATCGATGGGTCATAGAAGCAGTTTTTGCCCATGATCCCGTGTTCGAACAACTGATCGCCATGGTCGGAAGTAAACACAACGATCGTGTTATCGGCGAGTCCGGTCTTCCGCAATGTATCCAGAATGAGACCCACTTCGCGATCGATCTGGCTGATCGCACCGTAGTAGCTGCGGTAGATCCACTGCAGCAATCCCAGGTCATTGTACTGCTGGTAGTCTTCGCGTTCGATCAACTGCCGGAGCGGTGCCGGTAACTTTTGGACATCCGCAGGTGTCACCTGGGGAGGCAGGGGAATCGTCACGTCGTTGTACATGTCGGCGAAAGGAGCGGGTAGCTCGAAGTCCGCATGCGGTTTCCAGAACGAACTGAACAGGAAGAATGGGGCCTTGTCTTTGGCCAGTTCCCCCAAATGGTGCCGGGTCCGTACGCCGGTCCAAGTTGTCTCATGAAACTCGTCGCGAATGGCGGTACGAAAGGGATTGCAGCCGGGCGCAATATCCTTCGCCAAATCGCGGTAGTAAGTCTTCCGGTTGGAGTCCTGCGTCTTTTGCCATTTGACGTAGTCCGACCACGGATCGCAGAATGGCACACCGTCGTGCAGTTCCACGAAGTCGAAGCCCGTGCGTATGGCCTCTTCGGGGGTGGCCGGATAGTAATGCAGTTTGCCGACTACTCCCGTCCGGTAGCCGGCATCGCGCAGCCGCGCCTGCATGAGCGTCTCGCGCCTATCGAGCGGCGTGTAGTTGACACGATTGCGATGGGCGTGGGCGTAACGGCCTGTGAAGAAGCTTGTGCGCGAAGGCACGCAGACCGGCGCTTGGACGTAGGCATTGTTGAAGTTCACCGACTGGCTTGCCAGCCTGTCAAGATGCGGCGTCTTGATGAGTCTGTTGCCGTTAGCGGCGATACAGTCCCAGCGCTGCTGGTCGGTCATGATGAAGAGGATATTCGGTTTCAATGAACCTCCTGCAAAGCGATTTTTGGTTCCGGGACTACTTCCGGGGTGGCAAAGCACCGATCCCTGCCGCATGCATGCTAAGTGCCAGTTCCATGGATGGCATCACGTCAAGGAGGGATGACTGAGGACAGCGATTCTCCTTGAGCGATGAAATGAATTCGACGGTCTCGCCATAAGTCCCGTTGGCGACGCACTCGGGCTCGTCTTGTGTGACCGGGTGTTCCGCGAATACCTGCTTGCCATTTTCCCAGCATTGCACGGCACCGCCCCACCGCGCAAGCGCCCTGTAGTTCGCTCCGTGCAGTTCGTACGATTCCTCGTCCATTCCTGCCGTCGGCATGGCCTCGAGCAGGCCTATCGCTCCACTTTCGAAGACACAATGCAGGAAGTACCAATTCACGCCAGCGACCGACCGGACTTCCACTGAATGCTCCCGCACGTCGCCCGCCAGGTGGCGCATGGTATCGATGGGGTGCATGGCTGTTGTCCAGAAGTAGGATTCGGTTCTGGCATTCCTGACGATCGACGCGCGCAGATAGGAGAGGGGGCGGTCGGGTTTGCACGCCTGCAGCGAACAGATGCTTGGCGCAAAACGCCGATTCATGCTGACCATGACGCGCGCACGGTGTTTTTCGGCCAATGCGACGATTGCGCGGGCTTCCTCCAGGGTCACGGCCATCGGCTTTTCCATCAGAAGCGGAATGCCCGTGCGAATGAGGCGAATGGCGAGAGGGGCGGTCGCCTCCCACGGCGTAATGGCAATGCATCCGTCAGGGCGTTCTTTGGCCAGCATCTCGTCCAGGTCAGTGTAGACGCGCGCGAACCCAAAACGCGCGGCCACTGCGGTCGCGTGCTCCTGGCGCAGGTCACACAGCGCCGTTAGTTCGATGTCGCCCGGATAGTGCGACACATAACAGGCCAAGGCCGGGAGGTGAAATCTTTGGCTGTGCTGGCCTGCCCCCAATAGAACGATCTTCAGCATCGGTTGTCTCCATTAAGCGTGCGGGGGATAGCCGACTTTTCATCAGCCATGCATTCAAACCTTGCAGGTCACTTCGGTTCTTTCCATGCCCCCATTGCTACTTGGAGAAGCGAGGTTCGTCAATGCGCGATTCGTGCCATTTGTTAGCGATTTCTGGCTATGTCAGGTCGTGCGGTTCGCTGCCGGTCGCCGTCCTCCTGAATGTTGCTCAGTTGCTCCTGACTGACTTCAGGATGTGCCCGAGCAGGCCCTTGGCGCGCCTGATGAAAGTCTTGACGCAGTTGCGCGGCTTGACAGTGGTCGCCTGGGGTGGTACCCGTTGGAATTATTCGTGGATTCGCTTGGCTTGGGGGGCTTTCTTGCCTTGGAGTTCGTCATGAGAACCGTTTTGTTCGATCAACCTGTTCTGGATGTTCTCGCCTCGCCTTGGCGTTGGCGAATCGTGAGCTCTTTGTATGAACCCGACGTCGAGCCCGTGGACGACCGTGCCCATATCCAGTGGATGACTCAGGAGAAGCATCAGCACCAGAATTCCCATGAGGAGATTCTTGTCTCGTTGGCGGGCAGCGGAGTTTACGGCCTGCAGGGCAAGGTCTACCCATGCCAGCCAGGCACGGTGTTTCTGTTCAACCAGACGGACTATCATGACACGGGTTATCCGCAACATGCGAGTGGCATGACGCACCTGTGGATCCACATGATGGAAGGATCGGCTTATGCGTTGGTTCAGAAGATTTGCGGGGGAACAACGCCACAGATTGTTTGTCGCGTGGATATTTACGAGGAGAGTGTCGCGTTGCGGCTGCTGACGCAGATTTGGCGGGATTTGCGCGTATCGCGCACGGTTCGCTCACAGTTAGCCCAGCCGCAACTGATTGCCGCGTTATACTTGGTGGTTCTTGAGATTGCCGAGAGAACCCGCAGTGAGCCGTCAGCCAATGAATCCTTCAGCAAGCGAGTCATTCGGCGTATCACGGATCACGTCGCATTGAATGGCGAACTTAGCGCTAGCATAGACGACCTGGCGTTGATGGCAGGCTATAGCAAATATCACTTTGCCAGGTTGTTCAGGAAGCACACAGGGCAGACCGTCCATCACTTTCTGGACGGGTGTCGTCTGTCCCGCGCCAACGATATGTTGGAGCAGGGGTATCGCCGGAAGCAGGTCGCTGCTGCGCTGGGATTCCAGCATGAGTCTTCATTCTCGCGGTGGCACAAAATCGCCCTTGCCGCCGCATCGGGAGCGGGCCGCAAGAAGAGAGCGCCATCGACACGTTGAGGTTGAACATCGTGTAAGCCATCGCCAAGACGGCTGCTTGTTCGAGTCGAACGTCACCATGAGGGCTTTCATTTACGTTTACTTCTGCTCAACGCCATACGCGCCCATGTCCGGCGCATTGCCGAAGAGCACCCGGGTGCCGTCCGATTTCTTATACAACCAGACTGGGGCCTTGTCGGCCCAGGATATGGGCGATTCCAAAGTAATCGTGTTCTTCGCGTAGTCGATGGTTTTGATTGGCGCCACATTGCCCACGGTCCCGATCGCAATCCAATCCGGGAAGAGTGTGACCTTCTGAGCCAGATCAGCCCCCCAAGTCCCATCCTGGAAATAGAGCGCATCGTCCACCGTCAGCACGGTTGAGTTGGTGCCCGAACCGTTGGCCTGGGTCAAATGAACGCCCTTGCCAATGGCCGGCGAGTCTGGCTTGAGGTGCAAGTCCGGCAAGGTCCGGCTGGTCGGCTGCGTTAGATCCGGGTCGACGAATTTGGGATCGCCATCGGACGTCAGGAAGTTATGTTCGGCCGTGTTGATCTTGGACGGTTGAATGTCCCAGCCGCGCCCCGGAAAAGTGAAGGACCGGTTATCGCAAACGATGTTATTCTTGATCATGTTTCCGCCGGTTGCGTTCCAATGATAGAAATGGATTCCATCTAAGGCGCATGGGCAAACCGGCAATTTGGCGGTCTCGAAATACGGATAGCCGTAACCGTTGTGGTAGGGCGCTTCTGGGTTTGTGGGGGGAAATCGGATTGGCCCGGGCGTGATCTGGATGGGCTAGCATGGGGAGCATCGGGTATAGTGCGGGCATGAAGGACAGAGCGCTTAATGGGCAT
>Ga0118677_10014742_pt1 | contig 10964 bp, 3 predicted proteins | sample AliMusrvi5mmetaG_FD_86154 | JGI IMG/M metagenome (GOLD analysis project Ga0118677, IMG submission 86154)
GGCTTGACCCTGGGCGGGGGAACGCCCACGGCCGTTTCGCAAATCTATCTTGATCCCACGCTGAACCAGGTGGTGACGTCCGGGACGGTGCCGGGCGCGCAAATTTACCTGGATCTCGGTTCGACCGGCGGCAGCGGTACGATGACTCTCGCCAGCGGGGGGCTTCTGACGCTTGGTGCCTATGTCTATAAGTCCGGCACAACCTATGTTGACGACGTTTCCACCGTGACGGGGAATATCAACGTTGCCGGTGGCGTGATGTCCGTTTTGAACGCGAACAACGCCTCTGGCTTAGCCCCTGGCGCTGTGAATACGACGGTTATGGGCAACATCACGATGTCTTCCGGCACGCTTTCCATTGGGGATGGAAACGTGAATGTCAGTAATCGGCTCGGGGTTAATGGGAATTTTAATGCGACCGGCGGCACGATCTACTTGGGGGTTAATGACGACCTTTCGTTGAGTGGCTCTACCAATGTGATCGGCGGATCAGCCACACTGACTGGGCCGGGGGCCATCCTGATGTTTGGCGCCAACGCGAGTTTTAGTTCCTCGGCTTATGTGGCTGCTCTCGCTGCCCGCGGCACCGGCGTCACAACCCTCAGCTCTTCCGCTGCGGGCACTCAGTTCGGCCTCCTTCAGTTTGGCGTTTCGGGGGCCAGCGGAACAGCAACCATCAAGCTGGGATCCAATATCACGACAGCGGGATTGTCTGCAGGTTACGGCACGAGCAACAGCACTCAGACCATCAATTTTGTCACGGATCTCAATAGTAATACGCTGGCTTTTGCCAACACGTATTGGAAGCCCGGTAACATCACCACCATGGTGAACTGGTATTTGCAAAATACCGGCGCTACCACAGGCACGGTGTCTGCTTCCTACTTTGATTTCAGTGGAGCCCAACAGGTTAATGTCGGGTTAAACTCCATCGGTTCGATCGTTCTCACGGCAACCGGCAACAACGTGACGAACAATCTCGGCCTCAGCACAAGTGGCACGATCGCCCTCAACACCACTTTCCTTTATACTACGGGAACCGGAGCGTATCTGACCTCAGCACGGCAGATCGGGAGGCTCGCGGTCGGCGATGGCACGGTCGCCACCGGCACCTCCACTTTGACCCTGTCCGGCACGACATTGCAGGTGGGCGGAGATGTTACCGTGAATAAAAACGCGATCCTGGGCCTTAATGGGCAGAATCTTACCGAAACCGCCGCCACGGGCGGAACGACGGGCGGCTTGAACGGGAGTGGAGGTGTCCGCAACTATGGGACTGTGGCGACGCTGACGCTGAATACGGCCCATGGAAACGGCAGCTTTTCGGGCAGTATCTACAATAGCGCCACCTCCAACGCTATTTCCGTGACAATAACGGGGGGCGGCACGCAGGTATTCGCGGGCGGCCAGACTAGCGGCTATACCGGGATCACGACCATCACTGGAGACGGGTCAACGCTGCAATTGGGCGATGGGACAACCGATGCGTCGATTTCCGTCAGCAATATCACGAACAACGGCTCCCTGGTCTTCAACACCGTCGGTTCGCAGACCACCGGTGGCGCGATCAGCGGGACCGGCTCGCTGACCAAAAGCGGCACCGGTACGGAGATCCTCACCGGCACGAACACCTACACAGGCGCGATGACCATCAACGCCGGCACCGTGTGGATTGGCAATGGCGGCACGACGGGTTCCTTGTCGGGCAGCGCCGCCATTATCAACAACGCCACTCTCGGCTTCAACCGCTCGAACGCGGTGGTGCAGGGGGTTGATTTTGGAACCACGATCAGCGGCACGGGCTTTATACAGTCGCTTTCCAAGGGGGGCGTGACGCTGGGGGACGGAAATACCTTCACGGGTGTCACCTCCATTAATAATGGCGTTATCAACGCCTCGACCATCGTGGTTACGGGCGGCTCCAGCAGCTTGGGCAACGCGACCTCGGCAGTTCTCCTCGGCGGCCCTTCGAACAGCGGCACGCTCAACTACACCGGGAACTCGGCGACCTACACGCGCGGCTTCAACGTCAGCCTCAATAGTGGTGAATTTGATACGGCGACGGCCGGGCAGACGACGACGATTGCAACCAACGGCGTCTCGGTTGCCAGCGGCACGGTTGTCGGTATTTTCAGCATCGGGGGCGCGGGCAATACGGTTGTCTCCAGCACTATCTCGGGCGCGGGCGGCTTCAAGGCCGTCGGCACGGGCACGGTTTCCTTGGCAGCCTTGAACACCTACACCGGGGCAACCTATATTTCCGGCGGCGGCACATTGGTGAATGGGTTAAGCGGCGGAGTGCTGCCGACGGGCACCGTGCTGACGATCGGCGGGGCGGATAACAGCACCGGCACGTTTGATTTGAGCGGCAACAACCAGTCGGTTTACGGGTTGAGCACCTCGGGCACGGGCGGCGCGGCGAACATTGTGACCAATAATGGGGCCAGCAATGCCGTCCTGACAGTCACGGGCACCGGCACGTTTGCGGGCAACATCAAGGATGGTGCCAAAACCATGGCTTTGACGATGAGTGGGGCCAGTACCTCCACATGGACCCTCACCGGCACCAATACCTACTCGGGGGCGACGAATATCACCTCCGGCACGCTGGCGCTTGGCGCCGCAGGGTCTATTGCCAGCACGGTGATTAATACCGGCACCGGGGCCGGCTTTGACGTCAGCGCCCGAACGAGTGGCACCAACAGCTATGCAGTGGGCAACGGCGTAACCATCAACAACATCGGTGGTGTCATAAAGGGCAACCTGACGCTCAATACCGGCGGCATCCTTACCTCGGCTGTCACCGGAACAGCCAACCAATACAACACGAACTTCAACGGCAACGTCATCGTCAACGGTGGTCAGTTGATCATCTACAAAACCACTGTTAATGGCATAGCCGGCCAGAATTTCATCAATGGGAATTTTACCATGAGTAGTGGAACCGTGTCCATTGGGGCGATCAGTGGGACGGCGGCCGGAACGGACAACCGGCTGTATATCAGCGGCAATGCCAATATTACCGGCGGCTCCATTGTCAATGTGAGCGGTGCCAGTCTACAATTTACCGGCAACACTGCCAGTATCACTGGGTTAGCCTCCACTTTCACGGGTGGGATATCGCTCGGTGGAGGAAATCAGACCTTGCTCGTTGATGACACGGCTCTTTCTGGTGCAGGCACGCAGTTAACCATACGCGCTACCTACTCGGGGACGTCCACCAAAACGGTCGGCACGACCACGGGCCATACGCTATCGATTAGCTCACTTCAGTTTGGTCAACAGAGTGCCAACGGCACCACAGTGTTGAAGCTTTCCAGCAATATGACGACGACCTCGTCCGCCCCTATTACCCTAGGTTGGGGTGCGGGCGGATCGACGGTAAACATGGGCTTCGACCTCAACAGCCAGACGCTGAATTTCAATTCCAGCACGGCAGGATTTGTGCCTGCCAATGTGAACGGCACAGCAGCGGTGAACTGGTATGTTCAGAACTCCGCCGCACTTGGAAGCGGCACGATCGCAGCCACCAAGTTCGACTTCAGTCAGGCCCAGCAGGTCAACATCGGCGGGAACTCCGCCGCCTCGGTCGTTCTCGTATCGAGCACTTCGGGCGCGAACAACCTCGGCCTCGCCACGAGCGGCACCATCTCGGCAAGCTCCCTCTTCCAATCCAACGGGGCTGTCTCGACGCTGACCTCCGCGCGGCAGATCGGGCGGCTCGGGGTGGGCGATGGCACGAACACAGCCGTCTTGAGCCTGACCGGCACGGCATTGCAGGTGGGCGGCGATGTGACCGTGAACAAATACGCGACCCTGGACCTTGGCGGGCAGAACCTCGCCGAAACCGGCACCAGCGACGGAATGACCAGCGGCTTGAACGGGAGCGGCACGATCCGCAACAACACGAGCGCCACAACATCCACGCTGACGCTGGACACCACCCACGGGAACGGCAAATTTTCGGGCAATATCACCGATCACTCGACCGGCACCGGCATTGTTGCCGTGGCCATCACTGGCACGGGCACGCAGGTCTTCGCGGGCAACCAGACCAATAACTACACCGGGCCAACAACGATCAGCGGCACGGCGTCGACCCTGCAATTGGGCGATGGGACCACGGATGCGTCGATAAGCGTCAGTAACATCGCGAACAATGGCTCCTTGATCTTCAACACCGTCGGTTCGCAGACCGCCGGGGGCGTGATCAGCGGAGGCGGCGCGGTGACCAAGAGCGGCACGGGCATGCAGACCCTCACCGGCTTGAACACCTACACCGGGTTGACAACCGTCAACAGCGGCACGCTCGCCTTCAACACCGTGGGAGTCGGGGCAGTGGCCCAAGCGCTCGGCGAAAACAACACCGTGAACCTGGGCGTTACCGGCACTTCCTCCGGTGTCCTGCGGTATACGGGAGCCGCGGGGACGTTGGATAAGAACATCAACGCGCTGGGCAACGGCCTGGACACGATTCAAAACGCCGGAACCGGGCTGCTGACCTTGTCGGGAGCGTTGGTGAAGAACGGAACGAAGCTCACCTTGAACGGCGGAGCGAGCGGCATCAACGTGACCGGCGTCATCAGCGGCGCGAGCGCCAATTCCGACCTGCTCATCACCGGGGGAGTCACCACACTCTCCAACCAGGAAACCTACAATGGGCCGACTTATATCTCCGGCGGCGGCACACTAGTCAACGGGTATAGCGGCGGCGCGCTGCCGACGAGCACCGTGCTCTACATCGGCGGAGCGGATAACACCACCGGCACCTTCGACCTGAACGGCAACAGCCAGTCGGTGGCCGGGCTCAACAGCCAGGGCACAGGCGGCGCGGCGAACGTCGTGACCAACAACGGGGCTAGCAATACCACCCTGACAGTCACCGGCGCAGGCACCTATGCAGGCAGCATCAAGGATGGCACCAAAGCCACGGGGCTGACGATGAGCGGCAGCGGGAGCACATTGAGCCTCACCGGCTCGAACACCTACACGGGAGCGACGAACATCAACGCCGGCACGGTGGCGCTTGGGGCCGCAGGGTCCCTAGCCAGCGCGGCAATCAACGTCGCGCAGAATGCCGCGTTTGATGTCAGCGCCAAAACCGGCTACACGGTGGGCGCCGGCCAGACGCTCGCCAATAGCGGCCTGGTAACAGGCAACGTGGCAGTCGCAGGGGCACTCAGCGGCACCGGCACGCTCGCGGGGAACCTGACCATCAACGGGGGCGGCGCGCTCTCCGTCGGCGCGGCGACCCCGGCGTTCCAGACCATCACAGGCGACCTGACGCTCCTGGACAACGCCACGCTCTCCCTGAACCTGCTCACCGTGACCTCGGGAGTATCGCTGGTAGCGGGCACCGACTACGACCAGTTGCTTGTGAGCGGCAGCGTCACCCTGGGCGGCAACCTGGCCCTGCACCTGGGCCGGGAGTTGGCGGCAACGGACGAATTCACACTGATCCTCAACTCCGGCAACCTGGCGCTCAGCGGGTCGTTCTCGGGCATCACCATCGACGGGACCTCGGTCAGCAACTACACGAACAACACGTTTAGTTATAACGGCCAGGAATACGCCATCGTGAGCGCGGACGCCAACAACGACGGGGTCGCCAACGACCTGGAGTTGCTGGCCGTACCCGAGCCCGGCACCTGGGCGATGCTGGCCGCCGGCGTCGGCATGTTGGTGATGATCCAACGCAGCCGCCGCCTGCGCTATCGGTAAATTGCCGCACCACGCGGTGGCAAGAAACATCTGCTTTCGAGAGTGCGGCAATCAGGCGTTCGAGCCGGGTCTGCCGCACTCTCGGAGTGCTCTCTACCGCTGACGTTCGGGCGGAAGAGGGAGGAAGATGGGACATTCTGGTGGCCTTTCAGCGGCACTATCACCCTCAAATCGCAAGGAATAGAGGAAATGGCTTAACTGAGTAATCAAACGCCGCCATTGAGGTTCTGAACGCCGGGTTTAGTTTAGCTGGCGAACATGATTCGGGTTGATCTGCCCCCCATCGACTTCCATGAAAACCACGTTCCCTCCCTTCCCGATACGCAACGGAGTAACCAGTAGTAGTGTTTCCTCGGTGTTTGCTTCGGAAAGGCGGGCGGCAGGAGTTGTTTATTTCGCCGATTTCCGGGCATTTAGGAAACAAGTTATCACGCCCCTTGTATGTCTATCCTTCATCACAACATGGCTGGTATCGCTGTGAGAAAACGACCCTGGCCGAATATATTCGTCGGCTTGGTGTATCTCTTCCTTCTGGCCGTATGCGCCCCGGCGTATGCGCAGACGACCTTCACCCCCTATAATTGCTGGGGTAACCTTGGCTTTGAGGGAGGGGCGGTCAATACGAGCTATTGGTCCTCCAATGGCACCGCGGTTGGGTTCACGAGCGGCAGCGCGCAAGCGCACACCGGCAGCGGGGCGTTGCATATCGACGGCTCGGCTCCGGTATCCATATGGGGGGGATGCGTGGCGGGGAGTGTGGTCCCCGCGACTGGCGATACGGTGGGCGGATATTTTTGGATCTGCGTTCTCTCTGCGCCCACAACGAGCACGGTTGCGGACGTGCAAATGACGGGGTATGACAGCGGGAATAATGAAACCATCTATTGCCATTCGGCTTCGGTGGATGTGACGACGCTGCCGCTGAATACGTGGACCAAAGTCAGCCTGACGCCCACATCGGCGACGTATAGCTCGAGCAACACCGTCAACTTCAATATCCTCTCGAGCGGGGGCCTCAACTGCTTGATCGACGATGTCACCTTTGGGAAAGTAACCAGTTCCGGGACGGGCAGCAGCACCAGCGGTACGGTTTCTGGAGTGAGCGCGGGCGTTGTGCCGCTTTTCCAGCAATATGTCGGTTCGACGTTTAACGGCAATTTTGAAGTTGGCAACGCTTCGGTCGGCAATCAATACTGGGGGCAATACGTTCCAAACCAGAGTGCGGTGACGGGTTCCCCCGACCTGATGCATTTGATAACGAGCGCGGTGGGAACCGAGCCTGGGGTGGTCGAAAACGGCAACAATATGATTTCCATCACGCGGGGCGGAGTGGCCTGGAATATGGCCAGTTGGGCCTCTGGATCTACGGATAAACTTCCCCGGGCGGGCGATCTGGTGGGGGGGACTTACTGGCTTTTCGTTCCCGCCAATGCGGACCTCAGCCAGGGGTTTCCGACGGTATCCTTTACCTGCCAGACGGCGAGCGGCCAGGTAACCGTTGCGGATTCCATCGCATTCCCCAGTTCCAGTTTGGTAAAGGGGAAATGGAACCAAATACCGATTTATCCCGTGGCTCCCAACAACACGGTAACGGCAGCGGTGAGCGGCAAATATGTGGGCAGTATCATCACAGCGCCCCAGATGGATACCACGACGAACCCGCTCTACGCCGCACCCTTCTATCTTGATAATATCCAGGTGGGGAATATCCCGGTCGGGCTGTGCTTCTCGCCCTCCACGGGGTTGACGGACTCCGCCGGGAATTTCATTACCGCATTGGGGCAGAATGACACGACCTTGTATGCCGATGTGCTGATTCAGAATTCCCTCACCAGCGCCTCGACCAATGCCATCGCGGTCCTCATGCTTTACCAGCAAGGCGTGCTCAAGAGCACGGTCACGAAGCCCGTGGCTGTCGCCGGGACGGGGACAACCGGCGTGAGCATCACCCAGGTCAGCCTGAGCGCCCCGCTGGATGGGATCGACAAAACGCTGCTGACAGCGAAGGTCTATTTATACGACAGCAAACTCCAGACGTTGCTCGCCACCCCTTATAGCCTGATGCAGCAATTGCAAAAAATCACGCCGGACAACCCGAACATCAAATACATTGGAAGATGGACGGTTGGGGCTGCGGGTTGTGTGAGCGATTATGTGCGCCCCTACTTCAAAACGACGTTCTTCGGCACCTCGGTGGCGATTCATCTGTTGAAGTCGGTGAACCTGGATGTGACGATTGACGGCGTTGAAACCCAGTATACGGGGGCCAGCGGGCTCTTTGTGCTGGGCTCCGGCTTGTCTCCATCGGGCGGGCACAGTCTTCGGGTGGCGGGCCTTACTTATCAGGATCTCATCAGCTTTGACGCGCTTTATTTGGATGATGTCGGCTCGCTCAGCGCCCCGGTGGTTGTTCCCAATGAGATTGAATTTATCGGAGACTCCATCACCGCCGCAAATGGCGGTTATTCCTGGCTGGTGCCCGAGGCGATGGGGGTGGAGGGGAGCCGGATTGCGTGGCCGGGCATAGCGCTGGTGGATGGATTTGGTTACTACACCACCATTCCGCCGCTTGTCGGCATGCAGGATGCCTACTTTGACATCGGCATGCCCGTCTTCGGATCGGGGGCTTCCGGCCTCTGGGATTTCAGCGCTTCGCCCTATACCCCCAATATGGTGGTGATCAATCTGGGCACGAACGACGGTGCCGCGATCACGGGCAATGCGACGTTGGTGGGTAATTTCCAATCCGCCTATACGGCATTCATCCAAAAGGTCCGGTCGAAGTTTCCTTCCGCCGACATCTTTGTGTTGCGGGCCTTCAGCATCCACTACGCCGATGTCAATGCCGCGGTGGCGAACGCCGTGCAGGCGGCCATTTCGGCCGGGGACGCAAAGGTCCATTTTATTGATACCTCCAGCTGGAATGTGGAAATCGGTTCGGACGGCATCCACCCGACGGCGACTGGCCATGCGACGATCACTAGTCAATTAGTTCCGATCCTGAAGCCCTATCTGCATTCGGTGGCTCCGGCGATTGTGAGCGGCAGCAGTGCCTCCTTTGCGTTGGGAGCGGCGAATGCCTTTAACGTGCTGGCCAATGGGTCGCCTTCGCCAGCCTTCAGCTCCACCAGCCTGCCTCTGGGGATTATCCTGAGTGCCACCACCGGCCTGCTCAGCGGCACCCCCACCCAACCCGGGACCTACGCGATCACACTCACCGCCGCAAACGCTGTGGGGGCGAACGCCACGCAAGCCTTCACGCTGACGGTCACAGAGCCTCTCCTCTCGACGTTCAACAATTGGATGGGCCGCTTCCCCTCGCTCACCGGCAGCAATGCACTGGCCACAGCCAATCCCAGCCGCGACGGATACCCAAACCTGTTCAAATACGCATTCAACGGCGACCCCACGGTGCCCGGCAGTTCTGCTAATCCCATCATCGGAAACGAAACCGTTTCCAACACGCAATATTTCACGCTTTCCTACGACAGGGACGTCTCAAAGCTCGATCTCACCTACCAGCCCCAGGTTTCCACCGATCTCGGCGTTTGGGAGAATGTGACCGACGACGACGTGGTCTACGCCAATGCCGCCATCGAACGCCACAAAGCGCGCGTGCCGATACAGGAAATGAAGGCCTTCTTGCGGGTCAAGGTGATTCTGGCTCCCTAGCAGGACTCCTAGGCGATGGCCTTCCAATCACGAGAAAACCGCTTCCGGTAATCTCTGGGCGTCACGCCCATTTGCTTGCGAAAACAGCGGCTTAAGTGCGCCGAGTCGGCGCAGTTAACCCGGTAGGCAATTTCCGTGACGCTGAGATCCGACTCCAGCAAGAGGTGCCCCGCATGTTGCATCCTGCGGCGCTGGAAATAAGCCATCGGCGCAATGCCGGTGGCCGCGCGAAAGAGACGATGGAGATGGCCGGCGGAACACCCCGCCTCGCGGGCCAGCGTCCCCGCGTCAAAAGGCCGATTTTCACGGACCAGCCGCTCGATGCAGTGGACGGCATGCCAAACCTCCGGGCGGAATCCATCCAGCGGCAATCCTTGCTGCCGTTCATATTCGCGGGCCAGGCGATGGAGGAAGCGCAGAAAAATCAGCCGCACCACGAAAAGGGACGAAGCCGGGGAGCGATATTCGGCCTCGATCTCCCGCAGATCGGCAACGAGCAGATCCAGCAACGGCGAGGAAGCTTCAAATTGCAGGCCGGGTCCCTCGCGGGCGGAAGCGAAGAGGGATGGCCCCAAAAAAAGCCATGTCAGGGTTCGTTCCGTCAAAACAATGGGATCGGCAAGAAGCCATTCGGCCAGGTAGTAAATATTGGTGCCGACTAATTTATGGGAGTGATAGATGCCATGCACCTGGCCGGGAGCCATGATCATCACCGAACCCTTGCTTAGTGGGCGCGAACAGCCTTCCACCCGATGTTCCGCAGAACCCTCCGCAACCAGGCAGATCTCGTGAAACTCATGGTGATGCAGCGGGCATTCTCCCTGGCAGATCAAAAGGTGAAAATTGACCGGCTTCCGGTTGCTCAGCTGAACCAGATCCCGGCTGATGGCGTGGGTGGACTGAAATCGCGATGTGAGATTCATTCAAATATTGATGGGAATCTTTCAAGACTGTTTGCTGTTTATCCTCAAAGATCAAGCCATGTCTAATCGCCTTGCCGGTTATCTCCAAAAGAGGGTTGTCTTGACGCAGCAGCGGCTTCTTCAACCCGGGTGCCCCACCTTTACCCCCGCTTTTATTCTGGCCGATGTCCTGGCGCGCTATCATCGCCTGCGCGGGGCGCCCACCTTCTTCCTGACCGGCACCGATGAGCATGGCCAGAAGGTTCAGCGCGCCGCTGAAAAAGCGGGGATCACCCCGCAACAACAGGCTGACAAAACCGTTGTCCGTTTCCAGGAGCTGTGCAAAAAGCTCAACATTACAAACGATGATTTTATCCGCACCACCGAAGAAAGGCATATTCGCGTTGTCCAGAAGGCGCTCCAACAGCTGTATGATCAGGGTGAAATATACAAAGCCGAATATGACGGCTGGTACTGCGTGACATGCGAGCGGTTTTATCCAAAAAAGGATACAGCAGAGGCCCGGTGCACCAATATCGAATGTGGGCGCCCCCTTGAGCCAATTGCCGAATCAAATTATTTCTTTAAAATGAGCGTTTACCAAGAGTGGCTGATCAACTATTCAAGAACACCCTAAATTCATTCAACCCGATTACCGCAGGAATGAAA
>Ga0118677_10014743_pt1 | contig 10962 bp, 13 predicted proteins | sample AliMusrvi5mmetaG_FD_86154 | JGI IMG/M metagenome (GOLD analysis project Ga0118677, IMG submission 86154)
CGCATTCGGTGAGGTCGGACCGGTGCTTGCCGGCAGTGGGGTTGATGATGAAGCGGTAGAGCGTCGGGGCCGTCTCGTTCGCCATGGGCTACCTCTCTCGATGGAAGTTTGGGGCTAGGGGCGGCGCTGGAGGGTCCGGATCAGGCTGTAGCGGGAGCAAGCAGCGGGTCGATGTTCCGGCCCGCGAACTCCCGGATCGGAAGCGCGGCCGCGTCGAGCGCGGCCTGGACGCGGGCGATCTCGACCGACCGCTTGATCTTGAGCGTGGTGGTCTTGATCATCTCGTCGAATCCGAAGACGAAGTAGCGGACGGACTTGAACGACGGCATGCGTGCGTTGATCTCCTTGACCAGGCGCTCGAGCGTCTTGCGGATCTCGAACTCGTCGAGCTTGCCGCCGAGCGTCTCGAGCAGCTTGTCCTTGTCGAGCACGAACCGCGCGCAGATGTCGACTTCGCCGTCCTTGCGCTTCGCGCCCCAGACCAGGGACTCCTTGACGAAGGCGGAGACGCCGTCGATCAGCTGCTCGACCTCCTCGGGGAAGACCTTCTTCCCGTTCGGGAGCACGATCATCGACTTGAGCCGGCCCGTCACGAACAGCCGGTCCTTCGAGTCGACGTGCCCGATGTCGCCGGTGCGGAACCAGCCGTCGTGCAGGGCGTCCGCGGTCGCCTGCTCGTCGCCGTAGTAGCCGAGCATGACGATCGGGCCGCGGACGAGGATTTCCCCCGTCCCGCCCCGGATGTCCGTGTCGATCGCTATGTCGACGCCGCCGACGGGTTGGCCGACCGAACCGGGCCGGAAGATGCGGGAGTTGCAGCCGGTCACGACGGGCGCGGTCTCCGTGAGGCCGTAACCCTGGTAGATCAGGAAGCCCACATCCGCGAAGAAGCGGATGATCGCCGGGTCGATCGGCGCCGCGCCGCAGATTCCGATCGTGAGCCGGCCTCCGAACCCTTCGTGGATCTGCTTGAAGAGCTTGCGGCGCAGGTCGATGCCGAAGAAGCGGAGGACGTTCGAGACGCGGATCGCGATTTTCACGGTCCTGGTCTTTCCGGTCTTCTTCAACGTGTCCTGGACCTTCGCGTAGAAGTTCTCGAAGAGGACCGGCACGCCGATCAGGAGGCTGATTCCGAACTCCTGCAGGTTCTTCTGGATGTAGCGGAGCCCGTCGCACTCGTAGACGCAGCCGCCGATGCCGAGCGACGTCAGCAGCCCGCACGTGTTCTCGAACGTGTGGTGGAGCGGAAGGACGGACAGGAGGCGATGGCCGGGCCGCAGCTCGAGCATCGAGCAGATCCCGCGGATGTCGGCGACGAAGTTCCGGTGGCAGAGCATGACGGCCTTCGAGGCGCTCGTCGTGCCGGACGTGAACAGCAGCGAGACCATCGCGTCGGGGTCGATCGGCGCGTCGAGATACGCGCGGTCGCCGGTCCCGAGGAGCGCGGCGCCCCGGTCGAGCAGAGCGGGCAGGTCGAGGAAGCGCGCGTCGTCCGCATCGGGCTCGGCCTTCGAGGCGTTCATGCAGATGAAGTGCTCGATACGGGGAAGGCGGCCGGCGGCGGACTTCATGACCTTGTGGAACGCCGGGGCGTACACGACCGCCGACGCCTCGCCGCGCTCGAGAAGGCTCAGGATCTCGGTATCGGGCAGCAGGCGGTCGAGCGGAACGGAGACGCCGAGGCCGTTCGTGACCGCGACGTGGGCGAGGCACCACTCGTAGCAGTTCTCCCCGATCACGGCGACGCGCCGGCCGGCGAGACCGAGGGACGCGAGGGCGGTGCCGAGGGCATCCACTTCGCCCTGGAACTCGAGGTAGGTCCGCGTCTGGAGGGGAGCGTCGATCGAGGTGCGGAAGCGGAAGGCGGGTTCTCCCGGGAAGAGCTCGACACTCTGGTGCAGCATTTCGCGAAGGTCGCGATAGGAGCGGACGGGAAAATATTCTCTGGACTTGACGATCTGCATGGGGACTCCTTTTCGGGCGAATGGGAAATCGGAAAGTGGCTCCGCGGCCCGCTACTGCGCGGCCGAGAGCCTCATCAGGACATAATCGACGGCTTCTCCGACGGTCTCGAGGCCCTCGGCATCCTCGTTGGAGATCTGCATGCCGAATCGTTCCTCGAGGTCGACGACGAGTTCGTAGATCGCGAGGGAGTCGAGCTTCAGGTCGACGACCAGGAGTTGCCCTTCGGTGATCTCGGATTCCGGCAGGTTGGAGAGGCGCGCGATCGAAGCGGAGATTTCGTTCAGGACCTCGGAGCGGGTCGGTTCGGGCATTTCGGTTCCTCCTGCCGCGGCCGGCGGGGCCGCAAGGGTCTGCGGGCTGCGATCAGTCCTCTGTGATGTTGTAGCGGCGGTATTGCTCCCGCACGAAGCCGTCGATCGTCTCGAGCGTCCGGATCAGCGTCTTCTTCCCGGTCTCGTCGAGCGGCAGCAGAAGTCTCTCCACCAGGAGCGTGTGGAACTTCGTGTGAAGACGATAGGCGAGCTTGCCCTTGCGGGTCAGTTTCACGCGCACGATGCGGCGGTCCGCTTCGTCCCTCAGCCGCTCGACGTAGCCCTTCCGCACGAGTTTGTCCACCGCGACCGTCAGCGTGCCCGTCGTGATCTCCAGTCGGGCCGCCGTCTCGCTCATCGTGTGGGCGTCGTAGAGGCCGATCCCCTCGAGCGTGTGCATCTCCGCGATCGAAAGGTCGCTGAAGCTGCCCCTGCGGAGGGCCTTCTGCTCGGTCACGAGGATGTTCTCGAAAATCTCGAGCAGCAGGTCGTTGACGTGGCTTTTCTGGTCATCCATTTCTGAAGCGCCCTCGCCGAAAATACTTTGATATACAAGAATTTCGTTCATCGTCATTCTAACCCCTGCTTCCGAGGTTGACAAGCGAAAGGGTCCGCGGAAAGGCGAATCCGTGGAATTCCTATTCCCCGCGTCCTTCGACGCGCCAGGGGGCGACGTCCGGCAGGCAGTCCTCCCGAAGGGAACCGCGCACGTCGATGCCGTCCTCACCGTAGACCGTCGCGATCCCACGGCCATGCCCGTGCAGCCAGTCGACCATCCCCGCCTTGTCGTACGGCAGGAGCAGGTGGACCGGCACGAGGCCGCCCGGCGCGAGCGACTCGATCGCGCCGCGCAGCGCGTCGAGCCCCTCGCCGGTCAGCGCGGACACGACGAACGTGCTTCCGCCGGTCTTCGCCGCAGCCGGCAGGAGATCGACCCTATCGGCCTTGTTGTAGACGGTGAGCCGGGGCAGGGCGGCCGCGCCGAGTTCCGTGAGCAGGGACTCCACGATTTCCATCTGCCGACCGGATTCGGGGTCGGAGACGTCGACGACGTGGACGACGACGTCCGCCTGGGCGACCTCCTCGAGCGTCGACCGGAAGGCGTCCACGAGGTGGTGCGGCAGCTTGCGGATGAAGCCGACGGTGTCGACCAGGACGATCTCGCGGCCGTCTTCAAGGGGCATCCGGCGCGCGGTCGGGTCGAGCGTGGCGAACGGCATGTCCTCGGCGAAGAGGTCGACGCCGCACAGGCGGTTGACGATCGACGACTTGCCGGCGTTCGTGTAGCCGGCCACGGCCACGACGAACGCTTCGCCGCCGCGGCGCCTGGAACGCACGCGGTCCCGGTGGTCCCCGACGGTCGCGAGGTCCTGCTTCAAGGCGAGGATCCTCCGGCCTATATGGCGCCGGTCGGTCTCGAGCTTGGACTCGCCGGGTCCGCGCGTGCCGATGCCTCCGCCGAGCCGGGACATGGCGACGCCCATGCCGACGAGCCGGGACTTGCGGTACTGCAGCTGGGCGAGCTCGACCTGGAGCTTTCCTTCGCGGGACGCAGCACGCAGGGCGAAGATGTCGAGGATCAGCATCGAGCGGTCGATCGTGCGCCGGCCGACGATCTCCTCGATGTTGCGGATCTGGGAGCCGGACAGTTCGTCGTCGAACACGAGCAGGTCGGCGTCCAGGGAGTCGCCGGCGCTCTTCAGCTCGAGGGTCTTCCCCTTGCCGACGTAGGTTGCGGAGTCCGGCGAATCCCTGCGCTGCATCATCCGGCCGACGACGACGCCTCCGGCCGCGCGCACGAGTTCGGCCAGCTCGTCGAGCGAGCGGTCCGCCTCCTCGGCGTCCCCGGCGCCCGAAAGGTCCAGCCCCACGACGATCGCCCGGTCGACGGGCTTCCCCGTCTCCTTCATTTCCTTGCCTTCTCGGTCCGACTTCATCGATTCCATGCTATGCCCGCCTTCTCCGCCAGAATCATCAAAATACGCTGCACCGGATTTTTTTGTCCGTAAACTATGGATTCTTTTTTCCCTACCCACTAAATTATACTTGCATTCCACCCATAAGTCCCGACGAAAGACAGGAGGCACCGCATGAACCAGAACGAAGGACCGGACCCCCATCTCGACGGATCCGAAAGGAACGGCAATTCTTTCTATGATCCGCCCGAGGAATCCCAGGCTTCCGAAACGAGAATCCTGCGGGAGGCCCTGGCGAGGACCCTGCGCATCTACGCGCAGGAGAGCTCGTCGAGCAACGAGGAGTTCGCGGCCAGGGTGGGCATCAACCGAGGTCACCTGAACGAGATCCTGAACAAGAAGGTGGACCCCAAGCTCTCGACGGTCTTCCGCATGACGCGAAGGGTCGACCGCTGCCCGAACGTGCTCCTCTGCGAGATCTGCGCGCGGACCTTCGGACCCTGCGTCCATGCCATCGACCCCGAAGACGTCGTCCCCGACGTGAAGACGCTGCGGGATCTCCACAGCGGGCACCCGAACCGTCGAGAATCGGACTGCAGCTGAATCGCCGGAACGACAGGAGCCTCCGGGTCCCTCGAGGGACCCGGAGGCTCCTTTGGCTGCCGGACTAGGATTCGAACCCAGACAGACTGCTCCAGAGGCAGTTGTGCTACCCTTACACAATCCGGCAACGTCGGCGAGGGAGATTATAGCACCCCCATCGGGACCGTGCAACCGCCTTTCGGCGCCCTGCCCGCGACGTGGCGGAACGGCGGTGCGGAAGGGTATAATGGGTCCAGACGGGGGGAAAGCATGGCGAAGGCGAAGTCGGTCTTCCATTGCACCGAATGCGGTTACGAGGCGAGCGGCTGGATGGGCAAGTGCCCCGGCTGCGGTTCCTGGAACACGCTGGTCGAGGAGCGGACGCCCGCGACGGCATCCTCCTCCCTGAACGGCGGCAAGGCGGCCGCTCGCGGCTGGCTGCCGGGCGAAGCCGGACCGCTGAAGGGCGAGGCCAGCGGAGCCGTCGACCTCGCGGACGTCGAGGCGGGCAGCGAGCAGCGCTTCGCGACCGGAATCCGCGAGATGGACCGCGTGCTCGGCGGCGGATTCGTCCGCGGCTCGCTCGTCCTCGTCGGCGGCGACCCCGGGATCGGCAAGTCGACGCTGCTGCTCCTGCTGGCCGGACTGCTGAAACCGCAAAGCGGCACCGTATGTTTCGGAGGCCAGCCCCTGCAGGGTCCCTCGGGCCGGACCGGATTGGTCTTGCAGGACTATGAACTGTTGCCGTGGGCCACGATCCTGCAAAACGTGATGCTGGGACTCCGCTTGCGAACGCATCCGCCTGCGACCGGCAAGGAAGACGCCTTGGCGTGGTTGGACCGCCTCGGCATTCGCGACATCGCGCACCGCCTTCCCCACGAGATATCCGGCGGCCAGCGCCAACGCGCCGCGATCGTCCGTGCCCTCATGCTCGAACCTGAACTCGTACTCATGGACGAACCATTCTCGGCGCTCGATGCGCCGAATCGCGAAGCGCTGCAGCAACTCACGCTCGACATGTGCGCCGAGCGACGCATCACGCTCATCGTCGTAACGCACAATGTCGAGGAAGCGTGTCTGATGGGTCAGCAAATCCTCGTCCTCTCGGATGCGACGAACCGCCATCCCGCTGTGCTGCCGAATACCCACGCGACGGGCGGAGCCGGGTTGGCAGATCCTGCCCTTGCCGCGACGTGTGTCCGGCTGAAGGAACGACTGAGGGTGCCCGCATGAAGCCGCGCGCAGTGATGGTGGCGGCCGTGGCGCTTCTCGCCGTGTGGGAACTTGTCGCGCGCCTGTGGGGCGACCCGCTATTGCCGCCGGCCCTCGTCGTGCTGCACCGCTTCGTCCTCGAACTGCCGCGCGAACTGGGGCTGCACGCCGCGGCCAGCCTGGGACGCGTGGTCGGCGGCATGGCGCTGGCGGTCCTCACCGCCGTGCCAGCCGGCCTACTCCTCGGCCAGCATCCGCGGGCCAACCGCATCTTCGGGCCCGTGCTCTATCTCCTATACCCGATCCCAAAAGTGGTACTGGTGCCCGTCCTCATGCTGCTGCTCGGTGTAGGCAATCTGCCGAAGATCGTCATTATCGCGCTGATCCTTTTCTTTCAGATGGTCGTGCTCGTGCGGGATAACGCCATGGCCGTGCGCCGGGAGTTGCTCCTCTCGGTCCGCAGCCTGGGTGCCGGTCCGTACCAGCTCTTGCGCTTCGTTTATCTCCCGGCGTGTTTGCCGGCGGTATTCAGCGCCATCCGGCAATCCATAGGCACATCGATTGCCGTGCTCTACGTTGCGGAGTTGTTCGCCACACGACTCGGGCTCGGCTATTACATCTACCTGGCCGGCAGCACGCTCTTCGACTACCCCGCCATGTACGCGGGCGTGGTCGCGATGAGCCTCATGGGGCTCGGCTTGTTCTGGTGCGTGGACTGGGCCGACCACCACTGGTGCGCCTGGTCCCGCGCCGGCCTCGGCGAGACCGTGGCGGCAACCGACGAGTCTGCGTAGGCCCCTGGCATGGCCCATGCCATGCCGCGGCCGAATTCCCCCAAAACCCGGGGCGACAAACCTTATTGACGGCACACCGGACTTGGGTAGAAAGTGCTCACCATAAGCCCGCCATTTAGCCGCCTATAGCAGGCGGGCGATGCCGGGTGAAGTCTGCTACATGAACACGGCAAGCGATACCCTGAATATCGGCGCGGTGGTTGCGGTCCGCGGAAGCGTTGTGGACGCGCGCTTCGAGCGCCGGCTGCCGCCCATCACGACGTTGCTCAGGGCCGGCCCCGAAGGACGCATCGCCATCGAAGTGGCCGCGCAACTTGATGCGCAGCGCGTGCGCGGAATCGCGCTGACGCCCACCCAGGGCCTCGCGCGCGGCATGCCGGTAACCGACACCGGCGGACCGCTCAAGGCGCCGGTCGGCCCTTCCATTCTGTCGCGCATGTTCAATGTTTTCGGCGATCCCATCGACCGGCAGGCTCCGCCGGAAGGCGTTCAATGGCGCACCGTACACCAGGATCCGCCCCCGCTGGCCCGCCGGTCCACCTCGTCGGAAGTGTTCGAAACGGGCATCAAGATCATCGACGTGCTTATGCCGCTGGAACGCGGCGGCAAAGCCGGCCTCTTCGGCGGGGCCGGCGTCGGCAAGACCGTGCTCCTCACCGAGATGATCCACAACATGGTCGGGCACCACGAAGGCGTGAGCATCTTCTGCGGCATCGGCGAACGATGCCGCGAGGGCGAGGAACTGTACCGCGAGATGCGCGACGCCGGCGTGCTGCCGCATATGGCCATGATCTTCGGCCAGATGAATGAACCCCCGGGCAGCCGGTTCCGCGTGGGCCACACGGCGCTCACCATGGCCGAGTACTTCCGCGACGACGAACACCGCGACGTGCTGCTGCTGATCGATAATATCTTCCGGTTTATCCAGGCCGGGTCCGAGGTGTCCGGCCTCATGGGGCAGATGCCCTCGCGCCTGGGCTATCAACCAACGCTCGGCACGGAGCTCTCGGGCCTGGAGGAGCGCATCGCCAACACCGATACCGGCGCCATCACCTCCATTCAGGCCGTGTACGTACCGGCCGACGATTTCACCGACCCGGCCGCCGTCCACACCTTTTCGCATCTTTCCGCCTCCATCGTGCTATCGCGCAAACGCGCCAGCGAGGGTCTTTACCCGGCCATCGATCCGCTGCAATCGAGTTCCAAAATGGCCACGCCGGGCATCGTGGGCGAGCGTCACTACCGCCTGGCGCAGGACGTGCGGCGGACCCTCACCCAATACGAGGAACTCAAGGACATCATCGCCATGCTCGGGCTGGAGCAACTCTCGCCCGAGGATCGCGGCACGGTCGCGCGCGCCCGCCGCCTCGAACGATTCCTGACACAGCCGTTCTTCACCACCGGGCAATTCACCGGCCTCGCCGGAAAACTCGTCACCCTCGAGCAATCCCTCGACGGTTGTGAGCGCATTCTTCGCGACGAATTCAGGGCGGCCCCCGAAAGCGCGCTCTACATGATCGGGGCCATCGACGAAGCCGCGGCCAAACTGAAGGCCGCCCCGCCCGCCCCTGCGTCCGTGCCCGCAGCGCCGGCCGCGCCCGCCGCAAAACCTGCGGACGCGGCCGGGACGCCACCGGGAGGACGTCCATGAATGCCGCCCTCATGACGCTCAAGGTGCTTCTGCCGTTCCGTGTGTTCGCCGAACGGGACGACGTGAGGCGCATCGTGGCGGAGACGCCCCACGGCTCGTTCGGGCTCCTGCCTCACCGCCTCGACTGCGTGGCACCCGTGGTCCCGGGCATCTTCACCTACGAGACCGAGGGCGGCGGCATCACGTATGTGGCGGTCGACGAAGGCATGCTCGTCAAGACCGGCCCCCTGGTGCTTCTCTCGGTGCGAAACGCCATTGGCGGCGCCGACCTGGGAAACCTGCGAGCCGAGGTCGAGAACCACTTCCGGCGTCTCGACGAGGGCGAGCAACGTACGAGGGCTGTTCTGGCCAAAATGGAAACCGGGTTCCTGCGCCGGCTGGCGGAGGTGCACCATGAGTAGCAACCCGTTCATCAACCAGGTGGGCGTCAAGGAAGCCCGCAAGTTGAAGGCGCTGCAGCGCCGAAGCCCCAGTGTGTGGCTGGGCCTGGGCGTGTTCGGCCTCATTGGCTGGTCGGTGGTCGTGCCCACCCTGTTGGGTGCCGCGCTCGGTCTGTGGCTCGACAAACGCTACCCGGGGCCCCACTCCCGGACCCTGGCCCTTCTGATGGCCGGACTGAGCGTCGGCTGCTGGAATGCCTGGCGTTGGATTACGAAGAGCGAAAATCACCACCCTCCGGAGGCGGACCATGACTGAAGGATTGATGATCGTCGCAGCGGTCGTGACCGGGCTGGCGCTTGGATCGCTGTTCTTCGGCGGCCTGTGGTGGACAGTACGGAAGGGCCTGGCGTCCGGGCATCCGGCGGTCTGGTTTCTCGGCAGCCTGCTGGTGCGTACGGGGATCACCGTGGCCGGGTTCTACATCGTCTGCCGCGGACACTGGCAACGCGCGGTCGGTTGCCTGGTGGGATTCGCGATCGCGCGCCTGGTCACCGTCCAACTGACCCGCCCGCGCCCGAGCGCGCCGCTGATTCCACCCCATGAGGAACCCACCCGTGCATCTTAGTCCCGACGAGCGGATTCTGTGGCAGTACGGGCCTTTGAAGCTCAACGTTACGATCGTCACGACGTGGGTGCTGATGGCGCTGCTCTCCGTGGGCTCGCACCGCGTCACGCGGCGCCTGATCATCGCCGAGCGCATCCCGCGCTGGCAGTGCTTTGTCGAGATCCTCGTGGCCGGGATCCGCAACGCGATCGCCAGCGTCGGCCTGGAGCCACCCGACCGGCACCTGCCCTTCCTGGGCACCCTCTTCGTCTTCATCGCCTCGGCGAACCTGCTCACCGTGCTGCCCGGTTACGAACCACCGACCGCGTCGCTCTCGACCACGGCCGCGCTGGCGGTGTGTGTCTTTGTCTCGGTACCTCTGTTCGGGATCACGGAACGAGGCCTGCTGGCCTATCTGAAGTCCTACGTCAAACCCACGGTCATCATGCTGCCGTTCCACATCATCAGCGAGTTTTCCCGCACGCTCGCCCTGGCCGTCCGTCTCTTCGGCAACATGATGAGCGGCAGTATGCTGCTGGCGATTCTCCTGAGCATCACCCCCTTCATCTTCCCCATCTTCATGACCGTTCTAGGGTTGCTCACCGGCATGGTGCAGGCCTACATTTTCAGCATACTGGCCGCCGTATTTATTGCCGCTGCCACGCGCACGCACGAGGAATGGGATTGAAAGCACTGTACAGAGGAGGACATACGCCATGGATAGCCTGACTTGGATCGCCGCAACCTCGATTGTCACCGCCGGGCTTACGACCGGAATCGGATGCCTGGGACCGGCACTCGGCGAGGGCCGCGCCGTCGCCAGCGCCCTGTCGTCCCTGGCCCAACAGCCCGATGCCGCGCCGACGATCACCCGGACCCTGTTCGTGGGCCTGGCCATGATCGAGTCGATCGCGATCTACTGTTTCGTCGTTTCCATGATCCTCATTTTCGCCAACCCGTTCTGGAGCCACGTGCTCACACAGACGGCGGGAAAGTAAGCCATGCTGTTCGACTGGTTCACCTTCGCGGCGCAAGCAGCCAACTTCCTGATTCTCGTGTGGCTGCTCAAGCGCTTTCTCTACAAACCGATCCTCCACGCCATTGACGAGCGGGAACAGCGCATCGCCGCCCGTCTCAAGGAGGCCGAGGCCACGGAAGCCGCGGCCCGTAACGAACGCGACGCTTTGCAGCGCGCGAACGACGATCTGGCGCAGCAGCGCGAGACGCTCGATGCAAAGCTGCGCGCCTTTGAAACACGCAAGGGCAGTCAGGTGGCAGTGCTGATCGTTCCAACGACGCAACCGGAGACGATCGAACAGTTCGGGATCCGCGTGGCCGACAAATGGAAGCTCGGACGTAAGAAGATCGATGACGGCGCGATTCTGATCATTGCCAAGGATGACCGAACCCTGCGGATCGAAGTCGGCTATGGCCTCGAGGGGGTCCTGACGGACGCAGCGAGCAAGCGCATCATCAGCGAGGTCGTCGTGCCCCGCTTGCGGCAGGGTGATTTTGACGCAGGCGTTCGCGACGGAGTCGACAGCAT
>Ga0118677_10014744_pt1 | contig 10962 bp, 11 predicted proteins | sample AliMusrvi5mmetaG_FD_86154 | JGI IMG/M metagenome (GOLD analysis project Ga0118677, IMG submission 86154)
TGACAGCATCCAGGCAGACGGCGCGGCCGTGGGCGTTCAAGTGGTAGAGCTTGCCTTCGGAGTAGGCACAGCAGGCCCGTGCTCCTGGGTAGGAACCCGTCCACGACCGGCCGTTCTTCGCTTGCCAGAAGGGCTTGCCGTCGAGGTCGAAGGCGAAGATGACCAGGTCGTCGTCCACGTCGCCGGTGATGTAAAAGCGGTCGCGGACGATGATCGGCGATGACCAGCCCCGTCCCAGGTTGCCGATTTTCCAGACGAGCCTTGGCCCGGCATCCGGCCAGGTGGTCAGGAGGCCCGTCTCCCTGGAAATACCGTCACGCCGCGGGCCGTTCCACTGCGGCCAGTCCGGTTCTGGCGAGGCAAGAGGGCCATCCGCCTTAGTTTCGTCGTGAGCGTTCCCAGCCACCGGGGCGCCAACGGGCGGCTCTGCACGGCATGCGACGGGCAACATGAGAAGTCCGAGCACCCCCATCTTGCCGATGACACCCACAACAGGGATGCCGAAGTTGAAGAATTCCACCATACCCTCCCTCAGCTCATGTACCAGCCGCCGTTGACGTTGATCGTCTGGCCGGTGATGTAGCCGTTCGTGGCCAGCATGACCACCACGTCGGCCACCTCGTCCACCGTGCCGAACCTGCCCACCGGGATCAGGTCAGGCCGGGCACGGGGGTTGTCACGCATCATCTCCGTGTCGATCAGCGCCGGGGCGATGGCGTTGCCCGGCTGGAATCCTGGTGTTCCCTGTGCGTCAAGACAACTGTGTTCTAGGATACGTCCTCGGAAGCCCGTTCGCCAGCATAGTGGATGTCGGCCTACTTCGGTTCGCTGCTCCCAGCGGTCCGGTGGCGGCCGGCCTAGCCTCGGAGCCCACCTGAGCGAGCTGATTCCACGCGGCATACTTTACCAGCGCCGGCGAAAGCCGCCGTCCAAGGTGGCGGGTCTCCCGGCAGCCACTCCGTTCGACATTCCCACCCCGACAGATCCATCCCTCCCTTTTTCAGTCGACGGCATGTGGCGTTTCCTTGGGTATGGCTGTTTCTCTCCATCGCGCCCCTGGCGCAGAGGTCAGATACCATGCCTATTATCAACCGCACCACCCCTACCGCTGAACGATTGGCCCGAGCTGCGGCCTGCCTGCGACAAGCGATCTTGTTGATCGAAGAGGTCGCCCCTGGCATCGTCGAGGGTCTCGCTTCTGGAGTCGCGGCTGCGTTGCCGCAGTCGCTGCTCGCTCCTGACCGTCCAGCTACACCGTCCGGGAACAGTGCAACTCGTCCTTCGATCATCGACGGAGCCACCTTCAGCGTCCGTTGGGCCAACCGCACTTGCCATCTTGGCAACACCGTGTCGTTCAGACTCTTGGAGCGACTGGCTCGCCGCCCCAACCAGTTCATTTCCTACGAAGCGCTCTTGGACTCAGAGGAGTTGTGGGATCGCCACACTTCTCACGAGGCCGTGCGGAGTGCGGTCAAGATCCTCAGACGGAAGCTCAACGCGGCTGGGATGGAGGACCTAGCCGACGCGATCGACGGCAGCAATCCTCACCACTACGCCTTCACGCTCATGGAACGCTGGTAGGGCTGCCACAGAAGTGCCACAGGTTTGACACAGCGATGTTCCAAAATATAAAGAGCAACGCTGCGGCAACGACGACCTTGCAGAACCGGTCGGGCACAGGTCCGCGACCTGGCCCGATCGGGACTGCGAGATCGTTTCCGGCCCAGGAACCACCACTTCACGTAACAGAGCGACCACGCATTATGGAGAACCACGATCAGAATCCCGAGGGTGCCGAACCGGCCCCCAAGCTCGTCCGTGCGGCACAGTACGTCCGCATGTCTACCGAGCACCAACAGTATTCCACTGAGAACCAAGCCGATGTGCTCCGCGAGTACGCGGCCAAGCGCGGCTACGAGATTGTCCGCACCTATGCCGATGATGGCAAGAGCGGTCTGAAGATCGAAGGCCGCGCTTCGCTACGGGGCATGATCGACGACGTGCAGGAGGGCAACGCCAACTTCGACGCCATCCTGGTCTACGACGTGAGCCGCTGGGGCCGGTTCCAGGACACCGACGAGAGCGCCTACTACGAGTACCTGTGCAAGCGGGCCGGGATCGACGTCCACTACTGTGCCGAGCAGTTCGAGAACGACGGAGGCCCGGCCGCCACGATCATCAAGAGCGTCAAGCGGGTGATGGCGGCCGAGTATAGCCGGGAGTTGTCCTCGAAGGTGTTCAAGGGCCAGTGCAAGCTCATCGAGCTGGGCTATCGCCAGGGCGGGCCCGCGGGGTTCGGGCTGCGGCGGATGCTGATCGACCACACGCACAAGGAGAAGGGCCTCTTGGCGCGGGGCGAGAAGAAGAGCCTGCAAACCGATCGCGTCATCCTGGTGCGGGGCCCCGAGGAGGAGGTCCGGGTCGTGCAGTGGATCTACCAAATGTTCATCCGAGAGAACCGTTCGGAGCGTGAGATCGCCGATGTCCTCAACGCCCAAGGCACATTGACCGATCTCGGCCGCCCGTGGACCCGTGGAACCGTGCGAGAGGTTCTGACCAACGAGAAGTACATCGGCAACAACGTCTACAATCGCAGATCGTTCAAGCTGAAGAAGAAGCGGGTGGTCAACACGTCCGACATGTGGGTGCGACGGGAATCGGCTTTCGATCCGATCATCAGCCCGGAAGATTTCTACACGGCCCAAGGCATCGTCCTGGCCCGTGCCCGGCGGCTGACGGACGACGAGATGCTCGAACGGCTCCGCGGCCTGTTGGCTAAGCACTCACTGTTGTCCAGCGGGTTGATCGACACGGCCGAGGGCATGCCCGCAAGCTCAGCGTACCGCACGCGGTTCGGAAGCCTTCTGCGGGCCTACCAACTCGCTGGCTACCGGCCGGACCGGGACTATGGCTTCCTGGAAGTCAACCGCACGCTCGGACGGCTCCATCCCCAGTTCCTTGATGATATGGTGCGGCAACTTGGCGGGGTCGGTGCCCAGGTCAGCCGTGATGCCACGACGGACCTGCTGGTCATCAACGGCGAGTACACGGCGTCGATGGTGCTTTCCCGCTGCCGTCAGACGGCCGGGAAGCTGTTACGGTGGATGGTGCGGATCGACCAGACGCTCGTACCTGACATCACGATTCTGGTCCGCATGGACGCGACCAACCAGCAACCGGCCGACTACTACCTGTTGCCGATCATGGACATCGCGGCCCCCAAGCTGCTCATGTGCGAGACCAACGGTGTCTACCTGGATACCTACCAATTTGAAAACCTTAACCACTTCACCCTCATGGCTCAACGCAGAAAGATCGAGGTGCCAGCATGAATCGAACGCAATACGAAGTACAGTGGATTCCGATCGACAAGATTACCGTTCCCAATCCCCGCACGCGGGGAATGAAAAAGTTCAGGCAGATCGTGGCCAACATCGCCCAGATCGGCTTGAAGAAGCCAATCATCGTGGCACCCTGCCACAGCGACGACGGCGAGACACGCTATTTGCTCGGCTGCGGGCAGGGCCGCATGGAAGCCTTCGCGAGCCTCGGCCAGACCGAGATCCCGGCGCTCGTCATCGAGGCCACCCGGGAGGAATTGATGTTGATCAGCCTGATCGAGAACCTGACTCGCCGTCAGCCTCCCACAATCGAACAAGCCAGGAAACTCGCCGACATGAAGGACCGCGGTCACTCCCCCGCCGACATCGCCCACAAGGCAGGGCTGACCGTCTCCTACGTCAACGGGATTTTGAAGCTCGTTGCCAAGGGCGAGGAGCGCCTACTGCGGGCCGTCGAAAACGAACAGATGCCCCTCACTGTCGCCATTACGATTGCCGGTGCCAACGATGTAGCGGTTCAGAGGGCCTTGGCGGAAGCCTACGAGAAGAAAGAACTGCGTGGCAATGCATTACTGAAGGTGCGTCGTCTGGTCGAAGAACGTCGCAGCCGAGGAATAGAACTGCATCGTGGGGTTCGTGGTCGAGCCAACGGTGAAGTGTCGTCGGAGCAGCTCCTCAAGGTGTACCGCGAAGAGACCGGTCGCCAGAAGGCTATCGTCCAGAAAGCGAAATATTGCGAGACCAAGCTCGTGTTCGCCGTGTCGGCCCTGAAACAGCTATTCGATGACGGTAACTTCGCCACCTTGCTGCGGGCCGAGTCCCTCGACTCCCTGCCACAGTACCTCGCGACCCAGATCCATGGAGAAGCCTGCTGATGACCATGACAAACCGCATACGTCTCGCTTGTGAACCGAAAATCATGTTGATCCCCGTGAGCAGCATCTTGCCGGTAAGGAAGCTCAGCCCGGCCATGTGCAAGACCGAAAAATATCGCCGCATCATAGCTTCGATTCGGGAGGTTGGAATCGTCGAACCACTGGTCGTTTACCCCCAAGCAAGTGGTGAAACGCAATACGTCCTGCTGGACGGGCACGTCCGCTTGGCCGTACTGAAGGAGATGGGGCAGGAGAACGTCAACTGCCTGGTGGCGATGGACGACGAATCGTTCACCTACAACCATAAGGTCAATCCGCTGTCCGCGATCCAGGAGCACTTTATGATTATGGAGGCCATCCGGCAGGGGGTCTCCGAAGAACGGATCGCCAAGACACTCGCTGTGGACGTGGCTGCCATCCGGCGTAAGAGAAACCTGCTGGACGGCATTTGCCCAGAGGCGGTACAACTGCTCAAGAACAAGCGGGCGTCCGCAGCCGCCTTCCGCGAGATACGGAAGGTCAAGGCCATGCGGCAGATCGAGATGGCCGAACTCATGGTCGCGGCCAACACCTTCTCGGCGAGTTATGCGCAGTGCCTGCTGGCCGCCACGCCGCAGGAGCAGTTGTTGGAACCGGACAAGCCCAAGGAGGTGCGAGGCCTGAGCCCCGAGGACATGTCGCGGATGGAACGAGAAATGGAGAACCTGGGTCAGGATCTCCGGTCGGTCGAAGATTCCCACGGCCGCAACGTGCTGAACCTGGTCCTGGTCTCAGGCTATCTCAAAAAGCTCTTGGAGAACGCGAGGGTGGTCCGCTACCTGTCCCAGCACTGCGGCGAGATCCTGGCCGAGTTCCAGAAAATCGTCGAATCGAAAACGCTGGGAACCGGCGAGTGAGCATGGCGAACGTACTGCCTTGCCGTCCGCCCGGTCGGAAACATCAGGTGGCCGTTAATCTGTGCCAGCCGTACCGGCTATTCCGGCACCGTGGTTGATTCTCGACGCCTACATTCTGCTGACCGATGGGGGGCTTGTAGATATGGGGGGATGGCCTGGGTATACTGGGTTTTTCACCGGTTTCGATCCCGTGGCACGTGCTGCCGAGACAAAAATGCCCGAAGCCACCCCTATCCCCGCTCCAGGCCAGATCGCCCGAGTTCGCCAGCGGCTGTACCTGGTCGAACAGACCGTTCCGGCCCCGACGCCGGGCGACAGCACGCTGGTCAAGCTCTCCTGCGTCGAAGATGATGCCCAAGGTCAGCGGCTGGAGGTGCTCTGGGAACGGGAGATCGACCCGGAGATCAAGACCGGCGAGGCGTGGGACGCCATCGCCAAGCGCTGTCTCTTATACACATCTGACGCTGCCGACGACCTACTCTGTGTAGATCTCGGTGGTCGCCGGAACATTAAAAAAAATATTTTTAACAGTTATAACAATTATAATGGTTATAACTGTTATACCAAAAACTTCTTTTGCCATCAACATGCAGTCGAGCCAATATCGCGTTCAATTTGGAACCGTGGATAGTGGAGGCGGAAAAATGACGGACGCGCTTGATAATAGCTATCAACTCTCCTCTTCCATCGGCCAAACCGCAGCAAAAGAATTCCAATCAAATGGGTACGTTATTAAGGCGGGGTTTCAGTATATTTATTCCCGCGTCCCCTTCAGCTTTTCCCTTTCAAACATTAAGGTAGATTTAGGGAGTTTACTTCCCAATAATCCCTCCACTGGCCCTATAACGCTGAAAGTCTCATTCGGCGGAGCGGGCCAGTATATTGTGACGGCGCGAGCAGATAGCCCGCTCACTGCAATGCAAGGAACAGGAACAATATCGTTCACCGGCTGCAACGGAGGGGCGGATACTTGTACTATTACGACGGCAAAACTGTGGGATAACCCCAATACCTATGGATTTGGCTATTCGATGACGGGGCAAGACGTCCCAACAGATTTTGTAAGTAGTTCGTACTACCGTCCGTTTGCAAATAGGCTCACAGCGGAGACGCCTGCCACCATTATGCAGAGCGGGAATGTAACTGCCGATATTACCCCCACGCCTGCAATTCCTTACACGCCCGCTCCGGTGCTCACCGGCACCCCGCGCAGAACCACACATCAAGCGGTGATCACCATGAAAGCAAATATATCGGGATTACAAGGGGCGGGCACCTATATTACGGTGGTGCGCTTTTTGGCCACGCCGTCGTTTTAAGCATGTTAAATTATGTTTCATTCTGAGCGAAACCAAAAACGTACCGACAAACTGCCTCGCCGATTAGGCTTAGGCACGTTTGGAGTAGTTTTCGGGAGCGACCCCATAACTGTACTTATGACCATAAAAAAAATACTGATTATTGCGTTTTTTCTCATCGGCAGTCAAGCCGTATTCATCGCGCCTATCTCTGCCCAGCAGGTTACCCTCTCTCTTGACCCCCCGATCGTCCAAGCTAAAATTAAACCCGGAAAAGCCATTATTGTTGCCTATACCGTTGAAAACCTCGGTGACCCAACTAATCTCCAGTTTCTCATTCGCCCCTTTGCCCCCATTGGAGAACTTGGATCACTTGCTCCCCTGCCTCAAATGGAGGGCCCGGTTCAATTCAATCTAGAAAATGCCGATGTGGAAATGGAAAAACCTTTTTTCTTTCCCTCAAAAGAAAAAAAACAGGCGGTTGTGCGCATTCAGGTACCCCTGGGCGTTCCTGATGGAGATTACTATTATTTAGTTCTTGCCGAAACAGTGCCAGCATTTTCTGTTGGTGGGCAATCCACCGGCGTTGCTTCAGCTTCCATTGGAGCTCCTCTGCTTATTTCAATAACAGACTCAGGAATTACCGAAGTAAAAACAACGATCGCTGATTTTTCATTTATTCCTGACTATATTTTAACCATCGGTAATAATACCGTTCGTATTGTTGATAATGCAAAAGCGCTTCCGGTTACCTGCTCTGTTCGCAATATGGGAAAAAATCTTGTCCAACCTCAGGGAACAATCACCGATCAAAACGGCTCACAAAAGCGCATATATTCTCTTATTCCTCAAAATGTGCTGAGCAGCTCTCAACGCATTCTTAAGGTAGATTCAGGAGAAGATACTCTCTCATCCAATACTACTCTTTCCCTCTCGGCCCTCTCCATTGGGGCTCATACGCTCACTGCACAAATATCCTATGGAGAGAATACCCCTATCCAATTTAAATCGCTTACCTTTGTTGCATTGCCCCTGCGGCTCATGATCGCCGTACTGTTTTTGTGTATTTGCCTATCCGTTTTTTTCTTGGTTCGTTTCCTCCAAAGAAGAAATTAGAGTTAAACCGCTAAGAGGTATGTTTAGCCTGTTCCTTCACCTCTTTTTGCCAAAAATGCGGCTTATAAACCCTTGCAAAATGGAAAACACTCCTCTATTTCTTAAGATATGAGGGGATTTATTGAATCATTTCAACCACTATTGATTCGATACAAAAGTGAAGTCTTTCTACTTTCCAGCGCATTTCTCATCGTTTGTGTTTCTGGCTTTTTCTTTTTCCAGCAAAAAACAAGCGATAAAAATACTCCTGTGGTTGTTCAAAATAATGAAACTCATACCGCTCCTCAAAAACAAACTATTACCGTGGATATTTCAGGCGCGGTAAAGAATCCGTTTGTCTACAGCTTTGATTCCCACTCCCGTATTATAGATGCTATCCAAAAAGCGGGCGGATTCACCAGCGACGTGGATGAAGCATTTGTCCGCAGAAATATTAACAATGCACGCATATTGGCTGATCAAGAAAAAATTTATATTCCTTTTCTCTCAGATACAGCAGAAGGCATTGTTCTTGAAACCAAAAGAATAATTGATTACACACAACCAAACACCTCCACACCACAAACACCAGAGAACACGCGCATCAATATAAACGCAGCATCTATCTTGGAACTGGATCAACTCCCCGGAATTGGCCCTGTTCAATCTGAGGCAATTTTTAATGCTCGTCCTTATACCGCCATAGAGGATCTGGTAAAAAACAATGTTATTAAGCAGTCTGTCTTTGACAAAATAAAGGAGTTAATTAGTGTGTATTGAATAAGATATGAATCCTGTCTTATCCCTCGCCGTTGCTGGGATTGACTCTTCCTTTCATGAGCCCTACGCATCGCTTATGAAGGGACTGGTGTATGGACTACCAATCCAAATCGATCCCGCTTTTAAGCAGGAGATAATAAAAAGCGGCCTTGCACACCTTGTTGTGCTCTCTGGCGCAAATGTTACCCTCCTCACCCAATTTTCTGAAAAACTCTTTTTCTCCTTCAGTAAAAAAATAGGAATACTGCTTCAAATCATTTTTTTATGCGCTTTTGTTTTGCTCGTTGGGCCACAAGCTCCGCTTATGCGTGCAGTCTGTATGTTTTTTTTAACGACCGTTTGTATTCTCACAGGAAGACCCTCGCAAATAGGATGGAATCTATTTCTCACGGTCGTTTTTGTTGCATGGGTTCAGCCTGAGTGGATAGCTTCTCTTTCTTTTCAGCTTTCTGTTCTTGCAACAATCGGCATTATCATCTGGGGATACGTCTCCGCTCGTTTGAAGCACACGCTCAATCCTTTCATTGAAATATTCTTCGAATCCTGGGTTGTCTTTTTGGTTACTGCTCCGCTTTCTGTTTACACCTTCAAAAGCGTTTCGCTCATGAGCCCCCTCAGCACGGCGCTTGTCTCCTGGGCAATTGTACCTCTGATGATTGCGGGGTTTGCAATTTCGCTCCTGCATATGTTTGCACCCCCGCTTGCGACAATTATTGCCATTCCCACTCAGTTAGGGCTTCAATACATTATATTTGTTATCCAAAGCGTAAGTCATCTCCCCTTTGGATATCTCCAATTTCAATGAGTATCAATAAAAAAATGGTTGGCTTCATTTTCTGTGCGAGTATTGTCACGCTCGTATTTTCATTAGCTGCAACATTGAGCTTTAAAATTGTCTTTTGTGATGTGGGCCAAGGAGCGGCTACCCTGCTTCAAATGGGCACATATCAGGCTCTCATTGACACGGGGCCAGATGCCCGCGTGCTCAGTTGTATTGGAAAACACATCCCCTTTTTTGACCACGCCATAGAAACCGTGATTATCTCCCATAATCAAAAGGATCATAATGGTGGGCTTCAAGCACTCCACATAAAATATACTATTGGACATGTATACGGGCCCCTTCCTCGCCCTTCTTTTTTCAGGCCGGATCAATATACTGAAGTCAGCTCCCCCATTTCCCTTTCATACGGCAAAACAGCTATAACTATTTCCAAGGCTTCACAAAGCTCTAATATCAATGATTCAGCAAATGTGGTGAGTATAAAAACGCCCCATGAAACCATATTTCTCACCTCTGATATTAACGGCGTTGAGCTCAAAAATATCCTTCCCCCTCAAACAACAATACTTGAGGTGCCTCATCATGGCTCAAAATACGGTCTGTATCCAGATTCTCTCGATTTAGCACTCCCTACCCTCGCTGTGATAAGCGTAGGCAAAAAAAATACATATGGACACCCCTCAAAAGAGGCTTTGGCGATTCTAAAAGCCAAAAAGATAAAAATATGGAGAACAGATTTGCAAGGAGAACTTGTAGTGGATTTGAAATGAATGTGCTCCTGCTCGCGGCATGCTATTTTATCGTCACGAAGTTTATTGTTATGAGGTGACATTGGACCTCCTTGTCTGTAGTCCCAGGCACCGAATAACATAAACGATGTGGGAGGGGATAATTGAAAAATAGATTATGTAAGTAATATACCCTGTATCTCTTTAAATATATTCATCGCCTCAAATCCAATCCACCCTTCGCCGATGAGTTCTTTTGGAAGCCCTGGATCTTCTCGAAGTAATGAAATATATTCTTTGAGTACTTTGGTAAATTTAACCATCTTTTCTCCATCTCCCGATAAAATAGCATGCCATTTCTTAAAAAGCTCACGATATTTTTTATCAAGAGCAGATTTGCCCCACACTTTTTCGATCAAATTGACTTTATCACCAAACGTATGATCTGCCTCAAATGCCTGGCAATATTGAGCTTCCGCTTTTCCATCAACAAGATTATGAAGAGCGTCCATCACTGGATGTGGAGTAAGCCAGAACGATCTGTGCCACGGCCCAAGTCCCCATCCCTGCATTTCTCTTCTCAGTCTGTCACGAAGTTCGCGTTTACTCTCAGGAATTTCATACGAGATAATTCTCAGTTTTTTATCCCATGTCTCTTTCTGAAATCGAAACGAAGGAAACTCAAGAGAAAGAGAATGAAAGCCCTTTGAGGTGAGCGTATACGATGGAACATCGTCATTCATTGCACCTTTTATTATCTCGCTTGATTTTACTAAAGAAGAAAGCGTTGCCTTAGTTTTTTGATTCAGCGTAAAATCAAACATCTGTTGCACTTTTTCATCCAGCTGTATCTCTTTAAATTCAACGTTTGACAAAAGAAAAAGAGCGAGTAATATTTTCGTTCGACGTTCTTTTATTCCCATATATGAGGACATATTAACAGACGGAAAAATACATGTCAATGGGTATTTGGGGTATTTGCTTGCTATGGTATTAATCACGGCTCATTACCTTTTTTTTTGCCTTCTTTCTTTATAGTTCAATTTATACGTACCTGAATTCTAAGTTGAATCCGAACAGTAACTGGTAAATACTTCACTCGCTGTCTGATATTGTAACACCTTCCGCGGTCTATTATTTATCTCAAAGACTATCTCATCCAACT
>Ga0118677_10014745_pt1 | contig 10961 bp, 10 predicted proteins | sample AliMusrvi5mmetaG_FD_86154 | JGI IMG/M metagenome (GOLD analysis project Ga0118677, IMG submission 86154)
TGGCAGTTGCATCAGAACCTCAATACGATTTTTCATGGTGGGAAACAAAGCGGGCGCATTTCCGACCCGCGGGAAGACGTGCTGATATTCAGGACGCTCCAACCGAATGTCGTGCATTTCAACACCACCCGGGTGATCGGGAGGGATGGTTCCGATACGCAACAGCTGGGCGAAGCTGAAATGATCGGCCGGAAGCAGGTGCAGGAACTCTATGCCGCCGTGGTCGAACTCAACCGTTCCGGACCTCCCGTGACCCTGATCCGCACCGGACGCGACAGCGTGACCTTTTCTGCCAGGCTGGCCGCGGCGGCCGAGCACGATTCAGCGCGTCTCGTACGGATGGAAGATGTAATCCTTCGCCTTCACGACCGTGTGGCAAGCGTTTCCGCAGTCCGATAGGCTCGCGGCATCGGCAGAGAACTTACCCGATGGGACATCGTAGTTGAACACCGCGTATCCCCACCCGCCGGTTGTCGGAAATCTCTTGCTGTCCTTTTCCATGACGAAGGCTTGCTTGAAGACATCCGGCACATCCACAGCGAACGGGGCATCCGTGCTCTTCTTCGGTTTCCACTGGAGCTTCACGATCATGGAGCCATCCGGGAAAACTTGCCCGTTCAAGGGAACGCCAGCCTTGAACGCCTTAATCATTCCAGGATTGCCGACGATTACCTTGAGAACTTCAACGGTGCGGGCGGACGAAACGACAGGCCAGTCTTCGTATCCCCGGAAGTCGGAGAACGCTATCCCGCCCGGCGATTTCAGCGAATACTTGTCTTGCGCATAACCAGTGGCGATGGCGAGGAGAGCCATTGCGATCATGAGGGCAAATGCGACGTGACGTTTCTGGGCTGTGCGTGCTTGTTGCTCGTGCGCCACTGATTTCTTCAAAAGATCAGGCATGGTTTGTTCTCCCTAACAAGCAAGCTTTCGAGTCGAATCATCGGTCATCTCGAATGGTGCCATTAAGCCAGACGCCAGGAGAGTAAAGCAATAGGACAAAGGTATCGGCCACAATTTTGCATCCGGCGTGCGGGAATATGCCTCTTTCGTTTTGATTGATTTCCGGAACCAGCCGGACGGCGAACGCCAAATGTCCGAGGCGCGAGAGTACTGCCGTTGAAATCAATGCATTGGCAATACCAATGTCCAATTGCGAGGCACATTCTGTTCTGGCCTAATCAATCGTTGAATAATGACTCGCCCGGGACTTGGGAAGAACCGCAGACGAGCACAGAGAAGCCGAATTTGCGCGATACAGGGTGTGGCTAGAGCAAATCCTCGGTTGGAGGGGCAGGAGAGATGGATTGGAAACGGGTGGTCCAGTTTGCGTTGCTGGGCAGTAGCGATTTGGAACAGTATGCGATCCTGCTGGTACGTGTTTCAATCGGGCTGTTCTTCGCTATCTCCGGGACGAACAAGTTATTTGTCGCGGGCAGGATGCGAACCATGTACGAAACGCTCGTTGGAGCCAATGTCCCGTTTCCCCACGTGACGGCTTATTTCGTATCGGGAGTCGAGTTTGTGGGCGGATTCCTGCTGACCGTGGGGCTTGTTTCAAGCCCTGTCTGCATGGCTCTGCTGGCCGATATGCTCGTTGCCATCCTGACCACCAAGCTTTCCGCCTTGCCTAAAGGATCTTCGTTTCCTAATTGGCTCGATGATCTTCTCTACCTTCCGGAAGTTCTGTATGTGCTCCTCTTCATTTGCCTTATCTGCTTTGGCCCGGGAAGGTTCAGCGCCGATTACTGGCTCGCCGGCAGGTTGCGGGAGTGAATGATCGACCAAACTTCGTGAACTTCCCGCACAGAGCCGCGCTTCAGGATGGCGAGCCTGAACTCGTCAGAAGGGACAATTCACCGCGAGTTGAGGAGTTTTTGCAAGACCACGGCCTCGTTGTGTTGTTGGTCTCTGGCGCCATAGACGAGAGTAACTGTCCCCTTGGCAGCTTCCTTTCTTAGAAGGGAGATTTGCTCGTTGTCGCTCTTCAATTCCTCGCGGTAGCGCGCCTGGAATTCCGTCCATTTGGCGGGATCGTGGCCGAACCACTTTCGAAGGTTCGTGCTTGGCGCCACATCCTTGAGCCAGAGATCTACCCTCGCCTTTTCCTTCGTCAGGCCTCGCGGCCAGAGCCGGTCCACAAGAATTCGCGTTCCGTCTTCCGCGTTCGGCTCTTTGTAAACCCGTTTGATCCGAATACTCATTGCATGCATTTGACTCTGAGAAATTCTTGTTGGCGCCTAGTTCAGAAGCGATTCCCAGTTGGCTGGCACCTTTCCGGCAGGCCCGGGTGTTGACTGGTTCCGAGGATGCGCGTGCGGCGGAAGTAACTCCACACCTTTGATCATCTGCTGCTTTTCGTAATCGAAAAACCAGTTCTCGCCAGGCTCGAAGCTGGCTATGATGGGGTGCCCTGTGGCTTCAGCGTGCTTTGATGCGTGCTGACTTGGAGAACTGTCACAGCACCCGATGTGCCCGCACTCCGCACAACGGCGAAGATGAAACCACCAACCGTCCGGCGACGCCAGGCACTCGACACATCCATCACCGCTCGGTTTTGAAGCAAGGTTAAATCCGTGGCGATCCCTCTGCATTTCGATTTCCTCTATATGTTGGATGTCTGCCGAGAGTTCAGGGCACGAGCAAGATCTTCCCGATGCCGCCCTTCTCTGCCGCTGCTTGCGCCTCGGCCGCTTCACTGAGCGGCAGTCTCTCGCTAATCGGGATTACGAGCTTTCCATCTCGGACCGCTTCGGCCATGAACTCAAGCGTTTCCCTGTTGAATTTCGAGAAGACGGGCACTACCTTTACAGATGGATACATCGCAGCATTTTGCGGTGCGCCGAGAACCGAAGCAAACACTCCTCCTGGCTTGACTTTGGCAAGCAGTTTCTCGGCTGTCTTTCCGCCGACCGCATCCGCAATGGCATCGAGCGGCGGAAGGTTGGCAATCGCGGTATCGTCGTCGGTTGCGACGATCTGATCTGCGCCAACAGTTTTCGCCTCATCCATCTGCCGCTTCAAAACTCCCGCGATCACAGTTGCCCCGCGTTGTTTCGCCGTGAATACGGCAGAACGCCCGACATTTCCGACAGCGCCTACGACCATAACCCCCCGGCCCGCTTTGATTCCGGTAGCTGAAAGAAGCTGGTTGCCGGTCGTCGTTACCAGCGGCAGAGCCGCCGCTTCGATCAGATCAAGACCCGCTGGAACATCCGCTAGAATGTCAGCCTTCACCACGCAGAGTTCGGCATACGTGTTATCCGCCATGGCGAACACCCGGTTGCCGGACGTAAAAGTTTCAACTCCCGGTCCAACCTGGACCACCGTTCCGGCCATATCGACACCTATAAGGCCCGGAAAGTGCATTGGATAAAAATCCTTCGTTAATCCAGCACGCCGTTTGTAGTCGATCGGATTCACGCTCGCCGCGGCGACTTGCACCAGCACTTCTCCAGTACCCGGAACGGGGGCAGGGTACTCCTCGAACTTCAGCACTTCAGGACCGCCATATTCATGGACAACAATTGCTTTCATGACTCATCTCCTACCACTGTGCGCAAACACTCACTGCCCTTGGTCCGGGATACTGTTGGTATCGCCCGATCGGCCTAATCTGCCCCGATGGAGCGATTACACCCGAGGTGCGGCGTCGAATCAATTGGACAATGGTATCGGCGTTGGCGCGGGATCCGTTCGCGGCAAATGCCCAGAACGCAAATGAGGCAATCCGCAAATTGCCGATACCATTGTCCAATTGCATCGTGCTTGCTTGCGTGATTTTATGCATCCAATACATACGAATCGTTCCGGCATGCTGGAACGAGAACTCCACAAAAGGACATTATGGCTCGAACCAGTGCTGCCGCGACACGACACCAGGATCGGGCTCTGCAAGTTGCCCGCCGCAGAGATGGAAACTGCGAGCAAGGCAGCACCATTCCGTCCAAATACAATGCAGTACGGTCGGTGACAAGGGCCCTGGCCGCGAGCATGTCGGCAGAAGATCAAATGGTGCAGTCGTGCCCGGAAGCCAGCCCGATGAAGTGGCACCAGGCTCATACGACGTGGTTCTTCGAAACATTCGTCCTGCGCCCGTTCCTCAAGGAATATATGCCCTTTCGGGAAGAGTTCCAATGGCTTTTCAACAGTTATTACAACTCCCTCGGGCAGGAAATTCCTGAGAAAGACCTGCGCTCCGCCTTCTCAAGACCTTCGCTCGATGAAGTCCTTGCATTCCGCTCCCATGTTGACCAAGCGATGGACCGATTGTTTGCGCGCGGCGCGGAAGAGGAATCAACTCGGCGCATTGTGTTGGGCGTGAATCATGAGCAACAACATCAGGAACTTGCGCTAACGGACATTAAGCACGCTTTCTTTTCCAATCCACTGACCCCGTCGTACAAGGCATTCCCTCTCTTAGAAGAGAAGCAGCTTCCAGTTTCCGAAATGGCCTGGCACAGTTTTGATGGCGGATTAGTGGAGATTGGTTATCCGCTTCAGTTGGACGATCCGTTCGATTTCTGCTTCGATAACGAGACTCCCAGACATAATGTGTTTCTGGAATCTTTCCGCATCGCAAATCGCGAGGTCACTTGCCGCGAGTATCTGGAATTCATGTTGGACGACGCATACGCACGGCCTGAATTGTGGCTTTCGGACGGCTGGGATGTCGTAAAGCGCGCGGTCTGGCAGGCGCCTCTGTACTGGCGGCGTGGTGCCAGTGACGAAACCGGTTGGCGCGTATTCACACTCACGGGTTGGCGCGGGCTTTCCGAACTGCTTGATACGCCGGTGTGCCACATAAGCTGCTTCGAAGCCGATGCGTTCGCGCGTTGGAGAGGCTGCAGGCTGCCGACTGAAGCGGAGTGGGAATACGTTGCAAGCCAGACATCTGTGCAGGGCAACCTGCTCCAAACTGGGAAGCTTCATCCGATTGCGGCACGAGGTATAGGTATCGAGCAGATGTTTGGCGACTGCTGGGAATGGACGGCAAGCGCCTATACCGGTTATCCGGGATACAAGCCTCTGCCCGGAGCGCTCGGCGAATACAACGGCAAGTTCATGTCGGGCCAAATGATTCTGCGCGGGGGATCGTGTGTTACCCCTGCGAGTCACATTCGGGCAACTTATCGAAATTTCTTTCCACCAGCTACCAGATGGCAGTTTGCCGGAATTCGCCTGGCAACCTGAAAGGAATCGCGTACATGGCAACTTACGTTCAGACAGTTGATCTTGACCGTCTCGCAAGTGTGGATGAACGCGAAGCGCTGATTTGCGAAGTGCAGCGCGGCTTGATTGCGCGACCACGCTCGCTTTCGCCCTGGATGTTCTACGACGCAGAGGGATCGCGTCTCTTTGAGCGCATCACAACTCTTCCCGAATACTATCCGACGCGCACCGAAAGAACCATCCTTGCGGGAAACGCGGACGCGATCGTAGCTTGCGCTCATAACGACAGATCGCTGCCGTTACGCTTCGTTGAGTTGGGCGCCGGCACTGCTTCGAAAACCTGCCTTCTGCTCGAAGCTGCCTTGCGCATTTCGGATGATGTCGCCTACGTGCCGGTCGATGTCTGCTCCAGCGCTCTCGAGCTGGCATGTCAAAACGTCGCATGCGCGCTGCCTGAAGTGCGCATGCGGCCGATCATCCGGAACTATGTAACCGACCCGCTCGAACTTGAGTCTTTCGACGGGACAACGCTGGCACTCTACCTGGGCTCAAGTATCGGCAACTTTGCGCCAGACGAAGCGCGGCAAATCCTGAGTGATCTGCGTGCTCAACTGCAAGCAGGAGACGCGCTGTTGCTTGGTACGGACATGGTGAAAGACGAGCCAACGCTCCTGGCTGCTTATGACGACAGTGAGGGAGTCACGGCGGCATTCAATCTGAACGTGTTGCATCGCCTTAATAGAGAACTGGGTGCCAACTTTGACGCTGCTTGCTTCCGTCATCGCGTGCTGTGGAATCGCACCGAAGCGCGGATCGAAATGCATTTGGAGAGCATGCAAGAGCAGGATGTAAGTATCGAGAAAGCGAATATTGATCTCCACTTCATGCGCCATGAAACCATTCACACCGAGAATAGTTACAAGTTCACCGACCGGAGAATTGGGAGTCTTCTCAGAGAGACCGGCTTTGAGATGAGAGGGAATTGGAAAGACAGCCAAGGTTGGTGCGCTGTGACGCTTTCAACTTGCCGGTAGTGCTTTCAACTGTGCGGCCATAGAGATCGGGACTTTCGATATGTCCCGAAAGCACGAAGATCGCCGGGATGCTTGGGACTACCCAAAGAACCCGGATTAGGGGTGCGGCAAACGGCGGCTCCGTTGGCTGATTTCAGTTTAATCAAAGACATTGAGTGGAGGCGCCATAATGAGAATCGTCACATTCTTCCTTGTTACAGTCGCGACAATGGCCGGGCTTGTTACCTTTGGCACGCCTGCCCAAGATCAGGCGGGTGGGCAAAGCGGAGCACCTTATGTTATCGAGATTCCGGACGGGTACCGCGACTGGAGATGGGTTTCCTCAGCTCACGAAGCGGGCAACCTGAACAGTATAGGCGCCGTTCTGGGCAACGATGCGGCGATCTCCGCTTATCGTGAGGGCAAGCTTCCGTTCCCTGACGGTACGATTATTGCTGCCGTGCATTTCCGAATAGTTCCGTCGGAGGAAAACAACAAAGTCTTTGGCCAGGCTCAATCTTTCGTTCCAGGCGCCCCCACGAACATTCAGTTTATGGTCAAGGACTCCACAAAGTATGCCGCGACGGGCGGCTGGGGGTTTGCTCATTTCCAAGATGGGAAGCCTGCCGAAGCGGCGTTTATGAAAAGCTGCTTCCCCTGCCACGAAAAGGCTAAAGGGAGCGACTACGTTTTTACTCGCTATGCACGTTGATGCACAGAAGTCGGTCAGGCGCTGGACTTCAATGAGGTAAGCATGCCCAGATTGCTTTCAGTAAATGTCGGCCTTCCGCGCGACGTGACATGGAACGGAAAGACGGTCCGAACGTCAGTCTGGAAATATCCTGTCGATGGACGGCGAATGGTGCGCGCACTCAATGTTGAAGGCGATGCGCAAGCGGACCTTGCGGGTCATGGTGGGGAGCAGCGCGCCGTTTTCGTTTACCAGATGGACTCTTACAAGTACTGGGAAAGCTTTCTTGGCCGCAACGATTTTACATTCGGCCAGTTCGGAGAGAATTTCACCGTCGATGGACTTGCCGATAGCGAGGTCTGCATTGGCGATCGATACCGCATTGGCAGTGCTGAATTTGAAGTGACCCAGCCGCGCGTGACGTGCTACCGCGTCGGCATCCGCATGAATGAACCCCGGATGGCAGCGCTTCTTGTTGCACATCACAGGCCAGGATTCTATTTTCGCGTGCTGCAGGAGGGAGAGGTTGGCGCAGGCGACGCGATTGAAAAGATTACTGACGGACCAGAACGACTCAGTGTGGCCGAGGTTGACGCGCTCCTGTATTTGCCGGGGCCGTCCGGCGGGCAGTTGCAACGTGCGCTGCGGATTCCAGCACTCAGCGCGGGTTGGCAGGATTCGTTCAAGGCAATGCTCCAGCAGGACGTGAGCCTGACAACTGAATCGAGAAATCCGGGACTCGCGTTTGAGGAACAGGCACCGGCATGGTCGGGATTCCGCCAGATGCGTGTCGCGCGTATCCACAAAGAAAGCGTTAGCGTAACTTCCTTCGGTCTGACGCCAGTTGCCGGCGGGCTTCTGCCTGTCTTCGAGGCAGGGCAATTTGTGGTTTTGCGGCTGGGCATCGATGCGGAAAAGCCGCCCGTTCTTCGTAGCTATTCGTTGTCCGACCTCCCTGCATCCGATCATTTCCGCATCAGCGTGAAGAGTGAGTTGAATGGGATTGGAAGTTCATTTCTGTGCCGCCGTACGCAAGAAGGCGATGTACTGGATGTCAGTGCACCGAGGGGAAGCTTTACGCTGCGTGGAGGCCAGAATCCTGTGGTCCTGCTAAGCGCCGGAGTAGGCGCAACGCCCGTGCTGTCGATGCTGCACGCACTCGCTGCTGAAGGATCGCAGCGGGAGATCTGGTGGATCTACGGAGCACGCAATCGGGTTGAGCATCCTTTCGCAGAAGAATCGTGTTCAATGCTTAACCAGCTTTCTCACGGACGACGATACATCGTGTACAGCAGGCCTGCGGCGACCGATCAATTGGGAATAGACTTCGACGCTCCGGGGCATATTGACGCAGCATTGCTGGAGAGAGTTGGTGTTCCGAAGGGCAGTGATTTCTATATGTGCGGCCCCAATTCATTTTTGCAAAGTATGCGCGATGGGCTGCGGGACTGGGGTGTGAGCGCCGGGAATGTACATACGGAAATCTTCGGCTCTCTTGGGGCCGTTACGCCTGGCATGGCGCAGGTTGATCACACCCCCCACCCGCCACCGGGGCCACCCGGCTCCGGCCCTCCGGTCTCATTCGCACGCAGCGGGATAACTGCCGCGTGGGATCCGAAATTCGGGACCTTGCTTGAACTGGCGGAGGCATGCGACGTTCCGGTCAGATGGTCGTGCCGGATTGGAGTTTGTCACACCTGCATGACCGGCCTGATTGAGGGGGCGATCACTTATAGCCCAGAGCCTCTGCAGCGGCCCGCTCCCGGAAACCTGCTCGTATGCTGTTCCCAGCCAATCGCAAGCATCACTCTGGATCTTTGAGAGAAGCAGAAGGAGCCCAATCATGCGTCCTGACATTGTGCCCGGAGGCATTTTCCCCGACTACGAACTGCCCGATCACACAAGCAAGGCGCGCAGGCTCAGCGAGCTACAAGGCGACGATCCGCTCATCCTCACGCTTGCGCGCGGCCACTATTGCCCAAAGGAGCATCAGCAGCATTTGGATATCGCCGCGTTCTATCCGAAGATCGCGGTGGCCTATACCCAGGTTGCCACCATCGCCACCGACGATCACCATACTCTTCAGGAATTTCGTGCGTCAGTGGGAGCCCAGTGGACCTTTCTTTCGGACCCAGGCCGAATAGTTCAGAAGGACCTCGACATTCAGGAGTACACCGACCCCGAGCACAATCCGATGATTCCGTATACGCTTGTGCTCAAGCCGGGCCTGGTGGTTTACAGCATCTATAACGGCTACTGGTTCTGGGGCCGTCCATCGATCAGCGATCTTTGGCGCGATCTGCGCGCAGCGATGAGTGAAGTCCGCCCAGATTGGGATCTAAGCGCTCCCGGGCTTCGCGAGGCGTGGAATGCAGGCGATTTTTCGCGCTTCCACGGGTGGAACAAGCAAGCCAGTAAGACCTGAGGGTGGGGATCTATTTCAATGGCTGAATCCGCGACAGAGCAGAATGCGGCGAACGGTATCGCATCGCCGTCTGAGGCGAGCGAAGTTCAAGCGGGGAACCCGCTGCCGATTGGAGGCGCCCACGCACAGGGACGGGGAGTCAATTTTGTTTTGTTCAGCCGTAACGCAACTGGTGTCCGTTTGGAGTTCTATCAAAGGGTTGCTGATTCCACTCCGAACAGAGTTATTGACTTTGATCCGGTGAGTCATCGGACAGGCGACGTGTGGCACGTGTGGGTGCGAGGTATTCGTCCAGGTCAGCTCTACAGTTATCGCGTTGATGGGCCGTATCTGCCTGAAAAGGGCCATCGCTTCAACTCGCACAAACTGCTTCTGGATCCATACGCAAGAGCAATTGCCGGGATCGAAAATTGGGATTTTGTGGCTGCGCGCGGCTACGATTCATCCAGCAGCGTCGGTGATTCAAGCGTTTCGAATGTTGATAACGCAGGCACGACGCCGAAATCCGTCTTTACGGATGACAACTTCGATTGGGAAATGGACTCGCCTCCGAAACACTCTGCCTCCGACACGGTGATCTACGAAACGCACGTTCGCGGTTTCACGATCCATCCGAGTTCGGGCGTAGCGCATCCTGGAACCTTCACCGGCTTGATTGAAAAGATACCGTATCTCAAAGACCTGGGAGTGACCGCAATTGAGTTGATGCCCGTACTTGAATTTAATGAAAACGAAACAAGGCTGCTGAATCCAATCACGGGCGAGAGACTCAAGAACTACTGGGGCTACGATCCCGTCGCCTTTTTTGCTCCGAAGCAGTCCTACTGCGTTGGAGGAGTGCACGGCGAGCAGATCCGGGAGTTCCGTGAGATGATCAAGGCCTTCCATCACGCCGGCATTGAAGTAATCCTGGATATCGTGTTGAACCACACGGCAGAGGGAGATGAACTTGGCCCCACGATCTCTCTGCGCGGTATTGAGAACTCGATCTACTATATGTTGCAGGAGAACGGGCGCCGATACTACAAGAACTTTTCGGGCGTCGGCAATACGCTTAACGCAAATCACCCCGTGGTGCGCGAGTTCGTCAGAAACGTCCTTCGCTACTGGGTCATGCACATGCATGTGGATGGCTTTCGCTTCGACCTTGCTTCGATCCTGGGCCGGGATGAGCATGGGAACATTCTCAGCAACGCTCCTCTTCTTGAGGATATTGCGGAGGACCCGATCCTGAGAGACGTAAAGATTATTGCCGAGGCCTGGGACGCAGGTGGCGCCTATCAAGTAGGAAGCTTTTCGACCAAGCGCTGGACGGAGTGGAACGGCCGTTTCCGTGATGATGTGCGCCGCTTCTGGACGGGTGACGCGGGCTTGATGGGGTCGTTCGCAAGCCGAATCTGCGGAAGTTCAGATTTGTATCAAAGCACAGGCAAGAGCCCTGCCAACAGCCTTAACTTCGTTACCTGCCATGATGGCTTCACGTTGAACGATCTGGTCAGCTACGCGCAAAAGCATAATGACGAAAACGGCGAGTACAACCGCGATGGAGCCGATACCAACTACAGCGACAATTGCGGCGTGGAAGGGCCTAGCCAGGATCCCGCCATCGAGGGCGCGCGCAGCCGCATGATCAAGAATTTCCTGTTGACCCTGTTTATGT
>Ga0118677_10014747_pt1 | contig 10960 bp, 8 predicted proteins | sample AliMusrvi5mmetaG_FD_86154 | JGI IMG/M metagenome (GOLD analysis project Ga0118677, IMG submission 86154)
CACGAGACCGGCGAGCGCCGGAAGATCGCCCAGCCCAGCCCCCTCCTGGTCCTCGACCGGAATGGGTGATGCTGTTCCTCAACCTGCCTTTCGCCCTGGTGCTCGGGCTGTTCCTGTCCGAGAAGGAAAGGGTCGAGCGGGCGGAAGGTGACCTGCTGGAGCGGGAACGACTGGCCAGGGCCAGTGCGCTCCAGTCCCAGATGCATCCCCACGTGCTGTTCAACGTGCTGAGCGGACTCACCGAATTGGTCCATGAGGATCCGGACGCCGCCGAGGAAGCGTTGCTTGGGTTGACGGAACTCATGCGGATGCTGATGAAACACGGTTCGGCACTGAGCCTTCCCCTGGGGGAGGAACGGGCCCTGCTGGAACGTTACCTGGACATCGAATCCATCCGGTTGGGTGCGCGGCTTGAGTTGCAGGGCTCCTGGGAAGACGGTCTGGACCAGATTCCCGTTCCGCCCCTGCTGTTCCAGCCGCTGGTGGAAAACGCCGTCAAGCACGGGATCTCCCCAAGTCCGAAGGGCGGCATCGTGAAGGTGGACGCGATCCGGACGGCTACCGGCCTGCTGTTGAGGGTGGCGAACACCGGGATGCCCTTGGACAAGAACGCTAGGACCGGCACGGGGCTCGGGCACCTTCGGGAAAGGCTTGCCCTGCTCCCGAAGCCAAGGCCCACCCTGGATCTCCGCCAGGAGGGGGGGTGGACCGTGGCGGAACTCCGCATTGAAGTCCACCATTAGGGACATGAGTCAGCCCCTGCGGATCGCCCTGGCCGATGACGAGCCATTGAACCTTAAACGGCTATCTCGGCTTTTGGAAGAATGCGGCTGTTCGGTAGTGGCCACCTTCGGCAACGGGCTCGAGGTCGAGGAATGGATAGCCACCGGTCCCGAGGTGGACGCGCTGTTTCTCGACATCCGGATGCCGGGACTGGATGGACTTAATCTGCGCGCGTCCCTGAGCCCAAAGCTCCCTGTGGTGTTCGTGACGGCCCATCCGGAGCACGCGGTGGACGCGTTCAACCTGGATGCCGTCGACTACCTTCTGAAGCCTGTGACTACGGAAAGGCTCGTGAAGTCCCTGGCCAAGGTCCGACGCACGCTTGGCGCTGAGGAAGCGCCGACGGAAGGGAAGAAGGGTAAGGATGATCGCTACCCCGTCCAGGTGGACGGCGGGTTGTTGTTTCTTCCGCTCACGAAGACCACGCATTTTTTGGCGGAGGATCAGGCCGTTTGGGCCTTCGCCGGCGAACGCTTCCGGACCAAGTGGCGAACCCTGGGGGAGGTCGAGGCGTTCTTCCCCGATTCCGGCCTCCTGCGCATTCATCGCCACCTGCTGATCCGACCCCAAGCCGTGTTGGGGATCCGGTCCACAGGTGGGGGGGCACGTGTCATGGTTCGCATGCATGACGGCATCGAACTGGAAGCCAGCCGAGGGGCCACCCCCTCCCTCAAGCGGCGCCTGGGCCTGGTCATGGAATAGGATTCAACCCAGGTTCCACTGAAAGACCGGGCTAATCATGGGGGGAACGTCATGTCCAGCGGGTGTGATTCTCCCCAGGCTGCATAATCTGAGCTACCAATTCCTAGTAAGTGCAGCGAGAAACGGTATTGTCGGAACCATTTGTAACCCAAATATAGCCTCCGCCGGAAGTGACCCATTGAGGGCGTTCTCCGACCTGGTGCGTTCCTACAAGACTTCCGTCAGTAGCTAGTAACTGGGTCACTGTGCAGATGGTATCCATGGGAAATGGAGGGGCTCCGGTATAGACCTGATCGGTGATCCAAATGTATGTGCCATCAAAGGCAATACCGTTTGGTCCAACACCTGCACCATAAGTCCCCAGAATGGCGCCATCGCTGGTGCGGATCTTCACGACAGTGTTGGCTGAGGCTTGAGTGACCCACATACAGGTCCCATCAAATGCTATGGCATACGGGGATCCCGGGACGGCGTACTGACCCAGAACGGTCCCTGTGTTCACGTCAATCTTGTCTACTTTGTTATCACCATTCACTGTGACCCACATAGTATTGGCCACATAGTCATAGGCGAGAAGCCTCGGGTTGCTTACACCACCGGTGCCAACCGAAACAGTTTGTTGGATTCTGCCGTCTAAGGCTCGAATCTTAGTAACTGTTGCAGGGGTATAATTTGCAACCCACATGTTGGCGCCATCGAACGCAATGCCGTCAGGATCATTACCACACGAGTAGGTGACCAAATTGCCGGAGGTGGCATTGATCGCTGTTACGTTGTTGCTGGCTGGGTTTGTAGTCCATACATAGTTGTTCACGTCGTCGTAAGCCAGATACTGTGCCCCGAGCCCAGCTGGATAAATTTGAAGAACGGCACCAGTCGAGGCAGAAATTTTGTAGATATTCCAGCTGTTCTCATTGGCAACCCAGATGTTCGTCCCGTCAAATAAGACCCCCACAGGGGAGGTGCCCACAGTGGTGTTTGACATGGTCCAGTTACCTGGTGGGACCACTGCGGCATTGACGGTGATGGAGATCCCCACGGTCGTGTGACCAGCCGAGTTTGTCGCCGTGACCGTATAGCTTGCCGCGGCAGTCACGGCAGATGGGGTTCCCGAGATGATACCCGTGCCTGGATCCAGGCTCAGGCCTGAGGGTAGGTTCGGACTGACACCGTAGGAGGTGACCGCACCGCCGCTGCTACTCGGGGCGTTCGGTGCGACCGCTACTCCGGTGGTGTAGACCGCTGGGTTGACCGAGTAGGTCAGGCCAGTGGGTGCGACCACAGGACTGCTCGAACCGCCGCCGCCTCCACCGCCACACCCTGGCAGAAGAGAAAGGCAGACGATGATCGGAAGGGTCCACAAACGCACATCAGCCTCCTGTCGTGGGTGAGTGCCTTATCGACAGGCTCCCTAAGGCCAATAAGTGGGTGGTTGAAAATGTCTCTTGGACCGAATCTGGCCCCATTCCTCAGTTCACAGCTCCCCATAGAACCGACCAAGCCCATGGGCAAGCATGAGGGACATAGCCAGCAGGCCAGCGCCGAGGATGGGAGAAACTGGTCGATTTCGTGAACTGGCTTGAGCGTAAACCGGAACCAGAAGGCCAATGCTCGGAACCAGCCCCCTGGGTGCATACCGAGCGGCTTTGGTGGCGCTTTCTGGATTCCCATGGCCTGGGGGACGATCGACAAATCAGCTTGAACGATTTCTCGGCCTACCTCAGTCGATCAGGCTTTCAGATCGGGAGGAAGGAACATCGTTCAGCGGTACTCGGTGTACTACAGATACCCCCCCGGGCAACCGAGCATCAGCCCGTGAAACCCCAGTGTTCTAAATTGCCTGCTAGTTGGTTCGCACTGCGAACCAACTGCAAACTTCCAAACCCCGATAACTGATTAGCCGTGTCTGTCCTCGCCTACCTCAGGCAGTCCTCAAAGACAAGGCAGCTGAGCGGGTCATGAAGTGGTCGAGCATGCGGGCCCGGATCCTGTCGGTGCCACCTGTGGCTCAGCAGAGGCTCGGGGTGGCGATGCCCTAGGTCCAAGAACTCACCGAGTAGGTCCATGAGGCCCTGGAGGTACTGTCGGGCCGAATGGATGACCCCCGTGGCTGACTACGAGGAGACCGCTCCTAGACCCAGGAAACCCCTCTCTGCGGGGCAGAAACGGCGTAGCAGGACGCGGAGGGATGATCTTTTACGAAAAAAGCCTTGCATATCATGAATAACGGGCACAAAAAAACGATGAATATTGTTGCTACAAATTTAATTAAGCTTTAAAGTCCCTCATTAGTTCCAAACCCTCCAGTGTTTCGTTCCATTCAATTCCAACTGAACCATTGCGTTCGCAAAATTCAGTCGGACAAGTAGGTTCTGCATCCAATCTTGGGAGGGCTTATGGCTAAAGGGCCTGGGTTCAATGTCGCGCTTGGCGTGGCCATTGGCTTGTTGGGATTTCAAATTCAGTGCGGCGGGGGAGGAGGCGGCGGGAGTCCGGCCGCTGCCGCGCCTGCCGCCCCGTCCATCGCCAGTTTCGTGGCCAATGCCTCGACCATCACAGCGGGAGGAACCGCCCATCTGACGGGCGTTTTCGCCAACGGCACGGGCGTCATCACTCCGGGCAACATCCCCGCCACCAGCGGAACAGCCGTGAGTGTCTCCCCCTCCACCACCACCAGCTACACCCTCACGGTGACCAGTGCCACCGGGTCCGCGGTCACCCAGGATGCAGGCGTCACCGTGGTACCCACTGGGGCGGCCGTGATCACGCCGAGATCGGTCCAGGCTTCCGGCGTCCAGCAGACCACCTCAGGAGGCACCTTCTCTAATGGCCCTGTGGTGGGGGAACCCCTCCCCGCCACGACAACTTCATCCCCGTCCAATTCCTTCCAGGTGCGCAACGACTTCCTGCCTCCCGTTCCCAACTGAACCCGCCGAACACCCAACTCTCTAGGGGATGACCTCATGCGACACGCCTTCCTTTCTCCCACCCTGGCCCTGCTGATCGCCTCCCTCGGCCCGCTGGCGCCGCCGGCCCACGCGGCCGGAACCGCGACCACCGCGGCGCCCCTGCCAAGCCTCGCCTACCAGGGGCGCCTCCTGCAAAGCGGGGTGGCCGCCAACGGCAGCTTCCCATTCACCTTCTCCATCCTGGACAGCACTGGCACAGAGCAGTGGAATTCAGGTGCCCAGTCCCTCGCGGTCACGGACGGCCTCTACTCCACCGTCCTCGGGTCCGATGGCATGACGCCCATACCGGCTTCGGTTCTGGGCTTGAGTGGCCTGACGCTCCACATCACCGTATCCGGCCAGGTCCTGTCCCCGGACGTGTCGATCGTCCCCGCCTTCCAGGCCCAGAGTGCCTGGTATCTGCTGGGGTCCTTCGGCGGCGATCTCTCAGGCACCCAGAACCAGACCCTGTTGATGAACCTCCAGGGCCTTCCTCTCGACCTGACCACGACGGCGCCCACCACGGGTCAGGCCCTGGTGTTCAATGGAACCAAGTGGATTGCAGGAACCGTGGGCGGCACGGTGGGTGCCACGGGAGCCACAGGCGCCACCGGTCCGCAGGGGCCAGCAGGGGCCACGGGAGTTCAGGGTGTGGCAGGTCCCACAGGAGCCACAGGGCTCACGGGAGCCACAGGCGCCACCGGTCCCCAGGGGCCAGCAGGGGCCACTGGGCCGACGGGTGCCATTGGTCCACAAGGTGTGGCAGGCCCGACAGGAGCCACAGGGCCGACGGGTGCCCAAGGTGCAATAGGACTCCAAGGGCTTCCCGGCCTGACCGGTGCCACGGGATCTCAGGGACCTGCTGGACCGACTGGATCCACTGGACCCACCGGTGCACAGGGAGCCGCAAGCGTCGCCAACAACCCTCTGCGGCTGGCCACCCTGGGCTGGGCCCAGGCCAACATGGCCTTTCCGGACATCACGGTCGGAGGACTCCAACCCATAGGCATGGCCTTCGATGGGACCAACATGTGGGTGGCGAATAGTAATAACAGCAGCGTGACCAAGATCAACGCCAGCACCGGGGTGGTGCAGGGCACCTATGGTGTTGCAGCCAATCCCAATTACCTCAGCTTCGATGGCATCTACATCTGGGCCACGCTCACCCCCGGTTATGTGGTCAAGCTGGATCCCGCCACCGGCACGGTGGTGAGCACCTATGCAGTGGACCCCGGTCCCGAGGGCATCGTTTTCGATGGGGCCAACATGTGGGTGGCCCACCAGAGCACCGGCTACGTGACCAAGCTGAACGCGAGCACCGGGGTCATCGTGGGCCACTACAAGGTCGGCAACCAGCCCATCGGCATCACCTTCGATGGGAACTACATCTATACCGCCAACTTCGCGGATGGCACCGTGACCACGCTATCCCCGCTCAACGGGAGCGTTATCCATACCGGTCCGGTGGGGACCAATCCCATCGCCCTCGCCTCCGATGGGGTCCATGTCTGGGTCGCCAACCAAGGCTCCAACAACGTGACGGAGTTGGGCAACGGGTATGTGGTCGGTACCTTCGCCGTCGGGAACACCCCCCAGGGGATTGCGTTCGATGGCACCAGTATCTGGGTCGCCGATACGGGTGACAACTCGATATGGAAACTGAGCCCAGCGGACGGAAGCTTCGTTGCCAATATCACTGGTGGGGGCGGCCCTTATGGCATCGCCTTCGACGGGACCAAGATGTGGGTGACCAACATGGCTGTCGGCACCGTGAGCCGCCGGTAGGCTAACTCGGATCCAGGTCGTGGCCTCCTGAATGCTTAGAAATTGCTGCTGATGCCTAGGGCAGAATCAATTCGGGTTCATCATTCCTGGCCGTTCAGGCCTCGAAAGCTACCCTTTCCCAGAGGACCCAATGACCTTCAAGCGGATTGCAGCCGTCTCCATCCTCCTGTTTCAGATCGTCACCCTGCCGGTTGCCGCACAGTCCAGGGACCTGGCGGGTAGCCAGGACTCCCCCCTGGTTTCGCGCTACCCGGGCTCGGTCATCGGCCGCTACGTCTCGAAGGAGTTCGATGCGTTCGCCTTTCCCGTCGGCGCCGTCACCGCCAAGGGCGCACCCAAGAGCCTGCACCTGGAAGGCCGGATCACTCGCATCGAGTACACCAACCCCAAGGGACGCTCCTCCCTGGAGATCTACCGCAACTATGAAGGCGCCCTGAAGCGGGCCGGGTTCGAGGTGGTGTTCTCCTGCAGCGGAGACGCCTGCGGCGTGGCCCGGTTCCATATGACGGAGGACTGGGCGGATCTCTGGTACGGGGCAGGCCACTATCAGTTCTCGGGCAAGTTGGCCCGGCCGGAAGGGGATCTCTACGTGAGCCTCCATGTGGCGCCGGATACCACGAACCTCGACCTGATCGAGACCAGTCCCATGGAAGGCGGCCTGGTGACCGTCGATGCGGCCGCCCTGAAGGGTGACCTCGGCAAGGCGGGACACGTGGCGGTCTACGGCATCACCTTCGACACGGCCAGGGCCGAGGTCAGGGCCGAGTCCGCGGCGGCCCTGCTGGAGGTCTCGAAGCTGCTGCAGACGAACCCAAGGCTTAGGCTCTACGTGGTGGGCCATACGGACAATGTCGGCAGCGCCGGGGCCAACCTAGAACTCTCCCGGCGCCGCGCCATGGCGGTCGTGAATGCCCTCACGGAGCAGTACAGGGTGGCTGCGGAACGACTCCAGGCCTATGGTGCCGGCCCCTATGCGCCTGTGTCGGCCAACGAGTCCGAGAGCGGGCGCGCCCTCAACCGCCGGGTCGAACTGGTCAAGCAGTAAAGGTCATCCCCGGTTGATCCGAATGTCCACTCGCTGAGGCGCCAGGGCGGGCGCCTCAGGCGGCTGTGGCTTCGTTCAGCGCGCTGGAGCAGGTGGGGCCGGTCAGCTTTTGGGAGCCTCGCTCCCTTTGCCGATGCTCTTGGGTCCGTGACTGGCCGTGCCCCCAGTGGTAGGTCCAGGGGGGTTGGCTGAACCCTTGGCTGTGGGTCCCTTGGCCGTGGGTCCGTGACTGGTCGTGCCGCCGGTCGTGGGGCCGTGGGTGGTGGTGGTGCCGGTCGTGGAGTTGGTCGCGCCGCCAGTCGTGGGTCCGTGGATGGTTGTGCCGCCGGTCGTGGGTCCGTGACTGGTTGTGCCGCCGGTGGTAGGTCCATGGGTGGCTGTGCTGCTGGTCGTGGGAGTGGTCGCGCCGCCAGTCGTGGGTCCGTGTTTCACGCCGCCGGTCGCGGAAGTGGCCGCACCGCCAGTCGTGGGTCCGTGGGTGGTTGTGCCACCGGAGGTGGGTCCATGGGTTGCTGTGCCGCCGGTCGTGGGTCCGTGGGTAGGTGAATCGTAGACTGAGGTTCCATGGGTAGGTGAATCGTAGACCGAGGTTCCGTGGGTGGTGCCACCGGAGGTGGGTCCATGGGGGGCTGTGCCTTTGCTCGTGGCTCCTTGCGTTGCCTCGCTGACGGACTCGGGAGGTGGCTTGGCCACGACCTTCGAGGGGGTCTTGTTATTATTATTGGCCGCGCTGGCTAAGCCACCAGCACCACTAAATACAGCAATCATTAATGCTGTATAGCTATTCCTTTTGAAACTTCTGAGAAGTTGAAAATTCATCATGACTCCTGATGTATGTGGAATTGGAATGGCTGACATTTCACCATGGCCTAGTCATGGGAACCAGTAAACAAATCGCCACAAAGTTGCTCAATTCCTGCAGACACTAGAAAACAGGCACTATGACTCACTTGCACGCCTAGTCCTCTTGACCTCCTCCCCGAAAAGTAGCCGAATGGATTTGCGGGAAGAGTGGTCTTCCCAGCGCCAGTGCAAACCGAGTTGCTGGAAGTGGGACTCGATGACCTCCAGCGGCGTGGTTGACAGATCCCATCCGCGACTTTCCTGGTTGGTCAGGAGCGTGTACCAGCTTCTGTCCATGGGGCAGGTTTGCGGGGAACTCATAGAAGGTCTGGGGGGGTGTGATACCTCACGAAGTTATGGAGGCTTTTGGAACTCCGCTCGGAGTCAGTCCCTTCTCCCGGTGGGAGTTCGGGCACCACATCTGAATTGACCTCGGCTGCTTCCTCTACCCTCAGTGCGAGAGCAGGATGAGTAGTGGCCTTTTTCCGGGTGTGGTGGGTGCTATAGATGCAGTGACTGCGGCCTTTCGCGCCATATCGTGCCTCCTGGTTAAGATACGAGTCCACCCCCCGATTTCTGAGAAAATACCTGGGGCTACTCCTGAGACGACCGATCCCGGTGCGTCACCAGATAGACCATCTCCAGGCTGAGGACCATAGGTGACCACCTTCCTTGTGCGGGAAGTGCCAAGGGCCCACAGGCCCAAGGCAGAGCTATGGCGGGGCCGAGTCCTCACAGATGGCCCTATCAGTCAGAAGGCGAAGGGCCCCGCCATGGCCCTTGGGGTAGTCGCCTCCATATCAAGGGGCCAGTGACCACCCGTAGTTCCCGTTCACCGCAGTTCAGGTTGGAACACCTCGGGCTAGGGACATTCATGCAAGATGGGTGCAAGATGGGGGTTTTTCGGTTCTTCGCATTCTCGCTTAAATACAAGAACACCCTAGATTTCTCTAGGGTGTTTGCTGGTAGTCCCAAGGGGAATCGAACCCCTGTTCCCGCCGTGAGAGGGCGGTGTACTGACCGCTATACGATGGGACCATCGACCAAGTTGTGAATGGTTGGGGAGGAAGGATTTGAACCCTCACCTGACGGTACCAGAAACCGTTGTCCTACCATTAGACCACTCCCCAATGAGTGGAAAATCTAATGTACCAGGTGCGGGACAAAAGGCAAGGGGTGGTTCTGCCGAAGGGGATGTAGCCTTGCCAGGAGAGGTATTCAGATGGCGGATCCAATCAAGTTGGCCTACTTCATGGCTGTCAAGGAGGGGGCAAGCTACCTCGGAGGTCTGCTGGTCACGGATACCTCGGGGATTCCCCTGGACTTCCGCTACACGGAGCCCATCACGCCCACCCGCCTGCAGGGCATCCTCTACGGCAAGTCCCTGGAACCGCACCTCAAGGAGGAGGTGATCCAGAAGACCCTGCTGAAGGAACTGAAGACCCCGCCGGACCTGTTCATCATCAGCGCCACGGAACTGGCCGGGGGCTGGTCCGGGGACGCGAAGTACCCCGTGCTCGCGGTGCAGAAAAGCCAGGAATCGCCTCTGGCGAAGGTGGGCGACGCCTTCCGCGCCGGGCCCCGGGAACTGCTCATCCAGCTGTCGGAGGGGTCAGCCCCGCTGCGGGTGGTATTTGCCGCCTCGGTGGATGCGACGGCCCAGGAGCAGGCCGTAGTGAAGCTGCTGGAGGCCGGCTACCACATGGACCTCGCCGAGCCTCTGGAACGCGTCACGGCGGCCCTGCAGAGCCTCGTGGTGAAGGAGGCCTGATGTTCGGGCGGGTGAAGGACGCGATGGCGGACGCGACGGAAACGCTGCGGCGCGCCTTTGCCGGGCTGAAGGTTTCGGAGCTCTCCCCTGAACCCTTTCATCCGAATGCTGGCGGGATGCTGGCCCTCGCCGCCGATCCCCGGGCCGGACTGGAGCCCCCTGTGGCGACCTGCACGGGAATGCGCCTCCTGCGGGAGGCCGTCCAGGGCCGAGCCCTGCCGCCCTTCCACGCCGAACTGCAGGCGGAGACCGGCTGGGCCCGGTGGGGTGCCGAGGCCGAGGTCATCCGCATGACCGCGCTCGAGGGGGGCCAGGCCGCCCGGGTCGCGGTGCCCCCGCTGCCGCGCAGGGCTGTGGTCCTCGGCCGGGTGGACCCGCCCGCGCGGCCCCTCTCGCGCAGGTTTTCGGAGCCGTTGCCGCAGCCCAGCACAAGGCGGATGGACCCCGGACTCCCCTCCCGGGCGGCGGAAGCGGGCCTGGAGGCCATGCTGTCCCTGGCGGTGCCCATCCGGGGCGAGAACATTCAACACCTGCCAAAGGGCCTGTGGATGCGCTACAGCCTCCAGCTGGTGCGCGGAACGGGTGAGAATGTCCGGAACCTGGAGGTGCTCGGCCTGTTCCGCATTCCCCGCAAGGGCGTGGCCGACCTGCGCCATGACCCCAGCCAGGGCCGCATCCTGGTTCGACTGGATTCCTCGGCGATCCGGGCGCCCCGGGTGCCATTCATCCTGGCCCGCCGGAAGGACGACGGATCCCTGCTGAGCTGCTTCGTGGAGGAGTCATGACGCCCAAATCCTCGTCCAAGAAGCAAGCCCCGGACCCGGAGATGACCCAGCGGCTCCCGGAAATGCCCACGGAGGTCCGCACCAAGTCGGAAAGTGATGAAGAGCAGGCGCCGGCCGAGTGGGCCCTGGTGGCGTACGCGGGTGCGGCCCTGGGCCGCGTGTTCCCCATTCCCGCGGGGCTGGTGATCCTGGGCCGGGCGCCGGATGCGGGGATCGCCCTGCTGGATGGCGAGGTGAGCCGCTACCACGCGCGGATCCGGGTGGAAGAGGGCCATGTGCAGGTCGAGGACCTCGGATC
>Ga0118677_10014748_pt1 | contig 10960 bp, 10 predicted proteins | sample AliMusrvi5mmetaG_FD_86154 | JGI IMG/M metagenome (GOLD analysis project Ga0118677, IMG submission 86154)
AGCACATCGTGCTGAAATTCCCCACCAACACCTTCGAATTCAGCGGCGCCGACTATCTGGGCAAGTTCGTGCTGCCCAACGTCTATTTCCACTGCACCACCGCCTACGGCATCCTGCGCAATGCCGGCGTGGCCCTGAGCAAGGGCGACTATCTGAGCGGCGAGAAATAAGAAAAGGGCCCGGTGTCACCACCGGGCCCTTCTTTTTCAAGCAAAGAATTTAGTTGCGATAGGGATCGTTGGGGCGGCGATCCTCGCGGTTCGGCACGCCGTCATTGTCCCGGTCGCGGTCATAGCGGTTGGGCACACCGTCGCGGTCGCGGTCGCCATAGGCGCGATCACGCTCATAATAGCCGTAGCGGTCTGCGTGGTCGTAATAGCGCGGCGCGCAGGCCGAGATCGCCAGGGCGGTCAGGCCAATGGCGATGAATGCAGCTTTTTTCATGCCAAGAATCATAAGAAGTCCTCCAAACTGTGACCCTCTGGAACTCATAACGTTCAGCGGGGCTCTTTGGATGCTGGGGCGGGCAGGCAAGAAAGACGGGAACCGGGTGCCGGGTTGGCCGTTTGGGCGGCCTCAAGCAAAAAGGCCCGGCTTGCGCCGGGCCTTCTTTGAGTCTTGCGGCAAATATCAGCGCATTTGCTGCCGGTTGGCGTCGTACTGGACCGGCTTGGACATGGCCTGACGGTCGGCCGGATCGAACTTGCCCAAGGTGCAAGTCTGCATGGACTGCAGCACCTGGAAGCTCTGCTCATTCTCGCAGATCTTGGTATCGCCGCTGTGCAGCTGCCAGACGATGCCCTGGAATTTCAGGTCCGGGCAGCTGCCGTGCAGGTGGTTCACCAGGGTGCGGCCGTCCCGCATCTTGAATACCATCGTCTTGCCGTCCTTGGACGTGTTCGAGACGATCTCGCGGCTGTCGATGCACATATTCCCGGCGTAAGCGGGCGCGGCCAGGATGAGCAGCGCCGAAGCGATCATAAACTTCTTCATGACTTCCTCCATGTGCCCCGCGGGTTGATTGTCTGCCTTCCGCGAGGGTGGCGCAAGTTCTACTACAACTGTAATAGACGGGCAAGAGGCCATACTTGACGGGGGCGTCGGGGCGGGCCAAAGGTCCAAATCCGTTGAAGAATCCCATGGAGAAGCCCGTGTCTGCAGCGCCTGAACAGGTCACCGTAACCTTGCCCGACGGCAAGGCTTTGACCTTTCCCAAGGGCGTGACCGGGGGCGAGATCGCCGCCGCCATCGGACCGGGCCTGGCCAAGGCCGCCCTGATCATCACCCTGGACGGCAAGGAATGGGACCTGTTCCGGCCCATCGAGCAGGACGCCAAGATCCGGATCATCACCCGGAAGGACCCCGAGTCGCTGGAGCTGATCCGCCACGACATGGCGCATGTGCTGGCCATGGCGGTGCAGGCGCTGTATCCGGGCACCCAGGTGACCATTGGCCCGGCGATCGAGGACGGCTTCTATTACGACTTCGCGCGGGCCGAACCCTTCACGCCCGACGACCTGCCGAAAATCGAAGACGAAATGCGCAAGATCATCAAGGCGGGCCTTCCGACGCGCCGCGAGGTATGGCCGCGCGACAAGGCCGTGGAGCATTTCAAGGGCATCGGCGAAAGCTACAAGGCCGAGCTGATTTCCAGCATTCCGGCCGGCGAGGATGTCTCGATCTACTGGCATGGCGACTGGCACGACCTGTGCCGCGGCCCGCATTTTCGCACCACCGCCGAGATCGGCGATGCCTTCAAGCTGACCAAGATCTCTGGCGCCTATTGGCGCGGCGACGCCAAGAACGCCCAGCTGCAGCGCATCTACGGCACCGCCTGGCGCGACAAGAAGGAACTGGATGCCTATCTGACGCGGATGGAGGAAGCCGAGAAGCGCGACCACCGCAAGATCGGCAAGGAGATGGACCTGTTCCATATCCAGGAAGTCGCCACCGGACAGATCTTCTGGCACGCCAACGGCTATACCGTGTACCGGGCGCTGGAAAACTATATCCGCCGCCAGCTGGTGCGCGCCGACTACATCGAAGTGAAGACGCCGCTGCTCCTGGACCGCAAGCTGTGGGAAGCCAGCGGCCATTGGGAAAACTACCGCGAGCACATGTTCCTGGCGGAAGTGGAAGACGAGAACCGCACATTGGTCGTCAAGCCGATGAACTGCCCGGCGCATGTCCAGATCTTCAACGAAGGCCTGAAATCCTATCGCGAACTGCCCATTCGCATGGCGGAGTTCGGCTCCTGTCACCGCTATGAACCGTCGGGCGCGCTGCACGGCATCATGCGGGTGCGCGGTTTCGTGCAGGACGACGCCCACATCTTCTGCACCCATGAGCAGATCACGCCCGAGACCACCTCGTTCTGCAAGCTGCTGCTGGCCTGTTACAAGGACCTGGGCTTTGAAGAAGTCCGCGTGAAGCTGGCGACCCGGCCCGAGAACCGCATCGGCAGCGACGCGGTGTGGGACCAGGCGGAAAAGGCGCTGGCCGAAGCCACCACCGCTGCCGGCCTGGACTATGCCCTCAATCCCGGCGAAGGCGCCTTCTACGGTCCCAAGCTGGAATTCGTGTTGCGCGACTCCATCGGCCGCGACTGGCAATGCGGCACCCTGCAGGTGGACTTCAACACCGCCGAGCGTCTGGGCGCGGGCTATATCGCCGCCGACGGTGCGCGCCATGCGCCCGTCATGCTTCACCGCGCAATCGTCGGCTCGCTGGAACGCTTCATCGGCGTACTCATCGAACACCATGCCGGCAAGTTCCCGCTGTGGCTGGCGCCCGTGCAGGTGGCCGTCGCCACCGTGGTGGCCGACGCCGATCCCTATGCCCAGGAAGTGGTGGCGGCGCTGAAAGCGGCCGGCCTTCGCGTGGTGTTGGATACCGAGAACCAGACCGTCAACTACAAGGTGCGCCAGCACAGCCTGGCCAAAACCCCCAATCTGATGGTTTTGGGCCGCAGGGAGGCCGAAAACCGCACCATTACCCTGCGAAAACTGGGGGTTGAGGGTCAGGAAAGCCTTGCGCTGGAGGCGGCGATTTCTATGCTGTCGGCCGAAGCCGTGCCGCCCGACCTTCGTTGAGCGGCCACGAGAGACCCAACCGCGCCAATGATCCGAAATGTGTTTCGCGAGGCCGGCCAAGTTCCTCGCGAAGCCGTCGCTTTTTGCCGCCGGTCCGGTCGTAACAACAGGAGAGAGTCATAGTTCCCAGACGTTTTCAGGGTAATGCCCCGCCGCCGGCCAAGGATGGACCGCGCATCAACGACGAAATCACCGCCAAGAGCATTTTCCTGATCGGCGACGACGGCCACAAGTATGGCGAGATCGGCTTGGATGAGGCATTGGCGCTGGGCGAGGAAAAAGGCTTCGACGTCGTGGAGGTCTCTCCCGACAACAAGCCGCCCGTCTGCAAGCTGATGGACTATGGCAAGTTCAAGTACGAACAGCAGAAGAAGGCCAACGAAGCCCGCAAGAAGCAGAAGGTCATCGAGATCAAGGAGATCAAGATGCGCCCCACCATCGACGATCATGATTACGACGTGAAGATGAAGGCGATGAAGCGCTTCTTCGACGAAGGCGACAAGGTCAAGGTCACGTTGCGCTTTCGTGGCCGCGAAATGGCGCACCAGCATCTGGGCATGGACCTGCTCACGCGCGTCCAGAAAGACACCGAAATCTTCGCCAAGCTGGAACAATATCCCAAGATGGAAGGCCGCCAGATGATGATGGTTTTGGCCCCGAAGTAAGGCGCCAGCCCAATCGTCAGAACCCGATTTTTGGACCAATGGGCCGGCCGCAGCCATGCGGCCGGCGCCTCCCTCGCTTCGCTCGAAGAGGGGCAAGCTTTTCTAAGCTCGCTAACGCTCACTAAGAAAAGCTAAGCCGGAGCAAAAAGCTTGCGGCCCACGGGCGCAAGCCGGATCTCGCGCCCAGCACCGCTATCACTACTCCCGCAGCCGGCGTGAACGCCCAACCGCCGCCATCCGGCGCGCGCGCTGCAACTTCGCCACCGGCAATTGCAGCATCATCTTCAGCGAGACGCGGCCATGCGCGGCCACGATCAGCGCTTCCGATCCTACCGCTTTGAAGACATACCCATCGCAGCCCTCGCGGTTCTGGAAACAGGCCTGCAGCGCCGGGTCGAGCGAGTCGAAATCCGCACTGTCCTTGGGCAGGAAGGCTTCCATCAGCGCCAGCGCGGAAAGCCGCCTGGCCTGGGCGACATCCAGCCCGGCTGTCGCCAGCTGCGACACCGGCATTCCCGGCGAAACACGGGCCAGCGCCTTCTCCAGTTTTTCGTCGCTGCCCATCACCGTTTCGCTTTGCGCGTGCGGCCAGGCGGCCACGGTCAGCCCGGCGCCCGCGCCCAGCAGCACGACAAAAGAAACAAAAATTCCGAGAGTCCGCCCCATTTCTCAGGCGTAATCCGCACGGGTGCGCGGATGAAGCGAATGCGGCTGTAAACCTTAATTCGCAACCTTTCCTAATAGGCGCGGGCCTAATGGACGCGGGCGATGATGGCCGCGATAGTGCCAAAATCCGCATTGCCGCCGGACAGCACCAGCGCAATGTTTTTGCCTTGCGCCTTACCAGCCAGCAGCGCCGCAAGGGCCGCCGCGCCGCCGGGCTCGACCAGCAATTTCAATTGCGTGGCGGCAAAGCTGACCGCCCGTTCCAGTTCGGCGTCGCTGACGGCCAGGCCCGGCGCCAGCAGGTCTTTCGCCAGGGCAAAAACATGCGCCCCCGGCGTCGGCGCCATCAAGGCATCGGCAATGGACAACGCCCCGCCTGGCGCCGCCACCCGCTCGCCCACCGTCAGGGAGCGGCGCATGCCGTCAAAATTTTCCGGCTCCACACTGTGCACGCGCGCTGCCGAACCGTTGCCTTGCAAGGCCAGCGCAATACCGCTGACCAGCCCGCCGCCCGAACAGGGCGCGAGCACGGCGTCCAGATGGATGCCAAAGCGCTTGGCGTCCTCGGCGATTTCCAACCCCACCGTGCCCTGCCCCGCAATGATGCCCGGATCATCAAACGGCCTGACCAACGTGGCGCCGCGCTCGGCGCAAAAACGTGCAGCAATCGCCTCGCGGTCTTCGCGCTGCTGGTCATAGAGATGAATTTCCGCCCCCAGCGCCCGCGTGCCTTCGATCTTGGCGCGCGGCGCATCAGCCGGCATCACGATCAGCGCAGCCATGCCGAACAGGCCCGCTGCGGCCGCCACGCCCTGGGCATGATTGCCGGAGGAAAAAGCCACCACACCGCCGCCCCGCTTGTCCGGCGGGATCATCGCCAGCCGGTTGAGCGCGCCCCGGAACTTGAAAGACCCGGTCCGCTGCAACAGTTCCAGCTTGAGGAAAACCCGCCCGCCCATCTGCGCGCTCAAAACTGGGCTTTCCACCAGCGGCGTGCGCACGGCATAGGCTGCGATGCGCCCCGCCGCCGCCAGCACATCGTCATAAGTGGCTTCAGCCATCTTTCAGCGCATCCAGTTCCGCGACAATCTCTGCCCCGAAATAATAAAGCAGTTCATCGCGGGAACCTTCATACACCGTGGGGCCTTCGCCATAACAGATGACGCTGCCATCCTGAATTTCCGAAGACGGCTCCAGCACGCCATATTCGAAAGTCAGCGGAAACAGGATGCTGACCAGCGGCTTGAGGTCGTGATAATCGCCGCCCGTATTCAGCGCATAGGAATGGATCAGGCAGCCCCGGCCTTTGCGATTGCGAAAGACACAGGCGCCATCCACCACTTGGGTGCGGACATGCTTGCCGGAGGGAAATTCCCCGTCGGCAACCACATTGTCGGTGAACCAGACATCCACCGGATAACCCACCAGCTCCTTGAAATCCTGCGGCGCCGCTTTCAGCCGGGCTACATTCTCCAGATCCACGTCCACGCCATACTGGCAGCATGTGTCATGGCAGAAATTGCAGCCCATGCAGTCCATGTAATAGCGCAGGGAAAAAATACGCCGGTCCACCGCTTTCAATACGGGGCCGCCAATCTTGCAGGCATAGGGACGCGACAGATCAATCACGCTCATAACGCCGCCCTCACAATCTCTTCGATCAGCTCGTCATACGACATGCCCGCCTCAGCCGCCGCCGCCGGAAAACCCGCATCCGGTGTGATACCGGGATTGACGTTGATCTCCAGGATCAGCGGCTCGCCGCCCCGCACCCGAAAATCCACCCGCACAAAGCCTGTTAAACCAAAAAGGCTCCAGACGCGTTCGCAATCGGACTTCAGTTTCGCCGCCAGGCGCGGCTGGTCACGCTCCACCCCGAAACGGCGCACGGTTTGGCGATAGCCATCCGACCCCTCGTCCCATTTGGCGCCGTACCCCACAATGCGGGGCTTGTCCGATGGCCAGTCGGCAAAAGTCATTTCCGCCATGGGCATGATGCGCATATTCGATGCACTGCCCAAAAGCGCGATATTGAATTCCCGGCCTTCAACATATTCTTCGGCAAACCAGCGGCCACCAAAGCGCACCTGGGACGCCGCCGCGCGCGCCGGAACATCCGGCCCCGTCACGATGCAGCCATCGTCCAGCCCGATGGAGCCATCTTCCAGTGCAGCCTTGACGATCCAGGCGCGGCCATCAAGGCCATGCCAATCCGGCGGCACCGCCCAATCGGGGGTCACAAGGCCAGCCTCCCGCAGCAACCGCTTGGTCAGCGGTTTGTCAAAGGTCACATCCATCGGCTTGGCCGGCGCGCCGGTGAAGGGCATGCCCATCTCTTCGAGCATGCGCGGCGCAATCGAGGCCAGCAGCCCCTTGCCGTCCACGCCTTCCACCATGTTGAAAACAATGTCGGGCTTGTCCCGCGCCAACAGTCTCGCCAGGCCCTGTTCGCGAAACGCCGCCTGGGTGACCTTGTGACCGCGCCCATGCAGCGCCACCGCCACCGCATCCGCCGCGATCAGGGTATCCTGATCCTCGGGCGGAGCATCGCCTGGAACATCGGAATGCAGCACGAGTATTTTCATCGCAGCCCCGGATGGCGCGCCAGGAAGGACGCGATGAACTTGCCGATCAACCCTTGATAATCCAGCCCTTCAAAATCCGCGATGAAGCACAAATCGGAATAGCCGGGCCTGATGCCGGCCAGGGGATTGACCTCAATGAACCGCGACTGGCCGGCCGCGTCCAGCCGCACATCCGCCCTGCCGCCATCGCGGCAACGCAACACCCGCCAGGCTGCCAGCGCGACCTCGCCCGCCTGCAGGGCGATGTCGCTTTGCGCCCGAACCACCGTCAACTTGTCTTCCCAGCCTTCCTTATTTTCCAGGCCATAGCCGTGGCCGATATAATTTTCGCCCGGCACGATTTCGAGTACGCCCAGCACGCAAGCATCCGCGCCGGTACCGGTGATGCCGACGGTGAATTCGCGGCCTGGCAGAAATGCTTCCACCAATACCGGCTGAGAGAATTGCTGCAGCAAGCCCTGCGCCACCGCCCGCAACCCCGCTGCGTCGTCCACTTTGGAGCGCGCATTCACGCCTTTGCCGGAGCCTTCCGCGACAGGCTTCAGGAACAGGGGAAAGGGCAGCGCCACTTTTGCAATATCCGCTTCATGTTCAATCAGCATGAAATCGGCGGTGGGAATGCCGGCATCGCGCACCACCCGCTTGGCCATCGCCTTGTCCAGCGCCAGGCTCAAACTCAGCGGGTCGGAAAACACATAGGGAATGCCGAACGCTTCCAGCAGCGCCGGCACCTGGGCCTCGCGCGAAACGCCTTTCAGTCCTTCGCAGATATTGAACACCGCGTCCCAGCGCCGCCCCGCCACTAGCGCCGCCGCCAAAGGGCGTATCCCGCCGATGCACTCGGGATTGTGTCCCAGCCCACTCAGCGCAGTGCACACCGCCGCGATGGTTTCCTCTACGTCGAATTCGGCGGTGGCTTCTTCGCTGTAACCCAGTGCGCGGTAATCACTGCGCAGGTCATAGGTGACCCCGATATGCATCAGCGCCCGAGCAAACCGTTCGGATCAGGATACTTGTAGATTTTGCCTTCGAAATTCCGCAGCAACAGATAATTACCCTCGCGCCCCGCCACCGGATCGGGCGCCAACTGGATCTTGCCCCCGCCGCCCGGCGCATCAATGCAGAATATCGGCGTGGCATAGCCGGTGGTATGGCCCCGCAGCGCCCGGATGATCTCCAGCCCGCGCTCCACCGGGGTGCGGAAATGCGCTGAGCCGCTGATGGGATCGGCCTGATACAGATAATAAGGCTTCACCCGCAGCTTTAGCAGCCCGTGCATCAGTTCTGTCATGGTCTGCGGTGTGTCGTTGATGTCCTTCAGCAGCACGGTCTGGCTGCCCAGCGGAATGCCGGCATCCGCCAGCCGGGCGGTGGCCTCGGCCACTTCGCGGGTCAGTTCACGCGGATGGGTAAAATGAATGCTCATCCACAGCGGATGATGTTTCTTCAGCACCCGCACCAGCCCGCGCGTCACGCGCTGCGGCGTCACCACCGGCATCTTGGTGCCGATGCGCAGGAATTCGATATGCTTGATGGCCCGCAGCCGCCCCAGCAGCCAGTCCAGCTTGTCGTCCGACAGGGTCAAAGGATCTCCGCCCGACAGCAGCACATCACGCACTTCGGTATGGGCCTCCAGATAGGCCAGCGCCTGTTCCCATTGGCCGCGCGAGAACTGGTATTCGCCGCCGGGATTGCCCACCAGCCTTGAGCGGGTGCAGTAACGGCAATAGGTCGAACAGGTGCCTGTCACCAGGAACAGCACCCGGTCGGGATAGCGGTGCACCAGGCCCGGCACCACCGTGTCATGGTCTTCGCTTAAAGGATCATCATCCTCGCCCGGGCCGCGGACATATTCCCCGCCGCTGGTGATGTGGGTGCGGCGCAGCGGTTCGCCCGCATCAGTCAAGCCCATCAGGCTGGCGTAATAGGGCGTGATGCCCACCGGCAGCGAACCTTTGTGCTGCGCCACGGCAGCATATTCATCCTCTGACAGGCGGAAGATCCGGGTCAGCTCTTCGAGGCTGCGGATGCGGCTACGCATCTGCCAGCGCCAGTCATTCCATTCCGCCGCCGAAGTGCCGGGAAAAAAGCGCCGGTAAAAGGCGCGGCTGTCGCTGCCGACCGGAAAGCGCAGCTCTACTTTGGGGCCAGGCAAGCTGAATTTTGCTACAGGCGCGCGCGCATTGTTATTGGCCGCGGCGTCATCGGGATTTCGGCGGAGGGATCGCGCGAGGGGCCGAACGGCACGCCCACGCGCACTCTCGAATGCCATTTTGATCTCACCAGCGCCTTGAGCGGCACTGCGATCCCGTGAAGCTCTGCCCGGCGGTGCCCCCGTGGCGATCCATCTCAGACACAACGACGGCTGCGATATTTCCAACCTTCCGGGATATGTCAAGGGCAGGCGCGTGCTCGCACACGCGAACTAAAGCCGGTTAGCGAACCGTCGGCGATGGCTGCAGCTGCAACGGCGCGACACGATACAAGGTCACATGAACCGGCCCGCCATGCGAATAGTTGAAGCCTGACAGATCGTCGAGCGGCGTGGCGCTGTCCTCCAATTCGGCCAGCCGGGCCAGGAAGTTTGGCCGCTCGCCATCCTCCACCAACGCCAATCCGCCTTTGTTTGCGCCCAGTTCTGCCGCGCCGCGTCCATCAGTGAGGACGGTGTCGGCGCCAAGCGCAAACATCAGGCTGGGCTCTTCATAGCCTGCCAGCATGGTCGGCGGATCAGAAGGCTGGCGATCTTTCGCCACCAACGCCGACAGTCTTTCGCTCACCCAGAGCTGGTTCAGACGCGGCCCCACGCCAGCCGTCAGCGCCGGAATAATAATCAGCGCCGCCAGCAGCGCCGGCGTCAGCGCCATCAACCGGCGTCCCGTCAGGAAGATGACCAGCGCCGCCAACCCGCACAGACCAGCCGTGCCTGTCGCCGCCCATAGCGGCCAGCCATGCACCGGATCAACCGGACCATCGCCATACAGCCGCGGCAGCATCACTGCCCCCGCCAGCATCACGGCAAGTCCAGCAAGAAACTGAACTGCCGAAATAAAAGGCAGCCAGCGCCGCCAACCCTGTTCCTGCTTGGGCGCCAGCAGCCACAACGCCGCCAGGATCGCCAGCGCCGGATAAGCGGGCAGCACATAGTGCGGCAGCTTGGTGGGCACGATCTCCACCACCAGCCACCAGGCGCCCGCCCAGGCGAGCAGGAAGCGGGTGCCCGGCGCGGCGCGCTGCGCTATCCCCAGCCCGATGCCGGGCAGCACAAACAGAATCGCCGGCCAGAAGGTCAGCGCCGCCAGCAGCAGGAAATAGCCGGGCGGCGCGCCATGGCTTTCCTGGCCGCCGGCAATCTTGGCGGCAAAGTCGCCGCCCAGCGATTGCTGAAAGAACGCGCCATGGCTTTCCAGACTGATCGCCACCAGCCAAGGCGCCACCAGCACCGCCGTCAGTACCATGCCGCGCAGCGGCTTGAGGCCACCCAGCCAGCGCCAGACGATCTTCCTTGTCTCCCACCATTCCCAGCCCAACAGCGCGGCGATGGTCAACAGCGCCACGCCGGGGACGATGGGAAACTTGACCAATATGCCCGCCGCGCAAGCGGCCCAGCCCGCCAGCACCAGACGGGTGGATGGCGGCGGCGTGTTGTCTTTTGCCGCGCGCCAGACCCGCAGCAGCACGCCCTGCACGCCCACCACGCTGGCCAGCAGCACCGCATCGGTGGTGGCGATGGTGGCCTCCGCGGTGAGCAGGATGCTGGCCGCCATCAGCAGCCCGGCGATCAACCCCGCCTCGGCGCCGAACAGCGAGCCGCACCAGAAGGTCAGCCACACGGCCAGAATGGCGCCCAGCAAGGACGGCAGGCGATAGGTCCAGATGTGGCCATGATCGCCAAGCCCTGCCGCTGCCGTGGTAGCGGCCTGCAGCCAGTAAATCCCCACAGGCTTTTTGT
>Ga0118677_10014749_pt1 | contig 10960 bp, 9 predicted proteins | sample AliMusrvi5mmetaG_FD_86154 | JGI IMG/M metagenome (GOLD analysis project Ga0118677, IMG submission 86154)
GAATACCGCGATCGGATCGTGGTACTGCTTGTAGAACTCGATTTCCTCGGGCGTGCGGTATTTCTTGTGATTGGCGTCGGCAATACTATGACCATAGTAGCGGTAGGTGTCGATCTCCAGCAGGGTCGGCTTGTGCTGCTTGCGGGCACGCTCCATGGCAAGGTGGGTTTTCGCCCGGACCTGGTAAATGTCGGAACCGTCGATCAGATCCCAATCGATGTCGTAGGCCTCCGCCCGCTCGGCGAGGCAGGTGCTGTAGGATGACGAGCGCTCCTGCGAAGTTCCCATGGAATACCCGTTGTTTTCAATCACGTAAACCACCGGAATCCCGAACAGGGCCGCAAGATTCAGGGACTCATGAAACGCACCCTGGTTGGTCGCGCCATCCCCGAGATAACAAACACAGCAACCTTCCCGACCGAGGTACTTGAGCCCGTAGCCAAGGCCCAGACCCAGCGGTGTCTGGCCGGCGACAATGCCATGCCCACCCCAGAAATTCTTGTCAGGAGCGAAAAAATGCATCGATCCGCCCTTGCCCTTCGAACACCCGGTTTGTTTGCCGAACATCTCCGCCATGCACTCATTCATGCCCATCCCGACGGCCAGGGCATGGCCGTGATCGCGGTAGGCGGTGATGAAATGGTCATCCGGGCCCGCCAGCGAAATCGTGCCAACCGCCACCGCCTCCTGACCAATGTAGAGGTGGAGGAAACCACCGATCTTCCCACCTTGATAGTGCTTCAGCCCGGCTTGCTCGAAGCGCCGGATCCGGACCATTTGGGAAAATAGCTCGATCTTCCGCTCCGAAGTGAGGGATTGGTTGATGGGGGAACCGGTGAAATCAAGCAAACTGGAGGCAGGACGGATCATGGGCGGACGTGGAAAAATATCGGGCGGGAAAGCCGGTGCGGGAACGGCACCCGCAGTTCCTGGAGAGGCGGCTGGAGCGGGAACGTTTGGCCGCTAAATTTGCGGAGTATCCCTGCGGACGCAAGGATTTTTCCCGGACCAGACCTGAAATTTTTGGCTTCCGTCCGCAGCCACGGTGGCTAAGTTGAACCCATGGATCGGAATGAACTGCTCACCGCCGCCTGGCTCACCCGCGATCTGGCTTATGCGCCGTATTCGGGATTCGCCGTGGGAGCCGCCATCATGGCCACCGATGGCCGGATTTTTACCGGCTGCAACGTCGAAAACCTTTCCTACGGCCTTACCCAGTGTGCCGAACGGGTGGCCATCGGCTCTGCCATCGCCGCTGGAGTGCGGGAATTCCTCGCGCTGGCGGTCGTCGCCGATACCCGGCAAGCGATTTCCCCATGCGGTGCCTGCCGGCAGGTCATGGCGGAGTTCAAAGTACCCCGGGTCATCCTGGCGAACCACTCCGAAACCCTCGAGTTCTCGCTGGAAGATCTCCTGCCGCGGGCCTCGGCCGGAATTCTGGATCGGAGGGAATGAGAACGCTTCTAAGAATTTGTGTGACCTATGGGTAATTGAGGGCCTAGGGCCTAGTGCCTAGGGGCAGGGGACTGGCTAAGAGGGAATGAATTCTGTTCTCGCCCCTGGCCCCTAGCCCGTCATTATTGATGAGAGAATGTTCCACGTGGAAAGCGAGTGCTTTCCATGCTTGAGTGGTGGCCGCGCCCGGCTATGTTGCGTGTCGCGCGATGTTTCGATACCCCAAGAATTACGATGTGATTGTGATCGGTGCCGGCCATGCCGGGGTTGAGGCCGCCATGGCTGCGGCACGGCTGGGTGCCCAGGTGGCGGTGTTGAGCCAGAACCTCGACACCATCGCCCAGATGTCTTGCAATCCGGCCATCGGCGGACTCGCCAAGGGGCACATGGTGCGGGAAATCGATGCGCTGGGCGGGGCAATGGGCCTGAACACCGACGCCACCGCCATCCAATGGCGCATGCTCAATGCCTCGAAAGGCCCGTCTGTCCGGGCACCCCGAGCCCAGTGCGACAAAAAAGCCTACCAGTTTCGGATGAAATACGAGCTGGAGGCCATGCCGGGAGTGGATGTCCATCAGGGAAACGTGACGGATCTGCTGGTGGAGGACAGCCACATCACGGGGGTAGCGAGCTCGTTTGGCATGGAACTTGCGGGCCAGACGGTGATCTTGTGTACAGGGACTTTCATGGGCGGACTGTTGCATGTCGGGCTGCGCAATGAAAAAGGCGGGCGAATGGGCGACACCACCTCGAACGTCTCGGAGGCGCTTCGGCGCTTCGGCTTTGCCGTGGAACGTTTCAAGACCGGCACTCCCTGCCGTCTGAACGGCCGTTCCATCGATTTTTCCCGTTGCGACCGGCAGGACGGCGATGATCCCATTCCGAAGTTCAGTTTCATGGCGGATTCGCTGGAGCGGGCGGCCGGCGATCTGTTCACGCTCAATCCCTTGGGCGACCCAATGTTCCACATGGAACAATTGCCTTGCTGGATCACCTATACCAACCGCCGGACCCACGAGATCATCCTCAACAACCTCGACCAATCGCCGCTCTACTGTGGGGTGATCGCGGGTGTCGGACCACGGTATTGTCCGTCAATCGAGGACAAGGTCGTTCGTTTTGCCGACAAAGAGCGCCACCAGGTGTTTTTGGAACCGGAGGGACGGCACAGCCTGGAGTACTACGTCAACGGGGTTTCGACCTCGCTGCCTTATCGGGTGCAGTTGGAGTTCCTGCGCTCGATTCCGGGTTTGGAAAATTGTGAGATCCTGCGGCCCGGTTATGCGGTGGAGTATGATTACTGTCCGCCGACCCAACTGCGTCCGACTCTTGAGACTCGGCTTATCGAAGGGCTCTTTTTTGCCGGGCAGGTGAACGGCACCTCCGGTTATGAGGAAGCGGCGGGCCAGGGCCTGATTGCCGGGGCGAATGCCGCGCTCAAGGTGCAGGGCAAACCGGAGTTCGTGTTGGGCCGCGACGAGGCCTATTTGGGGGTCATGGTGGATGATCTGGTAACCCGCGGCTGCAAGGAACCCTACCGGATGTTTACCAGCCGGGCGGAATACCGCCTGCTGCTGCGCCAGGACAACGCGGACTTGCGTCTCACCCCCAGGGCGGCGGCCATCGGACTGGCTGATGGCGAGCGGGTCCGCCGGGTGCAAGCGAAGCTCGCGGCCTTGGAACAGGCGGATCACTGGGTGCGCCAGGTGGTGCATGAAGGCCTGAAACTGGACCAATGGTTCCGGCGCAGCGAAAACTCATGGCAAATGTTGCCGGAGGACCTGCGGCGCGAATATCCTGACGATCTTTGGTTGTTGATCGAGACTGACTTCAAATACGAGGGTCACCTGGGCCGTCAGCGCACGCAAATCGAGCGCATGGCTCGCCAGGAGGGCAAACGCGTGCCTGAAAATCTCGATTACTCCACCCTTCGAGGACTCAAACGGGAAGCACAGACTCGATTTTCCGAAGTCCGCCCCGCCACCCTTGGCCAAGCCGGCCGCATCCCGGGCATCACCCCGGCCGATGTTGCCATGCTCGCCATCTGGCTGGAAAAATTGGAACGTGAAGCCAACGCTGCGGAATCCGCTCCCGGGGAATATCCCCCACCTGCGAACCCTGATCCCAACACCCCGCCAAGAGATCAACATGGTATTTCGTAACCCATTGTACATAAAAGTATTATGACGATATTGTTGCGCAGCATTTAGGGCTCGACGTATCCTTCATAGAGGCTTGAATACCATCCCATGAAAAGGCAGCGGAGAAACCCCCGCAACCATCCATCCACATGAAAACCCGGATGATAACAAGCATCGTTTTGTGCCCCCTGCTATGGGTATCCGCCGGCTGCGGCCCGATGATCGACCTCGTGGCCGGTGCGTTTTCGCGTTCTCCGGCGGATTATCCGGAGCGTTTGTCTCAGGATGCCCGGACGTTGGCGGCGGAAGTGTATGCGGACGCCGATCCGGCGAAACTCGCCGACTATCATGTCCATCTCATCGGCATGCAGGGTGATGGTTCCGGTTGTTATGCCAACCCGAGAATGCTCACCTGGGCGCATCCTTTCGATCACCTCCGCTTTCTCGTTTATTGCAGCGCCGGTGGCGTGACCCGTCCCCAACATGCCGCAGCCGAATATTTCGACCGCTTGAATGCCCTGGCTCAAACCGCTCCGGGGCACTTCCTTCTCCTCGCGTTCGATGAAAACCGCGGAGCCGACGGCCGTGTTGTTAGAAAGAGTACGGAGTTTCATGTCCCCAATGATTATGCGTTGAACACGGCGGCGAAAGTGCCCGATCGCTTTGCCGCCGCCGGGTCCGTACACCCTTTGCGTCCAGACGCCATCGCGGAACTGCAACGCTTGCATGCGAAGGGTGTGCGGGTGATCAAGTGGCTGCCCAACGCCATGGGCATCGATCCCGCAGATCCGCGCTGCGAGCCGTTTTACCGTGAAATGAGGCGCCTCGACATGGTACTGCTCACCCACGGCGGCGTTGAAGCTGCGGTGGAAGCAATCAAAGACCAGCGCCTGGGAAATCCCCAGCGCCTCAAACTCGCGCTCAACTGTGGAGTCAAAGTCATCGTCGCCCACTGTGCCAGCCTTGGCAAAGGCGACGATGAGGACGCTGGCCCCGGCGCACCCCAGCTTGAAAACTGGAAACTCCTGTTGCGCATGATGGACAACCCGAAATGGCGCGGGTTGCTTTTCGCCGACATCTCCGCGACCACCCAGATCAACCGCTCACCTGAATTCCTGCGCACCGTCCTGACCCGCAACGATCTTCATCCGCGCCTGGTAAATGGCAGCGATTATCCCCTGCCAGCAACCAATATCGTGATTTCGCTGGGCCACTGGGTGCATGCCGGCTTGCTCGATCCAGCCGATATCCCGCCGCTGCGCGAACTTTATGACGTCAACCCGCTCGTGTTCGATTACGCGCTCAAACGCCGACTGCGCTTCATCCACCCCGACGGCCAGGTGAGCCGGTTCCCCGCAGGCGTTTTCCAGGAGCACCCCCAACTTCCACTCCAGGGAACCCGCTAACGAGAATCAAACCCGTAGGAAGATCCTATGCCGGCTCATCCAAGCGAGGATGGCCCATTCGACAGCCAGCACTGCGGCACCCAGGACCAGAGCTTCGTAGGGTTTGCCAAACATCTCGATCCAACCCCGACCTAAATGCCGGGTGAGGGCGCTGCTGATGAATCCGCTCCACAAATGGGCGATCAAATAGGCCGCGATCGAGTTCATGCCGACCACCACCAGCGGATAGGCCCACGCGCGGCGGTTCCAAATGTCGATCGTCAAATAGAACACTCCTAACAAAACCAGCACGAACGCCCGCCAAAAGGCATGCAAGGTCCGCCGCCACCGGGCCTGTCCTTCGGCGGACCGCCGGGCCAGCGAAAATGGCAACGCCACTCCCACCAGAAATGAGAACGACGGCTGGATCATGTCATGCAGCGTGCAGCCCGTCCACGCCACATGCTCCTGCTGTCGGGCCAGGAACGCCCAACATCCGTTGCCCGGCAACACTGCCGCCACGCGCCCGAACCCGAGCACCTCGCCCATCATCAATAGCATGACAAACCCGCGGTAGGCATCCACGGATCCCAAACGGAGAGACCGGCGATTGTCATCTTGAGGATTCATCGGCAGGTCCTAACAAAGTTGAGTCCGTGCTGTTGCTCCGCCGCCTGCGGGCGATACCACGATGCTAATGGTATCGCCACCACCAACGCCGGTAACTGATGATTTGCGTTTAGACCGAGTTGGAAATCCCGGATGGCAGGTGAGCGGCCTCCCCACCCGTGTTTCGAGAGCATCCCCAACTGCCTCTCCATTCTGGCTGATCGAAGGCTCTCTATCATGGTGTCGGTATTCAACCTGGGAATCGTCTGTCATATTCTCGTGAAAGCCGGAGAAGAAGTGACGAATATTCTTTCTGCGTTTGCGCAAAGTTAACCCACTCGAAAGGGAACGGTGGCGCGTTGGTGGCTCTGAACTGCAATATTTGAAATTCGTCAAAGCACGATGCGGCTTCGGCTATGATCTTCTGTTCTGCTGCTGACGCTTCCTGTTCTGGATGTTTTTCCTTTCGCCCGTCTGTGGGATATTCGCGAGTACCTTCGTATGAGGTATATTCGGCAGCGCGGTTGATTCCTACAATGCCGATACAGATAGGGTTGCCACCGGTGCGTTTGAACTGCTCAACCTGTCGGTGCAAATCACCGATAACTCTATCGATCTGCTTGATCATCGCTTTCGCAAGGATCTTCGTCTCCGCTCCAATTTCGATGTTTGCTATCTCTCCTCTGGCAACAATGAAGCCGTCTTCGGTGATCGCTACCGCAGTAGGAACAAGTTCCCCAAAAGTACCGTCGCCTCGCCGGGATTTCTTGCCTACAGCCTTATTCGCCGTATTGACGACACGCTCTCGATTGGCTACCCGTTCGGTCAGCAACGCTGATCGTCCCAGCATCAAGAGATCTTCATAAAGTTGGCTTGCTATGATGTCGCCCAAAACAGAGTTGCGATGCTCATACTTCCGACCGTCGAAAGTCGAACGAAAGGTATCAAGAAGAGCAAATGAAATTGGTTGATTGCTCATCTGACAGTGACGGATGCTAGGGTTGGACCGGACTCCCTTGGCAACCAAGCTGCCTCGCGCAGGCGCGCTTCCGCAATTGAATGGTAACTAGGTTCAAGTTCGTTGCTAATGCTGTTGCGTCCCGCCCGGAGGGCGGCAAGCCCGGTACTGCCCGTGCCTGAGAAGGGATCTAGAATAGTGTCACCCGCGAATGAGAACATCCGAACAAGTCGTTCTGCGAGTGCAACTGGATAGGGAGCGGGATGACCTTGTCGTGTGGATTCCCCCTTGATATCGGACCAACATGACCGCATCCAGCTCTGCATCTCGGATTTGGTGAGCATGGAAAGCACTCGTTGAAGCGTGTTTGGGGAACGATAGTTACCGCCTTTCCGGAGGAAAAGGATGTACTCGATGTCGTTCTTTATGATAGCGCCCGGTTGGTAGGGCTTGCCATAGAATCCCGCTCCGTTACCCTGGGCTTCTGTCACGCCATTCGCGATCTTCTGCCACAGAATCGGTGTGAGACAATCCAGTCCGAGCCGTCTCGATCGGACTTGAACATCGGCGTGAAGAGGCATCACGTAGTGCCTTCCGTTTCGCTTGCGCGGCACACAAACATCGCCCACGACGCAGCATATCCTTCCCCCAGTCGCTAGAACTCGTGTGCATTCCTCCCAAACTTTGTCCAACTCGTCCAAGAATGCTTCGTAATCTTCCACATCTCCGAGCTGATTCCGGGAGTGTTCATATTCCTTCAGAGTCCAATACGGAGGCGAGGTTACTACAAGGTGAACACTTTCATCCGGCATCCAGGAAAGATCACGCGCATCACCTCGGTGTAACACATGCCGCGTTCGATCATAGGGATCTGGCCAGGGTAAGTTCCTCAGTAGCCCGTTCGCTCGAAGCATTTGATCCACGGCCCCGGGAATATTGTCCGATATCGGGATGTCTTCCAGAACCGCTCGCACGGCCTCGTAGGCTTCCTCGGCCACACGCATTGAGGACTCCTTTTCGGAAGCGAAGGGCACCACCTTCCTTCGGGCGATCTTTTTCTTGGCTTGGCGATACAGTGGTTTCATTTGAAAAAGCAACGAGGTGCTAAAAACAGACCGAAAACGCGATAGGGTTGGGCAAGTTCAGTGGACGGATGCCATTCTTTTGCATGTGGACCGTCAAGTCCAGCACAACATCCGGCATCCACGCCTTAATGCTGTTAGCACAAGCCTCGCGTGAGACGGAAACTGTGGTTTCACGGCTGACCATTAGTTCACATGAACACTTTTCGGCCCGGGTGTCAATTCAAAATTCCAAAGGTGGGATCGAACACTGGAAGACTCCGCGTTGTCGCTATGCTCGTTCAGTCTCATCTGGATATTTTGCGCTGGGACGTGGAGGCTGTGGTCGCGACTGACCGTAGGTTTGGCGGCGGTTTGTTGGGGCGGCCATTGCTTTGCTTGCTCGGGCGAGTGGACGCTGCTTGTTGCGGTTTTTCCCGTTCATGCACTTCCTTTCGGGCAGCCATTTCCACGTTTCAAAGCGGCGATGGCCCGCCGCAGTCCAAGGTGGTGTCCGTGGGGTTGGACCGGGAATTAAATCCGTGTCATCACCGGCGCGGCGGCCTATGATCCGCGCATGCCATTTCGCAACTTCGGATTAGAGGACGGGATTCTCCGCGCCATTCAAAAGGCGGGCTACAGCCAGCCGACGCCGGTCCAGGCGGCAGCCATTCCCAAGGTGATGGCCGGCAGCGACGTGATAGCCATTGCCCAGACCGGCACCGGCAAGACCGCGGCGTTTGTGTGGCCGATGCTCCACCACCTGACCCGATCCTTAGGTCAAAACCAGCAGCGCGACATCAAGGCGCTGATCCTCGCGCCCACCCGGGAACTCGCCGTCCAGATCATGGAAAATATCCGAACCTACGGCCAGTATCTGCCCATCCGCGTCGCCGCCATCTACGGCGGTGTGGACGAAGAAGCCCAGATCAAGGCTTTGCGCAAGGGTGTCCACATCGTCGTCGCCACCCCGGGGCGCCTGCTCGATCTGTTAGGACGGCACAAGGTCGATTTCACCCTGCTGGAAATGCTCGTTCTCGATGAGGCGGACCGGATGCTTCACATGGGTTTCCTGCCGGACATCGAAACCATCGTGGGCAGGCTACCCAAACGGCGGCAGACCCTGATGTTTTCGGCCACCCTGTCAAAACAAGTCGAGTCCCTGGCGCGCCGGTTTCAATATCAGCCGAAGATGGTCCAGATCGGCAAACGCTCGAATCCGGCGGATACCGTGGACCAGAGCGTTTACGAGGTGCCTGCGCATTTGAAAAACGCTCTCTTGTTAGAACTGCTGCGGCAGCCCGGGTTCAAGCGCGTCCTGGTGTTTGCCCGGATGAAGGATGGGGCGGACCGGATCACGAATTTCCTCAAACTCGCCCAGGTGAAAGTCGCCAAGCTGCATTCCAGCCGCTCGCAGGACCAGCGGCTCCAGGCGCTGCAGGATTTCAAGGACGGCAAAGCGCAGGTTCTGGTGGCCACCGACATCGTGGCGCGGGGCATCGATATCGATGGTGTCAGCCATGTCGTGAACTATGATTTTCCGGTCAACCCCGAGGACTATGTGCATCGCATCGGTCGCACCGGCCGGGCGGAGGCCCAGGGCGATGCGCTCAGCTTCGTCCCCAAGGAGGATCTCAACCTGCTCAACATCCTCGAACTCTTCATCGCCCGCCGACTGCCGCGCAAACATCTCAAGAATTTCAACTATCATGCTCCCGTCCCGCCGCCCTTGCCCGGTGAGAAACCGCCGCGCCGCGACTGGCGGAAACGCACCCGCGAACTGGCAACCAAAAAATCCGCCAAGCCCGCCAAGCAAACATCCGCGCCAAAAGACAATAGGATCAAATATCCATCCACACGGGTGTCCGGTTAACTGACTCATGGGTTTTCATAAATTACATAAAATGAGATTGTTGCGGAAGAATATTGATGTCACGCATTTGAACTTTTTCGGGGGATTTCGCGTATTTTCCGGCGATGAACTCCGGTCGCTACATCCTTTCCCAAGTTATAGATCTGGTCGAACGCACAACGCTTTCCAGACTTGCCGCTCGATATGGCGCGGAAGAACGTGTCCGCCATTTCAAATGCCGTCAGCAGTTTATCTGCATGGTGTTTGCTCAGGACATAAAGGGACAGACCCTTTGTAGAAAATACGGGCGATGCTCGCGCACGAGGGAGTGGGAGCGGATGCGGAGTTATGGGCGCACGAGGTTTCCCGGAAATACCGGAGGATTTTGTTAGCCGGGGCGGTGGGAAAACAGGTGACGCGGGTGGGCCGCGGCGGAGGGACCGAGGTGAGGCGGACGCGCAAGGGCATGAGCGCCGAAGAGGCGCAACGGGAGAAGGAGCGGTTAGAGCGGAAGCTGGAGGAACTCCCGTTTGGCCGGATGCTGCGCTGCCGGGTGAGGTATTTCACGGACGGGGCGGTGATCGGGAGCCGGGCGTTTGTGAACGAGGCGTTCGCGCGGGCGCGGGAACGCTTCGGCAAGAGCCGCAAGGACGGGGCGCGGCCGCTGCGGGGAGTGGCGGCCAGCGCCAAGGGGGTGCTGTGGAGCGCGCGGGATTTGCGCCTGGGGGTGGATGGGTGACCCAAGTGCGGGCTGTGGTTTGTTAGTCTTAGGCGGAGAAAACGCCGCCAACACTTTCACGCACACCTAAGGGACGGCCCACCGCTATTGGCGCAACAGTGGTGGGCGTTTGACCGTCGTGATATGGGGCGGTTTCAGATAGAGCGGTTGCGGAATGGCGTCGGTCCAACTGCGGCGGGTATGCGCGTCGGTGCGGTGCCATGCCTGCCAAAGCCGGGAAGCATCAGGGATTTCCTGTCGCACCAATCCGCCGAGATTGACCGGCAGGGAAAACCGGTCGGGATCCTCAAATGAAACCACCGCGATGCCCTGGGCGACCGCCGCCGCGACAATGGCCACCAGGCCCGTGGCGTCGCACAGCGCCGGATCCTCGGTGAAGCGGAAGTTTTCCATCCTCGCACGCCAATAACTGCCGCGCCGCGCATCGCCGATGGCCAGGCAGGCGAGTCCATCCGCGGCGGATGGCACTGCCAGAATTGATGGTACGGCGATTGCCGGGCAAGCCAAGGCGATGGCCACGCCCTGCGCGGCGGCGATACCCACCCGGGTACCGCTGTAACTTCCGGGTCCGCTGCCGACAAGCACCAGGCCGATCTTCTGCCGTTCGGTATCCCGCAACAACTCATCCAGCGGCGCGAACAACCGGGCGTTGTGGTTGCGATCACTGGAAAATCCCCGTTGCTCGACCTGTCCGTCCGGTCCGATCCGCGCGAGCGACGCATGGGGCGTGGAGGTTTCAAGAACGAGCGAAAACGTGCCG
>Ga0118677_10014750_pt1 | contig 10960 bp, 7 predicted proteins | sample AliMusrvi5mmetaG_FD_86154 | JGI IMG/M metagenome (GOLD analysis project Ga0118677, IMG submission 86154)
GCCGACCGCCTCGGGGAGGCGGCTTTCCAGCAACCCGTCGGGGCACCACAGGTACGCCACGTGGGCGCCGACGGCCAGGGCCTCGGGCGCCCACGGCCGGTGCGACAGCGGCTCCAGGCGCGCCCGGTACGTCGGGTCGGCCAGGAAGGCGACGAACAGCCGGGACGGGTCCGTGGCGATCCCGACCAGCGGGTTCTCCGTAACGGCGACCTCCAGTTCCCGCCCGGTGAGCACGGTCACGCGGGCCTCGACGCCCAGCCGCGCGTTCAGGGCCCCGGCGATGCGGGCCGCCCATTCGCCCGGGGATGCGCCGGGCGCCGCGAACACCACGTTGCCGCTGTTCAGCAGTGTGCGCACGTCACGCCCGCCCTGATCCTCGACCATCGACCGCAGGTCGGCCATCGCCACCCGCTTCGCGCGCCCGACGTTGATGCCCCGCAACAGCGCAACGTAACGGTCGTCGGCCATCTGCGCTCCTCCGCATCCCATGGGCGGTCGAAAGCCGGCATCCTCCGGTCCCTCGTACCTTCAACCGGTCGTCGCCCGGCGTCAACCCTGCGTGCCGCGTGAACGCTCATCATTCTGGTCGATGCCCGGCCCCGCTGGACGGGGGCATCCCGTCGTCGCACGCGTGCCTGCCGTCGTTTCGTTGCCAACTCCAGGGGTTCGCACCGTCCCACTCGAACCGGCCGCGTTGGCGCGGATGCTGCATCGCCGCACCGAGGGAAGCAGGACGCCAACCGAGCCAGGGACAATCCCGGGACGGTGGCCTCTCCGGAGGAGCCTGAATCGAAGGGGACGATGCCCGTGCAGCGAGTCGCTTTCCGTGGACGGCAGCCGGGAGGATCGAGGCCCCCTGCGCTGCTCGCGCTGTTCGCGATCTGCGTGCCGGCCACGATGGCCTCGGGCAAGGGGCGCAACGTCGACACGAACCCCTCCCCTCCAGCGGCAGCGGCCCGAAAGGACGCCCGGAAATGGGGACACGCGCTCGAGTGCAAACCCCTCCCCGATCGCCCGTTGCTGCCTTCGCCCGAGGTGACCACGTGTCGCACGGTTGCATCCGCATGGATCCGGACGGGATCCTCGACCTGTACGCCCGGACACGCGGCAGGCGCTTTCCCATACGCATCCTCGATGAGGTCGAGCGGCGCGAGGATGGCCTCGCGGTCGACGTGCCCGAGCGCTGGCTGCTGTCGGAGTGCGCGAAGGACGCGGATTGCAACTTCAAGGGCGGGATCTGCCGGAAGAACCCGCATGCACGGAACGGGTTCTGCTCGGCCGCGTGCACCGCTGCCTGCCCGGCGGCACGCTCGACGCGAAGTGATCCTTCTGGCCGGAACTTGCCGACGCGATCCGCCAGGTCAGGCGGGAAAGGTCCTCAGCCCGGAAAGCCCGAAGAGGCCGGCATGGGCGCCGCACACGCCGCAGCAGCGGTCGTCGAAGCGGCACCGCACACAGTCCCTGGATTTGACCCGCCGATTCGGGGGGGGCGCTTCCCCCATGGCCAGGTAGACGATTTCCGGCAGCGGCCGCCTCTCCGGAAGGGCGACGCGGGCAGGTTCGCTCACCACGCATGGAGGCGGCGAGCACTCCCCGAAGAACGGTTCCAGCGCCAATCCCAATGCATCGAAGAGGGGCATCGCCTGATCCAGGGCACGGCCCATCACGTCCAGGGGAACGGCCAGTTCCGGAGCCTTCCGGTGCCCGTCCTCGTTCATCATCGTCAGGAACACGGACCCTTTCCCGGGATGGGGAGCCAACAGGCTCGCCACGAACCTCAGGTAGCCGCGGAGCGACCGGATGTTCCAGCGGTTGAGGACCAGGTTCAGGGTCACGTCCCCCCCCAGCGACAGCAGGTTCCGGATCCCCGCGACCGCACGCGGGAACTGGCCGTGGCTGCAGGTGATCCGGTCGTAGGTCGCGGCCCGATGCGAATGGAAGGAAACGAAGAAGGTTCCCACGCCCGACCCGACGATCCGTCTCGTGAAGTCCATGTCCGCCAACCGGACGGCATTCGTCTGGAGGGCGATCTTCCGGTAGCCCAGCGCCCGTACGCGCTCGATGATCGGAAGCAGCTTCGGATGGAGGGTCGGCTCTCCGCCGGTCAACACCACCGATTCACCGCCGCTCATCGGTCCCGGAACGGCCAGCAGCCCATCCAGGTCGGACGGGTCCAGGCGCGTGGAGCCCAGGCGGACGAAGCAGAAGGGACAAGCCTGGTTGCAATGGAAGTCGATGCGGAGGAGGTGCTCGACTTCCCGGCCCCTGCTCGACTCGAGCACGACGCGGGGTGTCTCCACGGCGTCCGTGAGAGGGGGCTGGATGCCTCCCGCGTCCGGAAGAATGCCTTCGTTCAACCGCTTCACCACGGCGTCCAGGAGTGCCAGCATTTCCTGCCGCTCGGCCGGCGACAAGGTCACTCCGGCCTGCGGGCCATAGGCCAACTGGAATCCGCTGGCGTCGGCATAGCACGGCTCCCGGGGCCCGGGCCCGGGGGACCAAAGCCGCAGTTCAAACAAGGGGGCGTGGTCCGAATCGCGGAGGATCGGCAGCCTCAGACCATCCCGCAGGACCGGTTCACCGATCGACCATCCCCGGGTGCGGGCCAGCTTGTCCATGGATTGCAGGAACGCCGCGTGGGGAGTCTGCATGGCGGAATGATACGGACAGTCGCCCGTACGATCAAGGCGCGATGGTCCAGGTCGGGTCGAGGTGGGTCCGGAGGCCGACCAGGCTCAGGACGGGACGCGCGAGCGCCGGGATGCCCGCAGCGCCAGCAGCACCGACAGCGCCAGCAGGGATGCGGCCAGGGGCGTGCCGGCAGGACCCGACGAGCAGCCGCCCCCCCCGCCGCCCGATGTCCGGATGTCCGTCGCCGGGACGTCCGACGCCGTGTCGACGGCGACGGCGTCGGCCTGCGCCCCGTCCGTGCCGAACGTGTCCCGCAGCACGCCGTCCGGAGACGTGACGTCGGCCGGCTCCACCACGTCCGACGTCGCCTCGGGCACGGCCTCCGGAATCGCCTCGGGCACCGGCTCGACCGTTTCGACCGCGTCGGGCAGGGTCCCGGGGACGGCCATGTGGTCCCGCGCGTTGGCGGACACGACGCCGTTGCCCGGGTCCGGCAGCCAGCGCAGCAGCCAGTAGGCGGCGTTCAGGTCGCCGCCCGGGTTCAACCCCCCCGTCAGCCCGGAATCGGTCGAGCCGTCCGTTGTGTTCACCTGGAACGGATTGCTGCGGGCGTCGAAGTTCGATGTCGGCCGGATCGACGGGTCCAGCGCCTCGGTCGCCACGTAGTTCTTGCCCCAGCCCAGCAGCGGCTTGCCGTCGGCGTCCTTCTGGAGGTGCAGGATCGTCGTGCCGTCCAGCGCCGTGCACTCGAAGGCGGCCAGCTCGGCCGGGTCGCAGTTGTTCCGCTTTTCGTCCACGTAGGGTTCCAGGTTGTACGCCTTCAGCAGCGTCGCCGTCTGCTTGGCCAGCGACGCGTCGAACCCCTTGTCCGTCATCGCCAGGTACAGCGCGTGGAAGAACGGCTGCTTGCAGTTCTTCGCCGTCTGGATCAGCCCCGCCACGTTCCACCACTGGGTTTCCATGTACTCGCGCGCGCGGGCCAGCACCAGGGGATCCTTTTCGAACCAGACGTTCAGGAACAGCGCCATCGCGATCATGTTGACGTTCGAGAAGTTCGTGTTGGCGTCCATGTAGATGTAGTCCACGTCGCCCGTGGCCGCCAGGTGCTCCAGGTAGTTCCGGTTGCCCAGCAGCTCGCCGTACAGGAACGTTTCGGCATCGGGGTCGCCGCTGACGTGGTACAGCGCCTTCACGATCCCCATCGCCATCACCATGTTGAACCGGTTCAGCGACGTGGAGTCCGGCGGGAGGTTGACGTTCGCGTCGACCGACAGCGGGTTCAGGTCCCAGTGCAGCGTCGGCCGCGTGTCGGCGTCCATGATGACCAGGTCATAGTCGTAGGTCTGCCCGTCCATCGCCGAGAAGGGGTGCGTTTCCCGCAGGCCGGCGCCGATCTCGCGCGCCTCCTGCTGCAGCGCCGCCACCAGTCCCTGGTCGATGTCCGGGTCGCCCTTCGCGGCGTCGTACAGCGTGGCCATCGCCAGCACCCACCCGACCATCTGGTCCTTGCTGCAGCTGTCCTGCCAGAACCACGTGCCGACCGGCAGCACGCCGCCGCTGTTGTCCGCCCGGTCCACGCCGTTGTTCTTGGGCTGCGGCAGGGGCGCCCCCTGGTCGTCGGCCAGCGGGACGGTCGTCGGCGGATTCAGCGGGATGTCCGCCGGGCCCGTGGCCTCCTCGGACTTCATCCGGGCGAGCCCACGTGCCAGCACGCGGGGCACGCCGGTGATCGTGTGCGCGACCAGCACCGCGTTGATGGCCCGCACCACGTCCTTGCGCGCCGCGTCCAACTGGGCCTTCGGTGCGCCTTCCGCCTTCAGCGCCATGTACCGGAACGCCGTGGCAGGGGCCGCGCCGGCCCCGCGCAGGCCGATGCCCGCGGCCCCCTCGTATGCCGACAGGATCGTGTACGGGTGCACGTCGGTGGCGGTCTCGAAGTCGTCGGTGGCGTCCTGGGCCAGGAAGTCCTTGATCGTCTGCAGCGCCGCCGCGTCCTTGTATCCCCCGGTGACCCCGATGCCGAACGGGCGGGCGCTGATCTGGTAGAAGTAGCGGGTATGGTTCAGCATCTTGCGATCCAGCTCCGTGTCCGTCCCGGGCGCGAAGGCGGGCTTCGCGGCGGCGAACGACGGCACCAGCAGCACGACCGCGAGCACCAGGCGACGCATGGAGGACCTCCGAGATCGGCCCCGATACGCTACCAACGTTGTGCTGGAAGGGGAAGCCCGGAAGCGCGGGTGCGTCCGACGCCGCGGCGGGGTTCGCCGGCGCCGGCCGTCAGTCGCGCTCGGCCAGCACGCTGGCGACGACGGCCTGCAGGTCCGACGGGCGGAACGGCTTGGCGACCATGCCGCGGAAGCCGTAGCGCCGATGGTCCGCGAGGACCGGGGCGTTCGAGTAGCCGCTCGACACGATCACGCGGACCGCGGGCTCCAGTTCCTGCAGGCGACGCAGGGTGTCTACGCCTCCCATGCCCCCCGGGACCGTGAGGTCGACCACGACGGCGTCGAATGGGCGCCCTTCCTCCCGGGCCCGGGTCCAGGCCTTCACGGTCTCGTCGCCGTCCGCGACGGCGCTGGCTTCGTATCCTGCATGGACCAGCATCGCCACCAGCACCTGCCGGACCATCGGTTCGTCATCCATCACCAGGATGCGGCCCCGGCCCCGGGGCGCGCCATCGGGGACGGTCATCCCGCGCTCCACGGATCGTTCCGAGGCCGGCAGCAGCACCCGGAACAGCGACCCGCGCCCCGGCTCGGACTCGAAGCCGATGTGTCCCCCGTGGTTGCTGACGATGGAGTACGAAGCCGACAGCCCCAGGCCGCTTCCCCGGGCCTTGGTCGAAAAATACGGTTCGAAGATGCGATCCGCCACGTCCGCCGGGATGCCGGCGCCCGAATCCTGGACCTCGATGCAGAGGTACCGTCCCGGCTCGACCCCGAAGCCTCGTTCCGGTCCGACGACCCGGTTGTCCAGCGAGATGTGCACGATCCCGCCCGACGGCATCGCCTGCATCGCGTTCATCACGAGGTTCTGGATCACCTGGCTGATCTGGCCGGGATCCACTTCGGCGGGCCACAGGTCCGCCGCGACCCGGGTTTCGACGCGGACATTGGCGCCCGACAGCACGAACGAGGCCGACTCCTGCACGATTTCGGCCAGCGACGAGGGGCGCCGGATCGGTGCGCCGCCCCGGGCGAACGTCAGCAACTGGCGCGTCAGGTCCTGCGCCCGCAGCACGGCCCGCTCCGCGTCGCCCAGTCGGACCTCGGCAGCCTCGCCCGCGGGGATCGCGCCCCGCGCCAGCGAGACGTTGCCCAGGATCGCCATCAGGAGGTTGTTGAAGTCGTGGGCGATGCCCCCCGCCAGCACCCCCAGCGATTCCAGCTTCTGCGCCTTCAGGGCCTCCGCCTGCAGGCGGCGGTTTTCCGTTTCGTCGCGAATGATGGCGACCTGCTGGTGGGTGCCCGGCAGGTAGGACACCGAGATGTCCGACTCGAGGCGGCGCCCGTCCTTGCAGCGCGTCCGCACATTCATCCGATCCCTTCCTTCGGAGGGGATGCTCCGGGCCCGGTTCGCCACCTTTTCGCGGGCCTCGGAATCCACGACGTCCGGGACCGCCATCTGCAGCAGTTCCTCCCGGGACCAGCCCGTCATGGTGCAGAACGTGTCGTTGACCTCCAGGAAGCGCAGGGTGTCGGAGTCCACGATGACCAGCCCGTCCGGGAGCGTCCGGACGACGGTTTCGACGCGTTCCTCCAGCCGGCGCTGCTCGGTCACGTTGACCACGAGGACCAGCACCTGGGCGACGTACCCGGCGGCGTCGCGCAGGGGGGCCGCGTTGACCAGGAACCTGCCCCGACCCGGGATGGGCATCTCGAAGGTGCTCGGCCGACCGTCGAAGGCCGGCTGGATGCCCTCCCAGGCCACGCGCCCCGCATCCTCGCCCAGGGCCTCGGCCAGGGTCCGCCCGACGCGCTGGCCCGGCAGCGAACCTGCCCGGCGCACCTCCTCGCCATCGCTGAAGACATAGCGCCCGTCGCGGCCGACGATGTTCACCGCGCCGTTGGGCAGGAACGCGGCCATCGTCCGGAAGAACTCCTCCCTGTTGCGGAGCGCCTCCTCGATCCGGTACCGCTCGGTCACGTCCAGGGCGATGGCCGTCAGGCCCCGCACATCGCCGTCCGGTCCCAGCAACGGCCGGTACGCCCCGTGGATGGCGGTCGCTTGATTCCCCTCGGCCGCGACAACGTCGTCGAAGGATACGGTGCGATTCGTCAGGCACTCCTCGCACAGCGCCAGGTGCCTGGCGACCAGCGCCGGGAACACGTCGCCGAAATATCGTCCCAGGATCCGGTCGCGGGGGATGCCGAAGGCCTCCTCGTACTTCCGGTTGACCAGGAAATAGCGGAGGTCCTTGTCCGTCGCGGCGATCCATGCCGGGACATGGTCGATGATCTCGCGCAGCTGGGCCAGTTCCGCGCGCAGGACGGTTTCCGTGCGTCGGGCCTCGGCCAGAGCGTCTGCCGGGTCTTCGGGTCGGGCGTCGGGGGTGTCGTCCACGCAGTCCATCCGTTCTGACCGTATCCTAGTCTGGCGCGGAAGCCCGGCGATGACAACCGCCGTCCGGCCTCGCCGATACGCCCCGCAGTGGCCAGTCCGGCAAAGAGAACCGGAAGTTGACACGGGACGAGCCTTCCGGGATATTGCCTCGTCGGCCCAGGTTCGGCCGCCATTCCGGACAAGTGCGGAGGTACCCCTTGAAGCGCACGTTGATGGTCCTTTCGTTGCTCCTGTGGGCGCTGGGGTGCGACTCATCCTCGGGCCCGGGGATCGTCGTTCCCAGGGATGACGCCCCGTCGGGCGACCTCGACGCCGCGAGCCCCGACGGCGCGGGCCCCGACGCATCCTCCAGCCCATGCGCGGTACGGTCCTGCGACGACACCGGCGCCTGCGAGGTGCTCAGCACCGTCCAGGATGGCATGATCTGCGGCCACGGCGCCTGCGGCACGGTCCTCCGGTGCCAGGCCGGGGAATGCACGCCGGAAGCGCCCGTCTGCGACGACGGCGACCCGTGCACCGACGACACCTGCTCGGCAGACGGAACGTGCAGCCATGCGCCCCGCACCGGCGGGGAACTGCACTGCGGCGTGGGCGAATGCGCCAACATCAACGTGCAATGCCTGGCCGGCAAGCTGCAGACCTGCACCCCGAAGGAAGCCACGGTCGAGATCTGCGACGGCAAGGACAACGACTGTGACGGCACGACCGACAACGGCATCGCGGTCCAGACCTGCGGGAAGGGCGTCTGCGCCGTGACGGTCCCGGGATGCGCGAACGGGAAGGTCCCCGAATGCGTGCCCAATGCCGCCGCGGCGACCACCGAGACGTGCAACGGGAAGGACGACGACTGCGACGGCATCGTGGACAACCCGGGAACGCCCGGATGCCAGCCGTACCTGCGCGACGACGACCAGGACGGCTACTCGGCGTCCGCCACCGAGTACCAGTGCCTGTGCTCGCCCACCGCGCCCTACACGGCGCTGGTCGCCGGCGACTGCGACGACAAGGATGCGTCGGTCCACCCCGGCGCCACCGAGGTGTGCAACGGAAAGGACGACGACTGCAACGGCCTGACCGACGAGCCGGGCGCCCTGGACTGCACCCTGTTCTACGCGGACAAGGACGGCGACGGCCACGGCGACGCGGCGGACTCGGCCTGCCTGTGCGCCGGGGACGCGGCCCACCCGATCGCCCTGTCGGATGACTGCGACGACACCGACGCCACCATCTACCCCGGGGCCGTGGAAACGTGCAACGGTCGTGACGACAACTGCAACGGCCAGACCGACGAGGAAGGCGCCGACGGATGCCTCAAGTACTACTTGGACGAGGACCAGGACGGCTACGGCGTGACGTCGGATACCGACTTCCATTGCATCTGCAAGGGCCAGCCGCTTCCCGGCAAGTACACGACGACCCGGGATGGCGACTGCTGCGACAAGGACAGCCGGGCGCACCCCAACCAGTGGTCCTATTTCACGTCGACGAACCTCTGCGGAACGTGGGACTACGACTGCAACGGCTACGAGGACAAGGAGTACCCGGACTGGGGCGGCTGCAGGCTGGTCGACCTGTCCTGCAACCCCACATCGGGCTTCGTCAACGGCACCGGCAACTGCGGCGAGGTGGCGCAGTTCCTGATTTCCTGCACGTGGGATTTCGGGGCCTGCGACCAGAACACGCAGGCCCGCACCCGGGCTTGCCGCTAGCCCTTTCGCCACAGTCGCCCGCGTCCTCCAGGCCAACGCCTTCTTGTCCCCCGGCAGGTTCAGGGACAAGATCCACGCGAGGAGAACGCGTGCTGAAGCGCATCATCGACTTCTACCGGACCGGGCCCGACCGTCCCCCGATCCTCGACCCGGAACGCGTCCGCCGGCTGTACACGCGCATGCGCTGGCAGGTCTTCGTCAGCCTGACGATCGGCTACGGCCTGTTCTACACGTGCCGCCTGAGCCTGTCCGTGGCCAAGAAGCCGATGCTGGACGAAGGCATCTTCGACGCGCGCCTGATGGGGATCATCGGGGCCGTGCTGCTGATCGTGAACGGCCTGGGACGCTTCGCGAACGGCTTCCTGTCGGACCGCGCGAACATCCGGCGGTTCATGTCCACGGGCCTGCTGGTGTCCGCCCTCGCCAACCTGTGCCTGGGCTTCACGGACTTCTTCTGGCTGTTCCTGGCCCTGTGGACGGTCAACGGCTGGTTCCAGTCGATGGGCTCGGCGCCCAGCACCGTGTCGCTGTGCCAGTGGTTCAGCAACAACGAGCGGGGAACGTACTACGGGATCTGGTGCGGCTCGGACCACATCGGCGAGGCCATCAGCTTCCTGGGCACGGCCACGCTGGTCAGCTATACCAGCTGGCGGTGGGGCTTCTGGGGGCCGGGCATCGTCTGCCTGGTCGCGTCGATCCTGCTGTTCCGGCTGCTGGCCGACCGGCCGCAGACCTACGGCCTGCCCCACGTGGCCGAGTTCCGCAACGACCTGTCGGCGGGCGCGCCGCACGTGACCGAAACCGTCGGGCAGCTGCAGTGGATGGTCCTCCGGAAGCCCGCGGTGTGGGTGCTGGGGCTGTCGTGCGCGATGATGTACGTGACCCGCTACGCCATCATGTCCTGGGGCGTGATGTACCTCCAGGTCGGCAAGGGCTACACGCTGGTGGAGGCGGGGTCCATCCTCACTGCGTTCCCGATCCTGGGATACGTGGGCGCGTCCACCTGCGGGCTGTTCTCGGACCGCTGCTTCGCGGGCAGCCGCAACTGGCCGACCGTGATCTACGGGGTGCTGTGCGTCGCGGCGCTGCTGGCGTTGCGCGATGTCCCGCCCGGCAACTACCTGGCGGACCTCCTGTCGATGAGCGTGCTGGGCCTGGGCATCGGGGCGCTGGTGGTGTTCCTGGGCGGGCTTTCGGCCATCGACCTGTGCCCCAAGCGGGCGGCGGGCGCGGTGAAGGGGATCATCGGCCTGTTCGCGTATGCCGGGGCGGCGCTTCAGGACGTCGTCAGCGGGTCGGTGCTGGAGTCCCACAAGACGATGGTGGACGGGAAGCCCGTCTACGATTTCGACGTGATCTTCGGGTACTGGATCGGCGCCGCGGTGCTGTCGATCCTGCTGGCCGCGCTGGTCTGGAACGCCCGGAAAGAGGAGTAGGCGCGTTGCGCCCCGCCCGTCACTCCGCCGGCGGGTTCATCCCCTTCAGCGCCTGGATCAGGCCGGGCGAAAACGGCTGGCCCGTGGTCGGGTCGAACGCGCCGAACCCGTTGCTGGGAGTGAGCGTCCACCAGGACCACCCGATCCCCCGCTCGCCGATATACCGGCGGATGCTGTCGAACCACAGCTGCTCGTTGCCGCCGTTGTCCCATGCGTCGTTGCCGGTGGCCATCTCGCCCAGCCAGACCGGCGCGGTGTACGGCTTGCCCTCCTCCAGCAGGTACCCCCACAGCGTGTCGCAGTTGTCGCGCAGCTCCTCGTAGCTGTCGACCGTGGCGTCGAAGCCCTTCCGCTGGGACCACGGGTAGTCGTGCGCGGAGTAGACCAGCCGGCCGGGGACGCTCAGCACGATGGGACGTGTCGCTTCGCCTTGCAGGTCGCGTCCGAAGTTGAGGCCCGCGACGACGATCAGCAGGGCCGGATCCATGACATGGTCGCTGACGGAGACAATATATATACGGCGGGTTTCCGGACCCGGGATATCGTTTTAAGCCGGGTGAGGACATGCTATACCGTATACGGTGATGTATTTGTCTACGGGTGCATGATCGTGGTGTTGTC
>Ga0118677_10014752_pt1 | contig 10958 bp, 7 predicted proteins | sample AliMusrvi5mmetaG_FD_86154 | JGI IMG/M metagenome (GOLD analysis project Ga0118677, IMG submission 86154)
GTCCACCGCCATGTCCACCACCATCACAGTAACTGTGCCGTTGGCTGCTTTCGTGGCCAAAGTCTCAACGGACGAGGTATCGGTTGCGGTCAGTGCCAGAATCGACGGCCCGGGCGAGGTGGGCGTCGAGGGAAAAGCATTCTCGAGCGCCTTGTCAACCCAGTAACTCAGGAGCGTGTTTCCGTTGCTGTCCACTTCATCGTATTGCGGGCCGCCGGTGTACTCCCAGTGATAGAGTGCCTGGTTGCCGGCTTTGCCCAACTGCGAGAAGACATAGGGCCGCCATGCGGAGAAGAACGCATTGGTGGCGCGCGGGTCGAGCGTCCAGACCTGGCCAGGATTGCAAACGCTCATGCCGTTTATGTCTGAGTAATCGGCGTTGATGTTGTTCTCGTCCACCCACACGGGCACGTTGGCAAGGCTGGGGACACCCTGGAGAGTCTGGTAGAAATACATAAGATTGTCGACAAACACAGGCACGTTGTCGAACAGGTCCTGGTCCAGGCTCTCCTGGTTGCAGGTGCCATAAAGGTGCGTGGAGACGACATTGACCTGCGTTGTGACTCCCGAGACGAAGTCGGGAAGATATTGCTCCGGATCGCCTTCGCTGCCGCCTCCCAACCCGTAATCGGAAAACTCTAGCGCCGACAGCTTGATGGTGGGATCGACGGCCATCATCGCCGGAACGACGGTGTTGTAGAGCTGGACATAGTCGGTGGCCGAAAGCCCGTTGAGATTAGGCTCGTTGAAAATGCCCCACCAAGTAATGGGGGTCGCGCTTGGCGATTGAAAGTGCGTTCCGCCCCAGTCGAAGCCGCCCTTGTTGTAGTAGAGCACTAGGTTGGCAGCATAAGTGGCAAAATCGTTCAGGTGGTTGGCTATGTCAAGATAGCCGGTATTTGGGTCCAGCATCCAATCAGGCGCCTTGGCAATCTGAAACTCCGGGCTGCGGTCTGCCGAGGTTAGCACGGGAAGTACCGTCTTGTTGATCAGCGTAAAGTCCCAATCGCTTGCCGTCCCAGTATTGGCCCTCATGGGGATGGCCAGTGAGAGGGCCTGCAGCCTGATGTGTTGCGGCTGGAGCGAGTTCAGCGTAGTCTGGCGCGCGGTGGTTGTGCTGCCTGTGCCGAAAAAGCCTTGCGTCCACTCGGCAATCTGGAAGTTGGTTGACATGAATTGCTGCAGATGGCCGCTTATGCCAAGCGTCGAATCGGTGACGTTCAGCACCTGGGCCACAACCGCGCTGACGACGGAGACGTCCTTTGAAGCCGACTGTCCGGCAAGATCGACGTTTACCGTGGCTGGATATATCCCTGCCGGAACTGCCGCGCTTGAGATGAAGGTGATAGCGCCGGAGGGGCCCGTGCCCGTAACAGCAAACTGCGCCGTGATGCCTGCGGGAAGACCGTCTATCGTGACCGTCGGCGTACCTGTGGGGCCGGCGATTGCCACGGCCAGTTGAGCCACCACTCCGTCCTGCGGCACAACAACACTCGTGCTGCCAATCGCAACCGTAAGTACCACAGGCGTCGGGGGAGGCGTTGGAGTGCCGCCGCCACATCCTGCCATCGCCAATGCCAGGGCCAGTGAAGCCATACCCAGGATGGAACAGAACGATCTAAGCTGGAAAGCCATGAAAGACTCCCGATGGAAGACGCCGATTGAACTATGAAGTCGATTTAAGCATAGACACCAGCGTTGCGGCTGGCAACAGGCAGTGTTTAGCGTGTGGCACAATGGTCCTTCGGCAGAAAACCCCAATCAGGCGCGCTGGGCACTCGCCGCCGGATTCGCACGGCAACAGGAGGTAATAATGCAGCGCAGAGAATTGCTGAAGATGGCAGGGGCTGGAGTCGCGGTTTCGGTTGGCCCGGCGGTCGCCAGCGCACAGCAGATTGCATCGCCCGCAGACCGGAACACTGGATGGTTTAGCGTTCGACGATTCGGCGCAAAGGGCGACGGCGCAGCGATCGATTCTCCGTCCATCAATCGGGCCATTGAAGCCTGCGCGGCTTCAGGCGGGGGCACCGTGCTGTTCCCCGTCGGCGTCTACCTCAGCTACTCCATCCGCCTCAAGAGCAAGGTAGGGATTTATCTGGACCATGGCGCCGTGATCCTGGCCGCGCCCACGCCATTGGATGGAATTGCGACCGGCGGCTACGACGCGGCGGAGCCGCAGGGCGAGTGGGAGCCCTATCAGGACTACGGGCACAATCACTGGCACAACTCGCTGATATGGGGTGAGGGTCTGGAAGGCGTCTCCATCACCGGTCCGGGGCTGATCTGGGGCAAAGGCCTGAGCCGCGGATGGGATTGGCAAAACGATGAGGGCATGCCCGATGCCACAAAGCTAGGAGTCGGCAACAAATCCATCGCGCTGAAGAATTGCCGCAATGTGCTCTTGCGCGACTTCTCGATTCTCATGGGCGGCCACTTCGGCGTTCTGGCCACGGGCGTGGACAATCTGACCATCGACAACCTGACCATCGACACTAATCGCGACGGCATTGACATTGACTGTTGCCGCAATGTCCGCGTCTCAAACTGCACCGTCAACTCACCATGGGACGACGCCATCTGCCCCAAGAGTTCCTTTGCCCTTGGATACGCGCGGCCCACTGAAAATCTGACCATCACCAACTGCTACGTAACCGGCGGCTATGAGCTTGGCTCAGTGCTCGATGGGACATGGAAGCTGCTCGACGGGCTGAAGTGGCCTGCCACGGGTCGCATCAAGCTGGGAACTGAATCGAATGGCGGCTTCCGAAATGTCACTATCTCGAACTGCGTGTTCGAAAAATGCCAGGGCTTTGCGCTTGAGTCGGAAGACGGGGCGCTGGTTGAGGACGTCACCTTTACCGGCATCACCATGCGCGACATTCGCAGCGCTCCGCTGTTTTTGCGCCTGGGCACGCGCATGCGGGGTCCTCGCGACGCCAAGCCCGGCGTAATGCGCCGCGTAATTCTGAGCAACATCACAAGTTCTGGCGCGTCGCCCTTGCCCTCGATTCTGAGCGGCGTTTCCGGCCATTCAATCGAAGGCGTGAAGATCAGCGACGTGTTTCTCGAACAGGTGGGAGGCGGAACAGCCGAAGTGGCCGCACTCGATCCCGAGGAAAAAGAGAAGGGCTATCCCGACCCGAACATGTTCGGCGACCTTCCTGCAACGGGCTTCTTCATCCGCCATGTGCGGAATCTGGAGATGAGCAACGTGGAGATCGCGACGCGCGCGGCCGATGCGCGGCCGGCGTTCTGGCTCAGGGATGTAGATGGCGCGGACTTCTTTCGCGTGCGCGCGCCCCAGGGAGCCGGTCCCGTATTCGATCTAAGACAAGTGAAGGATTTTCGAAGCTTCGGCAGCAGGCAGATGGCAGACCTCAGCCTGGACAGCGTGGAGCGGAGGAAAGTGTAGGGCGGAGCTTCGTGAACGTTGGAATCGCGCTGTCCCACCCTTGCGGCAAAAGGCAATAATGCCGCAAGGATGAGGCGCCCATCGTCGTGCAATAGAAGTTGAGCTTTCTACTTCTTCGGGAATACCACGAAAGGTCCCCGCAATTCAGCTCCGTCGCCGGCATAGGCGGCTTGACCCTGGCGGCCCAACTCAATCTCCCACTTGGGCGACGGCAGTTCGGGCATCGGCTTGGCCTGGAAGAGCCTTTTGCATTGCTTGGCCGTGAAGCGCGCCCATGCCTTGGACTTCTTGCGCCGTGCGCTGTCGGTTGAGATTCCGGTGCCCGCGTACATCTGCCGGTAGAGCTTGGAGAGGAACATGAATGCGATCCGGGAGTAGAGCGTCGGACAGCATGCCGACCTGGTCCAGATGGATCCCCAGTTATAGAACCTGTCCCATACCTTCTGCGTACGTTCGCGAATCTCGTTGGAACTCATAGTGGGGTGCGGAGTAAACATTTTGGGCCGGGTTTCGGCGGGAATCAGCCAGTAGCGGGTGATTGGAATATCGCCAACCATGGTTGGGTTCACGGCCTGCTCTTTTTCCCATCGGCCAAAATCGACGGTCCCGGGGAAGGGCGTCATCATGACGAACTGCGCAAAAGTGATGCCTGCCTTCAACGCCATCTGGACTGTAGCGTCAAAGGTGGCGGGCTTGTCAGTGGGGAGGCCGAAGATGAACGAACCCAGCACGTGCACCCCGTGCGCCTTGAATGTCTGCAACTGAGTAGCCAGCGCGTCACCGGAGAGATTCCAGTCTTTATAGACCGCTTTGAGTCCCTCGGGAGTAACGGCTTCGACGCCTACCAGCGCGCCCTTGATGTTGGCCTTCTTCATCGCGTCAAGGAACGTGGTATCTTCGCCAGCCTCCATCGTCATCTGGGTATAGAACACCATGTCCCTGGGCAGCTTTGCCAACTCATCCATAAGTTGGAAGCGCTCCGCCCGAATCGCCGTCAACTCTTCAAGTTTGGCTTGGTTGTTCTGCTCTTTCGCAAGCCGCAAATCAGTCAGAGTCACCGGGTAGAAATTATCATCGGCAAGAGCAATAAAGCGAAACCCAAGGCGCCGCAGAGTAATAATTTCATCGATGACGCTGTGGAAACTCCTCTGCCGCGGCTTCTGGCCATCCGTGCGCCAGACGCTGCAGAAGGAGCAGTGCTTTGGACAACCGCGAATGGTCTGCACCGAGGCCCACATATACTTTGCTGGGTCCATCAGGTCCCAGCGAGCAGCCAGAAACTGGGTGCCTTCAATGCGTCCGCCGTCGTAAACTTGCTCCGGTTTGCCAGCCAAGCAATCGACTACAGCCTTGCCCCACGCGACGTCTCCATCGCCTTTGACGACAGCGTGGGCTTCTCCAATTTCCAGCGCTTCCTCAGGAAACAGCGTGGCGTGAATGCCGCCGTAGACCACCCATGCGCCGCGGCTGCGGGCCATGCGGCCCACTGCGTAACCGCGCAGGGCGTTGCCGGTGTGGACGCTGATGCCCACGATGTCTCCCGGGTGAATCGTCTCAGGATCAATCTGCTCCAGGGACTCATCCACAAGAATGGGATCTCCCGCAACAACGGGCGTGGCCGCAGCAAGAACGAACAGCCAACGGGGTGTGATGACAGCGGTACCGAATGAATTGTCGCTTGGATTAACGAGATGAACGCTCAATGATCCAACCTTTCCTCGAACGGGTTTGGTTGCCTCAGAGAGCGTCTATGTAACCGGTGATATCGATTCCAGGGATACGCTTCCGCAAAATCGGCGATGCAAGTTTTCACGCCGAACAGTCCCTATAATCTTACAGGTGCAGACCGGTGCTTCATGATCAATAACGACCACAATTTCTCTATTTTTATTGCACTTAGGCTAATAAAGGCATATTTCGTCACCAAACGGCTTCGCAGGGGAGCGGATTCAGCGCTGAATCCAACCCGGCACCGTAAAACGCTTGTCGCGAAACAGGGAGACGCAGATGCTGACAACATCGGGATCCAGCAGGAGGCCGGCATCATCCTCAATCTGCTTCAGCACGACATTCAAGTCGATTCCCTGCCGATAGGGCCGATAAGAGGCCATTGCCTCCACAATGTCTGCCACGGCGAGAACTTTGGCCTCCGGCAGCATCTCATCTGCCTTCAAGCCCCTTGGGTAGCCCGAGCCATCCAGTTTCTCATGGTGCTGGCGCACAATTTCGGCGATGGGCCACGGAAACGGGATGTCTTTCAATATGGTGTACCCAATCTCCGCATGTCCATTGATCATGGCCCGCTCTGCCGCGCTCAGTTGGCCGGGTTTGGTCAAAATCTCTGAAGGAATCGAAATCTTGCCGATGTCGTGAACCTGCGCCGCCACCCGCAGACCCTGCAGCCACTCCTCTTGCCAACCCATTTCCCTGGCAATTGCAACCGCGATTTCAGCAACCCGCGTCTGGTGGCCTACCGTATATGGATCGCGCATTTCCATCGCGGTGACGATGGGAGCAACCATCGCCGACAATGCCTTCGTCAACTGCAGTTCCGCCCGCGCCACGTGCTCCCGCTCTGCCTTCAGAAGCTGTTCCTGCTCGATTGCATGGATGCCGTATCCAATTTGCTCGGCCAGGTGCGAACACTTCGATGGCCGCGGCTTCACATGAATTGGGTTGGGCGGCGTATACGATAAGTGCGCCGCACCAACGTCCATCAATCGCAAAAGGGAGTGACACCGAGGACCGTATCCCAAATCGCGAGGCTCGCGCACTCCATGGCGCGTAGACCTCCGAGGTTTCCGTATCCTCAATGATTTGCAGTTTTCTGGTGCGGATGCTGATGCCCGTCGGGCCTCTCCCCGAAGGCTCATCCTCCGACCAACTCGTCGGCATGCCTTCCATGTAAGGCATGGCGCTGCCCGCGGCGGCCGAGGCACGAACGGGCTTGTTTGGGGAATCTTCTGCAATGCCCACCCAGGCAAGCACGTAAGCAGGTTCCTGGGTAATCGCCTGGCAAATCTTCTCAAGAAATCTCCCTGAAGACTCATGCTCCCATAGCGCCATTGAAGCAGTCGCGTACGCCGCCAGAGCCCAACTCTTGGTGGACAGGCGATGTTCGCGTTCCTGCAATTCAGTGATATCGCGGAACTTTGCAATCACCAGCGGACGGCCAGCAAGGTCAAGCGATTGAGAAGATCAGATTGCCACGGGCAGCGATCGGCCATCCTTTCGCTGAATGTGAAAGCCTGTGTGCGGCAGAGAATGGGTCGCTGGGTGTTGGAACTCCGCCAGAACGCTTTGCCGCTCTGCCTCGGGATGGAGCAGAACCACATGCGTTCCAATCAGTTCGCTCCGGGGATACCCCGGCAAGAACTCCGCGGCAGGGTTGGCATCGACAACGATTCCTCTATCGGTCTCAATTGCAATCGTACAGTCCTGCGCATGCTTCCAGCAGAGCTCATAAAGACGGTGGGTAGCGCTGACATTGGGGGGTGTCATAGCCGCCGGCCTTTCTAGCAGGATGGTACGTTGATGGGCTTTCCCTGATGGCGCGATCAGGTTCGTACATTGAATTGACACCCTGCAATTGCCCAAGTCAACAAAAATTGTGGGCAATGCTTTTCAGCGCCAACTCACCGAACGCGCGTGCAATCTTCCACCGGAATTGGAACCTGCTCGACGATCTCCAGGCCGAAGCCTTCGAGGGCGGGAATGTGCATGGGAGTATTCGACAATAGCCGTATGCGCTGAATGCCGAGATCGGAGAGAATCTGGCCGCCTAGGCCAATGGCGCGCAGAATGCGGCCGCTGCGCGCCTGCGAACCTTCGCGCTCGCGGAGTTCCTGGTGCAGAACAAGGCGGCCGTCGTTCGTATTCAACACGCCGGGCAAAGCCGCTGCCCCTCCGGGTTCAAAAGCAGAGGGCACCGCAGGCAAATGGTCAACCTCAAAACCGCGGGAAGTGTTGTGCAGGTAGAGCACCGCGCCGCAGCCTTCCTCGGCAATCATGCGCATGGACTGGTCGAGGGTTTCACGACAATGGCAGTCGGCCGCGAACACGTCGCCGGCAGTGCAGCGCGTGTGAACCCGCACCAGCACCGGATGGCTGCATGGCGGACGCGCTCCGTTCAATCCAGTTGCGGCAGTAACGCCTTGAGCGCCGAGCTGAGTTGCCGGGCAGTCTTCACATAAATCACCTCGAACCAGCGCGATATGGCTTTCGCCGCCGTTCACTTCGCTCTCGTAGGCAATCATGCGGAACTCGCCATGGCGAGTTTGAATGCGGCTTTCGCCGGCGCGCACAATGTAGCGCTCGTTCCGCAAGCGGTACCGGATGAGCTCAGCCACGGTGAGAATCTGCAGGCCGTGTTCCTTGCAGAAGGGAATGAGGTCCGGAATGCGGGCCATCTCGCCGTCGTCGCGCATGATCTCGCAAATCACGCCAGAGGGGTTGAGCCCCGCCATGCGGGCCAGATCGACGGATGCCTCGGTTTGTCCGGCGCGCACAAGCACGCCTCCCTTGCGCGCGCGCAGCGGAAAGACGTGGCCGGGACGGGCGAGGTCGGTGTAGGTGGCGCCGTCGGCAATGGCGGTGCGGATGGTGTGCGCACGGTCAGCGGCCGAAATGCCGGTGGTCACCCCTTCGCGCGCCTCGATGGTCTCGGTGAAGGCAGTGCCAAAGCGCGAGGAGTTCTGCTGTGTCATGGGAAACAGGCGCAGATAGTCGGCACGCTCCTCGGTGAGCGTGAGACAGATGAGTCCACGGCCATAGCGGGCCATAAAGTTGATGGCCTCAGGGGTCACAAACTCAGAGGCAAGCGTGAGGTCGCCCTCGTTTTCACGGTCTTCGTCGTCAACCACAACAAGCATTCGCCCGGCGCGGATTTCGGCAATAGCGCCGGGAACGTCGGTAAAGGGAGCCTCGATAGTGCGCTGGGTATTTGGCATGGCAACTCTCTTATTCTCGCTTATGGCAGAGGCAAACAGCAAAGTGTGCGCGTGTCTGTTCAAGAAGACCGGGCTCCACAAGCAAAAACGCCGCCCAAAGGCGGCGCTTTTGCTGAACTGGCTTAAGAAAACAAAGCTTACAACGTCGATTCAATCTCAAAACCCCAGGCCTCGAGGAGGGCCTCGGGGATATACTTGGAGTTCTTGTTCCGGCGAGCCCATTCCCGCAGGCGAGTGGACCGGATGTACTGGTCCGGGCTGAGCTTAAACTCCTTGACGATCTGCTCGAAGGAGGTCACTGTGGGTACAACCGGGCCAATGGGTTCCGGCTTGCCCCAATTCGGATTTCCACGACGCTTTGCCATTGAATTTGTGTCCTTGAAAAAGGTGGAATTAGATGCACGACCTACTTCTCAGGTTGGTGCTACTGTCTGGCCCTGAGGTGACTTTATGGTTCTATTTTACGGATTTTTTCTTCAAAAATCAATAGCAAAATGACACTCAATCCATGGTCAATATTGACCGCCCCATCGCATTGAGTAGTTTACCTATCTCCATACAATAGAATTGTTTAACATCGTTTTTCAACAGCAATCGGGCAGGCATACACTTGGTATGTGAGGTAAAAATACTGCAGCACGGAAACCAACCGAGGCAGATACTCTTATGACAACACGGCTGCGAAATCTCGCAGGATGCCTCCTGCTTGCGGCATGCTGGCTGGCGCAATGCGGCGCTGTGGAACTGAAAGTGAGCCGTGAAGCCCTGGAGCGGACCCTGGTTCAGCAACTCTTCAATGGACCTAACGGCCGCTACTATTTGAAGGGCAACGCCCAAAAGGCCTGTTCAACCTACGCAGAAGATCCGAAGCTCACATTTTTAGGAGACCGCATCCTGGTTCGTGTAAGAATCAGCGCGCGCCTTGGCAAGGCCGTTGGCGGCACATGCCTTGGCGTTGTGCTCGCGCCCACAACCGAAGTCTCCCTCGCGCCGGAAGGCGAAGGCGAGAATATCGGCTTTCGCGATGCCCGGGTGGAGAAAGGAAGCGATCAGCGCGAGTTGAACTTCCTGCTCACCCCATTCCTTCAACGCCAGGTTCCCTCAGCCATGAAGGTCAATGCGGCAGACGTTCTGCGCAAAGCGCTTGCGGGCTCAACCGTCTCCACAGGCTACGCCCTAACGCTGGATAAGCTCAGGGTCCACTCCATGCAGATCGTGGGAGACGCGCTGGTGGTAGATGTGGATGGGGCCGTAAGCGTGAAATAGCCTCTCTACTCGCACCATGCATCGAACGCCCCGGCCCTTACCGCCCCCGCGAGGGCTTCGATATCGGTTGCCAGAACCCGGTCCTGTTCAAGTCGCGGGACGAAGGAACGCACGATAGCTTGTGCGCGCTTGATCTCCGGGCTTGACCTGAGCGGCTGGCGAAACTCGAGCCCTTGCGCCGCGCACATCAACTCGATCCCCAGTACGCGCTCTGCATTCTCCACAATCTGTCGCAGCTTCAAAGCTCCGGTCATGCCCATTGAGACGTGGTCTTCCTTTCCGCCGTCGGTCGGGATGCTGCCCGTTGACGCTGGGTGCGAAAGGACCTGGCACTCGTTGATCAGCGCCGCAGAGACAATCTGCGCCATCATAAAGCCAGAGGAAAGCCCCGGATCGGGAGACAAAAACGCCGGAAGCCCCTCGTTGATGTCGGGATTGAGCAGCCGGTCAATGCGGCGCTCCGTAATACTGGCCAGGTCGGTAATCGCAATGGCTGCATAGTCAAATGCATAAGCCAATGGCGCCCCATGGAAGTTCCCACCGGAGATCACGGCTCTGCTCGCTCCGCGGTTTAGCGTTTTGGAGGGGTCCTCAGGGAAAACCAGAGGGTTATCCGTAGCCGAGCCGGTTTCGGTTTCAAGAATTCCGCTTACATGATCCAGTACGCCCCGCACCGCGCCATGCACCTGGGGCATGCAGCGCAGGCAGTAGGCGTCCTGCACCCGGGTGTCGCTCAGCCGGTGCGCTTCGCGAATCTCTGACCCGTCTAGCAAGCGCAGCAAATGGGCGGCGGCGGCAATCTGGCCCGCATGCGGCCGGGCAAGATGAATGCGCTCGTCGAACGCGGCAGGAGTGCCCATCAGAGCTTCAAGCGACATGGCGCCGGCCAGATCAGTCAATTTGGCCACGCGGCGGGCGCGGGCCATTGCCAGCCCGCCAACGGCTGTCATGGCCTGGGTTCCGTTGAGCAGGGCCAGCCCTTCCTTGGCGGAGAGGACGATGGGGGATAATCCTGCGCGGCGCAGTGCTTCGGCCCCGGCCACGCGTTCGCCGTTGTAGAAAGCCTCACCCTCGCCGATAGCCACCAGCGCAAGGTGCGCCAGCGGAGCCAGATCGCCGCTTGCCCCTACCGAGCCCTTCTCGGGAATGACCGGATGAACGCCGGCGTTCAACAGTGCTACCAGCAACTCAACCAATGCAGGACGACAGCCGCTGAAACCCTTGGCCAGAACGTTGGCACGCAGCAGCAGCATGGCGCGCGATTCGCCTTCCGAGAGCGGTTGTCCCACTCCCCCGGCATGACTGCGCACCAGATAGGTCTGCAGTTGCGC
>Ga0118677_10014758_pt1 | contig 10956 bp, 13 predicted proteins | sample AliMusrvi5mmetaG_FD_86154 | JGI IMG/M metagenome (GOLD analysis project Ga0118677, IMG submission 86154)
GTATCGGATGTGCACAGGAAAAGTTATCTCAAGGATTTTATGCTAAAATAACTTCATCATGTCGCGTCACTCTCACCTCAAATCCCACCCTCATTCCTCCTCCCTCAACCGCGCCTTCACCTTGATCGAACTCCTAGTAGTCATAGCTATCATAGGACTACTCTCCAGCATCATATTAGTCAGCCTAAGCTCTGCTAAAGAGAAGGCTAAAGACGCAGTCAGACAATCAGACCTCAATACCATGAAGACAGCCCTAGAGCTGTATGCCAATGACCACAAAGGATCATATCCAAGCACTATAACAACAGACACACCAGACATATATGGTCTAAACAGCTGTAGTAATTACCAAGGAAGCTCTCTCACCGGTAGAACAGACTGGATACCAGAACTTGTCACAGATAGCTATATACCCACTCTACCTCATGATCCAGACGGACTAACAACCACAAACACCTCCGCCACAGATGCAGGCTGTACCAACAACTACCTCTATGCCTCAGACGGCACCAACTACACTCTCTCTACAGGAATACGAACATTTTCAACTAACCCCGCATTTGCTTCATCTACCAGTTTCAATAACGGTAACAACAATGGAGGGAATAACGGTGGAGGTAACAATAACAACGGTGGCGGCAACACAGCCAGCAGCCCCTGTACCACTACTAACTGTGCTCTGCAGTTCGATGGAAGTAATTATGTTGATGGCCCATCAATTTCTTTTACCACTGGAACAGTTGAGCTTTGGTATAAAAAAACAGGAATAGCTACTGACTACGCCCGTATTATCTCTTTTAGTAGTAGTATTAATCAGCTTGATATCGCAGATGATTCAGGAGAATTAGTCCTTTTAGATTTTGCGGGTTGGGTTGATACGGGGTATGCCTTTACCGATTCTAATTGGCATCATATTGCTTTACAATCTGATGGTTCTACTATAACTTGCTATGTCGATGGCACAAGTGTTTATTCAACACAGGGCGTGTTTTCTGTTTCAGGTGTATTTCGTATTGGAGGCAATATCGTAAGTATTCAAGATATCGTTGGTCAAATAGATGAAGTCCGTATCTCCAACACCGCTCGTTATACCTCCGACTTTACTCCAGCCACTTCATTTACATCCGATGGAAACACTGTAGCTCTGTATAAATTCAACGAAGGTTCTGGCACGACAGTTGCCGATAGCTCTGGTAACGGCCATACAGGAACATTGGTAAATAGTCCTACTTGGGTAGCAGGAGTTGGTGATGCAGGCACCAGTACAGCAGACAACTCAGCCCAAATCCGATAACCGTCTATGCCACACCGGATGCAACATCTACATTTGCCGGTTGGTTGGTAGATGGTGAAGCAACAGATACTTGTCCAGTTACAGGCGATAGCTGTACCGTGACCATGGATGGTCCGCATGAAGTCATAGCCGACTTCGAACCGGCACCAATGTTGAAGATATCAACAACGGGTGGTAGTGGTAAAGGCACTGTCTCTGTAGATCCTACGGGTACAACTACTGCCTCCTGCGCTAGTCCTAACTGTTATATATATAATACAGCATCAACGACCGTAACTCTAACTGCTCATCCCGACAGCTCCTCCAAATTCACCAGCTGGAGTGGAGATTGTTCTGGGACAACTAACACCTGTACTGTGACTATGGATCAAGCACGCAATGTGACGGCACAGTTTGACCCGATACCATCATTGGCACTAAATATATCAGTAGTTGGTAATGGTGGTGGTGGAACCGTATCTGCAAGTCCAACAGGATCAAGTATCACCCCTTGCAACACCACTAACTGTTATATATATCACACGACTGGTCAGGTCGTGACTCTTACGGCCAATCCAGATAGTTCATCCTTATTCATCCGTTGGAGCGGAGCTTGTACTGGAACTACCAACACCTGTACTGTGACCATGGGCACCGCGATGAATGTCACTGCGAATTTCTATCCAGCACCGTTAGTTTCTATAGCCGCCGATCAACAACTCCCAGTATATGGGAATACTACTACTATTCATTGGTCGACAAGGTCTAATATCAGTAGATGTGATCCTTCCGATCAATCTAATTGGGATTATAATTACATATCTAGTCCACGCAATCCATTTAAGCGGGGGTCCAATAATCTGTCAGGATCATTTACTACTGACCCTGTGGAGGGGGATCAGTTTTATCAAATAGTCTGTACCGCTAATGACGGCTCCACGGTATATGGAAATTATGGATACGGTCTCTGGGTCGCCTCTATGCCAGAAGATAGTGTTACTGCTAATGGCCAGAGTGGGAGTATCACTGTTCCTGTTGGCAGTCAGGTTAATATTAAGTGGAATTCGCGGTCTACTGTTGGTACCGACTGCTCAGTTGGAGGCACCGGCCTCACTCTTGACCGCAACGGTCCTCAATATGGTGATGTTTCTAGCTACTCCTATACTATGCGTCAACCAGGGACTTATAATTTTTCAATAGGTTGTTGGGATACCGAAATTGGTGGTCCGAGTAAAGTGGTAAGTAATGTTGTTGTAAATGTGCAATAAGCACATTACTATTTCAACTTGCTCCCACATGCATCTCACTGTAAAATGTAGTCAATGATCCTCATCCTCGACATCCAAAGCTCGTCAGTGCGCGGCTCATTGGTCGCCGGCGAGGCAAGTCGCGCATCAAGCAGCACGCGCAACAAGACTATATTTGAAATAGGTATAGAGATTCCATACCGCGTCTCGAAAGATTCGAAAACTCTCACGGAAAATACGCTGGAAGCGGTGAAAGTCATCGTGCAGGGGATAATGAAAGACCTCATCTTGCGTCGCGAAAAAGGCGACATGAAAGCTAATGTCGCGAAAATCTCCGCGGTGCATTGTGTGATCTCATCACCATGGCTCATATCACAGGCTCAAATAGTCTCTACGACATTCAAAAAAGAAACAAAGATAACGCAAAAAATGGTTATGTCGATGCTGGATAACAAAAAGGCTAAGCCGACACTGCACATCACCGAAGAAGCGCACAGAACTGGTCAGCTCAAAACTATTGAGAAGAAAGTATTTTCTGTCATTTTAAATGGCTATCCGACGACGGCTTGGCAGAACAAGAAAGCCAAGACTCTCGATGTATCTTTCGTGGTCAGCTCGGCTAGCAGTCATTTTATGGCGCAACTGGAAGAGATCTGCGCGACTATTACACCTGGCGGCTCTGCGAAAAACCTAAAATTCCACTCTTCACTCATACTGCACTATATTGCCAGCACAGAACTTGTTCCTGAAGCATCCGCACATATCTGCGTGCATGTGCACAATGAAATCACGGATCTGGTCAGTATCAGTAAAACTGGTGATATACATTTCGCTTCATATCCGGTGGGTTTGCGCACGATAACACGCAGGGTTGCGGCGGCCATGGGAGTCAGAGAACAAACCGCCGAGTCTATGCTCGCTCTCTACGCGGATATGTACTTGGATCCATCTCATAGTAGGAATTCTGGAGTTATCATCGACAAGATATTGCGTGGATGGGCTCAAGGTTATCATGAATTTTTGAAACTGGCTGGAGTTCCGCACAATCATCCAGTGCATATATTCGTCTCCTCAGAAAAATATCCGAAGCTCTTCGCGCGTTTGATGCGAATACCGAGTTCGAAGGCAACGATCGAGCCGATCACGGAAAATATATATCCTGTCGCTATAAACATGTTATAATTCGTCTATGCCTCGTCGTGTAGAAGATATTAGACCATCCAATCACCGCTCAATACGCGATGTCCCTAAGCGTACGCAACAAATCCATATCTCAAAAATAAAAAGTGACGAATCAGAACCGATCTCGGCTCACAAAACAACACTTGCACCACATGTGTCAGTGGCACAGAAAAAATCCACAGGCTTACGATGGTTTATTTTAGTCATAGGTATCGTTGTGGTTTTCGCTGGTCTCGGATATATAGCTTCGGTATATTTCTCCAGAGCTTCATTTGTTATAACTCCGAAGATAGCGATTATGGATGTTAGCAATACTTTTTCTACTCAAGATTCCGCGGCGAGCACGGCGATAGCTAGTGGCACGATTCCTTATTCTTTTATAACTGTTCACGGATCAGCTAGTACGACGGTGCCAGCTACTGTCGGTCCGGCCATTTCCACAAAAGCTCAAGGTCCAGTGACTATATACAACTCCTATAGTTCGCAGGCGCAAAGACTTATTGCCGGAACGCGCTTGGCCAATGCTTCCGGAAAAGTTTATAGATTGGCCGGTTCCGTCGTTGTCCCAGGATACACAGTTTCATCGAAATCAACTATTCCGGGCAGTGTCAATGCGACTATCATCGCTGATCAACCAGGAGATTTATATAATATCACCGGTGCCAGCTCTATAAGCGACTTTAAAATGATCTCTTATGAAGGTTCGAGTAAATACAACACTATATATGCTCGAATAACAGCTCCTGTAGTTGGAGGTATGACCGGCACTCAAAGCGTCGTTGATCCTTCGGTTATAGCTTCAACAACTGAACAGCTTAAGACTGGTATCATTACCAATCTTTTACAACAAATCCATTCCTTATTGCCTCAGGGATATATAATGTACGACAGCGGATACACCGCTTCATTTTCGACGACCACTTCAGCTGGTCCAGACAAGACGCATGGGGTATTGACCGTTCAATGCACAATGAACGGAATGATTTTCAAGAAAGTAGATTTTCTCAATCGTCTAGCCAGTACAACAGCAACCGCTTCTTTTGGTTCATTCAAATACAATACCTCGAGTCTAGAATCACTCAATGTAACCATGATCAACAGCAAGTCCATCATTTCCTTGAAAATAAAAGGCACCATAACACTGGTTGGTATAGTGCCAGTAGCCGAATTAACCAAGAAAATACTAGGTAAAACATCGGATGAGGCCCATCAAATATTCAAACAATACGCTCAGGTTATAGAAAAGATCGATGGTGATGTTATGCCTCAATGGTCGAATATCCCAATGGATCCAAGCAGGGTTTCAGTGACAGTCAGTTATACCCCTTGACGGGTAATACCACTGTCTGCTAGTATATGCGTCTGCGCAATTTACGAATGGATAACGCGTCAAAACCAACAAAGTCAACGAATACCGCAAGAGGTACCGTTGTTGAGGCGTTGCCTGATACCTTGTTCAGAGTGGAGCGTGAGGATACAAAAGAAATTGTTCTGGCTTATCTTGCAGGTAAGATGAAGATGAACAGGATCCGTGTTCTCATCGGCGACAAAGTTGAGCTTGTTATAGATCCGTATGGAGGTAGAGCGCGAATTACAAGACGATTTTAATAATATATGCGAGTAAAAGCTTCAGTAAAAAAGATTTGTTCGAAATGTTCCGTGGTTCGCCGCGGTAGTTACATTTATGTTGTCTGCAGCTCAAACCCTCGTCATAAACAGCGTCAAGGATAAATAATATGCGTATTTTAGGTATTACACTTCCAGAAAATAAGAGACTTGAGTTCGCACTCACAGCCATTTATGGTATCGGCACTTCTCGTGCTCATTTTATACTTGCTAAGACTAAGGTTGACGGTTCTATTAAGCCGAAGGATCTCACAGTCGAACAAGAAAACGCAATACGCAAGCTCGTCGAGAGCTACAAAATAGAAGGTGATCTCAAACGCGAGGTCGCCTCAAATATTAAACGCTTGAAAGATATCAAGTCTTATCGCGGTTCTCGTCACGCTAGACATCTCCCGACTCGCGGCCAAAGAACAAAGACAAACTCCAGAACAGTCCGCGGAAATATCCGCAAGACTATGGGATCAGGAAGACGCAAGGAAGAGAAGACATAAAAACTGACAAAGACGAAATAAGACAAAATAAATCAAAAACATGGGAAAAAAAAGAATTGTAACAACAGACGCCAAGGATGCCGGAGCAGAAAAGAAAGCTCCAGCGGTTTCATCGAAGAAGCGTGTCGAGACAGGTGTGCTTCATGTCCAATCAACCTACAATAACACCAAGGTTATGTTAACCGACGATAAAGGCAATGCTCTTATGTGGGGTTCAAGCGGTGGTGCTGGTTTCCGTGGTGCCAAGAAGGGAACTCCATTTGCAGCGGCAAAGGTTGGCGAGACATTGGCTTTGAAAGCTGCAGCGATCGGTTTGAAAGAGATCAGAGTCGTCGTAAAAGGCGTCGGTTCAGGTCGCGAGTCGGCTATCCGTGGATTTATAAGCAAGGGAGTCAATATCGTTTCCATATCAGATCAGACTCCGGTTTCATTCAATGGCCCGACACCTAAGAAGCCAAGACGCGTGTAAATTTCCCACTTTTATCTTTAAACTTTCAACTTTTAACTAAACCAATATGCAAATCGGACCAAGATACAAAAAAGCTAGATACCTCGGAGCGCCTGTCTTCAAAAAGACACAGACGCAAAAATTCGCTATGCGTTCGCAAGCCAAGACGACCAAGAAAAAGGGTCGTGGCGGTAAGAGCGAATATGGCCGTCAGATGTTGGAGAAGCAGAAAGCTCGCTATAGCTATGGTATTTCCAGTGGTCAGTTCGGTAACTATGTCAGCAAAGCTCTCCAAGCAAAAGGTGATAATGCAAAGAACTTGATGCGCACACTTGAAGGTCGTCTCGACAATGTGGTTCTACGCGCCGGTTTTGCTTCATCTCGTTCAGGCGCACGCCAGATGGTCTGTCATGGCCATATCTTGTTAAATGGTAAGAAAGTCAATATTCCATCGTGTCAGGTTAATATCGGTGATGTCATCGCTATCCGCGAAGGCAGCAAAAAGAAGGGAATATTTATGAAGCTCGATGAAGATTTGAAGACCCTTGCTACGCCAGCTTGGATCAAAGTAAATCCAGAAGCCAAGACGATTACTATAGATGGCGAGCCTGTAGCCGATATGACCGGACTATTGTTCGATGTCCGTTCAGTGTTGGAGTTCTATACGCGTTAATTTGTCGCTTTTTATCATATTATCAACATATCTTTAAATAATAAAAATATATGACATACGACGTAGTTTTACCTTCAAAGCCAAAGATAATCACGGAAAATGCCAATAGTGGCACTTACGAGATCGATGGCCTTTATCCTGGCTACGGACACACTCTAGGCAATTCTCTTCGTCGTATTATATTGTCGTCTCTTCCAGGTGCAGCCGTCACAAAGGTCAAAATTGCTGGCGTCGAGCATGAATTTTCAGCTATCCCAGGAATTAAGGAAGATGTCATCACTATTTTGCTAAACTTGAAAAAGCTTCGTGTGCGTATGACGACTGATGAGCCTGTTACATTTTCTATCAAGATGAAAGGTGTTCATGAAGTTACTGCCAAGGACATAAAAGCTCCTGGTCAAGTAGAAGTTATAAACACCGACTTGCATATCGCTTCTCTCACGGATAAGACCGCGGAGTTGGATATGGAAATAACGATTGAGAAGGGTCTCGGTTATGTTCCGAAGGAAGTCGTCCAGAAAGATCGTGTTGATATCGGCGCTATCACTCTCGATGCCGCTTTCACACCTATTCACAAAGCCAATTACGAAGTCGAGAATATGCGCGTCGGAGATCGCACAGACTTCAATCGTTTGCGTCTTTCTATAGAGACCGATGGTACGATCACTCCTCATGAAGCTTTGGAAAAGTCTATTTCTCTTATGATTCATCAGTTGAAGGCCATTGTCGGATTCAAGGAAGAGGAAGTTACAGAAGATGAAAACGGAAAGGGAAAGACTCAAGATGAAGATGAGAATGCGGAAGTTTCGGAGAAAGGTGCAAAGTCAGCCGGCTCTGGTAAGATAGTTGACGCCGACCTTTTGAAGACTCGCATCGACTCTCTCGGCTTCTCTTCACGAACCATAAAAGCTTTGACCAATGCCAATATCCGCACTCTCGGAGGTCTCTCTCGCAAGAAAGAGTCCGATATTATGGATGTCGACGGTCTTGGTGCAAAAGGAATGCAGGAGATAAAGAAATTACTAGCCCAACACGGTATCACTCTCAAATAATAATCCCATGCGACACGGAAATTCAGTAAGAAAATTCGGCAGAGAGACAACACAGCGTCATGCATTGATGCGTTCTTTGGCGCGCAATTTGATCCGCGACAATCAGATCAAGACTACTACTGCCAAGGCCAAGGAATTGAGACCATTCGTCGAGAAGTTGGTCACGAAAGCCAAAGTCAATACCGTAGCTTCACGCCGTCTAGTTTCCTCACGCCTCCAAGGTGCTCCAGAAGTTAAGAAACTCTTCGATGTAATCGCTCCGAAATATATGGACAGAAAAGGTGGTTATACTCGTGTCGTTCGTATGCCAAACCGCGATTTGGATGGAAGTCCGATGTCTATAATTCAGTTCGTCTAATGCGCCTTTTAACTTTCACCTTTAAACTAAACCTATGAAATACACAATAGACGCACAGAATAAAAAGATCGGACGCATCGCCAGTGAAGCTGCAGCTTTGCTCATGGGCAAGAGCTCAACTTCTTTCGCGAAGAATGTCGTCGCTGAAGTAAAGGTTGAGATAATCAATGCCGACAAGGCCGATGTCAACGCCAAGAAGAAGGTCAGTGACAATTATACGACTTATACCGGTTTCCGCGGAGGTTTGAATCAAGAGAAGCTTGGACACCTTATAGATCGCGCCGGTATGATCGAGGTCTTGAAGCGCGCAGTTTACAACATGATCCCGAAGAATAAGCTCCGAACATCACGATTGAAGAATTTAACTATTAAAAAATAAAAAGCCGACATGACAACAACAAAGACAACAGGAAAATATTTTGAAGCCGTCGGTCGCCGCAAGACTTCGGTTGCACGCGTACGCTTGCATCCTGGTGCAAAAGCTGGTTATGAGGTCAATGGCAAAACACTCGAGGCTTATTTTCCTACACGCGAGATGCAAGCCAATGTCACGGATCCTATAACAAACGCCAAGCCAGCCGAGAAATTCCACATAACAGTCAAGGTTGTTGGCGGTGGTATTTCCTCACAATCAGAAGCAGTTCGTCACGGAGTAGCTCGTGCTTTGCTCGAATACGATATTCAGCTTCGCGGAAAGATCAAGAAACTCGGATATTTGAAGAGAGATGCTCGCGCCAAGGAACGCAGAAAGTTCGGTCTCAAGAAGGCCCGCAAGTCTCCTCAGTGGAGTAAAAGATAACTGCTTATCTTTTACTCCGGTGCTCTGCAAAGAGCAACGGCCGTTGTTGAGCGTAGCGAAACAGGCCGTAGGTGGAGTAAGCGTTAGTCTCGCTATCGCGGCAAGAATTCCAAAAAATTTGTAAAAGGGTGGCCAACGATTTATAGCCATCAAATGCCGCCACCCCACGCCACATAGTTTTTCAGCACATATCAAAATTGCGCCATCGGCGGGCTCAATTCCTGTATGCTCGTAAAGTGAACACCTCCACCGGAGGTGGAATATGGCTTAAAATCGTGCGTAGCAAAAGAAGCGAAGATTGCGCTGGAGCTCTTTTTCCGTTAAACTATCCTTACTATGTTCAAAAAAGACCACTCAGATGATATAGATGACTCAGTCATTGCTGAGGAAAACGCCGCAGAAACCATTAAAAAGCTCCGCGAGAAGCTCAAAAGCACTGAAAAAGAGCGTATGGAATACCTAACTGGCTGGCAACGCGCCAAAGCCGACCTTATAAACGCTCGTAAGCGCGATGAGGAGGATCGCAAGGAATTCATCAAGTTTGCCAATGAACGCCTTATAGAGGGCATTGTACCCGTCCTAGAGAGCTTTGAGCTGGCGATGGGGAACAAAGAAACTTGGGAAAAGGCCGATAAAAACTGGCGTACTGGCGTAGAGTATATATATTCGCAGCTCAAGAAAGCACTCGAGGAAAGCGGTTTGACCGAGCTTAGACCGCTCAACCAGAAGTTTGACCACGCGCTTCACGAAGCCGCCTCATATGAGTCAGTCACTGACGAGAAGCTCGATCATGTCGTGCTCCGCGTCATCCAAAACGGCTATTATTTAAATGGAAAGCTCATGCGTCCAGCGAAGGTTGTTGTTGGAGAATTTAAGAAAAAAGAATAGTGATTACACGCGCAAGGTGAAAGGCGCAAAGTGTAAACGAAAACCCCGTCGTGCCTGTACAAGCGCACGAGCGGGGGGTTATTTTCTCACATTCGGGAGGTGGTGATTTGATATCGATATCAAATGGACCATTAACGATCTTTATCAGGAATCCATTCCTCTCACATATCCGCTGAAATGGTCCCGTGAAGAACACAATTTCCGAGATAAGCACTGCCAGACTACTAAAAACTCGGATATTCCTCAGCCAGACTTTTTTCGTCGAGAACCAAGTCCAGCGTAGATATACAATCTTTATGATCAATCCAACAATACCACAGACCACCCCGATCCAGAATGGAAAACTGATGATAACAATTTTCACTTAGACCTCCTTTCTTGGTTGTTTGGTCCGTGGGCAATGATGACATTTTTTCGGCTTTATGTAAAGATGTGCATATAGGCCGCGTGCCTCAACAATATGTATATAAAAATCCGTGTCATCGCTGGTGCAAAAAGGGAAGTTGTCACCGAAGAATCGGCTGATCATTTCAAAATATCTGTTAAAGAACCAGCCGAGCGCAATCTCGCAAATGCGCGCGTGCTTGAGATCGTGCGCGCGAAGTTTTCTGGTAAAAATGTGCAAATCGTAAATGGTCATCATTCTCCTTCGAAACTTTTGGTGGTGGATGATGATTGAAAACTTGGCCGATCATTTATATAAAAAGAAATGAAGCGTACTTCGTCCGCAGGGACTTGGTACGCTTCAAAGGGAAAAGAACAGTAGGGTTTAGGAGTGTCTGTAGGAGTACAGACATCTTGGGAGGAGATTGGATCCTAAATTTGGAGATTTACCTTTGAATCCGAACACTTGTATGATTAGAAATTATGAGAAAATTCACACATTTGTGTTCGTACGAACGTCAGAGGATTGAAAGGT
>Ga0118677_10014759_pt1 | contig 10954 bp, 10 predicted proteins | sample AliMusrvi5mmetaG_FD_86154 | JGI IMG/M metagenome (GOLD analysis project Ga0118677, IMG submission 86154)
GCCCGTTTGTTGACAATTTCAATTATCTCGCTCTGCTGGACCAGCAGCATCTCGACGAGGGCTGTCGCCGGCAATGCACAAATTTTCCCACCCGTTGCAACGAGGAATAATGGAAATACGGCAAGATTGAGAGGCAGTCGCAGTAGAAAGGTTGTCCCTTTCCCCTCCTCCGTTTCCACGAGAATCGACCCTTTCAGTTCATCGACGATACTTTTTTTGACAACGTCCATGCCAACCCCGCGGCCGGAAAGGTCCGTGATGATGGCACTGGTGCTGAAGCCGGGCATAAAAATCAGATCAATAATCTCTGCCCGGGACATGCCGGCCAGATACTCCTGTTCAAACAACCGCTTGGCAAGAGCTTTTTCGCGGATTCTGTCAACGGACATCCCCCTGCCGTCATCACCGAGACAAATGGTCACGCAGCCACTGTCATAGCAGGCGGTGAGCGTAATAATTCCCTTGGCCGGCTTACCCGCCGCAACCCTCTCGGCGCAGCTCTCAAGGCCATGATCAAGCGAATTGCGAATCATGTGCAAAAGCGAATCGCCCAGCCGGTCAATAATTTTCCGGTCAAGTTCGGTATCCCCTCCTTCCACGACAAAATCCACGTCCTTGTCATGATCATGGGCCAAGTCCCGGACCGTGCGGCGAAGCGGGTCAAAAACGGTTGAGAGCGGCTGCATGCGCATTCTGAGCGAGGTCCCCTGCAGATCGCCGACAAGGTGGTCCTGCAGAAGTGACGCATCACACATGGTCCGCACCGACTGGCGCAGCGACTGCTGCAGTGCGGTGCCGGCCTCGACCAATTGTTCGTGCTCCTGATCACCGTCATGCAATTGAGCGGCAACCGCTTTCAAATGCCGAGCAGTTGCCCGCTCGAGCTCACCAAGCCGGCTGATATGCCTTCTCAGCCGGCCATGTTCGGAGACTATTTCCCCCATCAGCCTGATGAGATCGTCAATCTTGCCGGCTTCAATTCGCAGATAATCGACCGAACGCTTTTTGACCGGCTGGGCCGACGGAGGAAGTTCCGCGGCTGTTGCGACACCACTATCAGAATCAGCAAGAACCGGCAAAGCGGCTACAGGCTCCGGAGGTTCATTCACGGGAGCTGTTGTTGGTGGTGCACTATCTGCTATCTGAGGCAGCGCAGCACGGGCCAGCTCGGCACTAAGTGCCTCTGGAGCGGCCGCTGCAGAATCACCGGCAGTAATCCGCTCCAGCAGCTCCTGCAAGGCATCCACTCCGCGAAAAAGCGCTTGCGAAACCGATGCAACGAGGGGAAGTTTCCCTCCGCGGACCGCATCAAGAATATCCTCCATCTTGTGGGCAAGCTCAGTAACACCGCCCAGCTTCATCATTCGCGATGAACCCTTGATAGTGTGAGCCGAGCGAAACAGACCGTTTATAATTTCCGCATCGCCGGGCGTTTGTTCAAGATTAAGCAGACCTTCACTTATGCGTGAGCAATGCTCGCGAGCTTCGTCGACAAAACGCGCCAGAAATTTAGAGTGATCAAATGCCATGAAGTACCAGCTTTGTTAGTAAGCTGCACATCATCTTTGTGCAGCTCCCAGGAGCGAAAGTTTGTGCCGACAGATTGTTAAAAACTGTTCTGCATTGTATGATAGGGGAAAAAAAGCCTGGCCCCGCTCTTTCAACGGTCCGCTGCCAAGTATTTTAAGCGTCGTTTCATAGCCGTTCCGCGACCGTTTGCCATCCTTTTGCGCGAACAGGATTTCGGCGGTATGAAAATGGGCAAGCCAGCAGGAAGCATCCAGATATATCGCCTCCCTGAAGCGTTTGAGCGCTTCATCCGCATTTCCCTTCTGACGGGCAATCATCCCGAGCATCAGGTACGCTTCTAGGCAGAGCGGATCCCGCTTTAAAATGGTTTCGCACACGGCTCGGGCTTCATCGAAGCGGGATGCGTTCAACAGTAGACTCCCCTTGAGGGAGTACGCTTTCTCAAAGGTGCTGTCCACTTCAATAATGATGGCAAGAATATCCAGAGCCTTGTCGTACTGATTGAGGTGAGCCAGCCTGAGAGCCTCATCAAACTGTTCCTACTTCCGTATTGTGCCGTTTCCGGGTAAGCTCCGGGGTATGCCGTTCCGGGGTTCTTGCTCGAAGAACGTCAAATGTGGCACTTTTGGCCGCAACGTTCCGCACAGCGGCACCCTGCAGGGGCTGCACGTGAGACGAAAAGCGGCTGGTCGCCCGACGTTCGGCAAATACAAGAGGTGGCGTTTTACGATAATAAAAGAGCGAATCCTGCTTCACAAGGGAGAGAATTCCCACATCATGATGCAGCGTTTCCGATGCGCCGACCAAAAGGACCCCGCCGTCGGAGAGCAACTCCGCAAGCTTGCCGAATATTTCCCGCTGCACCTGCCCCGGAAAATAGATGGAAACGTTCCGGTACAAGATAACATCAGGCTGCTGCATCCGCTCGGGATACGGCACCTCCAGCAGGTTGACCACCTCGAACCTCACCAGTTTTTTAATACACTCCCTGACCTGGAACCGCCCGGAACTGCATGGGTCAAAATAGCGTTCCAGCAAGCTCTGGTTCATGCCACGGAACGAATTTTTCCCGTACGCCCCCTGACGTGCTGTGGCGATGACCGTAGAATCAATATCCACGCCGATAATATCGAACAGCTGCTCGCTGGCGTCGCCAAAGCGCTCGCGAAGCATCATGGCGATAGTGTACGGTTCCTCACCGGTTGAACACCCGGCGCTGACAATTCTGACCGGCTGTGGTGTCCGCAAAGCGGTAAACTCCGGTAGCAGCCCATCAATCATCAAATTCAGATGATCCGGTTCACGGAAAAAATAGGTTTCATTGACCGTCAACAGTTCCGTCAAACGGAGCAGCTCTTCGCTGTCGCGCATCAGCAGGGAGAGATAGTCATCATTCCCCCCGATGCCGCGCACTTCCATCCGTCTCTTCATTGCCGCTGAAAGCGCCTGTTCCCGGTCCTTTTCGAAACTGTGTCCGCAGGTACGCAGCAGCAGTTCTTTGAAAGCAGCCAGGTTCACGTTTCTGTTCACCACATCCGCCATCACCGGCCTCCGGCCCGCTGCAACAATTCGGCGGGAATATCAGTGAGGGACATCACGACATCAATACAACCACGTTCCACCGCAAGGCGGTTCATGCCAAAGATAACGGAGCTTGCTGCATCCTGGGCCAGGGTCACCCCTCCGGCCTTCCGGATTGCCGCCATACCGGAGACTCCATCGTCCCCCATGCCGCTCATAATGACACCTATGGCCCGTTCCCGATACACCGCGGCAATTGAGGAGATAAGCGTATTACAGGAAGGGTGATAAATCTGGCGGTCGTCTGGGGGGGCTAGTACAACCGTTTCCTGCGCGGATATCATCATGGCATGCTCAGCCGGATTGACATACACATGGCCGGCAGTCAGACGGTCTCCATGCTCCGCCACCCGAACGACAAGCGGGGTGCCGCTCTTCAGCCAGTCCACCATTCCCTGGGTAAAACCTGCGGCAATATGCTGCGAAATCACAATCGGCAGCGGAAAATTGGCCGGAAGCCGGGACAGAACCGTTTTAATGGCCTGCGGCCCTCCGGTTGAAGCCGCGACAACAACTACGCCGCAAACTGACTGACTGGTCGCCAGCTTTACCGGGTCCGGGACCGAAACAGTGGTGGGAGCCTTTACCATCTGCAAATGTTTGGTCACATTCACTTTTGCCAACAGGCGAATCTTTTTTACCAGATTCGCTATATTTTCCGGACCGATATCCGTCTTTTCAATAACATCAAGGGCCCCCTTGGATACGGCTGCAAATGCCGTGCGAACACCGGTCAGAGCGGTAACGACCAGAATCGGCACCGGAAATTCGGCGATGATTCTCTCGATGGCTTCCAATCCCCCCATCACCGGCATTTCAATATCCATCGTCACTATATCCGGCTTGAGTGAGACAACCAAGGCAACCGCTTCGGCCCCATCTGAAGCTTCACCGACGACAACAATTCCGGGTTGTGAGTCCAGAATTTCGCGGAGCATCTCACGCACCAGCCCGCTATCATCAACCAGCAGCACCCGTATGACGGCGCCGGGCCTGCTCATTTGATGATAGCTTCCTTGGACTGTGCTGCTTTCGCTTCATATGCGGCGGTGTCGATCTTGAATGTCACAACCAGTTCTTCCAGCTGTTCAGACAATTCCAGAAGCTCATCCGTCACACCGTTTGTTTTATTAATGGAGTCTGTCGCATAGCGGACTCCCTCTTCAATGTCTTTGAGAGCCAATACCACCTGGCTGCTGGCAATCTGCTGCTGCTGCGTGGAAAGAGAGATCTGGCGAGCGGCATCAGTCGTTTCCTCCACTCCGTCGACGCTTTCGATCAGCATTGCCACCGTATGAGACGCGCACTCCTGCCCTTCCTGGATCAATTGAAAATTCTTTTCTGAAGACATGACCAGGCGGTTAACCGAGTCAAGAATTTCCGTTATCTTCCCTTCAATTTCAGAAGTTGACTCGACGACACTGTCGGCCAGACGACGTATCTCAACGGCAACGACGCCGAACCGTTTACCCGATTCCCCGGCACTGGCCGCCTCTAGCGCCGCATTGAACGCAATCAGTTTGGTCTGGTTGGCGATGTTGTTGATAATCTCCATAACCTTGTTGATCTCTTTGGATTTCCTTCCCAGCTCAACAATCTCGCTCAGATTCTCCTGAATGTTGTGACTTAAATCGTTAACCTTGAAGCTGAGATTTTCAACTTCCGCAGCACCGATTTTCGTATCCTCAAGCGACTTGTCTGCTCTTTCCACAACACCCTGGCTATGCAGGGCTATCTGGCTCGCCATGGAAGTAAATTCTTCCATAGTGGAGGAAATCTCCACCACTGAACTGGAAAGCTGGGTGGAAAAGCCGGATTGCTGATCCATAGTTGTGGCAATAGTGTCGGAGTGGGAGTGAATTTTCTTGGTTATCCCGGAAACCGTACCGATAATCTGGTTGAGCCTTCCAACATGCTCGTTGAACCAGCGGGCAAGATCGCCCACTTCATCGTCGGTCGTAACCGGAACCCGAATAGTCAGGTCGTTGTTAAAATTCTTCAGAGCGCCGCTGACCGCTTCAATCGGGCCGGCAATGAATCTGCCGACCAGAAATAATGTAACGAGCTGAATGAATACCAGAACCGCCAGGGAAAGAAGAGCGTACTGAGTGATGCTGCTCGAAACCTCTTTTTTGATAACGGCTTGCTCCCTTGCTACCGCCGCATCCACATCATCCACGTAGATGCCGGTGCCGACGATCCAGTTTCTGGAAGGGATGCCCTTGGCAAACGAAAGCTTCGGCTTCATCGTCTCCTGTCCCGGCATTTTCCACATGTATTTCACATATCCTTCACCTTTTTCCCGGCAGACCTTGGTGATATCGCGAATAATATAAACGCCGTTGGGATCCTGAAGATTACTCCCATCTTTCCCTTCCAGGCGCGGATCGGGGTGTACGATCATGACGTTGTTGTAATCATTGATCCACAGATAGCCGTTCTGGCCATAGCGCATATTTTTAACAACCTTCTTGGCCTCCTCTGCCGACATATTCTCCAGAACCTTCACGGCCATTTCCACATAACCCTTGATATGCAGTTCCCGCTCGGAAATGAGTGTCGCACGGTATGACGCAGTTCGCGCCTCTCCGCGGGAGATAATATTCCTGATGGAGATTAGGGAGATAACTGTTGTGATGGCTAAAATACATATCAGCGTCAGCCCCAGGACTTTTTTTCGCAGCGAGATTTTCATTATTCCCCCTCAAGTGAGAATTATTGGATAACTATTCAATTGTATTCAGTTTACAGTGAGGCCGCTGTGTTGCAATAGGCTCTGAAAATCCACCAGCAGCACCAGCTTACCATGCCGCGGCAGAACCGCCCACATGCCGTTTTGCATGACTTTTGGCTCCAGGATTTCAGGAAAAAGCCGCAGGTCATCCCGCCTGAATTCCACTATTTCTTCCATCTGATCAATAATAACCCGGTACGGTAGGCCATCCCTCGTCCTGATGGTGACAACCACCGGTGTCTGATACGCAACGGTTTTCCCGAATCCGAACTCTTCATGGAACCAGAAAAGGTCGTCGGCGCACTCTCCGCTATACGGAGCCATACCGGCTGCTTGTTCAACATCCGCAGCAAAATGTACTCCCCCGACCGTAAAGAAAAACAGGGAGAGGTTGGCTTCCCCGTAGTCACTCATAGCGTAATTTTAGCGGCCAGCTTCTCAATATCCAGCAACGTAACCATCTTGCCGCAATGGTCAATTTCACCGACGACCAGATCTCCGGCGATACCGTTCAAGGTGGTGAGCGGCGGATGAATTGAGTTTAGAGGAATATCCACCACATCTTCAATAGAGTCGATCATGATGCCGGAATGGAAATCACCCCGCACCGCCATGGCAACCAGACAAGATCCATGACTAGATTTGTGCTCGCCAAGAAAGTGGCGGATATCGATGACTGACTCAATATCCCCGCGAACATTAATAAGCCCGGGCAGATACTCCGGAAGACAGGGAACCCAGGAAATTTCACAGGTCGGCAGGATTTCTCTGATATCCGCACCGTAAAAAGCGTAACAATTGGCTCCGCAGATGAAAATAACAACCTTGACCCGTTCCTCTTCAACATCGACGACTTCTTTTGTACGCTGTCGAGCTTTGAGTTCGTCCAGAATCCGTTCACTTTTCAACTGGTCAGTAGATGGTACCATTGGTTGGCCCCGCAGCCGATTTTAGCTGGAACGGCTGTCTCGTATACATTTTAATTATAGAACGGATTTATAACAAAGTACGGGACAACTAACCAGCATAATATTGTGTACAATCATCTATTTCGCAGTAAATTCGCAGGAGGGCTCATGCCGCACTCACCGGATTAATTGTTGTACTGGTGAAATGCGTTTTTCAATGGTAGGATTTTTAACACTAAGACCACCGGAGCTATCATGAAACTGCAGACAGACAACCTGTTCAGCAACATCCCGACGACGCTTCAAAACGAGCTGTTCCTGACTCTGGCAGAATCCGGAGGCGTCAGAATCGAACGCATAATATCCGAAGGACACGTAACGCCGCCGGGGGAATGGTATGACCAGAAATGGGATGAATGGGTGCTGCTGATATCCGGAGGAGCGGTACTGAAGATGGACAGCACAGTGGACCTGCTGGAATTACGCCCTGGCGACCACGTCATGATCCCCGCCGGATGCCGCCATCGGGTGGAGTGGACCGATCCTGACCAGAAATCGATTTGGCTGGCGGTGCATATCAACCGGGAGTGAAAAAAACGGCGCATGTTCAATGAACATACGCCGTGTCAAAAAATGATTTAACTTTCGATCAGCTTGGAATAGTCGGCAATCCCAGCCCAGCCATTTGCTGAACCATGCGGACAACCTGGCAGCTATAGCCGAATTCGTTATCGTACCACACATACAGAACGCAGCGGTTCCCCTGGGTGATAGTCGCCAGTGAATCGACAACGCCGGCGTGACGCGAGCCGACAAAGTCGCTGGAAACAACTTCCGGCGAGTTGGTATAATCGATCTGGTTCTGCAGCGGCGAATCGAGTGACATATTGCGCAGGTAGCCATTCAAACCGGGCACATCAACCGGATGAGCCAGTTCCAGATTCAGAATTGCCAGCGAAACGTTCGGAGTCGGCACCCGGATGGCATTGCCGGTCAGTTTGCCGCTCAGCTCGGGGATGACCTTGGCAACCGCCTTGGCAGCTCCGGTTTCGGTTATAACCATGTTGAGCGGGGCGCTGCGGCCACGTCGGGACGCTTTGTGGTAGTTGTCGATCAGGTTCTGGTCGTTGGTGTACGAATGGCAGGTCTCCACATGCCCGCTGACGATGCCGAACCGGTCGTTGATTGCCTTAAGTACCGGCACAATCGCGTTGGTGGTGCAGCTCGCCGCCGATAGAATCTGCTCCTGATCAATAATGAGTTCATCATTGACACCGGCAACCACATTGGGAATATCCCCTTTTCCCGGAGCGGTCAGCACAACCCGGGCAATCCCCTTGGACTTGAGGTGTTTGCCAAGTCCCTCACGGTCACGCCACTTACCGGTGTTATCGATCAGGATGGCGTCATTGATGCCATATTGGGTGTAGTCAATTGTATCGGGCGCATCGGCATAGATGATGCGGATCATGTTGCCGTTGGCAATGATGGCGTTTTCCTGCTCATCAACGGTGATAATGCCGTTAAACGGGCCGTGGACAGAGTCGCGGCGTAGCAGGCTGGCACGTTTGAGCAGATCGTCGGCACCACCCTTACGCACGACCGCCGCCCTGATGCGCAGTTTTTCACCGCTTCCCGCTTTTTCCACCAGAATGCGGGCAAGCAGGCGGCCGATACGGCCAAACCCGTACAGCACGATATCCTGCGGCTCGGGAAGCAGCGCGCTCCGACCGGTATTAACCCGGGCGAGCTCCTGGCTGACAAAATCATCGATACTGGTTGAACCGGCCAATCCCTGATACTTGACGATCAGCTTGCCGAGATCAACCCTGGCGGGTGCAAGATCAAGCCTGGTCATCGCTTCCAGCAGCGGCAGCGTATCGGTAACCGACAGTTCTGCGTCAATAATCAGACGGGCAAAACGATGAGCCTTAAGAATATCAATAACCGAACAATGTACCAGTGTACGGCCATACACCGTCGGCACCACGTTATTCTCACGGTACAGCCGCCCGATAATCGGCAGCATCCGCTCGGCACAATCCTCAAGCGTTTTCCAGTCCTGCAGGTACGCTTCCTGTTTTTCTGAATCCATTACGACTTCCTCCTTCAAATTAGTAGTTCTACTTTACTCGTCCAACCAACCTCAGCAACCCATCCAGAATGGTCAGCGGGCTGGGGGGACACCCCGGAATATACAGATCAACCGGAACAAGACCGTCAGCACCGTTGTGTACTTCGGCGTGATCCTTGAACGGCCCGCCGTTTATCGCACAGGCACCGGCGACAATCACCAGTTTCGGTTCAGGAATCGCCGCATAGGTATCAAGCAGCGCCAGCCGCATATTTTCGCTGACCGGCCCGGTGACAAACAGCCCGTCAGCATGGCGCGGACTGGCAACAAACTGGATGCCGAAACGCCCTAGATCCCACCCGATGGTGGAAAGCACATTGGTGTCGGCTTCGCAGGCATTGCAACCGCCGGCGCTGACCTCCCGCAGTTTGAGTGAACGCCCGAACAGACGCAGCAGTTCACCTTCAAGCGCCGTGGCCGGATAATACTGCTCACCGGCGGTCACCGTCAAGTTTTCCCGTGTCCGGCTGGCAAGTCGGGCATCGGTTGTAAACGTTATCGCAGCATTCGGACAGACAGCCGCACAGTCGCCGCAGAACAGACACTTCCCCATATCGAGCGCCAGCGGACCGGCGGCTGAGAGCGCTCCATACGGGCATGAACCGGCGCAATCGCGGCATCCGTCTGCACAGCTGGACGTATCAAGCTGCGGCAGACCGCGAAAGCGCGGCGGCATCGGTTGCGGCGCGTCAGGATATTTCATGGTGCGGTGTCCCTGACGGAAACGGGTTAAGATCGCTTTTAACATAAGGGTTTCCTACCAGATTGTTGTTACAGGGAAATAATTTCTCAATTTATCATCTTTAGTGACCAGTTTCGCGCCAAGGGAAAGCGCGGTTGCGGCAATGATTCGGTCAGCCGGATCGGCGTGCGGAAAATCCGGCAGTCGTACCGACTCAACAGCAATGACGTTACTCACCGGAACAAATGTCAGGAATGGCAGTGCCTCGCAGCGGCAGAGCCAATCGCGAGCATCCAGGGCAAGACGGAGTCGACCGCGCTCCACGAGCAAGGCAATCTCCCATGAGCTAATACAGGATACGTACACCGAGTGTGTCTGAACCGCAGCGTCAATCTCACGGGCCGCCGGTTTACTCAAGGCGTTCGGATCACTCACCCACCAAATCAGGGTGTGCGTATCGAGCACAATCACTTCAGTGCCTCCCAGCCTTCAGTTTCCACCGGCTCAAGGGGATCATCGTACTTCAGCACGGTATTGCGCAGGCCCCGAAAGCATTCCTCCGGGTCAGCCACATACGGCACGACTTTGAGCACCGGCCGGCCATGATCAGTTATGACCAACTCCTCACCGGTCTGCTCAATTTTGCGGAAATATTCAAGCGAATGTGGCTTAAACTGCGATTTGGAAACAGCATGCGTCATACATCACCTCTGCTCATTTATTGTGACCACGATACCATAGTCATAATCATGACACAAGCGGGGAAATGGTGCTATTTTTTCAGTATTACAGCGATCCACGTTCCTCATGTGTTACAAATCAAACCCGCAGTACGACAGATTAAAACTCTTGTTACAGAGCGGAAAATCGGAAATCTGCTGATTACGGAGCGCGAGACCGAGGCCGTTCCAGTTATGGAACGAGGGATCAACAATCTTGTAGCGTTCAAAACGCCCCTGGTCGTCAGTCAGGGTCACATGACAGATCTCGCCGCGCCACCCTTCCGTCAGCGACACAGCGCAGCTGTCGGCAGCGACCCCTTTCGGCTGATTGCGATAACTGCCGCGCGGCAGATGGCGTACCTGTTCGTCGATGAAATCCAGCGAGCGCTCCGCCTCCAGCCAGCGAATCATGGTGCGGGCCGCCACATCACCGGTCGTTGCGGTCACCACCGGTATCTGGGTCATGCGGAAGATGCCGAACGGATGATCGCGCCTGACATCGCGGTTCAGGGCACATGCCCGGGCGGCAGGCCCGACGAGGCCGATTTCGCGGGCATCCGTTTCCGGGACGATACCGGTATCTTCGAGGTGCGCCATGACTGAGGGGGTGTCCCAGAGCAGCTTGACCGCTCCGGACAGATCTTCCCGGGCGGCTTGCAGTCG
>Ga0118677_10014760_pt1 | contig 10954 bp, 8 predicted proteins | sample AliMusrvi5mmetaG_FD_86154 | JGI IMG/M metagenome (GOLD analysis project Ga0118677, IMG submission 86154)
GGGTGTCGATGGTATACGGTATTCCTGTTGACCTTGACTCGGGCAGAATTTAGTTTCAGTATGAAAAGAGAAGAGTGGGTATGAGTCATTGTCTGACCCGAGATAATGCTAAGGTGGATACGATGATCTACATTGTTGAATTACTTGTGGGCATCATTTTTACGATCTTCCTGTGGCTTGTTCTATTTCCCGTCGTTCTGATGCTTGCCACGCCCGTCATTCTGGTCGTGGCGCTCTTTGGTCGGCGCGACCGCTATCCAATTCGGGTTGGCCACGGATACCGCTATGTGTTTGGATTCTGGCTCGACTACGGTCTGTGGTGCATGCCGTGAGGTCGTCGTGTTTATAGAGAGAAGCTTGCGCTCGGGATCCCCATTGCATTAGGAGACTGTGAATACGCTTTTCCATATCGGAACCTGCTCTTGGAAGTTTGACGCCTGGCGGGGGCTGGTCTATTCGGATCCTGCGGGCGCCAACTATCTGGCTGAGTATGCGCGGAAGTATGACTGCGTGGAGGTGGACCAATGGTTTTGGAGCCTGTTCGGTCCGGATAAGGTGGTCCTGCCGCAGGCCAAGATCGTCACGGAGTATGCGACCTCGGTGCCTGCTGGATTTAAATTCGGCGTCAAACTTCCAAACGCACTCACTTTGACGCATTTCCATAACGCCGATAAAACGGACCCGTTGGAGACGAATCCGCACTTCCTTTCCGTCGACCTGTTGAAGCAATTTCTGGAGCGGCTGGAACCCATGCGCGGCAAGTTGGGGGCGATGATGCTCCAGTTTGGTTACCTCAATAAACAGATGTTGCCCTCACAGACGGCTTTCATGGAACAGCTGGACACGTTCGTGAATCTTTTGCCTGCCGGCTACACTTGGTGCATCGAGATTCGGAACCCGAACTGGCTCAATGATAAATACTTCAACTATCTACGGGAGCGCGGGCTGGGGCACGTCTGGCAGATGGGCTACTACATGCCGCCCCCCTTCGAGATCTATGCGAAGCAGTCCGCCCGGCTTGCGTCTGACGCGGTCATTCGTTTGCATGGTCCGGATCGGGAGCGGATGGAGGCCCGGGCGGGCAAGGACTGGTCAAAGATCCTCGAGCCGCGCGACGCCGATTTGGACGCGCTGGGAGGAATGCTAACGGATCTGGTAGTCCGGAAGAAAAATACCTGGGCGTTCGTGAATAATCACTTCGAAGGCTGCGCACCAAAGACGATCGAGCGGATCAAGGCGCGGATGGAACGCTAAGCCGGAACGATTCAGTTGCGAAGGCGCAACGTTGCACGTCAAACTGGGCAACATTTTGACAAATCAGCTTTTCTACCGGTTGCCCCAGGGCTCTGCCCTGGTCTGTTGACTGGCAGCTCTTCAGGCTGCGGGAAAGATCAGCCTCCTAACAACGAATCGCGAGGCGCTCTTTTTGCACCCCCTTTTTGACTTGCGTGATGCCCACAAAGCGCCCATCATTATCACCGGTTGAGCCCTGATCATTTGCGCCAATGTTCGCGCGACAGGCTCGCACGTCTAGATTTCAAGGAGGTATTCAGTATGAAGAAGATTCAATGGGTTGTAATCGTTGCAGTGATGGTAGCGAGTCAAGGCATGCAAGTTTTTGCGTGGGGCCGGGATCAGGATGACCATGGCCGGTGGCACGATGATCGGCACGGCGGGTTCACCCCTCACTATATTCCCGCGGGCCGGGAGGTGCACTCGTTGAATCATGAATTTCTCCGGCTTTTCATCGGGGGAGTGGAGTTTTTTTTCTGGGAGGGTATGTATTACAGGAGCATGGCTGACCATTATGTTGTTGTCCAGGCGCCAATCGGCGCGGTTGTGACCGCAATTCCCCCGCAGGCCCAACTTATTGTGGTGGATGGTGTCCCTTACTATACGGTCAATGGGGTCACCTATATTTCGACAACTTATGGCTATCAGGTGGTTCCGCCGCCGACCGTCGTGGTGGTCAGGCCAGAACCCACGGTTCAGCAAACCACCGTGTTTGCAACTCCCGCGATGTCGGCTCCTATGGCCGCTCCTTCCGCTCCCCCCGTCGACGAGGCATTTACGGTAAATATCCCCAATGCAAGAGGGACCTATTCCGCCGTATCGATCAAACGGGCCGGTAATGGTTTTGTGGGACCGCAAGGTGAATATTATCCGGAATTCCCAAAGGTTGAACAGTTGAAGTTAATGTATGGCAAGTGATGGCCGTTTTCTCCGCTTTTTATCCTGGCATCTCTCCGGGGCGATAACAAAACCTAGGGACGGTCTTTCATGGAGAAAGTCATCATCAATGCCAGATGTTCCGAATGTGTTGGGACCATCCGCAGACTGAACGGAATCAACAACGGCCCTCCTGTTTATCACAACCGATATCCGCAGAAAAATCTGATTGAACCGATGAAGGCGCTCTGGATCCCCATGATCCGGTTCCACGACGCCTCGCTCGTGGACGATGGCATCCAGCTTGTGGACGTTACCCGGGTTTTTCCGCTTTTTCATGCGGATCCCGACGATCCCAGAAATTACCTTTTCACCGAGACGGATGACTATATCGCCCAATGCATCGCGACGGGATCCGCGATCGAGTACCGGCTTGGGGAAACCATCGAGCACACGCTCAAGCAGTACCGGGTCCATCCGCCAGCCGACTTCGAAAAATGGGCGGATATCTGTTGCCACATCATCCGCCACTATAACGAGGGATGGGCGAACGGGTTTCACTATAATATCGAACACTGGTCGATCTGGGAGGAACCGGACACCGTGCCGATGCTCTGGACCGGCACCCTCCCTCAGTATTACGAGTTGTACGCCATCACCTCAAAAAAGATCCGGAAGGAATTTCCGAATCTGAAGATCGGCGGCCCTCAGGAGAGTTTCGGGGTGCCGAAACTTGAGGAATTCGTGGTGTACTGCAAGGAGCACGCCCTTCCGCTGGACTTTCTGACCTATACGGTCTATAGCCGTGATCCCGAGACCTTAGGGGCGATGATCGAATCCGCAAAGGGAGTGCTGGACCGGAATGGCTACCTGAATACCCGGGTCCACATTGCCGAATGGCACTATATTTCCCGCTCGTGGACGGTCCTGAGCGACAACTCGGAAGACGCGTTGAAGATGCGGGAGGAAATGACGGGAATAAACTCCGCAGTTTTCATTTCGTATGCGCTCAGCCTATTTCAGGACACTTCGCTCGATATGGCCTTCTTCTACATGACGTTCGGCTACAATTTTGGCATCTTCGACGATAATTATCTTCCCAATAAGAGCTATTACGCGTTCAAGGCATTCGCGGATCTCGCCGACTGCGTGGGACGGATCGAAGTCCCGGCGCATCCCCATCCCGCAGTGCGCGTTCTCGGCGGGAAAACCGACGACGGCCGGGTGATGTTCCTCATCTCATGCTTCAAAGCGTCGAACATGGATCTAGAGATCGACACGGGCAACTACGACTGGAATGATTTTAGCGTACAGGTATTGGATGAGACCCACAACCTGACCGGGGATGACGATCAGATCAGAAAAACGGATAGCAAACTGATCATCAGCAAGGACATGCCCGGCTCTGTGGCTTATCTTGTCACGCTTTTCTGACAACGGAGATGCGGATAGTGGGCAAGGGATTGCAGCGGAGGTTTTGGATGAAAATCTGGATTCTGGCCTTGTGGTTGGTGAGCCTGTTGCCGGTGCTGGGAAAACCAGCCAAGCCGGAAGATGATGTGATTAACGGTAATACGCCGTTGGAATTGAAACTATGGGGAGAACATCCCCGCCTCTTTTTTACCCAGGCGGATCTGCCGACCTTAAAGGCGAAAAGTCTGACACCCGCGGGCGCGGCAATTCTCAAACGTATGGAGACTTGGGGGCCGGATGGCTTGATCCCTCCTATGGCGTTGGCCTACCTGGTGACCGGCAACCGCGAATATTACGAATCCGCGCGTTGGATGATGCGTCACCTCATCGATACCAACCCCTGGCCGGATCAGCCGCGCGCCCTTCCGGATATGGCTATGTACCAACTCGCCGTCGGGTATGACTGGCTTTATCACGAACTGGATGAGGACACAAAAGCGAGAATGTGCGCCTTGCTGGAACGAGAAACCCGAAAATACTTCCGTCCGCTGGTCAACCATGAGAGCTATTATTCCGACACCTATGCATTAAACCTGTCGGCGAATTATTTCATGAATGTTTTTACCCCGGCCGCCGCCCTTTACGGGGAGGTCGACGGGATGGGACCTCTTCTGCGATATTCCTTGGAACGGTGCCGGTTGATTTCCGACGCCCTGCCGGTCGATGGCGCCAGCGCGGAGGGCATGGGCTATGCCCAGTTTTTCGATGAATACACCCTGCGCAATTTTGAACTGTGCCGTTCCCTGCTGGGACTCGATCTTTTTCCCCGGACCTCCTATTTCCGCGAAAAGTCCCGGTTCATGCTCTATGGGAATCTGCCCGCCCATGCGCCTTTCATGGCGATGACACCCGCATGGTTCGGGGATGCCGAGGTGTTCCATTGGGATCCGGCGGATGACTATCTGTACCTGCTCGCCGCCCGGTACCGGGATCCGCTGGCACAATGGTTGGGCGACCGCTTTGCGGAACAACGCAGTGCTTTGCCCTGGCATGCGGATATCAAGCCTCCCGCCCCCAGCACAACCCTCATCCGCAATGATCTGAACAGTTATCTCAGCCTGATCTGGCATGATCCCACCGTTCCTGCGGTCAGGCCGGAGGATCTGCCTTTACTCTACCGGTTTGCCAATCTTGATGTGGCCTGCGCCCGCTCTGACTGGAGTACCAACGCCTCCCTTTTTACTTTCCGATGCGGCCCTCACGACGGTTACAAGGCCATGGATTATCGGCAAAATATCTCGGGTGGCCATATGCCGCCCAATGCCGGGGCTTTCCTGCTTTATGCTTTTGGCGATTGGCTGATCCATGAAGGTGAATATACGCGAAAAATCACCGCCTATCATAACACGATGACCATTAATGGCGTCGGTCAGATCGGCGAAGGAGGAGACTGGTTTGAGTGCACCCAACTCCGGCGGGAACAACGCGCGCCCCACTTGTTAAAGGTTGAGCAAGGGCAGGGCTTTGATTTCCTGGCCGGTGACGCCACCGCCGCCTACGGGCCGGAGACCGGACTGACGCGGTTTCGTCGCTATATCGTCTATCTGCGCCCCGCTTGCTGGGCCATTCTCGATGAGCTTGCGGCACAAAAGCCCTCCACTTTTGCGCTGTATCTGCATGGGCCGGGCGAGGGGAGCGAACCTCGCCAACCTTTTATTTCGACGGGTGAAAATTGTTGGACAATCCGGGGACCCCGGGGTGCCGCGCGCATTACGGTTAGGGCGACGGCTCCGGTGGCTGGCGCAACTTTCGCTCAACTCCAAAAAGGCGCAGGCACGCATGAGGATCTCACGCGCTACACCTTGAGTGTCACCAATATCCAGTCCCAACAGAGCCTGATGGTGTTGACCGTCATTGAGGCTTATCCGGCAAACAGCCAACCCACCATAACCCCCGATTGGCAGGTTCAAGGTCATCAAGTTACCCTGACGTGTAAAACGGATCGGGATCTGACAACCTTTCAGGTCGATCTCGACCAGATGCTCTGCCGTAAAATAGAACGGTAACGTCGTAGTTCCGCGAGCCTGGGAAGTGAAGAGGGGAGAAGCAAAGAGCAGAGAGCAAGGTGCATGGAATGGAATGCATGGACCAGACTGAATGGTGAAAAGAGGTGAGCGATGTGGATTTTTACGACAATAGGCTTCTTTAGCGTGGTGCGAAAACCTGGGGGAAAGCTGCTGACGATACGGGCGAGATGCGGGGACGATTTGGATCGTTTGCGCGCCAAGTTCATGCCGTCCCTATCGGCAACCATTACCGGGGCAGGGACGGATTATCCCGTTCGGGGCACGATCTGTCCTGCCGATTTCGCCCAGGGTTTGGCGCAGATGGGTGAGTCCATCGACTACTCGAATTTCAAGGATGCCGTTGCCAAGCAGATGGGAAAACACAGGGCGGGACTCTACGCTCAGGTCTGGTCGACGCTGCAAGGCATCAAGGATGAGCCGAGATCGTCTGCGTTGTCTTTGAGGCCCGGCATAAAATATTCATTTGGCGGGGTGTTGGTCCGGGATCGCAAAGTTCTGCTTCGCGAACCCAAGGACCATTTTGATGGCTATGTCTGGACCTTTTCAAAGGGACACCCTGATCCGGGTGAAACGCCCGAGCAGGCGGCCCTGCGTGAGGTGCTGGAGGAAACCGGCATCGTTGCGAGGATTGAAAGACTTATCCCGGGCGAATTCAAGGGTGGGACCGGCATGACCATTTTCTATCTGATGTCGGTGGTCGAGGATACCGGTGAGATGGAAGACGAGACCTCGAGGGTACAGTGGGCCACTCCGGCCGAAGCCCGAAAGCTAATTTCCATGACCACGAATCCCATCGGTCGCAAACGCGATCTGGCGGTGTTGGAAGCACTGGCGTTATAAGCAGGCAATCAGAAGCTGTACACCCAAATGAGATCCCTCGCCTTCGCTCGGGATGACAGTAAGGGAACATCGGGATGACAACAGGGGAACGTCGGGATGGCAGCGGGTAGCGTGAGAATGACCTTATGGGCAAGACACCTTGCTTGTCTTTCGGGCTGGTTTCTGGCAACGTTTTCTCCATGAATAAGAACCTTCAGTCCGATCCCAGCTCGTGCGCACCCGTGCCTCCGGAAAAGCGATCGATTATCAATTGGGGCATCATAGGCTGCGGCAATGTAACCGAGGTTAAGAGCGGTCCGGGCTTCTCCAAAACACCGGGTAGTGCACTGGCCATGGTCATGCGTCGGGACGGTCGACTGGCGGAGGATTACGCCAAGCGGCATGGGGTTCCGCGCTGGACCACGGACGCCGACGCATTGATCGCGGACTCCGGCGTGGATGCGGTCTATGTAGCCACTCCGGTGGGCTCTCACCTCGAATATGCGCTCAAGGTCTGCGCCGCCGGTAAGCCGTGCTACATGGAAAAGCCGATGGCACGCAACACGACCGAGGCCGAAGCCATGGTGACCGCATTCCGAAAGGCGGGTGTGCCGCTGTTCGTGGCGTACTATCGTCGGGGATTGCCACGCTTTCTCAAGGTCAGGGATCTTGTGGCAAGCGGCGTGATCGGCCAGTTGACCGGGGTGTCCTACCGATGTGCGTCCCCCGCTTTTAAACGTTCGGGCGAACTGCCATGGCGGTTGAAGCCGGCGGAGTCCGGCGGCGGTTTGTTCATGGATATCGGGTGCCATACGCTGGACATCATTGATTTCATCGCGGGGCCGCTGCATGCGGTGCAGGGGTGGGCGGCCAATGTGGCGTCAGATCACGCGGTCGAGGACAGCGTGGCCATGACTTTTCGTCTGGAATCGGGGGGATTGGGCACGGCCAGCTGGAATTTCGCGTCAGACCAGTCCGAAGAATTCATTGTGTTCTCCGGCACGGCCGGGCGGATCACGATTTCCACTTTTGGGCAGGAACCGGTGAAACTGGAGCGCGGGAAAGAAATCGATCAGTTCGACCTCCCCAATCCCACTCACATCCAACAGCCGCTGATCGAAACGATAGTGAACCAACTGTTGGGAAAAGGCGTTTGTCCCAGCACGGGCGAGACAGCGTTGCGGACCACCCGCGTGATGGATACGGTACTGGATGCCTATTACGGTGGCCGGGCTGACGCGTTCTGGGCGCGGCCGGAGAGTTGGCCGGGTCGGCGGCGCCAATAGTGCGCTTTCCTTTCCGCTCGTAGCTCTTCGGCCAGTACAGCCAGACCTATGAAGCTGTGAAATAATTTAATCTAGAAACATCCGGTTCATTCATTTCTTTGTGTCATGCTGAGCGAAGTCGAAGCATCTCAATTCGAATCAGCGGCTTGCCGCATTGCGATCCCTCGACTTCGCTCGGGATGACCGCAAGGGGAATCGGGATGACAGAAGGAAAAGATAGGATGACATTCGATGAATCTTTCCGCGCAAACGGAAGATGAGACTTTCCCTTATTTTGATCCGATATTTTTCTTACGTCGAGAACTCTATTTGTACGAGAATTAGGTTTGCCCTGGGGTTGTATTATGCTAGGTTTTCTAATGTAGAGACTTCTCTACATTGGGGGCGGGTTATTCCCCATAGTGAGAGTCGAGACATGGCGTAAAATGTTCTTGCGATAGGAACAGAACATGAGTGCGAAGCGATATAGACTATATCTACTCATCTGCATGGCCTGGGGGTTCCTGGTCCCAGGGCTCCGAGCAAACGATTTAACCGTGACGTGGGATCCTCCGACTACCAATACGGACGGGACTCCCTTGGTTAATCTGGCCGGATACCGGGTGTATTATGGGACGGCCTCGCTGATCTATTCCTCCACTGTTGATGTCGGTCTGGCGATCGAAACGACCGTCACGAATCTCCAGCCCGGTCTGACCTATTTCTTCGCGGTGTCCGACTACAATAGCGAGGGTGGAGAAAGCGTCCGATCCGACGAGTTGTCATGGATATCACCCCCTTTGGCGTCGCCCGTCGATCATTTCACCTGGGGACCGATCGCTTCCCCTCAAACAGTGGACAAACCGTTTGCCGTTTCGATCATGGCCCGAAGTGCCGATAACACCCCGGTCACCGATTTTACGGGTACGGTGCACCTGGGGGGGCCTGTCGCCCTCACCCCGACGAATACCACCGCCTTTGTCAACGGCCTGTGGAGCGGTCAGGTCACCGTACAGGGCAATGGGGCGAATATTGTGCTCACAGCCATTGATAGTGGGGGCCATACAGGAACCAGTGATCCGTTTACGACCGCCTTGAAATTGGCGGTGAGTTCGGCCTATGACGACTCCACGCCACCCGCCGGCGACATCTCTTGTCTCTACGGCTCAATCCTATCCTGTGCCGTGACCTTTTCGCAGGTCACCCAGGGGGGCACGCAATATGTTTGCCGGGGTTGGACGGGAACGGGTAGTGTCCCGGCCAGCGGAACGGACACCAACACCGGTGCCATTACGCTGACGGCGAACTCAACGATTGCCTGGAACTGGACGACTAACTACTTCTTCTCACTGGCCATAGGGCCCCATGGGGTTTGCACCGGTTCCACCAGTGGCTGGTATTCCGCCGGAGGGTCAGCGACAGTGACTGCCACTCCGAATGCCAATTATCATTTTGTGGGCTGGGCCGGCGATACCAACGGGTGTGTAATCAGCAGTAACAGAATCACCGTTTCCATGAACCAGGCGCGATCCATCTCCGCCGCGTTTGAATTGACATTCGGTCCCCTGGCTTCGTTCAACTGGAACTCAATACCCTCGCCTCAGGCCGCCGGTGTCCCTTTTCCTGTAACCATTCAAGCCAAAGACGCGAATAACATCACCATTACAAATTTTGCCAGGACCGTCACAATCACGGGGATTCGCCCCGCAGGGAACCTCATAGTCGGGGCCAGCACCTCCTCATCCGGCTATCCGATGTATACGGCAAATCAAGACGCTCGAACCCAAGTGATTTACCTGACGAACGAAATCGGGCGCGCCTGTGTGATCAAGGCCCTCGCCTTGAATGTAAGCACCCTTCCGGGGCAGACCTTGCGGAAGTGGTCCATTCGTATGAAACACACTTCATTGGGTAATTATATCAAACAATCCGGGTGGGATTCGACTGCCTGGACAACCGTGTATCAAAACGACCAGACGGTCAGTGCCACCGGATGGGTCGAATTCGCGTTTTCTGTGCCGTTCTCTTACAACGGACGGGATAATCTCATGGTGGACTTCAGCTTTAACAACAGCAATTCCACCCGTTCCGGGTCCTGCCGGTACACTTCCGCAAGTAAAAACCGAACCCTCTACTCGGCCGTGAACAGCACCTACGGAGATCCTCTGACGTGGTCGCGAACCTCGCCCAAGCCCAATCTGTCCACCCTTCTGCCAAACATCCGGTTGCAGGTACTCGACCCGGTGGGTATCACCCCCACCAATATCACGGGTTTTGTGAATGGGGTCTGGAGCGGCAACGTCAGCGTGTCAAGTACGGCGATGGGCCTGGCTCTCAGTGCTGACGATGGTGCAGGGCACATGGGTTACGGAAACTTATTTGATGTGCTTGGACTGCCCGAGACAGCCTTGATGATCGCCGGCACCACGGTCGAGCCGGCAGTTGTCACCCCCGCCGGTTTCTCCAACATCACACAGGCACGCGCTGGAGGGATTCCTCCCTTCGTGTCCCTGAGGATTGAAACGGAGGGGTTGAAGATGGGAATCTGGGGAACGGTGGGGGCGGACATCCTGGTGCAGACCTCCTCCAATCCCGCCAATCCCCTCGCATGGGAGCTTCTGGAATCCCTTTTGATGACGAATGTCGCCCGCTCCATTGACGGTACCCCGTTGCCGGCTCCCCGGGATACCCTTGAGGCCGCTTATGTCCCAGCTATCGAGTGGCTTTATCCCTCGAGTGCCACCTCTTATTTAAACCAATACTTTCGGGTGGTAATGCCCTACAACTATGCCGTTCTCGCTGATAAAGTGCTGAAGACCAAAGGATTCCACACGCGGCTGATCGTCATTCGTCTACCCGGGGAAACGGTTCATGATGTCTGTTATGTGAATGAGGATAAGGCATATATCGATTGCAGCGAAGACCGTTTCATCCTGGCCTTGAACCATTCGGGCGAGACGATTCGCGAAATCGCCGACGATTACAGCGCCTATGTGAACATGAATTGGACTTCGGCTTCCGAGTTCACTTATACCAATGGAGGACGACAACTCATCGCGACCGTGGTCAAGACCGACCCGCCGTCTTCTGATCCGCCGTTGGCAAGTTCTCAAACATCAGGTATCGAAGTTGATTTCTGAGGATTCCTCATTATGAAAACTAACATTGTCAAGATTGTGCTGGCGGCGTTCGGAGTCATGT
>Ga0118677_10014762_pt1 | contig 10954 bp, 6 predicted proteins | sample AliMusrvi5mmetaG_FD_86154 | JGI IMG/M metagenome (GOLD analysis project Ga0118677, IMG submission 86154)
CTACCATCGAGAAAATGATTTGATCCAACTAAAAATCCGCACCGATGAAGCTGACGGCAAATGGCAGCCACCGCACTATTTCAACCTTACGGGTGACCGCACTATTCCGTTTTCCACCTACGCCAAGTTCGTCGTTGATACGGCCACCAGTCTCGGCCAGGGCGGAGACAAGGGGTTTTTCAAAAGCCAGGCGCAGACGCATATCGCCCATGGCCTTGAACTGCTTTCAGAATTGCAACAGCCGGTGACGCTCTCCGGCACGTTTGCGCTTCTGTCCAACAAACTGCTGCTGGAGGAGGAGTTGAAAAATCTGGGTGATATGAACGTGATAACCTCGGATCGTCAGGCCTTGCTGGATCATTTCAAAAATCGTTTTCTAAACCAGCCGGAAGAACAGCTTGGTGGTGTGCGTGAAACCATTGGCAATTATCTGCAATACTTTTTGACACCAGAAGTGGCCGAGGTGTTTTGCGCCGGGAAAAGCACGTTCGCTTTTTCAGAACTTGATCAGGGCAAAATCATACTCGTCACCATGCCTCAGAAATTTCAGACCGAGCGGCGTTATGTGAACACGTTCCTGAAACTGCTCTATTACAACCACGCCTTGCGCCGGTTTGACAAATCAAAAGCCAAACGCGCAGGTGACAACCTGCTGATCTTATGGGCGGATGAAGCGCAGCGTTTTATGACCGCCAGTGAAGACGGCACGAGTGATTACAATTGCGTGGACGTCATCCGTGAAGCGGGGGCGACGATTGTTGCCGCCGCGCAATCCACCACCTCACTGATTCCGCCGCTGGGCAACGACAAGTCAAAGGTGCTGACATTGAACCTGCGGAACCGGATGATTTTTCGTTCCGCCGATGAAGCCGACGCCGTTCAGGCCGCCGACTTTCTCGGCAAGAAACAGGTGGTGAAGCGGTCGTGGGGTTCCAGTGCCGGTAAGCGCAGCGTCAATTTTCACGACACTGAGGAACACAAAATCAAGCCGCACAAGCTCCGTAATCTCCGCGACCACGAGTGCGTGCTGGTTCACTGTGAAAAAGGTTTTCAGCGTCTGACGTTGCCGCCGTTGGAAGCTACCGGGGAGGTTGCCCATTGGTTTTCAATATGGCGGATGTGGATTTAATGTGAAACGAGGGTTCAATTCTCGCCGCACCTGATCAATATGGTTACACATCTTTATGCGTATAAGGTAGAGACTTCAAAAATGCTAGAATTTACCAAATGAACCAGACAATCCCGCCCGCCAACCGTCAACCGCCGACCGATCAAGTATTTTCTCATGGCCAAAAAAGGTCGGCGGATGCCGAAGATGGGCTGGGTGGAATCGGACAGACTCACTCAATTCAGCACTGGCCGCCCTCAATCCCGTCAGAAACTTTCCATGTTCAACGATCCGACTTGCCCTTGGAATCCATGTTTTTCCGCCCAATCGTTAATCCGCAAAACCGGCTATCAGCCTCCTCCTCCAAACTATGAAACTCCCAATCTTGTTGCTGGCCGTAATCCTTCACCTTGTGAATGAAAGCGTGGTTCGGGCCGGTTCCACCGCCCCGATTCCCGATGAGGCTATCATCCTCACGCCGCAATCCTCGCCTCGCCCCGCCATTCACAGCGCCAAAGTTTTTGGCGTGCGCCCTGGCGCGCCGTTTCTTTACACCATCGCGGCGACGGGTGACCGCCCGATGACATTCGCGGCGGACGGCTTGCCTGCCGGACTCCAACTTGATCCGCAGACGGGCATCATCACCGGCAGCCTGAAAGACAAAGGCGAACACGCCGTGAGCTTGCGTGCGAAGAACCGGCTTGGTGAGGCGACGCGGCAGTTGAAGATTGTTTGCGGTTCACAGATTGGATTGACGCCGGCGATGGGCTGGAACAGTTGGAACTGCTTTGCCAATTCGGTGACGGAAGAGAAGGTCAAATCCGCCGCCGCCGCGATGGAGAGCAGCGGGTTGATTAATCACGGCTGGACTTATGTCAACATTGATGAATTTTGGACCCGGAACCCGGGCCTGGCGGGGAAGGATCCCACGCTGGACGGGCCGGGGCGGGATTCTCATGGCCGCATCGTGCCCAACCCGAGATTTCCGGACATGAAAGAGCTGGCGGATTATGTGCATGCCAGGGGATTGAAATTGGGCCTTTATTCCTCGCCCGGTCCGGTGGGCTGCGGCGGATCTCTGGGAAGCTTCGATCATGAGTTGCTGGACGCCCAAAGTTTTGCGGCCTGGGGGATTGATTATTTGAAATACGACTGGTGTTCCTATCTGCCGGAACTGGAAAAACAGCGCACGCGACCCGTTGATTTTTCGCCGATGAACCGGTTTTTGACGAACGGCACCCCGGAGAAGTTGCTGGAGTTGATGCGGCCTTACGCCGTGATGCGCGCCGCGCTGAACAGCGTGAACCGCGACATCATTTACAGCTTCTGCCAATATGGCAACGGCAACTCATGGGAATGGGCGGGCGAATTGGGCGGCAATTCGGGCCGCACGACTTATGACATTGTTGACAAATGGCAAAGCCCCGACGGCTTGAGTGTCTCCGACATCGGCTTCAGCCAAAATGGACATGAGAAATTTGCCGGGCCGGGACATTTCAACGACCCGGACATGTTGGTCATCGGCAAAGTCGGTTGGGGGCCGGCGCTGCATCCAACGCGACTCACGCCGAACGAACAATACACGCACATCTCGCTGTGGTGCCTGCTGGCGTCGCCGCTGCTCATCGGCTGCGACATGACGCAGATGGACGATTTCACATTCAGCCTGCTGACGAACGACGAGGTGCTGGAAGTGGACCAGGACCCACTCGGCAAACAGGCGTCGCGCGTGGCGCAAGACGGCGCGCTGGAAGTTTGGGCCAAAGACATGGAAGACGGATCGAAGGCGGTGGGACTGTTCAATCGGGGCGACAAAGCGGCGACCGTTACCGCCAAGTGGTCCGACCTCGGCCTGACGGGTAAACAAAAAGTGCGCGACCTCTGGCGGCAGAAAGACCTCGGCAAATTCAACGGCGAGTTCAAAACCGAAGTTCCTTGCCACGGCGTCGTCCTCGTCAAAATCGGGAAATAGCAGAATTGAAAAGAACAAACAAAACCTATACAAAATTGAAAATCATCCATCGCTCCACCTTTCTCGCACTTTCGATCTCTGTCTTGCTCTGCGGTGGCGGCATTGCCGTCGCTGAACCCGTCGCATCGGCGGCGGAGCCGGCTGCGAAATCCCAGCCCCAAACGGACAAAAAAGAACCAGCTCCCGGAAATCCTTCCGCCACCATTCTCCACTACACGGAGGCTGCCCCCGGCCATGTTTGGGACACCATCCCATTCTGGTGGCACGGCGAGTTTCATCTCTTCTTCCTCAATCAGGCGAAGTGGAGCCACGCCCGGACGTCCGATTTCGTGAATTGGGAAAAGCTGCCGGATGCCATTTTGGCCGGGGGTATGGATGCCGCTTGCTGGACTGGCAGTGTGATTGAGAAGGACGGAACCTTCTACCTTTTCTACACCGGTAAGAATGGTAAGAATCATCAAGACCCCAAGGCGGATCAGAAGGTGAAGCTGGCCACGAGCAAGGACTTGATCCATTTCGAGAAGCGTCCGGACTTTACCCTCTATGCCGACGGAAAGTTCTACTGGAACAAGACCATCAATGGCCCGCTCGACAAGAGTCTGCCGATTGATGGTCAATCCGATGAAAGCTTTCGCGATCCCGAAGTATCCTGGAACCCGGAGCATAAGGAGTATTGGATGCTACTCCACAGCCGAGATGCCCAAACGCAATATCACAACTTCGGACTTTACCGTTCTGATGATTTGTTGAACTGGACGCCGCGTCCCGCATTGACGACGTCCATGTCCGTCCACCAGCGCAATATTGATTGTCCCGTCCTGTTCCCGCTCGCTGGAAAATGGTATCTGATCTTCAGCGGCGGCCGGTATTCCATAGCGGATAAATCCGATGGACCTTATAGCGCTCACCGTTCGTATGACTTCAATAATTATGTCGACAAGGTGAGGTTTGATGGCCAGGGCCGCGCCCTGACCGTCGGCACCGCGCGTTCGGCCACGGGAAATCCAGATGGCAGCCGCTCCACAATGGTGCGAGAGTTCTACGCCGGTTCCGACGGGCGCCTGCTCCAGCGGCCCTTGCCCGAAGTGATCGCGGCGTTTCCGAAGACAACGCAGTCCCTGTCAACGTTGTCCGGATGCCCTGCCACCGGCCATGTGGATTGCAACGGCAAAAACATTCGTTTCGTGCGGGAGGAGCAGGATGCCCGAATAACGATCAGCGATGCACCGCAGGATTTTCTGGCAGATTTCACGGTTGAGCTGGCGGCGGACTCGACCTTTCGCCTCAATTTTCGCGGCGATGCCCGGACGGTCGGCTACACGCTCGAAATCAGCACCGCCGACAATAAGCTTTGGGTGGGAACGGCTTCGAAAAACACCGAAAGCAGTAAGGAATTTGCCGAGCGTGGCATCAACGTGCCAGCGAACCATCCGCTCAAGGTGAAACTTTTCATGGTCGGCGACTTGATTGAATGTTTTGTGGAGGATGTCTGCGCCTTGACCATCAACGCCTATGACCTTAAGGGTTCAAAGATGACGATTGAAACGGTCAAAGGCAGCGCCAGACTCGATGCGTTCGAGCTGAAAGAGCGGGTGAGCAAATAAAAAAATGCTTATCCGCTTATGCTTTTTTCACACTACACATTTTTATGCGTATCAGTTGTCAGCCCAAACCATGCTAAACTCCCGAATCAATAATATAATGAATTCCATACCCGTTTGCTTCCTGCGTGCCCTTCTTTTTTTGGCGTTGTCTTGCGGCGGCATGGCCCGCGCTGCGGAATCCGCCGCGCCCTTCGTTCATCCTGACACGGTCGCGGATAAAAGCTGGGCGGCGTCTTGGGTGGGCGTTGCTACGCCCGCCACGAGTAACCAATGGACGGCGTTTCGCAGGACGTTCACCGTGGGCAAAGTTCCCGCTCACGCCGTCGCGCGCATCGCGGTGGATACGAAATATTGGTTGTGGCTGAACGGCGAAATGGTCGTGCGCGAGGGCGGCTTGAAGCGCGGGCCGACGCCGACGGACACCTATTTCGATGAAGTGGAGCTCGCACCTCATCTCAAACCCGGCACGAACACACTCGCCATTCTCCTCTGGCATTTTGGCAAGGAAGGTTTTACTCACAAGGATAGCGGCCAAAGTGCGCTGCTCTTCCAGCTTGAAACGAGGGGGTTGAAGCTGTGGAGCGACGTCTCGTGGAAGGCGCGGATTCACCCGGCGTTCAGTAATACCGGTGCGCCGCATCCAAATTATCGTTTACCCGAATCCAACATCCGGTTTGATGCAACCCAAGATCTCGTTGGTTGGGAGCAACCCGGCTACAATGATGGTGCGTGGCCGAATGCCGTGGTCTTCGGCCAGCCGCCGTGTGCGCCGTGGCATCGCCTCGTGCTGCGCCCTGTGCCGCCGTGGAAAGATTACGGGTTGAAGCCTTATGAAAATGCGGCCGATCTGCCGAAAGTTTCCGATGGCAACGTCATGGAAGCCAAATTGCCTTACAACGCCCAGGTCACGCCGTATCTGAAAATCGAAGCCGCCGCCGGCCAACTCATCAAGATTCAGATGGACAATTATATGGATGGCAGTCCGACCAACGAGCCGGCGCCCAATGTGCGCGCCGAATACGTCACGCGTGACGGCGTGCAGGAATTCGAGTGCCCCGGCTGGATGAACGGCAACGCAGTGCATTACGAGCTGCCCGCCGGGATCAAGTTGCTCGACCTGCGTTATCGCGAGAGCGGCTTCGACACGGAATTCGCCGGCACCTTCGCCTGCGATGACGATTTTCTGAACCGGCTGCGCGTCAAGGCGGCGCGCACGCTTTACATCACCATGCGCGACACCTACATGGATTGTCCCGACCGCGAACGCGCGCTGTGGTGGGGCGACGCGGTGAACGAACTGGGCGAATCTTTCTATGCGCTGGACCGTCGCGTCGACCGGTTGACCCGCAGTTGCATGCTTGATCTGGTGGGCTGGCAAAAACCCGATGGCGTTTTGTTTTCGCCGGTTCCCTCCGGCAACTGGACGAGAGATTTGCCGTTGCAAATGCTGGCCAGCATCGGTCGCACCGGCTTCGGGACTTATGGCCTTTACAGCGGTGACACGGAAACGCTCTGCGCCGTTTATCCCGCCGCCAAACGCTATCTGGAAATCTGGGACATGCAAACCAACGGCCTCGTCGTGCCGCGTCCAGGCGCGTGGTCTTGGGGCGACTGGGGCGAGAATGTGGATATGACCGTTCTCTACAACGCCTGGTATTACATCGGCCTGCAAGGCCTTGAACAGATGGCCCGGGCGACCGGCCACAAAAAGGATTTGCCGTGGATCGCCACGCGCAAGGCATCCATCGAAGTCGCGTTCAACCAAACTTTTTGGAACGGCAAGGAATACCGTTCTCCCAATTACGGTAACAAGAAAACCGATGACCGCGCCAACGCCATGGCGGTGGTTGCCGGACTGGCGCAGCCGGAACAATATCCCGCGTTGCTTGAAGTTTTCCGGCAGCAGGAACACGCCAGTCCCTACATGGAGAAATATGTGCTCGAAGCGCTCTGCCTCATGGATCAGCCCGCCTTCGCGCAGGAGCGCATTCATCGTCGCTTTGCCACGATGGTGAATCATCCCGACTTCACGACCTTGTGGGAAGGCTGGGGCATCGGCAAGGAGGGCTATGGCGGCGGCACGATCAACCATGCGTGGAGCGGCGGCCCGCTCACGATCATGTCGCAATACTTCGCGGGCATCGTGCCGACTAAAGCGGGTTTTGCGACTTATCATGTCCTGCCCCAGATGGGTTCGCTCCGGCACATCGAGGCGAAGGTGGCGAGCGTGAAAGGCGACATTAAAGTGGAGTTGCAAAATTCGGCGGAAACTTTTTCATTAGACCTGACTTCACCCCATGACACGGTGGCGACCGTGGGCATTCCCATAGCGCCGGGCGAAACCATCACGGAGGTGTGCGCCAACGGCAAAACTGTCTGGGCGGCGGGCGTGAAAAAAAATACGGTTAAGGGTTTGGGTTTTGTGGAGGCCACCCCCCGCTTCATCGTCTTTGAGGTGAAGCCGGGCGAATGGAATTTTGCCGCCACCAAACAAAACGGCATGGGCAGTAAACAAGGCCAATAATGAAATGGATCAACCGGAAAATCAAATTCAGGTTTGGTCGCTGCATATTCATCAGCCCCGACTCCCTGAATACGACAATCAAAATCCATTGTCTGTTCATCGCCTTGTCCCTGACGCTCCTCGCCGGCCAGACCCCGGCCGATCTCGCCGCCCACGCCGAAGTCACACCCACGCCGGCGTCTCGAAAAACCCATGTGCCGCGCATGAGTTACATTGAGAACGGCGCCATCCGGTTGGGGATTGATCTGAATCTTGGCGGCGCGATTACTTACCTAGCGCCCGCGACCAATCTCGAACTTAACGTCATCAACAGCTCCGATTGGGGGCGGCAGGTTCAGCTTTCGTATTACTCTGGCCCTGTCCCTTACAATCCGTCGGGAACGACCATGAACCAGTCGTGGCATTTCATCGGCTGGAATCCCATCCAGTCCGGCGATTGCTATGGCTTCGAATCGCAGGTGCTGCAACACACCAACACCGGCAAAATGCTTTACACCAGGCTCATCCCGATGCACTGGCCGTTGAAGAATGTCCCGGGCGAATGCGAATGCGAAGTCTGGCTGGAACTCGATGGTCCGGTCGTCAAGGCCAGGTGCCGCCTGACTAATCAACGCGGCGATACCACGCAATATCCCGCTCGCACCCAAGAGTTGCCGGCCGTCTATGTCAACGCGCCGTTCTATCGGTTAATGACCTACGGTGGTGACCGGCCGTTCACGGGCGGTGCGCTCACGCAAATCAAAAGCCGGCTCGAAAACGGTCGCTGGGGTAACTGGCAGGCCACCGAAAACTGGGCGGCCGAGGTCAATGATGCCGGCTGGGGCCTCGGGGTCTGGAATCCTGATGCGTATGCCTTCAGCGGCGGCTTTGCTGGCAAACCCGGCGTTGGTGGCCCACAGGATTTTCCGACGGGCTACATCGCACCCAACCGGTCGGACATTCTCGATCACAACATCGTCTATGATTATCGCTACGAGTTGATTCTCGGCAGCCTGGCGGAAATTCGGGCACGCGTTTATCGCCACAAGCCACAGCCCGCGCCGCTGACGTTCCAGTTCAGGCACGACCGGCAGGGCTGGCATTATCAGGATGCGTCAGATCAAGGCTGGCCGGTGGGCGGTGAACTTGATGTGCGGTCAACGGGGAAAGCTCCGCATATTGACAGCCCCGATTTTTTCATTCGCGCGGCGGATGCGCCGCAACTCACCATCGAAGCCGCCTTCTCCACCGGCCAGAGCAATGCCTCGGTGAGGTGGCAGACGCTGGATCGTAAAGGTTTTGTCGGAACGCAGAAAAAATGCTTTCCGGTGGTGCCGGACGGACAGTTCCGTCGTTATGAAGTCAACTTGAGCGCTTCCCCAAAGTATGTGGGGATTATCACCCAGTTACGATTGGACGTCTTGTCTGCCAGCCAGCCAGCGCACGTGCGCTTGAAATCAGTGACGCTGGGACCGGAAGTTTTGCTCCGCGAAACAAAAGCAACTTCTCCCGCAGCGTGCCAAACAGTGTTAGATAAAGGACAACCATGAAGCACACCCTCATACTCCTCGCCGCCCTGCCGCTGCCCGCCATGGCGTTTGCGCGGACGGTTCCGGCGGGGTTTTTTGCCGGCCACGCGGTATTTCACCGGAACAAGCTGATGGCAATACGCTAAAAAATACAAAAATGAAGATCCGAACAGTAATTCCCTTTTTGACAATAACAACTCTGATTGCCTTGGCCGCGCTCTCAACATCGGCGCGCGACAATCAATTATTGCTTGATGACTGGCGCTTTCAGAAAGGGGAGCAAACCAATGCGGCGGCTACAGATTACACCGATGGCGGCTGGCAAAAGCTTTCCTTGCCGCACTGCTGGGGCTGGGAAGAGGCGCAGGTGACGAACAAATATTATCGCGGGCCGGGTTGGTATCGGCGCGCATTGGAATTGCCGGCGGAAACGGGGAAGCGCTACTTTCTCCGTTTCGAGGCGGCGTCCACGGTGGCGGATGTTTTTCTCAACGGCCAAAACCTGGGCGAGCACCGTGGTGGTTTTGGAGCGTTCTGTTTTGAAATAACCGATAAGTTGAACGCCAGCGGCACGAATCTTCTCGCCGTGCGTGTGAACAACGCCAAGGCGACGGACATTGCCCCCCTCAGTATCGATTATTGTGTCTTCGGCGGTTTGTATCGCCCGGTGCATTTGCTGGTGACGGAAGACGTTTGTTTCACGCCGCTGGATCACGCCTCGCCCGGCGTGTTCTGGCAGCCGACACAAGTTTCCAAAAATGAAGCCGTCATTGACTTCACGGCGGAAATTTCCAACGGCGCAAAAACCAATGCGGATCGCGTGCTGGTTGCCAAAATACTGGATGCGACGGGGAAACTGGTCGCCTCGCAATCATGTGCCATTGAAATACCTGGACGCGTCACGCCGCCGTTCGCGTTGCAGCTCAAGTTGAAAAATCCGCATCTCTGGAACGGTCGCGCTGACCCGTATCTTTACCGGGCGGTGGCTGAGTTGCAGACGACAAATGGCGTGGTATGCGATTCCATTGAGCAGCCGCTTGGCCTGCGCTTTTACCGCGTGGATCCGGACCAGGGATTTTTCCTGAATGGCGAGCCGTATCGGATACGCGGGGTGTGCCGGCATCAGGATGTCTGGAACAAAGGCTGGGCCTTGAGTCATGCCGACCATGAGCGCGACGTGCAGTTGATTTGTGAAATGGGCGCGAACGCCGTGCGTTGCTGCCACTATCAGCACAGTGATGAATTCTATTCGCTGTGCGACCAAGCCGGCTTGCTGGTCTGGGCGGAAATTCCGCAGGTTAATGAAATCACGGCCGGTCCGGAATTTGCCGAAACCTCGCGGAATCAACTGCTCGATTTGATCCGGCAAAATTTCAACCATCCGGCGATTTTTGTGTGGAGTCTGTTTAATGAAATCGGCTACCGAACCGGCGATCCGCACCGGTTGCTTAAGGATTTGAAAATTGTGGCCAACGGCGAAGATCCGACGCGGCCAACCATCGCAGCAACTTGCATAATGGATCGGCCCCAGATGAACAAAATCCCCGACCTGCTTGGCTGGAATCGTTATCCCGGCTGGTATCCGCCGGTGGATGGCGGAATACCCAGCAAACCGGAGGAGTGCGGGTCGCTGTTGGACGCCATTCGTTACACCAGCCGGCATGGCGGCATTTGCCTGGGTGAATATGGCGCGGGCGCGAATGTGTCCCAGCACGAGGACAAACCCCAACAGCCCAAGCCCGCCGGCCAGTGGCATCCGGAAGAATGGCAGGCCATCGTCCACGAAGCCGACTGGGCCGCGATCAAGGCGCGTCCGTTTGTGTGGGGCAGTTTCGTTTGGAACATGTTTGATTTTGTCGTGGCCGACCGCCACGAAGGCGGGGTGCCCAGCCGCAATGACAAGGGCTTGGTGACCAACGACCGGCAGACGAAGAAGGACGCCTTTTATTTTTACCAGGCCAACTGGTCGGACGAACCGGTGCTTTACCTTACCAGCCGCCGTTACACGGAACGGACCAATTCGCTGACCGACGTGAAGGTTTATTCCAACGCGAAACCGGTTGAGTTGTTTGTGAACGGCAAATCACTGGGCAAATCGAGCGCGGCGACGAACTGCGTTTTCATCTGGAAAAACATCGCGCTTGCACCCGGCGAAAATCATATCGAGGCAAAAGCCGTTCGCAAACATCAGGTGTTGCGCGATCAATGTGTTTGGCATCTCGGCGGACCACCATGAAA
>Ga0118677_10014763_pt1 | contig 10953 bp, 8 predicted proteins | sample AliMusrvi5mmetaG_FD_86154 | JGI IMG/M metagenome (GOLD analysis project Ga0118677, IMG submission 86154)
CTTCATGCACATATCTTGTTGCCCCTCAACGTGTTGCGGCAATTATACGCGCCGCCACGCGAGGAGGCAACCGGAAAGAATCACATTATGACTTTTTCAACGGGCTGCTAGGGCCAGAAGTGTCGCTGCTGACTTCGCCTTGCGTGGCACGGCGACAACGAACCGCTGCTTTGCCAGACTCCTGCATGTCTTGCTGATCAAATACGCGGATTCGACCCGGCCCCCAAGGCTGTGTACCATAAGTAGGATATCCTTGGCCTTGTTGTTGCCGGTTGCTGCTTCGTAGATGGCGTTCGCTTCGTAGCTCTCGAGCGATGTGTGTTCGTCATATAAAACCATTACGAAGTAGCTGTTCAGGCCGTGCTTGCCCGGGAGTGTCAGAAGGTAATTACGCGCGTTCGCCTGAATTACTTCATCCGGCACATCATCGACGAACATCTGGATGATGTCACCCTGTCGCGAGAGATCATAGACCTTAGGCGCGGGGGTGACCGGAGGCGCGACGGGAGCCGTAGGAGCGGGGGCAGATGGAGGCGCGACGGGAGCCGCATGAGCGCGTGGAATCCTTGGTTTCGTCGGGGCTGCTGCCTTTATGTTCTTCCGCTTGGTCATGTAGATCTCCTATTTGCGTAGGCAGGAGGCACAAAAAGGTGTGCATGCGCCCTCTTCGTAGCCCCTGGCAACCTCGGCCGTTCGATATCTACTCTTAACTCTATCGCATAAAGAGTAGCAGTAAGCCGAATGCTGTAAACAAAATTCGCGAATGGCAATTCCTTGAAGGATGGGGTGACGGGGTCACTGTAAATTACAAGTGTCAGTCACAAGGGCCGTAACGCAATTTCGGGTTAGTGTAGCCGGTGGGTGAAGCAGCATGGAATCAAAGATTGCGACGGTCACGTTAGGACGGGGTCGCAGGAGTCAGTGAGTGCCCGGCGAGCCGATTCGGCCAATCATCCTGCCTTTTCAATCAAGCGGCCGTTGATGTATTTGTGCAGGATGCTGGAAATGAGTGTTTGGTAAGGCAACCCTTCATGGACAGCGGTCTTCTGAAAGCGAATCAGATCACGTTCGGCCATGCGAATATTAACGCGCTTATCCTTCCGGAGTGTGGCACGAGCCGCTTCGCGGTAACGAGCCGCTTGGCGAGCAAAGCTCGGGATGCGCTTCCACTCCCCTCGTTCAACGGAGTCAAGTAACCCCTTTTCTACCTGTGTCAGTTTCATTCTATTCCTCTCCCAAATACAGTGCGGACTCAGGGCGATTCGTCACCCCTTCAGGAGTCCGGCCAGGTTCTCGCGAGTGAGCAGGGCCGCATCCTGGGGTCGTTCCAGAAAGGGTGCGACGTCATGGCTGACCGCTTGAAGGTCCAAGGTCGCCAGTCGTTTCCGTACCAAGTCACGCCAGGACTGCGCGTCGTGGCGGCCGGCGCCTTGCGTCTGGTCGAGTGCGTTTTGCAGCAACGGCAGGTTCGGGCTCACGGGCGGACGATGCGACAGGTACCACACCAGATCGTACCAGTCCCGTCCCTTGGCATACTTGCGGGTGATGGCCGCATGAAGTTTCCCGGCCAGGAGCGAGGGCAGGTCGTAGTGTTGGATCAAGAAGGTCACGTGGCGCGTGACAACCTGCCGTTCGCAGCGCGCACCGGCCGGCGGTCGCGTGTCGATCTCCAGTTTGATGGCCAGTTTCTGGTCGGGAAACGCCGACAATCCGGCATCATGCAGAATCCTCGCAACGCGAACCCACCCGGTATGTACGACTTTGCGGTCATTCCACGTCACCTCCGGGATGAACCCGGCCAGCGTCAGGTCCCGCTTCACTTTGGCCATCCATTCCTTGCCTTCGTACCCCTGGGCGCTGCCCAACGAGAAGTCGAGATCCTCGGAATATCGAGGCAGGCCGTGCAGGAAACGTAATGCGGTGTCCCCGACAAAGGCCAAGGGCCGGAAGGCCTCGCTTTCGTGAAAGGATCGCAATACGAAGACTTGGAGGTATTCCCGGAGCCGGTTCAGGGCCTGACCGGGATCCGCCACGCCGCGTACCAAGGCCAACGCCTCCTCTTTCATAGCGTCACCGTTCCCTTCTCCGTGTCGGCAGCCAGCAAGAGCCATCGTTGGACGGCCCGGTTCAAGCGCGGGCTCCGAAATCGTTTAGCGTAGCGTTTGAGTTGTCCATTATCCACTCGATCGAAATGCTGATAGCGCATTTCTTCCAGACGTGCCGCCGTCCACTCGCCGGGTGTGAGATGCCAATGATCCAACAATGCCTTCTCGGGCTCCGCGACCAGGATCGTCGCGCCCCCGTGTGACGCAGTCCCGTAGCCGAAGAAGTAATCCTGTTTGGTGTTGCGGTAGTCGAAAATGCCGTACGGATTTTCGAAGCGTTGAGGCGGACGCGAGGTCACACTCGTCAGCCAGACCACCCGTTCCGGGATGAGGTCGTGAAAGCCCAAAGCCCAGAGTCCGCTCAGGTAGGAGGGGCGGTAGAGTTCGCTGGCAAGTGCCGCCGACGTGACCGGCGCGCGCCGATACGGTTCGGCGAGCGCATAGATGCCGCGTCGCAGACCGATGACCTTACCCTGCGTCATCCAGCGTGAGAGTTGCACCCGGATCACCTCGCGCCGATCGTCGAATGCCTGAATAAGCAGGGCGAGGTCGAAGCACGGGAGCGTGCCAGTCACTTTCAAAAGGGCGTTGAAGTCCATACAAGAAAGATAACATGACTGTTATGTTTGTCGAATGAAATGGCACCGACATTGAAGCTGGGCGGATGAAACACCGAAGAGTGAACACCCGTGAGCGTTACGGCGCTTTGGCGGCCCCGACCGGCTGGGCGTCGCGGATGCGGAGGATGGTCGTGCGGTCGGTCTTCAACTCGCGGATCTCCAGATCCTTGATCATCCACTCGTCGTTGATCTTTTTGAAGCTCTTGACCGCGATGCGGCGGATGGGCTCGCCGAGCGCATCGGAGCCTTCGGCTTGAAGCATCATCGAGGCTTTGACGTCGACCCACATGCGGACGCTGGCATAGGGCGCCAGGCCGCCGGCTGGCGCGTGCGCGTCCACCACGTAGCATTGCTGACCGCGCACCTCGGTGATGCCGATGGTCTTGCTATCAGGCCACCAGAGAAATGCCAGGGTCAGGTCCATCCACGTCAGGGCCGTGCCGGCGACTGGCGCGCCGAGGCTGGGCGGCACCGCGTTCGCGAGCGGATTGCCTGCTTGGTAATCGAGAGTGGGCGGTCCGCTCTCCCGGTGCACGGAGAGTTGTTCCCGGTCGCGGCCGAACGCGTCCATGACCGTGTACCGGGCCAGCGTCGGATAGCAGAGCAGAATGCCGATTCCGAGCTTCGCCTTGTCCTCGGTATTCGTCGAGGTCGTGATCAGATCGCCGGTGAGCAGAATCGACTGCGAGGGCAGCCGCTTCATCAAGCCCTGCATCAATTCGGCCGCCGGCGGCAGGCGGGCGGAAGCGACGGTGGAAGGTGGAGGGTTGGAGGAGAGGGGGGCTGGATTGGGCTGTGCGAATGACGAGGTCGCGGCGAAAAGGAGGACGGCGAGCAGGCCAAAGAGCAGGCGGTGGAGCATGTTCGTTCTTCCGAAGTAATTCACGTCGTCGCGATCTTTTGGAGGGCGCCGCGCCGTCGGCGCCGTCGATTCCAGGGAACGGCGGCGACAGCGCGCCGCCCTCCACCGGTGTTGCGGCTAGTCAAGTTGCCGCACCGTTCACTGCTCTTCACCCTCATTCGGGCATTCCAGCTTCGATGCGCGTGTTGATCTCGTCGAGCAACTTCCCGATCGGGAGGCGCACCTGCTGCATCGAGTCGCGGTCGCGCAGGGTGACGGTGTCGTTCGTCAACGTCTCAAAGTCGACCGTGACACCGAAGGGCGTGCCGATTTCGTCCTGACGCCGATAGCGGCGGCCGATGGCGCCGGCCTGGTCGTAGAAGCAGTTCCAGTGGCGGCGCAGGAGCGTGAACAGGTCGCGTGTCTTCTGCACGAGTTCGGGCTTGTTCTTGAGCAGCGGGAACACGGCCACCTTGATGGGGGCAATCCGCGGCGCGAAGCGCATAACCGTACGGGCTTCGTAGCCCTCGGGCGCCTGCTTGCCGGGTTCGGCCAGCAGCACGCCGCCGCCCTTGTCGCCCTGGGGCAGCCATTCCTCGCGGTAGGCGTTGCAGAGCAGGGCCAGCGTGATGCGGTCCACGCCGGCGGACGGTTCCACTACGTGCGGAATGAACTTTTCCTGCGTGTCGGGATCGAAGTACTCCATCGACTTGTTGCTGAACTGCTGGTGGCGGCTCAGGTCGAAATCGCCGCGGGCCGCGATGCCTTCCAGTTCCTGCACGCCGAACGGAAACGCGTACATGACGTCCACGCAGGCGCTGGCGTAGTGGGCCAGTTCTTCCTTCGGGTAGACGTACTTCGTGATGCTCGCCTTGGGCAGGCCGATGGAGTGGTACCACTTCATGCGCTCCTCGACCCAGTAGTCGTGCCACTGCTGGTCGGTGCCGGGCTTGACGAAGAACTCCAACTCCATCTGCTCGAATTCGCGCGAACGGAAGGTGTAGTTGCGCGGGTTGATCTCGTTGCGGAAGGCCTTGCCGATCTGGGCGATCCCGAACGGGACCTTCTGGCGCGACGTGGCCAGCACGTTGGCGAACTGGGCGAAGATGCCCTGCGCGGTCTCGGGGCGCAAGTAGGCCACGGACGACTCATCCTCGACCGGGCCCACGAACGTCTTGAACATCAGGTTGAACGCGCGCGGTTCGGTAAGTTCCTTGGAGCCGCACGCCGTGCACTGCGTGCCTTCGGGCAGGGCGAACCCTTTCTCGGTCTTGATCAGCTTGAGTCCCTGCTCCTCGCAGAGTTGGTCGGCGCGGAAGCGTTTCTTGCACTGGCGGCAGTCGGCCATGGGGTCAGCGAAGCCGCCGATGTGGCCGGAGGCCTCCCACACGCGGGGGTGCATGATGATCGAGCAGTCCAGGCCCACGACGTCCTCGCGGTGCAGGACCATGTCGCGCCACCAGGCTTCGCGGACGTTGCGTTTGAGTTCGCAACCCAGAGGTCCGTAGTCCCAGAAGCCGTTCAGGCCGCCGTAGATCTCGGAACTCTGGAAGATGAAGCCGCGCCGCTTGCACAGTGACGCCAGGGTTTCCATGGACAAAGCAGGTGATGCACTCATAGCGGCGTATCCTGCCCACCAGTACGGGACGGGTCAAGAAGGAAGGACGGGTGGGAGGAGTGAGCAGTCAACAGTGAACGGTGAACAGTGAACGGTTTCACCTTGTGTTCGACGGGCGGGCCTAGCATTGTGGGCAACGGTGGGTGGAGGTTTGACGCGGTATGGCGATCTGTTCGTTGATATCTCATGGAGGGCGGCGCGCTGTCGCCGCCGTGCTCTTGCTGCGCCGGGTGGCCGGATGAGCCGAACGGAATTGCTGGCGCCGGCCGGGGACCGCGAGGCTGCCTTGGCGGCCTTTCACTACGGCGCGGATGCCGTTTACCTTGGTCTGCAGCGCTTCTCGGCCCGTGCTGAGGCGGCCAATTTTACGCCCGACGAATTGAGCGAGATCGTCGCCTACGCGCATGCCCTGCAGCCCCGTCGGTCGGTCTTCTTGGCGATCAACACGCTGGTGCTCAACCGCGAGCTTCCCGAGGTCGTACGCACGCTGGGCATAGCCGCGGACCTGGGCGTGGATGCCTTGATTATCCAGGATCTCGGCATTGCGCGCCTGGCGCGCCGGTACGCGCCGGGCGTGCACCTCCACGCCAGCACGCAGATGGCCATCCATAACGTGGAGGGCTCGCGCGCACTGAAACGGCTCGGGTTCAACCGTGTGACCCTGGCGCGGGAACTGACGCTCGATGAAGTTCGCGAAGTCGCCCGCGATTCCGGCCTGGAGGTGGAAGTTTTCGTCCACGGGGCGCTGTGCTACTGCTACAGCGGGCTGTGTCTCTACTCGTCGCTGTTGCGCGGGCGCAGCGGCAACCGCGGCCGGTGCGCCTATCCCTGCCGGGAACGGTTCGAAGCCGCCACGGTTGGCGAGGCCGGTTTCCCGTTTTCAATGAAGGATCTGGCCCTGCCGGACGCCGTCCCTGAATTGCGCGGAGTCGGCGTGCTGAGCTTCAAGATCGAGGGCCGCAAGAAGAGTCCGCTCTACGTGGCCGCCGCGACGCACTACTACCGTCGGCTTCTCGACGGCGGGCTATCCCGTCCGGCCCGCGAAGCGGCCGAGGCCGAGATCCAGACCATTTTCGCGCGGCCGTGGACGCGTCTCTACGTGCAGTCGGCGCGCAACCGCGACGTGATCGACCCGGAGGTGGTCGGGCACCGGGGCACCCCGATCGGCAAGGCCGATACGGTCGTGCGCCGGGGCGGGCAGGACTGGCTGCGGTTCACGCCGCGACGGCGGTTGGAAAAGCACGATGGGCTGCAGGTCGATGGCGGCGAGAATGGGCGGCCGTACGGGTTTGCCATCGAGGACTTGCGTCCGGTGGACGGTAAGACCGCGGCGCGGCCCGTGTTCGAGGTCGAGTCCGGCACGCGCATCGAGGTGCTGCTGCCGGTGGACCATCCGCCTGTCGAATCGGGCACGATCGTCTACTGTTCGTCTTCGCAGCAAGTGAAGCAGCGCTATCGCTTCGATCGGCCGCGGCCGGGCGTTTTCCGCGTGCGGACCCCGGTGTCGGTCACGGTGACGGTTGCAGCGGACCGCGTCCGGGCCGCGGCCTCGGTGACGCCAGGGGCGGGGCTGGCCGCCGTGACGGTTGAGGCCGTTGAGACCGGCGTATTCGAAGTCGGACGCCGGGACGATGCCGGTGAACCGGCGGTCCGCGAGTCATTCGACAAGATGGGCGATACGGCGTTCGAAGTACGTGAGTTGGCGGTGACCAACCCGGAGCGGCGTTTCGTGCCGATGTCGGTGTTGAATCGGTTGCGGCGCGCCCTGGCATCGGCTCTGGCCGAGGCCGTGGAGCGGGCGCGGTCGGCGCGCGACGAGGCGGTTGCCCGGGAGGAGTGCGTCCCCCATGGTGGTACCGTGCAACCGTTGCCTCTCATCCCGGACGGTGAACCATCCCGGGCACCAGCGGTACGTTGGAGTCTCAAGACCGATCGGCTGGAGCACTTGGACGATTTTGTCGAAGCCGACTGGAGCGGACTCGATGGCTTGGTGGTCGACGTTTCGGCATTCCCGCCGGCATCCCCGGAGGCGGCGTGGGCGACGCTGACGGAGCGGCTGGGCGCCGGCCGGGTTCGCCTGGCGTTGCCCGTGCTCATGCGCGCCCGTGAACGTGTAGCGCTTGTGGATGTGATCTCGCGCCTGTGGCAGGCGGGCTGTCGGCGCTGGGAAGCATCGAACCTGTGGGCGTTGGAGGTGCTGGAGCAGGCGGCCGGCGGCAGTCCCTGCGATCGTGGTCACCTGCAGCCTGGCGCGTCGCTCAATGTGGGGCGGACGTCCCCGTCCGCCTGCACTGGGATGAAAACGGGGAAGGCTGGTGAGGACACCAGCCCCACATGTCCTCCGTCGGAAGGTCACGTCCCTTCCCGCGCGACGACTGCCGGGGGGACGGACTACTCTGCGAATTCGTGGGATCTTACCGCGGACTGGCCGCTGTATGTTCTCAATCGCCAGGCGGCCCGCAGCGTGTTCGACCTGGGCATGCATTCCTTCGTGTGTTCGCCCGAGGATGGTTTGCCCAACTTGCGCGGCCTGCTGGCAGAATGGGGCGAACGGGCCATTGTCACCGTGTATCAGGATGTGCCGCTGTTCATTTCGGATAACTGCGGACGGGCCGGGTTGGCGCGCGAATGCCGCGCGGATGGGGCCTGTCGGCGGGCGGACCTTCCGCTGACTTCCGCCAGCGGCGATGACGTTCGCCTGATTCAACGCGGGTGCCGGACAATCGTGATCGGGGAAAAGCCGTTCAGCCTCGGTCGGCGTCTGGGCGATCTGCGGGCCTCGGGTGCGAATCGCTTCCGGGTGAGCCTGGTGTGGCGTCACTACCAGGCCGCCGAGGCGGTGGCCGTCTGGCGCGAACTGCGGGCGGGCCGGCCGGTGGCGGGACGGGAAGGTAATTTCGAACGTGGCCCGGAGTGAGGCTGAGGCAGGTTGAGGTGGTCGGTAGCGCGGCCGGGTTCGTATGGCTAGGGTTCAGTGGGGCGTTTCCACGTCCAACACCACAGAGGCAAAACTCAGGAATGTCGGTTGCTCGCTTTCCCCCTCGCCGGTGGGAATGAGTTCCGCCTCCACGGGATAGCCTTGCGGCACGCCGCGCAACGGCACTTCCACGAAAGCCCCCGGCTTGTCGATGTCAACTGTTTCTCCGGCGATCTTCACCTGCCAGCGTCCCGTGGCCCCCGCGCCCTTCAGCCCCAACCGCAACGCTGCTGCTGTCGCCTGATTCTGCGTCCCGCCGGCCAGCGGGAAGGAGACCTTGAACGATTTGCCGTCTTCCAGCCTGGCCATGATCTCCTTGGCGAAAAACTCATTGCGCTCGCGTGTGCCTCGGAACCCGGGCGCCACATCGACATCGAAGGTCAACACCGTCAGACTCTCGGGCGGCAAAGCCACGACGCCGTTGGTGGCCAGCGCGAGCACGGGCCGCAGGGACACCACATCCAGAACCTGGCCTTCTGTCGCCCGAAGGCGCTCACGCGCCAGGCCCCGCAACGCCAGGGGGACGGACTTCTCCAGCGCCCCGAAGTTGGCCAGGGCCACCGTCACGCGGGATCCGTTGGCCGCGGCTTCGACCGCCACATCCGTGTCGGGAGAAACCGTGACCAACCGCGTTCCGCGCAAGGGTTTGCAGGCGACGTAAAACTCCTGCATGGGCGTCACCGCCATCGCGGTGTCACCCATGAACCGGTACATGCCGCTGTCGTTGACATAGGCATGGATGTCGTGGACCTGTTGACAGAAGATCTTGTCCGGGTTGCGGAGGAGCATGAACGCCTGCCGCATCATCGGGAGGACGCGACGGCGGAAGTGTTGTGTGCGGTCCGCCCATTCGGTTTTCTTGAGGTCGAAACTGGTTTCCGTGATCGCGTTGCGAAGCCATTTCCCATGGCGGGTTTGCGCATAGCCGGTGACGATGTGTAACTCCCCCTCAACCACTGCGGCCGGCTGCCCGTAGGCGTGCCAGTCGAAGAAATCCAGTTCGCCCGCCGCCGCGTCCATGAGCGGCCGACTGTACTGGTCCCACGTGTACCACGGCGCCTGCCCCTTCTGGTTCTCCGGCGCGGTCGGCGGCCAGCACAGGACCGGCCCGCCGACTTTCATATCCGGGCAGGCTTTCTTGATCGCGCCGGCTGCTTCCTTGAACAGGGAGGCGTACTCCTTGCCGGCCTTGCTGTCCTTGAACCAATAGACGTTGGGCTCGTTCCAGATGTGGACGTACGTCAGCTTCGGGTCGGCACGCTTGCAGAGCGTGACGTATTCGGCGGCCAACTTGCCCCACAGCGCATCGTCCGTCGGCGTGCCGTTGGACGTGGCGTGCCCCGGGACGTTACCCTGCAGGTACAGCCACGGCTCCACGCCGGAAGCCCGGACAGGCGGCAGGATCTTCCCGTACACGTAGCGGTCGCTGCCCGCGTAGTGAAAGAACAGGTCGGCCGCGCCCTTGGGATCGGCAAACCACGCGTCGATGGCCGTCGCGTCCATCGTCTTGACCCCGGCGGGAAGCACCCAGCCGAAATTCACGGGCATGCCGACGGACTCGATCCCGCCATCCGCCAAGTACTGCGCCCCGTGGCTGACGTCCATCATGTGGTAGGCAGTCAAGCCGAAGATCTGCCGCTCGATCTGCGAGTACCCGTTGACCGTCAGCGCACGGTCGACGTCCACGACCACGGCGTTGGTCGGCACGCGCGCATGGCGCGTCATCATCGCCACGCCGCGCCCGTCCAGGGGCGGCACTCGGGTGATTCGGAAGCGGCTGAACGTCGCGGCCACAGTCCCGGCGGTTGCCGGGCCCGGATTGACCGCCTGAAGTCGCACGGCGAATTCCTCGCCTTTCTGGAGGGAGATGGACTCCTTGACTTCGAAGGCGTCGGGATAGCCGCCGAAGGCCCCTGCGGTCTTGGCGTTCAGGGACAAGGAAGCGATCGGTCTGGCACTCGTGCGGTCTGCACTAAGCGCACAGAACGTCAACTGCGCGTGGCCCGCCGATGGATTCTGCACGGTCGCCTGCCCCGCGACCTCGCACGTGTACAGCCCGCTATCAGGAATGCGAAAGAGGAGCGCGGACGCCGGGCCTGCCTGGGGGGAACCATCCGTTGGGCGTGCCGTCAACGTTGTATCTCGATACTGCTGGGCCGGGTCCTGCGCCGACGGTCCGCCCTGCCAGATGAGGGTGTAGCCCACGTATGTGCCCGCCGTCATCGGCGCATAGGGCGCCGTCGGCGACGGATTCTTCCCATCCTGAACGGCGAGGGTCCACGTCCCACCGTGGTCGGCTAGCGGATTGCCGTCGGCGTGTTTCCAGTTCCCGCCCGCGCTCCAGACGTCGGGTTTGTGACCGTTGATGGGGCACAACGTCCAGACCTTCGGCGCCTCTTGGACGGCGGGCACGGCCGACGCTTGAGGCGAAACGGGTGGCGCGACCCTTGCGCATCCTGCAAGAAGGCTTGCGGCCAGCATCAAACGGCCGGCCTTTGAGTGCCTGATGGCATCATGAAGGGTAATCATAGGGTATTCCTTGGTAGCTCGGAACCTACAGCGGGGTGTCACCGTGCGCCGTGCACGACTCACTCAATCATGATGACCGCTCCCCGAAGCGACACATGAATCAAGGTCACCTTCAGGTCGCGTACGGTGCCTTGGCTATTGGCGCAACTTCCCTTTCTCTGAATCGGGTTCTGATCAAGACTGGCGCGGCTGGAACGCCGTTTTGGGCGTTCACGAGTTTGGCTACAGCCTGACTTGGAGCAGATCCAGGATGCGCTGTTGTT
>Ga0118677_10014764_pt1 | contig 10952 bp, 8 predicted proteins | sample AliMusrvi5mmetaG_FD_86154 | JGI IMG/M metagenome (GOLD analysis project Ga0118677, IMG submission 86154)
GGGATGACCTGTAAAAACTGCAAGGCACATGTCGAAAATGGAATCAAAACTATCGAGGGAATCGAAGAGGTGGATGCAGACAATGTGACAGGTCTGGTGAAGGTGAAAGGAGATCCGATTAATGAAGAAATGATCAGATCTGCGATAGAACATGCAGGTTACCGTTTCAAGGGTGCGGACAAAACTACTGCTCCAGGCTCAGATATCTGGCTCAGTTGACAGGCCGGCCAAACTGGCTGACTTACCAGGAAGGATCTGACATTATTTCCTCTTTATCAGGATATTAGTGTCATTTTGTCGAAATTCGTTCTCTGGCAGATGTTTTGCTTGTGATAGGTATTAGCACGAATAAACATTAAAAACCATATATGAATTTCAACAATTTCACCATCAAGGCGCAGGAAGCCGTTCAGAAGGCGATCGAGATTACAACCGGAAACAACCAGCAATCCGTTGAAACGGCTCATCTGATGAAGGGTCTTTTATCGGAAGCCGAAAATGTCACTTCCTTTTTGCTACAGAAAACGGGTGTCAACATTGTCTGGTTCAACAAAGAGCTGGATCGGATTATTGCCGGTTTTCCTAAAGTAACAGGAGGAGAACCCTTCTTATCCTCCGTGGCCAATACTTCCATCCAGAAAGCAACTTTCCTCTCCCAGAAGATGGGTGACAAATTTGTTTCTGTCGAACATCTGCTGATGGCACTGTTTGAGACAGGCGATGCCGTTAGCAAACTCATGAAGGAACAGGGTGTCGAAAGGAAAGGACTTGAAGAGGCCGTCAGGGAATTGAGAAAAGGATCCAAAGTGGAAAGCCAAACCGCAGAAGACACCTTCAATTCATTGAACCGTTTTGCCATCAACCTCAACGATTCAGCCCGTTCGGGGAAACTCGATCCCGTGATTGGCCGGGATGAAGAAATCAGGAGGGTGTTGCAGATCCTGTCGCGTAGAACAAAGAACAATCCCATCCTGGTCGGAGAACCAGGCGTAGGGAAGACCGCCATCGCGGAGGGAATAGCCCAGCGTATCGTCCGGGGAGATGTGCCTGAGAACCTTAAAAGCAAGCAAATCTTCTCTCTCGACATGGGTGCCCTGATTGCCGGGGCAAAGTACAAGGGAGAATTCGAAGAAAGATTGAAATCAGTCATTCAGGAGGTAGTCCAGGCCGAAGGAGAGGTCATTCTTTTCATCGATGAGATACATACGCTTGTAGGTGCAGGCAAAGGCGAGGGAGCCATGGATGCCGCCAATATCCTCAAGCCGGCCCTCGCCCGCGGGGATCTGCGTGCCGTTGGTGCCACGACCCTGGGCGAATATCAGAAATATTTCGAAAAGGACAAGGCCCTCGAACGCCGCTTTCAACTCGTGATGGTGGACGAACCCGATACCCAGTCGGCCATTTCGATTCTTCGCGGATTGAAAGAACGTTACGAAAATCACCACAAAGTGAGGATCAAGGACGACGCCATCATCGCCTGCGTCGAGTTATCACAGCGTTACATCACCGACAGGTTCCTTCCAGATAAGGCCATCGACCTGATGGATGAGGCGGCAGCAAAACTCAGGATGGAGATGAATTCCCTGCCCGAAGAACTCGACGAAATTGAACGCAAGCTGACACAGCTGGAAATTGAAAAGGCTGCCATTCAGCGCGAAAACGATCACACCAAGCTTTCCAGACTGGAAGAGGAGATTGCCAATCTCAAGGAAGAACAGAAGAAATTCAAGGCTTCGTGGCAGGCAGAAAAGGAACTGATAGACGGTATCCAAACCGGGAAGCAGGAAATTGAGGAACTGAATCTTCAGGCTTCACAGGCTGAAAGGCAGGGCAACTACGGTCTGGTAGCAGAAATTCGATACGGCAAGATCAAAGAAGCAGAAGAGGCCATTGTCAAACTTCAGGAGAAACTCAAGGAGAAGCAAAAGACACGCTCGCTGATCAAGGAAGAGGTCGATGCAGAAGATATTGCCGCCGTGGTGGCCCGGTGGACAGGTATACCTGTTTCAAGGATGTTGCAGAGCGAAAGGGAAAAATTGATTCACCTGGAAGAAGAGCTGCATAAACGGGTTATCGGACAGGATGAAGCCATTGCAGCCGTTTCGGATGCAGTCCGCCGTTCAAGGGCAGGACTCCAGGACGAAAAAAGGCCCATCGGATCCTTCATCTTTCTGGGTACAACCGGTGTAGGAAAGACCGAGCTGGCCAAGGCGCTCGCCGAATATCTTTTCGACGACGACAACATGCTGACGCGAATCGACATGTCGGAATACCAGGAGAAGTTTTCTGTCACCCGACTGATCGGATCCCCTCCCGGATACGTCGGCTACGAAGAAGGCGGACAACTGACGGAAGCTGTGCGCAGGAAACCCTATTCAGTATTGCTTTTTGATGAGATTGAAAAAGCACATCCCGATGTATTCAATGTATTGCTGCAGGTACTGGATGATGGCAGGCTTACGGACAACAAAGGCCGAACCGTTAACTTCAAGAATACCATCATCATCATGACCTCCAATCTTGGATCGCACCTGATTCGGGAGCGGACTGAGCGCATGACGGATGCCAACCGCCGTGAAGCCATGGATAAACTGCAATCCGATCTGATGGACTTGCTGAAACAAACGATCAGGCCTGAGTTCCTCAACCGGATAGATGAAATCATTGTCTTCACTCCATTAAACAGGGAGGAGATCAGGAAAATCGTCAGGCTTCAGTTCGAAATGGTGGAATCGCGCCTGGAAAAGAACGGCTATCGTGCAAAAATTTCGGAAGCCGCCATCGACTGGATCGCGGAAGCTGGGTTCGATCCTCAATTCGGTGCCCGTCCGGTCAAAAGGATGATGCAAAAATATCTTCTCAATGACCTTTCCAAAGAAATTCTTGCAGGAAACATCAAAAAAGAAGGCGAGATTCTGGTGGATGCAGAGGATGGGCATTTGGTGTTCAGGTAAACGCCATGCAATTCTTTTTGAAAAATGAGGGTGAGAAAATGAGATCGATTCTTGATTTATAAACCTTTGAGTCCTTTGTGTCTCTCTTTGAGACCTTTGTGGTGAAAAATTTAACCACAAAGGTCTCAAAGTAAAGAAGGGAGTAACACTAAGGCCTCCACAATCAAGAATTACACCCCGAAAATTTACTCATTTCAATTTTCAGGATCAGTTCATGGAAAATTGCTAATTTCGGCCATTTAAGATGAAAAAATGATCGAAATTTGTGCACTGGCTTCAGGCAGCAACGGAAACTGCTACTACATAGGAACTACCGATGATGCCGTCCTGATCGATGCCGGACTCTCCTTCAAGCAAATCCTCAACAGGATGGAGACAAGGGCGATTGATCCAAAAAAAATCAGGGCACTATTCATCACCCACGAACACGGAGACCACATACGGGGAGCAAGGGTCATGGGAAAGAAACTGGATATCCCAGTGTACATGTCTTCGGGCACTTATGCTTCTGCATTTCGTACCTGGAAGCCTGTCTCCTACATTCCTGTTACAAATAATATTCCCGTTGAAATCAGGCAGTTTACAATTTTCCCTGTACTCAAAAACCATGATGCTGCGGAGCCTACCTCCTTCAGGGTTGAATACAACGGATACAGCGTGGGTGTTTTTACGGATATTGGATCACCTTGTGACAATGTCAGAAAACATTTGAATCAATGTCATGCACTTTTCCTCGAAACAAATTATGATCAGCAACTTTTGAAAGATGGGCCCTATCCTTATTATCTCAAAGTAAGAATCGATTCCGAAGTTGGACATATGTCAAACAAACAGGCATTTGAGCTTTTAAAGGAACACGCCCACCCCGAATTGCAATGCGTTTTCCTGAGTCACCTTTCCGCTGAAAACAACACACCTGAACTTGCCGGAAATGAATTCAGGTCACTCGAAAATCGCTTCCACATCAAACTTACCGACCGCTTTGCCGCAAGCGAAATCTACCGGATCAGATACTAGAAAGGAGCAAGGAATTTTCGATTTTGGATTTTGGATTGCGGAACTCACCAATGAGGTTCAATTGACTTAATATTCTTGCCAATGACATTTTGAATTCATAAAAAAACGAGGTAGCGTAATTCGAAAATCGAAAATCGAAAATCGAAAATTTTTTTTCTCCTCCCAAAAAATTATTGTACCTTTTCACACTGAACAACAAATCAAAACAGATGAAAAAAATTATGCTCCTTCTGCTTGCTATGCCCTTGATTTTAGGCTCTTTCGGGCCTGTGGCCAATAAACAGGCAACCGATGAAAATCCCCTGTTGAAACCTTTTACGACTCCATTCCAGGTACCTCCTTTCGGTGAAATCAAACTTGAACATTATGTTCCGGCGATTGATGCAGGCATCAAAGCCAATATAGCCGAAATTGACGCAATTGTCAATAACCCTGCAACACCAGACTTTAACAATACCATTCTGGCTTTCGATACTGCAGGAGATCAACTCTCCGTAGCCTCACGCATATTTTCAAATCTTAACGGAGCCAACACCAATCCTGCCATGCAGAAAATGGCACGCGAGATTACACCAAAATTAACGAGGCACCACGATAATATTTCGCTCAATCCAAAACTTTTCCAAAGAATTAAGGCAGTTTACGACAAAAGGAATCAAATGGGATTAAACGCCCAGCAAATTCGTGTCACAGAAAAATATTACAAGGATTTTGAGCGAAGCGGAGCCAATTTATCACCCGAGAATCAGAACAGACTTCGCCAGATTAATCAGGAATTATCAAAAACTGTTCTTCAATATGGTGAAAACCTCCTGGCAGAAACAAATAAGAATTTTAAACTGGTGGTTGATAAAAAGGCCGACCTTGCCGGACTTCCGGTTGATATCATTGAGGCAGCCGATATCGAAGCAAAAAAAGACAGTCTTCCAGGAAAGTGGGTTTTTACACTTCAGAAGCCCAGCATGCTACCGTTTCTGACCTACGCAAATAACCGCGAATTACGCGAAAGACTCTACCGTGGCTACTTCCTGCGCTGCGACTATGACAATCAGTTTGACAACAAGGAGCTAATCAAAAAAATGGTTTTGCTGAGAGATGAAAAGGCCAAATTATTGGGCTTTCCAAATTTTGCCTCCTATGTCATAGCAGAGAACATGGCCAAGACACCCGAAATTGTCTACCAGTTCCTGAATAAATTATGGGTTCCTGCTCTTGCAAGGGCCAAGAAAGAGAAGGCTGACCTACAGGCCATTATCGACAAGGAGGGTGGAAAATTTAAATTGCAATCATGGGATTGGTGGTATTATTCCGAAAAAATCAGAAAGGCCAGGTATAACCTGGATGAGTCTGAGATTAAACCCTATTTTTCGCTGGATAATGTTCAGCAAGGTCTGTTTTATGTTGCCAATAAACTCTATGGCATTACCTTTGAGAAAAGGAGTGATCTTCCTGTTTACCATCCAGAAGTTGTTGCCTATGAAGTAAAAGACAAGGATAAGTCACACCTTGCCGTCCTTTACATGGATTTTCATCCAAGAGACGGCAAAAGAGTCGGAGCATGGTGCACAGGTTACGGAAGCCGCCAGTACCGCAATGGCAAGAAGGTCGATCCCATTATCTCCATGGTAATGAACTTCACGCGTCCTACCGGGAATGCGCCAGCTCTGCTTACCTTTGAAGAAGTAACAACTGCCTTCCATGAATTCGGTCATGCCCTGCACAGCGTTTTTGCAGATGGTCCTTATGACCGCACTTCCAGGGATGTTCCGCGCGATTTCGTTGAATTGCCTTCACAGGTTGATGAGAACTGGGCTTCCGAACCTCAGGTTTTAAAGGCCTATGCCAAACATTACAAGACCGGAAAGGTAATTCCTGATGCACTCATCGAAAAACTGGAGAAAAGCAGTTTGTTCAACCAGGGATTTGTGACCACAGAATTATTGGCAGCCTCTATCCTTGACATGGATTACAACACTGCCGCAAATCCTGCCATTGGTGATGTAAGGGCTTTCGAGAAAAAATCGATGGATAAGATCGGATTGATCGATGAAATTCTTCCGAGATACAGGAGTACCTATTTTCAGCACTCTTTCAGTGGTGGTTACACGGCTGGCTACTATGTATACCTCTGGGCTGCAGTTCTTGATGCTGATGCCTTTGATGCCTTCAAGTCATCAGGGGATATTTTTAATCCTGCACTTGCCGCCAAATTCCGCGACCTGCTTACCAACTGCGGCACGGATGAGGGAATGGCCATTTATACCAAGTTTAGGGGCAAAGATCCTGATATCACTCCTTTGTTGAAAAAACGAGGACTACAATAGTTCAAAAAATCTATCTTTGCAGGTATATTTTGATAAACTTTGACTCCTGTAACCGGCGTGTTTTACTATGAAGAAAATCAGACTGAAAATTCTCGGGCTCTCATACAGCCAGGATCAATCTGGCGCGTATGCGTTGGTTCTGGCTGAAACCGATGGGAACAGGCGAATTCCCATCATCATCGGAGCCGTTGAAGCGCAGGCCATTGCAATAAATCTCGAGGGACTTAAGCCGCCAAGACCTCTGACTCACGATCTGTTTACTACCGTTCTTTCAACTTTTGACATTCAAATTACAGAGGTCTTCATTCATTCTTTCGAAGAGGGAATTTTCTATGCTGAAATGAAAATTACTGGCGAAAAAGGCAATTTCAGCATCGACTCCCGGACTTCCGACGCTATTGCTCTGGCGCTTCGTTGCAACTGTCCAATTTATACGACCGAAGAGGTCATGGGACAGACTGGCATTATCATTGACTTTGAAGAACCCGAAGATGAATTGACTTCTGAAGAGGAAGATGATCATACCATTTACGATGAATTTACAATGGACGAACTGAATGAGATGCTTGACAAAGCCATTCATGACGAAGAATACGAAAAAGCCTCCGTTATCAGGGACGAGATCAGCAAAAGAGGTGAAGTATTACCAGAATAAATAGTTGAAATGAAACAATACCTGGACCTGCTGACCCACCTGATCGAAAAAGGTTATGCCCGCGAAGACCGCACCGGAACAGGCACCATCAGTCAGTTTGGATACCAGATGCGCTTCAATCTTGCTGAAGGTTTCCCTGTAGTGACAACCAAAAAGCTTCACCTGAAATCGATCATCCACGAACTTCTTTGGTTCCTGAAAGGGGACACCAACGTGAAATACCTTCAGGAAAACGGAGTTAAGATATGGGATGCCTGGGCAGGAGAAAACGGGGAACTGGGACCTGTTTACGGTCATCAGTGGCGTTCGTGGTCAGCACCCGACGGGAGGGAGATTGACCAGATTTCCCGGCTGATCGACCAGATCAGGACCAATCCCACTTCAAGGCGCCTGATCGTGAATGCCTGGAATGTGGGTGATCTCGATAAAATGGCGCTTCCGCCCTGCCATCTGCTGTTCCAGTTCTACGTCAACGATGGAAAACTATCTTGTCAATTGTACCAGCGAAGTGCCGACGTATTCCTGGGCGTACCGTTCAATATTGCCTCCTATGCCCTGCTAACGTTGATAATCGCACAGGTCACCGGACTGGAGCCCGGTGACTTTGTCCATACTTTCGGGGATGCTCATATATACAACAACCATCTCGAACAGGTTCGGCTTCAACTTTCACGCGAACCCTACCCTCTTCCCCAAATGAAGATAAATCCCGAAGTGAAAAGCATTTTCGACTTCAAGTATGAGGATTTCGAATTGGTCAACTACCAGGCCCATCCGCATATCAAGGGGGATGTTTCGGTATAGGAGGAATGACGGAAAGACAGTAAGACGGAGGGACTAAGGGACTTGGAGATCTGGAGAAATCTTTTTTGAAAATTCGTGTAATTTGTGAAATTCGTGGTGGGTAGGTATTCTTGCGTCGATATATCTTTCGTTATATTTGAGCTTTTAAATTCTCATCGATGTTTCATCCTAATATCTCCATCATCGTTGCCGTTGCGCAGAATTTTGCCATTGGACTGAACAACGACCTTCTTTTCCATCTGCCCGACGACCTGAAACGCTTCAAAAGAATAACTACCGGGAAAGCCCTGATCATGGGCAAACGCACCTTTTTCTCCCTGCCCAAGGCACCCCTTCCCAACAGGCGAAATATCGTGATAACTGATATTCCGGGAGAGACATTTCCTGGATGTGAAACTGCTTATTCCATTGATGAGGCAATTCAACTTGTGATAAATGAACCAGAAGCATTTATCATCGGTGGCGGAATGATTTACAGGCAGTTCTATCCCCTGGCAGGGAAACTGTACCTGACCCTGGTCCACAAGGATTTGGAAGCCGACACCTTTTTCCCCACCATCGACTTTTCAGAATGGCAGGAAATGGAGCGGGAAGATCTTTTTGATGAAAAAAACGGATTTCAATATTCCTATCTGGATCTTCGGCGGAAGTGAGTGAATTTGTTAATTCGACGATTCGACGATTCGATAATTCGACAATTCGACGATGTAGAATTTGAGAATTAGAAAAATTTGAAAATGACAGTATGAGACTGAAAAGCCAAAGGGAGGGATGTTGTTAACCCGGGTAAAATTGACACACTGATCAAATAGAAAAAAAAAGCTAGGTCTTTTTGAATCCAATTTTCAAGCCTGCTGGCATATCACAAATCCAGCCGCATAGCGGTGACATATTGGTAGAAAAGATAAACAGATCACGAAACCGTCCACGAACAAATTCAGAAAGAAGAAATAATTCTGGTTGGACGGAAGGGAACGAATAATCAAAAAAGTATGAACAAACTGTCCATTATCTTGTGCCTCGCATTTTTTTCATTTTCGGCAAAATCTGCTGATCCTGTGAGGCAACTGATGGAAGACCGGTTGAAACCGGTGGGGAAAAATCCTGTTCACAGCATCCAGGTATATATCTCCGGTCCGGAAAAAATCATTCGTGAAGCCGTTGGTTTTTCTGATGGCGCCAAATTACCTTCACAAACCGGAAATCAATTCAAAATAGCAAGCATCACTAAGATGTTTACAGCTGTGGTGATACTTCAGCTGCAGGAGGAAGGTCTCCTGAACACAAATGATAAAATAGGGCAATTTCTGGATCAAAACCATCCTGCAAGGGTGGAAGAACTCCACTTCTACAAAGGAAAATCTTACGGAAACAAACTGACAATCAGGCAACTTCTTGAACACCGCAGCGGTCTGGCTGATCTTTTTACGGATGCTCAGTTCCGATTTTATGCCAAGGAATTGACACACAAGCAAACCTCCTGGAGTCCTGAGAAGCTGATTGACCAGTATTACAAATATCATCTCAACAAAAAAGCTCATTTTGCCCCTGATGCCGGCTATTACTATTCAGATGTCAACTTCTTTTTGCTGGGGATGGTGATCGAAAAAACAACAGGTCAAACGCTTGACCAACAATTCCGAAAAAGAATTCTGGAACCCTTGAACATGAAGAATACCTTCTTTGAATATTACGAACCTACTCCAGCCGAAACCAATTTTGCCCACAGCTTTCTTGGTAAAATTGATGTAACAGATAAACTGAATACTTCCTACGATTGGGCGGGCGGAGGCCTGGTCTCAACAACAGAAGATCTTTCTAAATTTATTCAAGGATTATTTGAAGGCAAACTTTTCAGAAACAAGGAGACATTGAATCAAATGATTGCCGTAAAAATGCATACAAGTAAATCCGGAAAAATTTTGGGTTATGGATCAGGGATATCCCAATACATCTTCAATGGTGATACTTACTATGGCCATGCAGGATTCTGGGGCGCACTCGTAGCTTATTGCCCTGCAAAAAAAATAACTTTTTGCGGAAACATCAATCAGGTGAAGCCTTCTTTTGATACACACCAGTTTATTGAGCAACTCCTGTCCCGGTTTTAAATTCTTATCGGTCTTTCCGGTTTCTCTCTTTGCGCTCATCGCGTGAAATTTTTTCTCGCAAAGTGCGCAAATAAGCAAAAGTCTGAAAGTGGAATTAAAACAATATCAATCATCCAACACAAGCATCTTCCCAAGGTTGTCGAAGCGGTTACTGTAATCCTTGATCGATGTGCGGATAACCTCCAGTGCTTCTTCCCTGTCATAAACGGCTTCAATGATCGTATTCCCCTCTTCTCCAGGTATGTCCTTGTAGGTCAAAAAATAGTGGCGTAAACGGGTAATGATGTGTTTAGGAACATCTTCCAAAGAAGTAAAGTGGCCGTAAACAAAGTCGTTGTTCAGGACCGCAATAATTTTATCATCTGCTTCTGTTCCGTCGATCATCCGCAATCCCCCAATCGGTTTGGCTGTAACAAGAATGTCGCCGTGGTGGATCGCTTTTTCAGTCAGTACGACGATGTCAATTGGGTCACCATCCCCTTTGATCCCCTTTTTACCTGTCTTTTGGGAACACAAATCTCCGACCAGTTTACCACAATAGGTTTGCGGGATAAAGCCGTACAAGGCAGGACAAACATTCGAAAACTGCTGGGGCCTGTCGATCTTGAGGTAACCAGAGTCCTTGTCTACTTCATACTTTACGGTATCGGTGGGTACCACTTCGATAAAAGCGGTAACCTTCTCAGGGGCATGGTCACCGATATAAATGCCGTGCCAGGGATGCGATTTGTACCGCAACCCCATCAATCGTCCTATTGGGTCAGAAAATTTGTCTGCCATAACACTCTTTTTTAAACTAATTACAATTATACCTCTATTTTGGTTCAATTGTATCTATCATTGTTTTTATACTTTCGACTCCTATCCTTTTTCATAGGAGCGGCTCCACAATTTTTCAGCTTCATTATCACCAATGATGTGTCTCCCGTGAAGACAATGTGATAGTTTTTATTTTTTGAGAATCCATCCATAAGATCTCATGGACCTATTCATTCCGCTTTAAAATTTTATGGTGATGTGTCCAAAAAATTGGGTAGTTTAGACCTTGAAAATTAGAAATAAAATAGAAAGGATCAATCAAACCGGA
>Ga0118677_10014765_pt1 | contig 10952 bp, 8 predicted proteins | sample AliMusrvi5mmetaG_FD_86154 | JGI IMG/M metagenome (GOLD analysis project Ga0118677, IMG submission 86154)
TTCCTCGAGTGTTCGCCTCATAGCACTGTTGTTTGCCCGGTTTTTACGATTGGATAACGCCCGTGCGCATCGGACATGACCGGCGGACTTGAATCCTTCGTCATCGAGTCGAGGTCGGGATTTCCTTCGGAGGCGAGATGAACTGCCAGGGGGTCCAACTCCTGCAGGAACCTCATCCCGATCCCGTGATAGTTGGCGCCGGTCAGCGTCACCACGTTAGTCCTGAGCCCAACCTCGAAAAGTCCGCCTTGGCTAAACAACGATTTCATTCCTGGCGAAGACAAATGTAAAATTGAATTATAAGGTTGTAACGATCAATCAAATTTTGATAGAGACTTACTCCCATTACAGAAAGATATGGTTTTACATGACAAACTTGCCTGATCATGTTGCAATGGATTACCAGATCAAAAATGCCCTAGACGGCATAGATAAAAATTTCGAAATGGCCACTACCCGGGGGCATTTTGAAAATGGCAACCATTTTGTGTTCAAGCATTTATTTGGCATCCTGGATTACCTGATTGACATACTTACTATCCTGCAAAAAGTAGAACGTCATCATAAAAAGTATGCTGAAATAAATATGCTGGAGGTTTTCAAAGAGCGTGTGGAATATGCCAGGCAAGATTTGAAAACGATAGGAAATGGTCAAGGAAATGTAAAAATTCGGACTGGTCATGGAACACTGGGCTAGCCGTATCATGTATAACAGCCGGCTAACCCCGGCTGTTTGTATTAATGATTGATATACAAATACATTTAAGCAACAATCGAAATAAAAACTTGAACATATTGGACACTCCGAAAACCACTCTACTGCTCTAGTTTGTCATTTTGATTTGCCTGTTTTCCGAATCTCTCCAGAAGCATAAGGCCATAGAGCCCACCGGTGAATGACAGAACCATTACAAACATTTCCATGTCAATTTTTACTCCATTGACACTTTTATAGATCATATAGGTCAGCATAAGCAATCCCCAATAACCGGCTGCAGCTTTTCTACTGGCGGTTCCAGACTGGTCTTCAAAGAAACCTCCCGCCCATTTGAAAAATCCTTTTATCGTTTCCATCTTACCAGGTTGTTAAAGCTGTGCGTTTCCAGGTATTCAAAGCAGTGCAGTAATAGAGATAATTCGCATCAAAGCAAAAATCCCCGGGGTTGCCCGCAGCTGATGCGGATGCAGGGGTTTTTTGATTTCGCAAGCGCATTTTATCTCCCACAATGTCAAGGAATGTAGTCGGCAAATTTGCACTTGCCGGCGAGATTCCAAAATATCCATTTTCATCAAAATAGTAATTATGAAAAGCTCCGGATTTATTGGTTGATGTGAAATTTATATTCGTAGAGGGAACGGTACTGCCTGGCGCCATGGTTGAATCAACAAGGGTGGCCTGAAACATTGCAGTATTTGTGAACGCACCCCTTAACCTTGGTCTCCAAATAAAGGTACCCATTCCTGACCAGGATGATGCATTTAATGGGGATGCCATTGTACCGCCTGCGTGCTGAAAATTCATATATGGTGCTGAATTACTATTGTAGGCAGTGATTATGATTTGTGGGTAATAAATATACTGAGAATTCAATTGAAAACCGCCCATCCCGGAAAGCCGTAAAACTTCCTGTAACGGATTCGTAGTGGTTCCGGAAGCTCCTTGGTTTGGAAGGTTTACAACAAAATTCGAAGTTTTATTCCCGGTACTGGTACCTCCATTCAAAACAATATCACCACCAGGTTTATTTGTATTGCCTGCAGCAGTACTTCCTGCTTCAAGGGTTAAAAATGAGCCTGTAGTTGCAGCTACGGTGTTGGTATTTACAGCAATTTTTCTGTGCGTGGTGCCATCAAGGTTTATGGCATTTGTCATCGTAGATGTACCAATACCGATACTTCCATTAACCTGAACATTTTTTGTATGAAGACTATCAACAAAAAAACCTTTTCCCCAGGGATATACTGAAGATCCAAAATTCACATAAGGCTGAGTAGGATATCCACCACCCATAATTCCGCAAAATGCTTTCCTGGTATTGAGACAGTCAAAAAGGCCAACACTATAATTATAGGAATTCGGATTCGCTTCCCAATAGTAAAAATATGAACCTTGCGTGGCGCTTGCTACAACTGAATGATTTTCTGTAAAAGCGCCATTTGGACCAGGAACAATGGGATCCTGCCAGATCCCTGATATAGTAGTTGTTCCCTGGCCACCTGAAACCTTTGAAATATAACTTTGATAGGATTTGGTATCTGTCAGATCAAAATCACCACCAACCATGAATTTTTTTGCTGCATTTTTCACGTTAATGCCAACATTCCCGGCATTATAAGAAATTCCTCCTGCTTCAACTTCCCATGGACTTGAAACCTTATCTGCAAAAGAAGTCCAATCTGTTGATGTGAGATAGCCGTCATTGTGGCCTGTGGCCGCTGTATTGAACCTTAAAAATTCATCTTTATGCAAATAGCCACTTGTAATATTTGAGGAGCGAAGCATGTGTATTTCAGGTGTAGGGCCACCAGTACATTGCAATGGTAACTCTACAGAAACAGAGCTAACTTTACTTGAAAATGCATTATAGTCATCCATAAGTAAATAACCACTATTGGACCAAGTTGCAGGTGCCATGGAAATATAAGGAATTGGCCCAGGCATAACTTCAAGAGGCAATTCTGCAGAGATACCAGTAATACCGCTAGCCGGAGGATCGACATAGGTAATATCTTTATTGCCGTTGAGCTGAAGGTATTTGCCAACTTCTCCTTTACTAAACCGGATTGTGGTCATGTTTACATCAAAGCGTTGATTTGCGGGATCGACAATGATATGCTCATTAACTCTTCCATAAGCAGTTGTATAGTCACCGATCTTTATTGGCAGGCTGGTATGACTGCTTCCTGTCAATTCTCTGTGAGCTGAAATTCTGTTTTCTCCGGATGTTTTGTCGGTTTCAACAGCAAAGTAATTCGGTTTGGAGGAAACATAATTGAGGATAGCCAGACCACCGGTGGAAACAGAAGTATTGTTTATCGACGAATTTCCAAAGGTGCTTCCGGTGGAGTAAAACCAACCATCAAGCATCATGTGATTTTGAAACGTGGGATAGGCATAAGCTGCAGGATTCGTGTAAAAATACGGATAACCTGGATCGGAACCTTTTTTTCCGATATAGGGAAGGTATTTCGAGCCATCCCAATGCAATAGCTGATCAGTTGGGGTTACGGCCGCGGTATAGGTTTGCCAGGTCTTATCACCTCTCCAGTATTGCGATGTGGTCCCGGCAGGGATAACAGGCTCATACATTCCGGGATGAGCATGATCACCATAAGCTGCAGTCGAATGAGTGGCCCCGAAACCAGGAAACGAAACATAGTTGATCCCATTGAAAGTTAAATTTGTCGGTGCAAAAGCGCACTGGTGGACCTCTCCCCCACCGGTGAACGTAACGGATTCAAAATAGTGTGTGTTTTGCGTGAAGGCGAAAGCCGAAAAGCAAATCAGTGCAAATAATAGTGTAACTTTTTTCATGGTTTTTGGGGATTGAATTATTTATAGCTGTGTGGAAATGAAAGCGCCATTACGTTAGCATTTACATAGGTTTTGATCACGATAAATTCTTTTTGCTGGCTGAGCAGAATGACTTCAACCGGCCCTCCATGGGAATCAAAACCATTGACAACAAAAGAATACCTTTCATCATCAAAAGGGATATTCCATCTAAGTTGAGTTTCTTCCTGCATGGAAGTAAATGCATGTGCCTCCCTGGGCGGTGGCGATGAAACAGCATCGACAAACTGCTGGATGTAATCAAGCAATTTCTTTTCTGCAGTTTCATGATCACCGACCAGGACCTTCTGACCTGACGGCCGGCCGGTGAGGGCAGCAATTATGGTTTCTAAAACTTCTTCGTAGGTTATCATTTACTCGTAGTCATCACTGTAATCGTCTGAATATGCGCGGTTGATAAATACCAAAGGCTTAATCAGGAACTTTGAAAAAAAAAATCTCTGTGCGCCCGGTCGTAATTGATCTCAATATCATAGAGATACTCGCCATCCTTGAAGTACTGTTTCATCTTGTCGTTGGTGATAATGACCGGAAACAGGCCTCTGTCCTTATATTCGAACACCTGCCGGGACAGGAGCAGCTCGCGTAAATAATCCTTTACGTCGTGGCTGATCCATCCGGAGTTCACCTGCATTTTCTGCATTTCGGAAGTGCCGAATTTGCTCACCGGTGCATTGAATGAAGTGTAATCACCAATTGTTTCTGAGGTGGATGTGGAAAATTCAACTTCAACATCAAACATGCCTTTGCCGGTGAACCGGACAAAATCATAAGCTCTCCCGTAGCTGTTCTGAAACAAGAAGATCCGTTCATTTTCATAGACAGCGTTATCCAGGACAAAAAACCGGCTTTCGGTTTGCATGTGCAGATCCTGGCTTGACAGGAACACTTCCCAGCTGGCCACGGTCTTATGCGGGAACCGGGTTTCAAAATCCAGTTTCTCATAACCGACCGACAATTCAATGACATCATTGGACTGCAGGCCGCGCATATCAACAACGATTTCATCCACGGTGCCATCGGTGAAGGTGGGGATCACCACAAAATCAAGTTGATCATACGGGGCTTTTGCTATGACATGGTAGAAAAGAAGTTCAGGGCATGTTTTGGAGGTCTTTTTTGTAGTGGGTGCCCAGGTCATGAAGCTGAGCAGATTATCAGCTACACTAAAGAAATTCTGTCCAAGGGCATTGTAGGCCACGATCGTGTCACGGTTAAGGCCGCCCGGGAAAGCATTTCGCATGGTATCGAAATGAATCTTCTTGATTTCGTTATCATACCTTTCAGCAAAACCGGCATAGAATTGTAACACGTAATTTTGAAAGCAGCGGTAAAGATCAGTTTCACTGAACGGCCAGGTAAACCGCGCAGAAGTGTTATTGTCGATCAGAACGCTCAGGTATTCGGAAAAGTCAAAGACAACATCACCGCTGGCATTCACCGGTTTGATATCCTGGGCCAGCTGTTTCATCGTCAGATCCCAGATACCGCCAATGATAGCGAACACATTCCGGGGCACGATATCGATGCCTGCAAGGTATTGATAGACGGTAACGGTTGTTAAGTGACTTGTCACTGAGGCCGAATCTGCGGCACCTTTGTTATATGCCACAAAATCAATAATCCTGCTTGAGTTACCTGCAGCTTCAATTGAAATATTATACCGGGATGAAAGGTCAAAATTGGAAAGGATGCAGTCGTAAAGCGATTGTGTCCAGGTCGCCCAATTTGCACCGCTGAGAGCTGTGGGGATCTGCAGGCCGGAATCATCGGGCACTGAAGCCGTGGTAAACGTGAGCGTCTTCCCGGGAAAGGCGAATATGAGGGTATGCCCGGCCACGGTATCTGCAGCCGTAACTACTAGCCTGAAGGAACAATGCCGGCCGGTATTGGTCTGCTGATTGTTGGTGTGGATCCCAAAGCGAACCGGGTTTCCTGCAAAGAATGTTTCTGGCGGTGTGGTGTTGATCGTTATCATGCGACAATTTTAAGGCAACAGAGCAAAGAAATAAAGGACAGCTAAAAGCAGGTATAAGCCAGGATCGTTGCCGGCTTGATTCCTTTATTTGTAATCGTGACCTGAACCTCAGAGAGCAGATACTTGTTCCCACCAATCGCATACTTTTTGGAAAAATCCAACTGATTCAGCTCCAGTAAAGACATTTGCTTGACAATCTTCACCTGTTTTGCACTCATCATCATTTCAAAGAATGCCTTGAAATGTTTTACATACAGGCCATTTGCGCCATTGTAAAAAAGTGAGTGTGACACTGAGAAGTTGGAAGCATAAACCCGTTCATCATCCACTCCCCCACCGGTTCGCGGGAAAAACTTGACAAAGAAAAGTTTTGGCGATATCGTATTCCAGGCTGTTTGAGCCGTTCCGATCACCCCCATTTTTGGTTCAATCCAGTCATTCATCAGCGTTGAAAACTTGGTTTCAACCGTCTTATCACTTTCGTGATGAACGAATTCTGAATGAAGGGCATAGGTTTCTTCATTTAAGAAACATTGTGTCCAGGTGTACGATGTGGACATGATGTAGTAAATTCCTTCCGATCGTACATACCTTATTTCAAAACAGGGAGCAGCTGGCCATACCGGCAGATCTGCAAAGGTTTCAACGGCATCCTTGATGCCATCGAGGATCTGAGATTGACTGACCAGAATCTGCGGCCAGATCTCATCGTCGGTTTCCATGTTCATTTTCAAACGATAGCCCTTTATCGGATCACCGATCAGCGTGTAAATTGAATTGACATTTGAGGAAAATTCAACGTACTCGGCTGACTTTACAATTTGATCGACGGAAACGAGCTTAACGGTCCTGGTGATGTTATTGACAAAAAAACGGATGTTGAAATAAGATTCAAGCCCTGAAAGGAAATCGTTCATGGACATCCGGGGAACATGGTAATTATAGACGATCGTATTGGTCGGGTAGTTGAAAGGACCAGTGATATCACTGTTCGCATCAACGCTGTTGAAAAGGGCCAGGGCATTGAATTCAGGATCAACCGCGAAGAATGAATCTTCCAGAACATAATCGAGTTTTTTAAAGGTCCGGTCAATGACACACCGCAAGTAAAGCATTGGAACAAATATTGCCCGGTAGATGCCCTGGAAGAGAATCTGCAGGTTGTTCCAATGATAATAGTTCATGTAGTACAGCATGGGGTCTTCGGGAAGCTCTTCATAGTAGGTTTTATCCAGGATCATTGGCAAAGCGAAATCACGCAAAGGATAATTGATATTTCGGCAATTGTTGAAATAATCAAGGCGCTGGCCTTCCGTTTGCCATGTATAACCTCCATAATCTACGTCCTGCAAGGTCATGGTTTTGCGACGGTACACAAAATCACCCTTATCCATAAACAGCGTAGCTTCGTACAAATCTGCCTGAGCGTTCAATATCCGGAGCGTACCTTTCAAAATAATGACACCATTCCATTGCAGGATCGCATTAAAGACCTCAAATGGATTGGTTGAATTTTCAATACGGTGCTTGTAGCCCAGGATGGAAACATTCAAAGGCGTGGCCGGGAGTTTGAAAGGATATGTGTAATCACCGATCTGATTGAAAACAGGCGATGAAAATTTCAAGGTAATTGAAATGTCATTGCTAATATCGAGGGCTTTATCGTTTACGAAAAGTGCGAGCATATTATGAGGATTTTACACTGTTTTCAATATCATTGATCGTGGCCGCTGTTTCGCGTACATCATCGTACACCATGAAAGTCCGGATGCCGTTTCTTGCATGTGTGTTGAATTCATTCAAGGCTGCAGTAAGACTTTCAGAGGAAGCGACACTGGCAGCGCCTGCCTGTGACGGTGAAGTGTTTTCGGTGATGTAACTTCCGGATGCCCTTTGAGGTACCCGGGCGAAATTGATTGCACTGATAACGCCAGGATAATTGACCATCAGATTGCGGGTGGTTTTTGGATCGATCACGATTTCATTGCCGGTTTCATTGACCAGCATCGGCCGGCCGGGGATCCCGGTAAAGGATTCCTGGTAGGGAACATTGTTGTAGGCTTTCCCGTCCTGCTGGCCAATGACATTGTAGCGACCGGTTGCAGCTTCAGGAACCTTCTGACTGAGGATGTAACCGATCTGGATTGCTCCCAGGGCGGCGGTGATGATGCTCAGCACGATACCGGACCCGGGGCCAGCGGTCAGCGCAGAAGCAACAGCTGAAGCGACACTGATCAGCGCATTGAACAAAGCCATTTCCTTTGCATGAACGGCCTGATCGTGTTCAAGCTTCTTGCGCTTTTTGGCAACTTCGGCATCCAGGGCGGCTACCTTATCATCATGTTGTTTCTTGGTGATCAGTCCGGCCTTGAGTTGTGAATCCAGTTTCGCTTTCTTGGTATTGGCCACCGCTTCATCATTCTTCAGTTTATCGGCCTGTGCCTGGTCTTCCATCTGGAAAATAGAACCCAAAGCATTGACGGCAGACTGAGCAATTGCGATAGATTCCTGTGCGACTTTGGCTGTATTTTCCTGCGTGATCTTATGCTGCTTGTCAATGACCTCCTGGGTCATTTGGGCCTTGATCTCGTTGGTTTTCTCTTCATCCTTCAGATTCTCATCGAGGATCTTCTTGTACTTGGCATTGACTTCATACCAGACCTTTTCCTTATCCTCGGCAAGTTGCCTTTCAGCTTTCAGTTTCAAAGCGTTCAGGTCTTCTTCAAATTTGATGTTCCCGATTTCCTTTGCCTTTACGACTGCAGCTTTACGGTAACTCTCCAACTGATCAATATCGGCCTGAACAGCTCTCATCCTGGAAAGCTTATTCTTCATGGCCATTTCAATTTTATCAGCATTCCCTTTGGCGGCTATTACTTCTTCGGTATAGGCATAGCCAATGGCATCCTTGATCTCTTTTTGAGCATCCCGGTAATACTTGTTGACTTCATAAACCTGTCTCTGGGTAACAGTCATTCGGGCAACCCTGAGATTTTCAGCAATTTTCATTACATCGTCTGAAAACTTCTGTTCTGCCTGTTCAAGCACCTGCTTGACCTGCAGATCCCGGGCTATTTCAAGATCTCCGATTTTGGTATCAATTTCACCTTTCTGGTCAGTGGAAAGCGTTTTGGCGTTGTCCTCTTTGTATTTACGGGCAAGGTCAATGAGTTTTTCAAACTTTTCACGGACACCCTTGATTTCATTCTGTGTCTCGGAAAGCTTTTCAGCGTAGTTTTTCCCTTCTATTTCAGCCAACGAATCCATCAGTTTCTGATAGGATTCCTTGAGCTTGTCATTTAATTTGTCTCGCGTTGCAAGTTCGGCCGTAGCCTTACGCATGTTGTTTCGGTCGGCATTGGTGGCATCCGCTTCACGGCCTTTTGAAATGTAATCGTTGAGCTGATCAACGGACATTTTCTTCCAATCCAGATCCTCTTTGAAAACAACCTTGCCAGCTTCAACCGTTTGCCTGGTGCGCTCACGGTCTGCAAGTTCTGTTTTGATGATCTGACGGGTTATTTCATCTTTGCTATTGAGTGCAATGGTAAGGATCTGGTTGGAAACCGCATCGAGCGTGTTGGTCATGGCCAGGGAACTGCTGACAGCTTCTTCAGCTATTTTAAGCTGCTCCTGCGTAAATTGCACCTGGTACACTTTCATCTTGTCTGCGGCCTGTTTTGCTTTTTCTGCTGCAGCAAGGAATTCACCGGCAGTCCCGGTAGTACCGCCACCTTCCCCCCAATACTTTTTGACCAGCCTTATTTTCTCCTCCAAGGAACTTGCCTGTTCAACCAGCCTGGCATAGGCAGGCTTTGAATCGTACAAAAGCGACATGGATTTTGCAAGGATCTTATTGCGGTCGGTTTCCAGTTCAGAAAGTTTCTTTGATGCATCCACCTGTTTTTCTGCAATCTTCGATAAAGCAGCTTCGCTTTGAGCCAGCCTGATCTTCTCCATGTACTGCATGTTTACCTCTTCCAGGTGTTTTGCAAGGAACTGGTTCGTGACATCTTCATCACGCAGATTACCCAGAAACTCGGGGTATTTGGCCCGTAGTTCTGTGATCAACCGGTTCCGTTCTTTCTGATTGGTATTGGTGGCCTGGATCTGAAAAACGAGGGCATTGAGAGATTCCTGCTCATTCTTGTATTTCTGAGCCAGCGGAAGTTCCAGGAACTTGCTCATCGTTTTGAGCGCATCAGTGGCGCCGGTGATCAGGTTGGAAAAAACGCCATTTGTCCCAAGTAGGAAATCTCCAAGCGTCCGTTTGAGCGCTTTCCAGCTTTTTTCCAACAGGATCAACTGCCCTTCTTCCGTTTTCATTTCTTCTACGGCCAGACCTTTGTACTTTTTGGCAATGATATCAATGGCATCGCCATTATACATCTGCTCTTTGGAAAGGTCTTTGAACTCCTTTGAGAGCTTCTGCAAGCCTTTTGACAACCTTCCTTCCATGGTTCCGTCCAGGTCTTCGACGGATTTCAAAAGTTTGTCACCGGTAACGACCGACAGATCCTGGGCTGCAATGATTGTTTTGCGTATCTGTTCGGGAGTACGGCCCTGGATGACAAGGAACTTTTCTGCAGCTTCAATCTCAAGTCTTGAATCTTTGGTTTGCCCTGATCGCTCTTTGGCAAGGCCGATCAATTCCCGTTGCGTCGCCTTGTTGCCATCCAGAACATCAAGGAGGTTCTTTTCAACCGAGCGCATCTCCATGGCACTCTTGATGCCCTCCTTGAAGTAGTTCGTGATGGCAGCCACGGAGAAGGCCGCGGCCATGGCCACACCAAGATCCATGACGTAGGTTTTGATCGAGCCGATCATGTTCTGCATCCCGCCACCGGCATTTTTCATGTCGTCTCCCAGTGCCTTTGTCTCCTTGCGGATATCAGCAAGGCGGGTATTGACGGCCTGCAGCTGCTTTGATTTGTCGGCAAATTCCTGGGAAGTTACCGGCAACTTACGAAGCTCAGCGTTCAGCTGTTTTGCTGCATTCTCAATCTCTTTGAGGGTTGCATTGGCCTTTGAACCATTGAGGATAATTTCAGCTTTTGCGGTTTCTGTCTGTGCTGCCATTAGGTACGTTTTGAATTGTCACCAATATTTTCAAGGATGGTCAAAGCTCCTTTATGAGCGAAGTCACGCGCAAGGATCTCCTTCAGGGTGGCTGTTTCGGCAAATAAAGTCTTGCTGTACCATTTTTTCGGGAACCGTCTGTTTCCGGTCATTTTCCCCTGGAGTGCCCGGGAGGTTTTGTTCTCCTTCACCCCTCCCAGGGGCGTGCCCTTGCCGACACCCATATCAATAAACTTCCCGTAATAGAGGAATTGAAACCGGATAACGATATTCTCGCCTTTGGCCGTCCCGGCAATGGACTTAGAGAATGAAGTGTTGAGC
>Ga0118677_10014767_pt1 | contig 10951 bp, 7 predicted proteins | sample AliMusrvi5mmetaG_FD_86154 | JGI IMG/M metagenome (GOLD analysis project Ga0118677, IMG submission 86154)
GTATATTGACTCGGCGCTGGCGGCCTATCGTGCGACAGGAGGGGAGGAGTGGCTCGATCGCGCCGGCAGCGTTGTCGAATCGATCATCCGCCATCAGCGGGCTGACGGATACCTGGGCACCTACCATCCCGGCCTCGAATACCATACTTTCAGCGTTTGGAATCAACAGTTCACCATCATGGGTCTGCTCGGATATTATGAGCAGACCGGCGAGGAGCGCGCGTTACAGGCGGCCATGCGCAGTGCGAATTACGTGCGCCGGGATTTTCTCGCTCCTGGTGGGCCTGATGTGGTGGACTCGGTCAATATGGGCATCCAGCATAGCTGTATCCTGCGGGAATATCTTCATCTCTATCGCCTGACCAACGAACGAAAATATCTGGACTTTGCGCTCCATATCGTGGAACGCTGGGAGACGACATCTCTCCGCCTTATCTCCGGACCGAATCGATATCCCGACTTTTCCGTGATGGCCGTTGGCTCGACAAAAGGGATGGAAGTGCTCGTCTGTTATCTCGGCATCCTGGAACTGTATTATGCCACCGGCGACGAGCAGTACCTGCATGCCGTGCGAACCTACTGGCAAGGTGTTCGCGATAGCCAGATCGGTCCCACCGGCAATGGCACGATCGCCGAGTGCTGGTGGTTCGTGGGCAATAAGCCCGTGACGCTGACAAATGAACTGCGTCCCAACGAAAATTGCGTGGCGGTGGGCTGGATGCAGCTTTCCGCCGCGCTGCTCGCACAGAGCGGGGAGGCCGGCTACGCTGACGAATTTGAAAAGACGCTCTATAACCACCTGCTTGGCGCGCAGGCACTGGATGGGAGTGACTTTTCCTATTATCAGGGATTGGAAGGCCGCAAGGTGCATCATACCCCGAGCACCTGGTATAGCTGCTGCCGATATCGCGGCATGAAGATGATGGCGCACCTGGGGGAATGGGTGATACTCACCGGCGAAGATGGCCCGGTCATCAACCTGTATACACCGTCAATCGCGCATCTCGCGTTGCGAGGCATACCGGTGACGGTACGCCAGGAGACCGACTACCCGCGCGATGGCCATGTTCGCCTTACCGTGACCCCCGAGCATGAGACGGTGTTCACCCTGCGCATGCGTCGTCCAGCCTTTTGCATGCACGCACGCCTCAGTGTGAATGGCCGTCTGGTCGCGGAGGTTCCCGAACAAGACGGCTTCCTCTGCCTCACGCGCTCCTGGTCCGCCAGCGGCGACGTCGTGGAACTTGACCTTCCGTTGTCCACACGAGTCACGCGGGCCGTCATTAATGACGAGCGTCCATGTGCGCTCGTTACCCACGGTCCGATGGTTTTGGCCATTGACAGCCGTTATGGCGCCTTTCCTGATGCGACACGGCTGACCCTGTCTGGTGATTCCCTGGTGTTGGAACCGTCCATGCCTTCCACGGACACCTGGACGCCTATCGTTCGTTTTCACGCTCCCGGTATCATCGCCGGCGCCGCCGCCCCCGTTCCCCTGGTCGATTACGCCTCCGCCGGCAGTCAGGACCCGCAACACGATCACTTTCAGACGTGGGTGGAAGTAGAGTGAGGGGAAATTGCCTGTGATCATATCATGCAACGACAGGCGCCGATTGCATCCATGACATTTCGCTTGCGTAGAGGTTACCGACGCGGTACAATGATACTGTTATGTTTGTGACCCTCTGCAAATCGAAGATTCATCGCGCCACTGTGACGGAGGCCAACCTGAACTACGTCGGCAGCATCACGATTGCCGTCGATCTCATGGAAGCGGCCGGTCTGTTGACGCACGAACGCGTGCAGGTACTCGACGTGGCCAACGGCGCGCGATTGGAAACCTACATCATTCCCGGCGAACGCGGTAGCGGCGTGATCTGCTTGAATGGCGCGGCCGCGCACCTGGTGAACCCTGGCGATCTCGTCATCGTCGTTTCTTACGCCATGATGACCCCGGATGAAGCGGCGCAATGGCAGCCCACGGTGGTCTTTGTGGATGAGCATAACGCTATTACCCGCGTCAGCCGCGAAGAGTTGCCATTTTCGATGGGATAGTCCGATTTTGGATTTTGGATTTTAGATTTTGGATTATTAGCCGGGTTATCGAGCGATGAACGGTGCGGCAGCGGACTGCCGGCTCCCAGACTGCCCACAGCCATCTACGAATCGTGTCAATCCCAAATCCCAAATCCAAAATCCAAAATTCTTTACACCAATTGCGCCTTCGCCGCCGTGATCTGCCCGGCAGTAATCAATTTTAAATTCGCCTAACCAGCAGAATCAATCCAAAATCCAAAATCCAAAATTACACCAATTGCGCCTTCGCCGCCATGATCTGCCGCGTCAGTGCCGGCAGTACCTGAAACAGGTCGCCCACGATGCCGAAGGTGGCGACGGAAAAGATCGGCGCGTGCGGGTCGTTGTTGATGGCGATGATCACGTCGGAGTTCTGCATGCCGACGATGTGCTGGATGGCGCCGGAGACCCCCACGGCGATATACAGCCGCGGGCGCACGGTCTTGCCGGTCTGCCCCACCTGGCGCTCATGCTCGCTCCAGCCCAGGTCCACCACCGCGCGCGACGCGCCCACCACGCCGCCCAGGGCGTCGGCCAACGCCTGAATCAGCGGCAAGTTCTCCGCGCCGCCGATGCCGCGCCCGGCGGTGACGATGATCTCCGCCGCCGCGATATTCACCCCTTCCGTTTTGTTGGGGGTAAAGCCGAGGATCTTGGCGGCGATATCGGCCTCGTGTAAGGTGAACTCATCGCGGATGATCCGCCCGCTGCGGCCGGGTTGGCGTGCCGGCATCGCCATCACGCGCGGGCGCACGGTAGCCATCTGCGGGCGAAACTGATCGCATAAAATGGTGGCCATGATATTGCCGCCGAAGGCCGGGCGGGTCATCTCGAACAGCCGCGTCTCGCTGTTGACCGCCAACTGCGTGCAATCGGCGGTGAGCCCGGTATGCACCTCGATGGCGATAGCGGAGGCCAGGTCGCGCCCGGTGACGGTGGCGCCCAGCAGCAGAATCTCCGGCTTATAGGTGCGAATCAACTGCACCATCGCCTGCATGTGCGTCTCGGTGCGATAGTCGGCGAACACCGGCGCGTCGATCAGGTAGGCGACGTCGGCGCCGAAGGCGAACGCTTCGCTGGCCAGCCGCGATCCCGAATCGCCGATGATCACCACCCCCAGTTCCACTCCCAGCGTATCGGCCATCTGCCGGCCCGGCGCCAGCAACTCCCACGCCACCGGCGCGGCTTTGCCCTGCGCATGTTCCACGTAGACCCACACCCCGCGATAGGCCGAAAGATCCGCCGGCTCTTGCTTCGTCATGGAAAGCTCCCCAATCGTATCAGTAGGTGATTTTGGATTTTAGATTTTAGATTTTGGATTGCTTGGCCGGGTTATTACGCGGTGAAAGGGTGGCAAGGAACTGCCGGCTCTCAGGTTTCACCGCAGTATCTGAATCGAAAACAATCCAAAATCTAAAATCCAAAATCCAAAATCTCACAACGCGCCTTCGCGCGCCAACGCCTGCACCGCCGCGCTCACCGCGGCTTCTAATCCAATCTCGTCAACCCGCGCCACTTCACCACCGGCGCGCTGCGGGGGCGGGAAGATGCGCTTGACTTTCGTCGGCGAGCCCTTCAACCCCAGCGCGGCGGGCTCGACCTCCACGTCTTTGGTCGACCAGATCTCCGGCGTGTAGCGCAACGCCTTGATCATGCCGGGCAGGCTGGCGTAGCGAATTTCCGCGGCGTCTTCCACCATGGTGAGCACCGCCGGCAGCGCCGTGCGCAACCGCTCGATGCCGCGCTCCAGTCGCCGTTCGACGGTGATAGTCCGCTCCGTCAGCTCGACCGTTTCCACCTGGCGGACGTAGGTCGCCTGCTGCCAGCGCAAGTGGCGCGCAATGCCGGGGCCGGTCTGCGCGGTATCGCCGTCGATCGTCTGCTTGCCACAAATCACCAGTTCGACCGGCAATTCGGCATGCAGCCGGCGGATCGCCGACGACAGCGCGTAGCTGGTGGCCCAGGTGTCTGCGCCGGCAAACGCGCGGTCGGTGAGCAAGATCGCCCGGTCCGCGCCGTGTCCCAGGCACTTCTTCAGCGACTTCACCGCGTCCGGCGGGCCCATCGAAATCAAGGTGACGGTGGCGCCGTAGCGATCTTTCAACCCGAGCGCACACTCCAGCGCGTAGTAGTCGAACGGATTGACTACCGTCGGAATCCCTTCGCGAATCAGCGTATTGGTGACCGGATCCACCCGCACTTGCGTGGTGTCGGGCACCTGTTTTACGCACACAATGACATGCATGCCCAGTTACTCCTCATTGGCGAGTTGAAGTCGTACCAGCCGCTAATCGCGCAACGCACGCCGACAGCATACCACTGAATAAAAATGAATGTCCAGAGGTTCATCTGTCGCCGGATGAGTGTTGCGGGGGTACTCGATTACCCGTTTCGGCTACGGCGATTTTAACGGCTTGCGATTCTGATCGATCACTTTGATGCCGCTGGGGAGCACCTGGATAGCGAAGCTTTTTCCTTCCGGCACCTGTTTGGCATAGGCATCCGCGCGTTCAAACACCGCGAGTTGTTCCGCGCTCAGCGCCGTCGCGGTGCGAACCAGCGTCAATTTATCGTCGCCATCGTGTTTTTTCAGCAGACCGAGCAGCTTTTCCGCCGGGTTGTTCACCTCTTGCTCATCCTGCTCGATCTGCCAACTCTGCGCGGTTTTATCCGCCGGCATGCCGAAGATATTGATCTCGCGCGAATTGCGCAGCGTGACGTGTGGTTGGCGTCCCAGCGAAATCAATTGCCACTCTTCCGCCTGCGCGGTGTGATGCTTGACGGTGAAGACGCAGCCGACGGCGATTGGCAGCACCTCCGCGGGCGCTTTCCGTTCCATTTTGATATGTGTCAGGGCCTGCGCGAACAACGCGCGCGGCGTGCTGGCCGTCAACAAGTATTGCGAGTGCTTGGTGTGAATCTTACCGCTTTCCGCGCGGACGATAGAGACGCTGATAAAACCGGCGAGGATCGCAACGAGCACGCCGGTCATCGCCCACTCCTGCCGCGACAGTTTCCAGGTGACAAGATTGGCCAGCAGCACGCCGCCGCAGATGAAGACCAGGCCGGGCAGATATTCGATATGCAATCGCATACCAATAATTGTCTGTTCATCCATCGCCGTGATGCAGGAGGCCAGCAGTAAACCGGCAAAAATGCCCCACATGGTGCGGCGGACGGAAAACCCCAGCCGATAGGCGCAGGTGAGAAAGAAGGCGAGGAAAACGAAATCGCCGATGCCGATATTTTGCGGGGGGGCGATATTGACCAGCATCTGTAAGTTGTCGGGCAGTTGCGTTTTTATATGGTCCGGCACGGTGGCGGCGGCGGTGGCGGCGGTGGCCATCGCATTCACCGCGCCGGGCGCGCTGGCGCTCATCGCCCCCACCGGTCCCCAGTAGACCCCCCAGAAATCGATCATGCCGGCGATCAGCGCCACCGGCACCAGCATGGCGCGCTCGCGGATCAGCCCGGCGATGATCTGGCCGAAAAAGACGCCGGTAAGAATGAGGAAAAACGGCACCAGCACGTTCAGCGCCGGATTGTGAATCGGGATGGCGACACGCGCCAGCACGTTGTCCAACGGCTGGTGCTGCAACAGCAGCCAGATAGCGTCGCGAATCGCCGGATTCATCGTCATGAACAACAGCAGGGAGAGCAACATCAACAGGCGTTCCTGCGACGGTTTGCATTCCAAACAGCAAAGCAGGCGAATGGTGTAAACGAGAATCAGCACGTAGAGCACAGTGGTGAGCGGGGCGAGGATCATCCAGACGGCGACCGGCAATTGCGGGGGATGCAGATTGAACAGCGCCATGAAGGTGAAAAACACCAGATACAGCACCGCGCCGCCCAGCGCGTTCATCATCGGCGTGCGCGTATTCAAACGCTCGAAGTCCGGGATAATCGGCCGTCCGGTCGTTTCCTCCGCCGGTTGCTCGTTGTCGGAATGCTCAATGGTCATGCAATGCCCCGTGATGTCTCCGCGTCAATCGTGCCGGGAGCGCGGGCGTCCCGTCCACTGGTGTCATCTTCCACGGAGCGGGCGAGACGCCCGCCCTCCCAGCAGGATTATCTGCTATATCTGTTCCTTATACCAGGACTGACGTCCTGCACCAGGTTCATTCGTCCGGGGACGTATGAGATCGTTTCTGACTCCCACACTCCCACACCCCCACTCGCCCACACTCTCACTTCGTCGTCTCATTCCCCCCCGCGACGGAGGCCGCGTTGGGTTCCCAGGCGCCTTCCTGCCGGCGCAGCGTTTCCAGGTAGCGCCCGGCGCCGAGGGCCACGCAGGATAATGGATCGTCGGCGAGACGAGCCGGCACATTGGTACGCCGGGAGAGGAACCGATCGATGCGGCGCAACAGCGCGCCGCCCCCCACCAGCACCATGCCGCGCTCCATGATGTCGGCGGCCAACTCCGGCGGGGTCTGTTCGAGCACCTGGCGAATCTTCTCGCTGATGGCGGTCAACGGTTCGCTCAGCGCCTCGCGAATCTCCTCTGAGCGCAGCCGCACGGTGCGTGGCAAGCCGTCCATCAGATCGCGCCCGCGCACTTCCATTGTCAGTTCCGTCTCCAGCCGTTCGGCGGAGCCGATCTGCATCTTCACTTCTTCGGCCATGCGCTCACCGATGAGCAGATTATACTCACGGCGCAGGTAACGCAAGATCGTTTCGTCACAATTTTGCCCGCCGACGCGCACCGCGCCGCCGGTCACCATCCCGCCCAGCGAGATCACCGCGATATCCGTGGTCCCGCCGCCGATATCCACCACCAGGCTGCCCTGCGGCGCGGTCACCGGCAGATTGGCGCCCAGCGCCGCCGCGACGGGCGTGAGCAACGGGTAGACCCGCCGCGCGCCGGCGTCATGCGCGGCATCCAGCACCGCGCGGCGCTCCACCCCGGTCGCGCCGCACGGCAGGCAGACCGCCACGTCGGGATGAATCAGCCGCCCGCGCCCGCAGAGCGTGTCGATAATCTGCCGCAGCATCGCCGTCGTCACGCTGTAGTTGGCGATCACGCCGGCTTTCAACGGGCACACCGCTTGAATATTGCCCGGCGTGCGTCCCAGCATCTGCCGCGCCTCTTCCCCGATCGCCACCAGCTTCCCATCACCCCGCGTCACCGCCACCACCGTCGGCTCCCGCAGCACAATCCCGCCGCCGTGTTGATACACCAACACGTTCGACGTGCCAAGATCGATCCCCAATGCTGTGCCGAGTCCGTACCATTTCATGCGTGTGTCCAAATCTACACTATGCTTTTGTCTGAACCTTGATGTGAAGGATAAAAGGATTTACCTGAGAAAAAATCATGTTCATCCTTTAATCCTTCACATCAAGGTTCAGACCACCTTCGTTCAACACCTCAAGAAAAGCTGGTATGGCATACTCGACATCGCATGCCAGATTATCTCAATTCAAAAACACGACGAAGTGCCTGATCGACCAATTCGAGTTCATCAGGTGTTAGGCAACCGATCAAACTTTCTAAACGATCACATGCTATAGTCATCAGTTGCTCGCATTGGATAAATGAGGGAGCGATGAGACCATTCTCTGCATTCGGTAATATGGGGATATGAAAGTGTAATGGCCGGCTATTCGTAGTAATTGCCGCAACGATGGTATTATCGTACCTGCTATGCTGATTGATTAAATCACATTGCACAATCAAAGAAGGTCTTTTTCCAGCTTGTTCGGATCCACGACCTGGAGTCCAATCGACCAACCAGATTTCACCTCGATATGGTTTATTCAGCTTGGGCATTGAGCACCTCATTAAAAGCTGGGATACCATACTCGACATCAGTCAATTCAGGATGGTCTGCCAACCAATCTAAATCTTTGATCCACTCTTGATCCTCTTCTCTGCGTATACGCTCTTCCACGCTTTCAACTACCAGTTCGTTAAAACTTTTTCCCGTCCGTTTAGCCAATGCTGCTCCTCTTCGGCTCACCTGTTCAGGAAAACGTATAGTTCGCGATGTCGTGCTCATTTCGACCACCTCCATATGATGATACCACGTTATGACACCATTCTCAACATCAATGTATGGTATACGATTACTACATCTTACCGTACTGGTACGCCACGCTCCCGCAAATAATCCTTCAACTGCTTGATGGTATATTCGCCATAGTGGGTAATGCTGGCGATGAGGGCGGCGTCGGCTTTGCCGTCGGTGAGGGCGGTGTAGAGGTGCTCGGGAGCGCCGGCGCCGCCGGAGGCGATCACCGGGATGCCCACCGCTTCGGCGACCGCGCGCGTCTGCGGGATATCGAAGCCGGCCTTGGTGCCGTCGGCGTCCATGCTGGTGAGCAGGATTTCGCCCGCGCCGCGCCGTTCGGCTTCCTCGGCCCAGGCGATCACGTTTTTTCCGGTCGGGGTGCGCCCGCCGTGCAGATAAACTTCCCACCAGCCGTCCGGGTGGCGCTTGCCGTCGATGGCCACCACCACGCATTGACTGCCGAAACGCTCGGCGGCATCGGAAATCAACTCGGGTCGCAGCACGGCGGCGGTGTTGATGGAAATCTTATCCGCGCCGGCTTTCAGCAGGTCGCGAAAATCGTCCACTTCCTTGATGCCGCCGCCCACGCAGTACGGAATAAACACTTCTTCCGAGGTGCGCGCGGCGATGTCGAGCAGCGTGCGCCGCCGTTCGTGCGAAGCGGTGATGTCGAGAAAGACCAGCTCATCCGCCAACTCGCGGTCATAAAACGCCGCCAACTCCACCGGGTCGCCCGCGTCGCGCAACTCGAGAAATCGCGTCCCCTTCACCACCCGCCCGTCCTTCACGTCCAGGCAGGGAATAACACGTTTTGCCAGCATGCCCCAAGCGTAAAGGGTTTGCCCGCCAACGTCAAGATGAAGGGACGGGAAGCGCCGATTACACAGATGATGCATATTTTTTCAACGCTGAGAACCACACAGAGAATATGCGGAAGGCAGCGCTGGCGCGCGAGCGTCCTCGCGAGCACCGAAGGTTACCCGACCTGCTCGGATCTCCATTAGTATGCACGAGCATGCTCAGACGTTAGTAAGGCTGATCGCTTACAAGTATTACGTCTTAACCGGCAATATTCGCGAATAGCATACACACCCTGATCACTCATCTGCGAAATCTGCGTAATCTGCGGTGAAAAAAGTTTGGGCGTTGACAACCAGGCTGAATTATAAAAGATAAATCCGCGGTTTCATCTTCCCGCGCTTTCCGTTATACTGAATGCATATTTTACGCCAGGGTTGTGCTGATGGCAGAGAAACTGATGATGGACGCGGGGTCGGTGGGGGTGGTCGAGACGCAGACGTTTCACTATCCGCACGCGATGCCACTGGAATCCGGGCAGGCGCTAGGGCCGATTACGCTCGCGTATGAAACCTACGGCACGCTGAGCCCGGCGAAAGACAACGCCATCCTCATCCTGCACGCGCTCTCCGGCGACGCGCACGTGGCCGGTTATCATGCCGAAGATCTGGAGAAGCCGAAACCCAAGCCCGGCTGGTGGGACATCATGGTTGGCCCCGGCAAGGCCTTCGACACCACGCGCTTTTTCGTCGTCTGCTCCAATATCATCGGCGGCTGCATGGGCAGCACCGGACCGAGTTCGATCAATCCGGCCACCGGCGACCGCTATGCGATGAAGTTCCCCCTCGTCACCATTGGCGATATGGTCGAAGCGCAGCGCTTGCTGATGGATCACCTGGAGATCGCGCGCTGGTACGCCGTCACCGGCGGGTCCATGGGCGGCATGCAGGCGCTGCAGTGGGCGGTTGCCTATCCGGAACGGGTCGCGCGCTGCATCCCCATCGCCACCACCCATCGCCTCTCCGCGCAGAGCATCGCCTTCGACGCGGTGGGCCGCGTCGCGATCATGAACGATCCGGACTGGCAGGATGGGCGTTACTACGACCGCGCCCTCCCCGCCAACGGCCTCGCGATGGCGCGCATGATCGGGCACATCACCTATCTCTCCGAGCAATCGATGCACGAGAAATTCGGCCGCCGGCTGCGCCATGCCGAAGAATACACCTGGAATTTCGCGCCGGAATTCTCCGTCGAGACCTACCTGCAGCATCAGGGTGACGAGTTCGTCAAACGCTTCGACGCGAATTCCTACCTCTACATCACCAAAGCGATGGATTATTTCGACCTGGGTGCGAAGCACGACTCGCTCCCGCAAGCCATGGCCCAGGCGCAAAGCCGCTTCCTGGTCATCAGCTTCACCTCCGACTGGCTCTTCACCACCGCCCAATCCCGCGAAATCGTCCGCGCCCTCCGTCTCAACGGCATCGACGCCAGCTTCGTGGAAATCGATACCTCCTACGGCCATGACGCGTTTCTGCTCGAAGCGGAAGAGATTACTCGGTTGCTCAAAGGCTTTTTGCGGTAGTTCCTGGGACCGCGGTCATTGTGAAGGCAGCTTCTACTGCTCTGTCATCGATTCGTAAAAAAAGCTCCTGGGAGCCCGGCAGTCCTCTGCCGGCTATTGTTCATGCATCTCTGGCGCGCGAGCGTCCCCGCGAGCAGGTCGAGTATCCCCTCGGTGCTCGCGGGGACGCTCGCGCGCCAGAGATGTAAAAATGGATACCAAATCCTTTAATCCTTCACATCAAAATTCAGAAAAAGGCGGTAGTCAGAAGTCCGGACTGGCATGTTTGTCAGTCTGAACCTTGATGCGAAGGATTGAAGGATTAACATGATTCCGTTTACCACATTCGAGAAAGGGAAAATCAAGGTTCAGACAACCATCCCCCATTTTCTGCTACAATAACCGGCAATGACTACCTTGATTCTCGGCATTGAGAGCAGTTGCGATGAGACGGCGGCGGCGGTGGTGGCGGACGGGCGGGTGATGCGCTCGAACG
>Ga0118677_10013683_pt2 | contig 10950 bp, 7 predicted proteins | sample AliMusrvi5mmetaG_FD_86154 | JGI IMG/M metagenome (GOLD analysis project Ga0118677, IMG submission 86154)
GGACCAACACCCCGCAGGGTCGTGTCGTGTTCTACGGGGACGTGGCCGGCGTGCAGGTGTTCTGGCAGGAGCGCGTGATCGAGCACGTGCAGGATGACCGGCATTTCGTGTGGCACCCGTACCGGCAGCAGTGGGTGCAGGATGCTTGGCGCGAGCACCCGGATTCTCCGTGGAAGCCCGTTCCGCCCTACGATTCGCCAGACCAATACGGTGCGTTGGTCTGGAAGGGTCTGGCCAAGTACTACAACGCCAGGGGGGCCGAGCGCACGGTGTTGGGGTTGGACGCGGCTGTCAGGTGGAACAAGGACAGGCCGGAGGCCGCCAGGTTTTGTGTCGCGACCGAGGGTCCGTTGGACGCGGGCAAGGAGCAGATCGCCGATTGCTACCGTCACGAGAAAGGGCGGCTTCTTGCCGAGGCCGGACATACGATGGACAATCTTGAAATAGGCAAGGCGGTGGTCGTGCCTACGGCAGTCGCGATCATCGGGAAGGTCAGTGTCGGTGAGGTCGCAGCCGAACTGCATCCCCAAGTGTCGCGAGCCGTAAACTTGGCGCTTGTGTTCAGGGCACCCGCGTGGCTAGCTCGCAACATGCAACTTAGGAATGGATCGGCCCGCCCTGTCAGCAGCCACGATTGTGTCCAATCATTTTAGAGACTCCCCCTACGGATGTCCCACCCCTGCCGCCAACCTGACTACCAACACCAACCCGCTCTGCCGTTTACCAGGCCATGACAAACCAGCCACACGACCCCCTCTGGGTCGATCTCGTGTTCACGATCCACGGCACCACCGTCCCGGCGGACCACGGTTACCCGTTGTTTTCGGCGATTTCGATGGTCTTGCCGACGGCACACGCCACACCGGACGGGCAGGACGGATTCTCCATCCTCCCGATCAATGGCAGGCTCACGGGAGACAGGCGGTTGTCACTTACGCCTGACAGCCGCCTCGTCCTGCGGGTCCGTCGCGACCATGTTCCCGTCTTTCTTGTGCTGGCGGGCAAGACCCTTCCCTTGCCGGGCGGTCCGATTGCGGTTGGAGTTCCCCGTGTGAGTCTCCTCGAACCGTCGTCCTCGCTCCTGTCGCGCTTGGTCACCATCAAGGTGCGTGACATGCGTGAATCGGCACCCGGCTATGCCGAGGCATTCCTCGCGGCGGCCCGCCGCAAGGTCGAGGCGCTGGACATCCGGGACCCGGATGTGCGGCTGTGCAAGAGGGACCGGGCAGCCAGTTTCGAGGGGAAGCAGGGGGCCGACCTGACCCGCAGTCCATGGGTTCGGCGCACCATTGCCGTGCGCGGCAAGCGCATTGTCGGTTACGCGGTCAAGGTGACCGGCCTGTCTCCCGCGGACTCGCTCAAGCTTCAGGTGGAAGGACTCGGGGGGCGCCGTCACTTCGGGTGCGGTGTTTTCGTACCGGTGCCCGACTCGGACCAAACATGAAAACCTTGGCCACAAGACTGCTCGCCAAGAGCGCCCCGGCGGAGGCGGCGGAGTGCGCCGAGGGCCTGACACTCGTCGGGCACCTGTCGGCGACGTCAACGGCAGCCCGCGAACTTTCGGCCTGTAGCCTGGATGACCAACTGAAGGCACTGGGCCTCCCGGCCGACCCGTGGCGCGAGCGCGCAGGCCGCGTCCTTGTCGCGGCTGCCGTGTGGCATGACTTGGGAAAGGCCAACGAGCACTTCCTCAGGATGCTCGACGGGTCGCCCCTGCCGCAGGGGATTCGTCACGAGTGGATTTCCCTGCTGTTGGCCCGTGACCCGACCTGTGAAGCGTGGCTGCGGTCGGCCTTTGCCTCGGACGAGGAGTGGCACGCGTTCCAATGGGCGGTCTGCGGACACCACCGCCGGCCGTGGCCGGACACGGTATCCGGTGCGGGCCCTTGCCTCAAGGTTCTATCCGCACACCGGGATTTCGCCGAGTGCCTGTCCCATGTCGCACAATGTCTCGGCCTCGTTTCTCCACCGGTTCTTCCTGCGGACATCGACCTGCGGCTTGTCGGCTCAACGGGTGTCCAAGCTCGTTTCGCCAAGTTGCGGCGCGAGGCCGGCGCGATGTTCGACACAATGCCCACCGGGTGGAAAAAGCTGACGGCCTTGGTCAAGGCCTCGCTGATCGGTGCCGATGTGGCGGCCTCATCCGTCGCGGGTGACGGTGACCCGTCGGTCGCCTGGATCGGGGACAGCCTCGCCCAATGCCCGCGCCCGGAGGAACTGGAGCAAGTCGTTGCGTCCCGACTCAAGGGGGCGGAGCCCAGGACCTTCCAAGTCCAGGTGGCGGAAATTCCCGGCCGCGTGGTGTTGGTCCAGGCCGGCTGCGGCACCGGCAAGACTGCGGCCGCCTACCTTCGGTCGGCAAGGAACCCACTTTGGCTGGGCAGGCGGATCTATTTCTGTTACCCAACCACGGGGACGGCCACCGAGGGTTTTCGCGACTACCTCTTCGACGGTGACCGCTCGCTGGCCGGTGCCAAGTTGTTCCACGGCAGGGCCGGAATCGACCGGCGGGTGATCCTCGGCCAAGCTGACGACCCGGACGTGGAGAATTTGGTCCGGACCGAGTCGCTGACAGCGTGGGACACTCCGGTCGTAGCTTGCACTGTCGATACGGTCTTGGGCCTGCTTCAGAACCACCGGCGCGGTGTGTACGCCTGGCCCGCCCTGGCCCGGTCGGCGTTCGTGTTCGACGAGATCCACGCCTACGATGACCGGTTGTTCGGATCACTGCTGAAATTCATCGGCTGGTTGCCGGGATTGCCGGTGCTGCTGATGTCCGCAAGTCTCCCGACAGCACGGTTGGCGGCGCTGCGTCGCGTGACGGACAGGCTTGGGGAAAGTCTTGGGTTGGTCGCCGGACCGGCCGAGATCGAGTCCATCGCGCGTTACCAAAGGTCGGAGTTACCGCCGGCGTTGTCGCCGGACGCAAAGATCCTGCGCGTCTGCAACACCGTGGACAGGGCTATGACGGCAGCCTCGGACGGCTTGCTGTCCGGAAGTCCAACAATTTATCACAGCCGCTTCAAGTACCGCGACCGAGTCGAGCGTCACCGCGAGGTGGTGGAAGGGTTCGGCTCCGCCGGCCCGACTTGCGCGGTCACCACGCAGGTATGCGAAATGAGCCTCGACCTGTCCGCAGACCTTCTGGTCACCGAACTGGCCCCTGTCCCGGCGCTCATCCAACGGTTGGGGCGACTGAACCGGCGCACGCCCCGGGAACCGAAGCCGTTCGTGATCATCGACCCGCCCCGGCCCGAGCCATACACTCAAGCGGAACTTGACAATGCGCGTGTTTGGCTGCTCCGCCTTGGGTCCGGGCCGCTGAGCCAGTCGGACTTGGTCCGTGCTTGGCTAGAACAAGAAGGTCCTCCCGCCGACTTCCCCGACCACAGCGCGTGGCTCGACGGGGGGCCGGATTCGACACCGCTCGAACTGCGCGACGGCAGCCGCAACATCACCATCCTCATGGAGGAAGACTTGTCGGCGGCAAAGGTCCGCCCCCGTCGGATCGGCGAGTTTCTTCTGCCCATGCCATACCGCAAGGAGATCGACGCGTGGCCGCGCCACCGCGGCATCCCGGTGGCCCCTGCGGGCACCATCCTATACAACCCCAACACAGGAGCCACATGGCAGCCAAACTGAAATCACCCCCAGCGACGGAACTCGTTCTGGCCCTCAACACCCCTGGCATGACGGCCATGCACCGCGCCGGACTCGGCGGCTTGGCGTGCACCCTTGCCGCCCTAGAAAAGGAGATCTCGGGACGCGCCGCCAGCCCGTCCGCCCAACCTTTGGGCGAGAAGTTCATCCCCGGACACCCGTGGCCGGACGGACAACCGCCGTGGCGGGTGGAGCCCCAACGTGTCACGCTGCGCTTCGGTGCCAAACCGGCCGAGTTTCTCAAGCGGTTGTTCGCCTACGCGTTCCAAACCACCGGTGAGGGGCTCATCTGGATGCCGGGACAATACGGCGGCAAGCGCCCGCCAAACGAGGTCCTCGCAGCGTTGCAGGAAGGCATCCTGTTCAGCTTTCTGCAGCACGGAAAATCCCGCACCCTCGCCAAGGACCCAGCGACGATGAGCTACGATGTCGGGGCCGAAGTTCCGCTCACGGTTCGGTTCAAGCCCTGCACATGTTATCAACACCAGAGTGCATGGGAGAAGCTGCTCCAAGGCAAAGGACCGCACTTGGCCAAGACCGTCGAGATCGCCGGCCCGCTGCATCCGGGATCCGTGGTCCGGCACGTGGCCTTCACTTCGAGCACCCGGATTGACGAAGAGCCAGCAACCGCGATGCCACTGGTCTTCGCTCCGGTCGGGTGCCTCACCTTGGTTGCGGGAAGGCGGGTCGGCGTCCTCCTGATTCCCGAGCTTGCGGACCTGGTTTCGTTTGTCCGCAGCCGGTCGTCCATTTCGCCGCACACCGCCAGGGAATGCCGGATCGCCGGGGCATCCGACGCCGTTCTTCAAGCCGAGTGCCGCCTGCGAGCGGCAGAACATCTGGCTGCCGGCGATTTGCCTGCCTGCCACGCGGTGACGTTCGGCACCTTGCCATGGTCCACCCAACAAAAATCCCGCACTTCTGCAAACCTTGTCAGGATCACCGACGCGGCCACGCTGGACCGTTACGAAACCGCCCTGTCGTGCCTGCCGCCCCGTGTCGCCGTGTCCGACCGACCGCTTGAAAAAGGCAAGCCGCCAGTCCGCCAGGCATTTTGGACGGACAGCATCGTGCGGCCCTTGGTCGCCGACAACCTCGCCGCTGGCCGGCAGTGGTACCAAGGATTCACCCGGTTGATGACTGCCGTCGACACAGGCCGGAAACCCGTGAAACCAATTCGCGATCTTCTCAAGTATGAACGCAACTCACTGCACTCCATGATCCAGAACATGCCAACCGACCAAGCGGGCGAAGCCCGCATCATCGAGGCGGTCCACTCCGCCCTCCGTTCCCGGTACGGACAGATTGCCTCTGAAAACGAGGGCAATCCTGTCGCCATGAAGAAGCGATTCGAGGGTGAATACGAGCGGCTGCGGCTCGCGTTCGCTGGGGCAAAGACGGCGGATGTCTTCCGCCATGCACTATGCGACCTCTTCGCGCGCGCTCGCGGCTCCGCTGTCCTGCGCGACTCATGGCCCGACCTGCTGCCGATGCTGGCCGAGCAGTCATGGCAACTGGCCCGCGACCTTTCCCTGTTGGCCTTGGCCTCCTACCGCGGACGCGGCGAGGAAGCCATCGCCACTCCCGAAACCGACGAATCCTCCGAAACCTGAAACCGCTATTCCAACATGAGCATCCACATCCACGCCAACCTTGTCACGCCGTTCGGCACCGCCGCCAACAATCGCGGCGAAACCGATGGCAACGTCACCACCTTGCAAAAACTTGTCTGGATATGGGCAGGTCCACACCACAGTCAGCGCTGAAGCTATCCGCTTCGCCCTGCGTGAAGTGTTCGCCGGTGCCGGATCACCCACCAACCGCACTTGGGACGATGACGCCCGGACGAACTCCTGGGAAGACCACACGTTCGCCGGCTGGAAGAAGTCGGACGGAAAAACCTACGTTGACGACGACTTGCTCGGCTTCATGACCGCCGACGCCGCCAAGGAGGAAAACACCAAGGGCAGCGCCAACGTGCGGCGTTCACCGCTGGAAATCACCCGCGCGATTTCGCTCACCCCGTGGAGCGGCGATGTGACGTTCAACGCGGCTTCCCCCGGTGCCACGCCGTCGGCCGCCAAGAAAGGCAACAATCCGGTGCCCTACGGAACCGAACTTCACGCCACCCGCTATCAGTTCGGCATCGCCCTCACACCGGACCGCCTGCGGGTTCAAGGGCGGGCCGCGGAGGCGCTGCGGGCGCTGGTCTCCCTGCGTAAGGTTGCCGGCAACCACGGCAGGTTCCTTTACGACTTCGCCCCCGAGTCGATCATCATCCGCATCACCGCCGATCCCGCACCCCGTTTGCTCTATTGCTTCGACACCGCCGACGGCGGAAAAACCGTCGCCGCGCCGGACCTTGTGCGCCGGGTGCAGGCTGGCGACATCCTGCCGGAGGAACTGGTCATCGGCGGGCCGGTCGCGGGCTTGGAAGATGTCAAGAAACTCGGGATTCCTGCGGAAAACCTGCTCGCCGGCGTTCGTGCGGCGGTTGACCGCGCCATCGCCATCTTGGGGAAAACACCATGACCGGACTCCACCTCACGGTTCCGGTGGCGTGCTTCCGCAAGGGGCTGGCCCGCGAGTTCTTCGAGACCGAGCCGCTGCCTCCGCCATCCACCTGCTACGGGTTCCTGCTGTCTTTGGTCGGCGAGGAGGATCGTCATGCCCATGCCGGCGTCCGTGTTTCCGCCGCCATTCTCGGCCGGCCTCCGGTCAGCTCGGTCTTGCGCACCCTCTGGCGTGTCAAGAACTTGCCCAAAGGGGGGTCGCAACCGGCCGCCAACCGTCGCCCGGACTACCAACAGCTTCTCACCAACCTCGACCTCATCGTCTGGCTCGATTCGGATGAGGAGCGCCGCTTGCCCACGCTCCTGCCCCTGGAAGAGCGGGTCAGGGCCGCGTTGGACCCGAACGCAAGACAAGGTGTCAGCCGCTTCGGCGGCCTGTCGTTGGGAGAAAGCACTCACTTGGTCAACGAGGTGTCGTTGCTCAAGGCCAGCGGTGGCAAGGCATCACCGCCGCCGGGCGATTGGAGCGCCTTCCTGTTGCACCCGGACGGCAGCCATACGTTGCCGGTCTGGGTGGATCACGTCGGAACCCGCGGAACCCGTCACGCCACCGGCAACCTTGAACCCGTCGATCCCGGGATGCTTCCCGCGCCGGGACGCCTGCCCGTGATTGCCCCCGAAAATTAGCCGGCTCCAGGACCAACGCATGCCTGACTCCGACCCCGATCCACTCGTCCGCACCATGGCCCTGCACGCGCTCGGTTATTGCGAACGGCTGTTTTACCTGGAAGAGGTCGAGGAAACCCGCGTCGCCGACGAGCGTGTGCATGCCGGGCGGGCGGACCACGCCGAACTGGAACTTGCCGAGGGCGAGGAACGTCGGGGTTTCGAGTTGTCCAGCGAAGTGCTGGGGCTCGCCGGCAAACTCGATGCCATACGCCACCGGGATGGCGGCTGGATCCCGTATGAGTTCAAGCGTGGTCGCGCGTTCCGCGGGGCGGACGGCACGTGGGAAGCATGGCAGTCCGACTGCTTGCAAGTGCTCGCCTATGCCATGCTGTTGGAAGAACACCTCGGGAAGCCGGTGCCGGAAGGAAGGGTGCGCTATCTGGCCTCCGACATCACCGTGCGGGTGCCTCTCGATGACGCGGGACGTGAGCAAGTGGCAGCGGCCCTGCGCCGCGCCTCGCTGCTCCGCTCCTCAATTCAACGTCCGCCGGTCACCACCGATGCGCGCAAGTGCGTTCATTGTTCGTTGGCCCCGGTCTGCCTGCCGGAGGAAGAGCGGTATTCTCATGAGCCCGGTCCTTGCAATCCGCCGCTCCGGCTTTTCCCCGAACAAGACAACGGACAGGTGCTGCACGTGACCCGCCACGACCTGCGGGTGTCGCGCTCCGGAGAGCAGCTTGTCCTCAAGGACACGGAGGGTGTCGTCGTGGGCGGCTTTCCCGCCCGGGATGTCTCCGCAATTGCCGTCCACGGCAATTCACAAGTGACGACACAGGCATTGCAGCTATGCGCCTGGCACGAGATTCCCGTCTATTGGTTCACAAGGTCCGGGGCCGTGGCCGCCGGACTGCATCCCCTGCCGGGTGGCGTTCAACGGCGGATCCGGCAATATGAAGCGCTTGCCCGCCCTGACATGCGGTTGCACCTCTCGCGCCTGACGGCATCCGCAAAAGTGCAGAACCAACTCCGCTACCTGCTGCGCATTTCCCGCGGGGAAAACAGCCGCCGCCAGTTGGTCACGGGCCATGTCACCCGCATGCGCCAGGCGCTGCGCGGCATTGCCGCCGCCGATTCCCCGGAAGGAGTGCGCGGCCATGAAGGCTTCGCGGCACGCGCATGGTTCGATGCCTTGCCCGTCTTCCTTTCCGACACCGTGCCGGCGGACTTCCGGCCGCAGGGACGCTCCCGCCGCCCGCCGAAAGATCCGTTCAACGCGCTGTTGTCGTTCGGTTATGCCCTGCTCTATCGACAAGTCCTGCAATCGCTGATCGTCGTGGGACTCGAACCGGCCTTGGGTTACTTTCACACCCCTCGCTCGGCGGCCCAACCGCTCGTGCTCGACCTGATGGAACTTTTCCGGTTGCCGCTGGTGGACGCACCTGTCCTCGGTGCCTTCAACCGCCAGCAATTCACGGCGGAGCATTTTGCGATCACCAAAGCCAAGGTCTGGCTTTCCGACGAGGGCCGCAAGCGGGCCATCGAGTTGTTCGAAAGGCGCTTGGAAGACACATGGAAACATCCCGTGCTCGGTTACTCCCTCTCCTACGCAAGGGCCATCGAACTTGAAACCCGGCTCTTGGAGAAGGAATGGAGCGGCAGCCCCGGGCTCTTCGCCAAGTCCCGCCTCCGCTGAAGTCATGCCCGAATGCACATGGACCTTGGTCTGCTACGACATCCGGGACCCGAAACGGTTGCGACGGGTGGCCAAGCTCATGGAAGGTTACGGCAGCCGCGAGCAGTTCAGCGTGTTCCGCTGTCACCTCACCCCCGGCACCACCCACTTGCTTCGCCAGGAACTTGCACAAACCATGGAAAAGGAAGATTCCGTGCTGTTTGTACCGTTGTGTGACAAATGTGCAGGCAAGGTGCACTACCTCGGCGATCCCAAGGCTTGGGAGACCGACCCGAATCGCGTTTGGATCTTTTGACATCAAATGTTCCCAAACCATGCTCAGGCACCTCATGACGAAATCACGCGACATCCCTCCATTTCGGCACAATGCTCTCAGTCTCAACCCTTTCCGAAAGTCCGGACAGCCCGGACATCCTTGATTTGGTTCGGACCGTTGATCGGGCAAGAGTCGCAGCCTCATCCCTCTTCACAAGTTGGACGGTTTGTGGCAGAGTTATCCCCGCCGCAAGCCCGTGCTTGAAAACAGATCCTGCAAGGCCCCCTTTCAGAAGGTTTCCAACCACCTGCGATGCCAACACCTCGGACGCCCTCAGGCGTTGAGCACCTGGTGCCGACGGAGCGGCCAGTTGCTGGCCTGCCATGCCAACACCTCGGACGCCCTCAGGCGTTGAGCACGAGACGTTAGCGGGCTGGGCGGGGCAGCGCTGCTGATGCCAACACCTCGGACGCCCTCAGGCGTTGAGCACGCGTCGGGGTTGTCGGCCTTGTCGAACCATTCGGAGATGCCAACACCTCGGACGCCCTCAGGCGTTGAGCACCCGCGAGGTCGCGCTTCACGGATTCGTAATCGTGATGCCAACACCTCGGACGCCCTCAGGCGTTGAGCACCTGGAAGGATCTCTGGCGTGGATCATCGCCGAAGAATGCCAACACCTCGGACGCCCTCAGGCGTTGAGCACCCCTTGCGCTTGGCCCATTCCGCCGCCGTCAGCGATGCCAACACCTCGGACGCCCTCAGGCGTTGAGCACACTATTCGCGCCCGTGGGAGCCCGTGCGCATTGCGATGCCAACACCTCGGACGCCCTCAGGCGTTGAGCACGAAAAGCACAAGGCCGGCTCGCAGGGCAACAAGCGATGCCAACACCTCGGACGCCCTCAGGCGTTGAGCACATTTTCATTGATGTCTCGTGTGGTTTTTTGTTTGGGATGCCAACACCTCGGACGCCCTCAGGCGTTGAGCACTCGTGGATGAAACCACGATCAAGCAGGTTTACGCATGCCAACACCTCGGACGCCCTCAGGCGTTGAGCACGGTCGAGGAGCTGCAATTGGAGGCGCGGGCCATCTAATGCCAACACCTCGGACGCCCTCAGGCGTTGAGCACGTGGCAGCGGCGGTGCGCAGGGTCTGGGGGATGGGATGCCAACACCTCGGACGCCCTCAGGCGTTGAGCACCTGACGGTGCTGCTGTGCGCGGGGTGCCTGTGGGATGCCAACACCTCGGACGCCCTCAGGCGTTGAGCACGTGTTGTCCGCGATGATGACCCACTTGCGGCCCGATGCCAACACCTCGGACGCCCTCAGGCGTTGAGCACTGGGGCCAAACCCCATAACAATCCCAATCGCCTGTATGCCAACACCTCGGACGCCCTCAGGCGTTGAGCACAAGGTGCCAATCTCCTCCGCAACCGCAATCCGCACATGCCAACACCTCGGACGCCCTCAGGCGTTGAGCACGATCGGCCTGCAATCCTCGCCATCGTCCGATCCGAAGATGCCAACACCTCGGACGCCCTCAGGCGTTGAGCACGTTCGGTTTTCGGAAGGGGTCATTTGATCAGGGGAATGCCAACACCTCGGACGCCCTCAGGCGTTGAGCACCGCAAGCAATCCCTGCCCTCGATTGCGCTTCTGATGATGCCAACACCTCGGACGCCCTCAGGCGTTGAGCACACCTTCGCGGCCGTAATCGCCGCCGCACCGTCCAATGCCAACACCTCGGACGCCCTCAGGCGTTGAGCACTCCTTGACGAGGCCGGGATGGATCGAACCGGAGGATGCCAACACCTCGGACGCCCTCAGGCGTTGAGCACGTATGTTCCCGTGCGCTGCTCTCGTCTCCAGGACGATGCCAACACCTCGGACGCCCTCAGGCGTTGAGCACACTATATCTCCAGGTCGGCCAGGAGTCTCAAACAGGCATGCCAACACCTCGGACGCCCTCAGGCGTTGAGCACTTGGGCGAGTCGCGGTTAGTCGTCGGCGTGGCGGGGGATGCCAACACCTCGGACGCCCTCAGGCGTTGAGCACGAGAGGGCGCGGAGAGACATGATCTGCGCTTGGTGATGCCAACACCTCGGACGCCCTCAGGCGTTGAGCACACGCGTTGGAGCGCATGCGCGAGCGTGTCTGGG
>Ga0118677_10014769_pt1 | contig 10950 bp, 12 predicted proteins | sample AliMusrvi5mmetaG_FD_86154 | JGI IMG/M metagenome (GOLD analysis project Ga0118677, IMG submission 86154)
CAGCTTGGGAGTCCGCGAGAAACAACCGCGCCAGCAAAACAATCTGGCGTTTCACAACGGAACAGGCTCGCGTGAAACTCAAGCGCCTCTATCCGCAACTATGAATGTTACAAGATACTAGTTGCGACACTCACTCAATTCACCGTTGCAGCGCCGCTATTTCGGTTTGAATCGTTCAGCCACAGGGGCATAGCGATAAGCGACCAGTTCGCCCCGGCCCTCAGGCCGATCCTTGTCAGGAGCTTCAATGACTAACGCGCCGTGCCACAAATCCCCCTCCGTGCCAAACAGCAACGAGCCATCCGCGAGAAACTCCGCGCAATCGACCGGGGCGGTCAAGTGACGAAGCCATACTCCAACCAAGGGAGACTCCCGGTTCGACATGACATACAGGCAAGGCTCGCCAGAGGCCTCGCCCGATTTTGTGAAAGTTCCGAAAACAAGCAGCGTGCCATCTCTCGGGTTGCAGGCAATCCCGTCGAAGGTGACGCGCTTGGGGGCCAGCTTGACAAATTCAGCAGACTTGTCACCGGGTTTCCAATGCCAAATCCGGTGTTCCGTGACGAGAAAAAACCCGCCTTTGTCAGAGCGTGCGATGCCATAAAAACACCCTTGCCTGCCACCGAGATTGATTTGAACCTGCGTTAGAGTCCCCTCCTCCTCGCGGATGCAATCCAGGGTGTTTTCCTCGTCGCTGATGGCATAGACGGCGGAACCATCGTCGCAATAGGCGGCATCGGCGGCCTTCGAGACGGCGAACCATGGCAAGAGCGATCCGGCAAAAAGCAGAGTAACCCACACGGAACGGACGCCAGTTAGAATCCTCATGACTCTTGGGCATACGTGCTGGCTGTGTCAATTGCTGCATCGCAAGTCCCCATATTTCTTGCCCCCTGAAAATTCCGCTTGAGGTGGGGCGGCAGAGCGGGCAGGTTGCTGGCGCAACTTCCCATGCTCAGTCCCACCACCACCTTAGAAACCGCGTACGATTCGAAGATCGAGAGCAACGTGATCGTCACGCGCGTGGACGCGGCGATGAACTGGGTGCGCAAAAACTCGCTGTGGCCGATGCCGATGGGTTTGGCGTGCTGTGCCATCGAGCTGATGGCGACGGCGTCGGCGCGCTTTGACATCTCGCGCTTCGGGATGGAAGTGATGCGTTTTTCGCCGCGGCAGGCCGATGTGCTGGTGGTATCCGGGACGGTAACCTACAAGATGGCGCTGGCGGTGAAGCGGATCTGGGACCAGATGCCCGAGCCGAAATGGTGCGTGGCGATGGGGGCCTGCGCGTCGAGCGGCGGGATGTATCGCAGTTACGCCGTGTTGCAGGGCATCGATCAATTGATTCCGGTGGACGTGTATATTTCCGGCTGCCCGCCGCGGCCCGAGGCCTTGATTGCCGGGCTGATGCGGCTGCAGGAGAAGGTGGACACCGAGCATGCCCTGATGGACCAGAAGCGCAGCATGTTGGCCGGTTCCGCGTGATGTTCAGCTCAACCCGAACCGAAACAAGCACCCATGGCCGCCGCTGAAGATGTCAAACTGCTCCGCGAGACGTTCGCCGAAAAGGTGTTGGAGAGCGTGGAATTCCGCGATGAACAAACCCTGCTGGTGACTCTGGAGGCGCTGCACCCGGTGCTGGCGCATTGCCGCAACGAGCTGGGCTACGCGATGCTGCTGGACATTTCCTCGGTGGATTTCCTCGGCGAAGAGCCGCGCTTTGAGGTCGTCTATGAACTAGCCACCGTTGATGATGCCAAGCGTTTGCGGGTGAAAGCCAAGGTGGCCGAGGACGCGCCGGTGGCCAGCGCGGTGGATTTGTGGGGCGGCGCGGACTGGCACGAGCGGGAGGTCTGGGACATGATGGGAATTGGCTTTGCCGGACACCCGAATTTGAAGCGGATCCTGATGTGGGAGGGCTATCCGTATTTTCCGCTGCGCAAGGATTTTCCGTTGGCGGGTCGCCCCACCGAGCTGCCCGATGTCGCCTTCACCGGCGTCGCACCGCTGGAAGGCGGACCTTTTGTCGCCTGCGCCGGCGCGCCCAACGCGGTGCTGCGCGAACCTCGCTCACAGGCCATTGATTGAGGCGCTACCAGCCGCACCCCCGCACCCGACCCCACACCGCGATGCAATGGACGGGCGTGCATTTTTCTGACATGGCCCACCGCTTGGGCCGCTTGACGCAAGCGCGCTGGCCATGGCTGGTTGCGGGGCTGATCTTGGGAATTCACGGCGTGGTGACCTGGGCTGGCGGCCCCCAAGCGCTCGCGCCATGGTATCTGGCGCTGGGCTTGAGGCGGGAGGCGGTGTTGAGCGGCAGCATCTGGCAGATCATCACCTATGCCTGGCTGCACGGCAGTTGGGCGCACGCCCTCATCAATGCGCTGTGTGTGCTGGTTCTGGGTGGCCGTGTGGAGCAGATTCTCGGGGCCGGCGGCTTCCTGAAAACCCTTGTCGCAGGGGTCATCGGCGGTGCCGTGGGTCACCTGGTGCTGGCAGATGGGGGCAGCGAAGCGTTCCCTCTGGTGGGCATTTCAGGGGCCTGCGTGGCGTTGCTGTTGGTGATCACCACGCTCTCGCCGCAGTCACGAATGTTTCCCTTGCCGGTCTCCGGCCGCAGCCTCGGACTGGGCATCCTGATCGCCGAGCTGTTGTTTGCACTGGTTGACCCGCAGCTCGGTCTCCCGGGCTTTGCCACGCTTGGCCAAGCCCTCGTCGCCCATGGGCTGGGAAACTGGTTCGCAGTCGGCCACGCCTGCCATTTCGGCGGCGGCGTGGCCGGTTACTTGGTTGCAAAATGGGTTTTGCGCCCGCGCCCCACCCTCAGCCGGCTCCGTCACGAACGGAACCGACGCGAGGCGCAGCAACGGGCGCGTTGACGATCCAACACGAGTGGCTTAGCGCGCGTTTCCTTCCTTGAGTTCCTTGCCTTTGCCTTGGACCTTACCGGCGGGCGTGCCCCCGGCCGGTCCCACGTGTCTCATCTGCGTTTGAGGCGCGCCGCCGGTCTTCATCCCGGAATTTCCTTGGTAGCCGGGGGTATGCCCGTACCTTGAATTTGCCGTCACGTTGGGGTTGCCAGTTGGCCCACCCTTGTAGTGGACATTGGGATTTCCGCCTTGCGTCTGACTCAGATTGTGGCCAGTGGCATAGTTGGGATTGTGACCAGTGGCATAGTTGGAATTGTGGGCACCGGAATAGTTCGGAGTGCCCGTGTGCGATCCTCTCGGGTTCCCCACCGGCCCTGCGTGCACACTATGCGCCCACGAGTAACTCGAATTGCGATAGAGGGTTGCCCGGTTGTTGTAGTTGGACAAGGTAACCGTCCTCACGTGAGTGGGTGGCGGGCAGAAGTTGTGGCGGTAACCGTAGGGATGGGGCACCCCAACGACGAGCACCGGCCGGTAACCCATCGGGTAGTAGCCGTAGAGGTACGGATCGTAATAGCAACGACGGTTGTAGTCGTAGTAGCTGTTGCAATACGGATCATAGCCCCAGCGCGGATCGCCCGTGCTGACAAACATGGCGGTGGAAAAACCACTGTAGCCATAGCCGTAACCTTCCCCATACATGGCCCCCCCCCGCCGTAACCGGCGCTATAGGCACCCCCGACCGCGTAGTTCGGATCGTAGGCGCAGGAACCCATGGCAAGGACGAACGCGGCACCCATCGCGGCACCGCACAGACGACGAAGATGTTTCTTCATGCGTCCTATGACGTTACGGAGTGCCAAATCTATTCAAAATAGTTCAAAAGTTTTTTTCAGCGGAATTCCGCGCTCTGATTGACAGCGGGGGCTGCTTTCGCGTTTCCTTGGGCAGCCCCACCCGCAATTTTTCATGCAAGCCCCCATTCTTGTCACTGGTGGAGCCGGTTACATCGGCTCTCACACCGTTCGCCTGTTGGCTTCCCAAGGCAGGAAAATCGTCGTGCTCGACAATCTGGTGTACGGTCATGAGCAGGCGATCATCGATCCGCAAGTGGACCTGGTGATCGGTGAGGTCGGTGACCGCGACTTGGTGCGCGCGCTGTTTTCCAAGTACCGGTTTGGCGCGGTGGTGCATTTCGCCGCCTACGCCTATGTCGGCGAGTCGGTCACCGATCCCCTCAAGTACTATCAGAACAACACCGCCGAGCCGATCAAATTGTTGCAGGTGATGCAGGAATTTGACTGCCAGGTGTTTGTGTTCTCATCCACTTGCGCCACCTACGGCGTGCCGGACCACCTGCCCATCACCGAGCGCAACTCCCAATCCCCGATCAACCCTTACGGCCGCAGCAAACTCATGGTCGAGTGGATCCTGACGGATTGCGGTCAGGCCTGGGGCCTGCGCAGTGCCTGCCTGCGCTATTTCAATGCCAGCGGCTGCTCGCCGGACGCACGCATCGGTGAGGATCACGACCCGGAATCCCACCTCATTCCCAGAGTGCTGATGGCAGTGAGCGGAGAAATTGACAGCATCGAAGTCTTCGGCACCGATTACCCAACCCCGGACGGCACCTGCATCCGCGATTACATCCATGTCGAGGACCTCGCCGATGCCCATGCCCGCGCCCTCGACCACCTGGCCGCTGGCGGTGCCTCATTGCAATGCAACCTGGGCACAGGCGTCGGCGTTTCCGTCAAACAAATCATCGCCGCCAGCGAGGAAATCACCGGCAAACCCGTGCCGGTCACCTACGGTCCACGCCGCGCCGGCGACCCTCCGACGCTGGTCGCCGATCCGGCCCTCGCCAAGAGCCTGCTCGGTTGGGAGGCCACGCGCAAAGACGTCCGCGACATGCTCCGTCCGGCGTGGCTGTGGATCAACGGCCCGCAACGCGGACGCTACCCCGGGAAAAAATCATCGTAATTGCGATGTATTGACGGTAATCCTTGCCTTTTCCCAAATAATCCTCCATACTACCACCAAACCTGACGCCCAAGCCATGCGCTCAATTCCAACTGCCAATCCTCCCATGCCTCGTCGCTCCGGCTTCTCCTTGGTGGAGTTGCTGACGGTCATCGCCATCATTTCCATCCTCATGACCCTTTCTGTGGTCGGCATCGGCGGGATGCTCGCCGGCAAGGGCGTGTCCACCGCCGTGTCCACCACCGAAGCGGTGTTTGCCGAAGCCCGCACCCTGGCCATGGGCAAGCTCACCAATGCCGCCGTGCTCGTGAGTATCCAGGACCCCACCAACATGGACACTTACCTGCGCCGCCTGGTGGTGGCCTACAAGGAAATCGATCCGGTCACCAACAAGCAGAGCACCGAGTGGACGCTCGCCAGCCGCGGCGTCACCCTGCCCGAAAAAGTCTATTACAGCCAATCCCTCAGTTGCAAGGACAACAAAACCGGCGGCGGCGGCATGGACAAAGTCTCCCTCGGCGGCACCAACGTGAAACGCGACTTCCAAGGACAATACATCATCTATGAATTCAATGCCGAGGGCATCTGCACCACTCCCGGCGCCAGTTTCGTCGTGGGCACCGGCACCCGCACCATCGGCAGTTCCGAAACCCGGCCGCGGGTGATCAATTCCGCCAAGCGCGACTTCGGTGGCTTTGTCATCTGGCGCAATGGCAGCACCTCGCTGTTCCACAACCCCCTCCAAATCCTCAAGAATGGCGACAACATCACTTTCTTCTAAATCATGAACTGCCACTCCCCCTCCCGCAAGCCCGCCTTCACCCTGCTTGAAACGGTCATCGCCATCGGCGTGCTGGCCGTGTTGCTGACCGCCTTCATGTACGCGTTCGGCCCCGCCATGACCAACATCCGCCGCTCCATCAATATCCAGGAAGCCGACCGCCTCGCCTCCACCTTGGAGAACGAATTGTCCACCCTGCGCCCCGGCCAGCAAACCGGCGACATCAAGACCGGCTTCGACAAGTCCTTCCAATGGCTCAAGGACGCCAACGAGCCCACCACCGCTCTCTTCGTCTATCAATACCGCGGCGACCCGTCCAAACGCCGCTCCGACAATACGTTCGAGCCGGTCACCAAGATCGGCGGCGTCGCCGGCAAGGACTACGTCGTACTGCCGATGGTCCGGCGCCTCAACGACCCGTTGTTTCTCAAGGACATCGATGCCCTTGAAGGCGCCGCTTTCTTCATCAAGTGCACCCAACTGGTGTACAGCAAGGATAAGGGCCTGGTGCCCGGCAGTGCGGGCGCCATCAGTGATCCGCAGGATGGCACGCCCGTCGGCACGGCTGACGACTACAAGGAGGCGGTCATCGCGTTCTCCGCCGAGTTCTATGGCATGCCTTCCAACAACCAGACCTACTTCACCGGGGCCGCCTTCAAGAAAAACTTCAAGATCGTCAAAAACCCCATTTTCACCCGCAATCTGGCGGTCCGCAGATAACCTTCTCCCAGTTGCCGCAAGCTCATGAAAACCTTCCGCACCCATCCCCTCCGCCGTGGCTTCACGCTCGTCGAGTTGCTCATCGCCATGGCCATCACCGCCATCATTGCCTCGGTGCTCATTTCCGTCACCGCCGTGGCCATCGACTCCTGGAACCGCAGCCGCGCGGAACTGCGCGCCGCCCGCCAGGCCAAGTTCATGGTCGATGCCATGGCCAAGGATTTCGAATCGTTGGTCACCCGCCGCGGCAACAAGTTCGAATGGCTCTCGGCAAAGACCGACACCACCCTGCCCGGATCTAGCAAGCAGAAGAGCTCCAACGCCTCCAAGCTCATCTTCTTCACCGCCGCCACCGACCGCTACGATGGCAAGATCAACACACCCGATGACAAGGGCGGCGATGTCTCCTGCGTGGCCTATGACCTCCAATACAAGGATCCCATCGACGGCAGCAACAGCAACTTCTCGACCTACACGCTCAACCGCTTGTTGGTCAATCCCGACCAAGCCTTCGACAACCTCCTCGGCAAAGCCGAACTGGAGCCGGCGTTCCAGAGCTACAACGCCCAGATGACAGATGTGAAGAACTTCGTTTGCGAGAACATCTATCAATACAGCGTGACCTTCCACATCGAGGTCACCAAGGACCCGGGCACGGCCAAGGCATCGAAACTCACCGTGCCCATCTCGCTCGGGCCCACCGCGGGCAACGGCCGCTCCATCGACTTCCGGATTCAGGGCAGCGGCATCGTCCTGGCGGAAAGCCCCATCTCCAATGTCACTGTCGATGAGTTGAAGGCCGGCCGGGTCGCCGCGGTGGAGGTTTCCCTCACCGTCATTTCCGACTTCGGCATGCAACAGTTGCGCGGTGAGAAAAACCTCATGGGCGATGCCATGATCAAGTTCATGGCCAAGAACTCGTTCCAGTATTCCAAGCGCGTCGAGCTGCCCTGCATGTGAGGCCGCGGCGCAGCCCCTCAGCGGGCTCTTGCCGCCTTTGGCCGCGGCGCCGCCAGGGATGTTAGGAAAAGCCCGGCGATGAAGCCACCAAGGTGGGCGCCGTAAGCCACGCCGCCGCCCGCATGACTCATCAGCGACAGGTAGTCCAGGCTCACCCCGAACAGCGCCAGCAGCGCCAGGTGCCCTGGGGGAATCGCCCGGGTCATCGGCCACACGTGTGGTTCGGGCAGATGCCAGCGCGTCGCCAGCCCGAGATAGGCACCCTCAAAGCCCATCACCGCGCCCGACGCGCCAAGCATCGGGATGAACTCGCCGGCATGGAAGAGCGTGTGGCAGATCGAGCCGCAGATCGCACTGACGAAGAAAATGAGCAGCATCCAGCGCTGGCCTAACAGGTCAACCGCCAGCGCGGCGAAGATCCACAGATAGAGCATGTTGTATAGCACGTGGTCGAAGTTGCCGTGCAGGAACGCGCAACTCAGCAAGGTGGCGAACTTGCGATAGTCCGCTTCGCCCGCGCTCCCCGCCAGCAGCCTGCGCCAACTCTCCGCAATCTCTCCGGGTACCGCCATGAAGCCCCGATACCAGCCCGGGCCCGCAATCTCCTGCACCAGGAAAATCCCGAACATCAGCACAATGAGCCCGAGCAGGAGCCCCTGCTTCCTTATCACCCATCGCATTCTGCCGCCTCCGATCATGCGCTTGCCGGGCTTGCCGTCCCGCAGCCAGATGTGGGAAATTTCGCGCCCCTTGGCAATCCTGGACTTGACGTAGTCACTAACAAATACAAGGATGCGGGAGAGGGGGCGGGTTTCATGTCGATCAGGTCGTCGAGGAACAGCGCGTGGCGGCCGGGAGGGGGAACGAATTCCTCGTCATTGCGAGCGTAGCTCAAGCATTCCGTAAGGGATTCCCGTTTGTCGTTTCGCCCGTGAATGTCGGCGATGATGCCTAGTGAATCAGGCCTTCCATGCGGCTTGAAGCCGTACTAAAATAGCTTGCCCTGGCAATGGAGGAAACTGTCAGGTTCCAGGCGCTTTCTCCATGGTGCGCGATACTGGGTTCGAACCAGTGACCCCCTCCGTGTCAGGGAGGTGCTCTACCACTGAGCTAACCGCGCTTGGTGCCTGTTGGGTGGGCGGGCGAAATTAGGGCAGACCCCGCCACCGATGCAACCCCTTTTTTCGGATTTCCGCCAAATCGGCGCTGGCGGGATCGGACAGCACGCTTGCGAGGCGCCGTAAGTGGCTCTTGTGAGACAGGTGGGCGGGACGCGCCCACGCTCCGTGATCACTGGCTGGCGAGGGCCTCGCGAATCGAGGTGCAAAGGTATTCGAGGTTCCTTGAGGTGATGCCCGCCACGTTGATGCGGCCGCCACCGACGATGTAGATGCTCTTGGCGTCGCGCAGGAATCTCACCTGGGCATCGCTCAGCCCGCTGAAGGAAAACATGCCCTTCTGGCGCGCGATGAACGAAAAATCCCCGGGCACCCCATGGCTGGCAAGCGCCGCGACAAACTGATTTCGCGTGGCGGCGATATGCTCGCGCATCGCCGTTAGTTCCGCCAGCCATTGCTCGCGCAGCGGCGCGTCGGTTAGAATCCGGGCCACAATCAGGCCGCCATGGGCCGGCGGATTGGAGTAGTTGACGCGGATGACGATCTCCACGTTGCTGAAGGCGTTGTTGGCCGCGGCCGCGGACCCGGCCACCAGGGTGAGTGCGCCGGTGCGGTCCTGATAGAGTCCGAAGTTCTTGGAGAACGAACTTGCGACGATGAATTCGGGACACGCCGCGGCGAGTGCCAGCACCCCGGCGCGATCTTGCTCGAGTCCGTCGCCATACCCTTGATAGGCGAAGTCAAGGAACGGCAGCCAGCCGCGGCGCGCGGCGATGGCCGCCACCGTTTGCCATTGCTCGGCATTGAGATCCACGCCGCTGGGATTGTGACAGCAGGCGTGCAACAAGACGACGTCGCCCGCGGGGATGTGCTCCAGGGCTTCCCGCATGCGGGTGAAATCCAGACCGCGGGTGAGCGCGTCATAATACGGATAGTCCGCGATGGCGAGTCCCGCCGCGGCAAACACTCCCTTGTGATTGGCCCAGGTGGGCGAACTCAACCAGACCGTGGCGTTAGGCGAAACCTTCTTGAGAAAGTCCGCACCCACCCGCAAGGCGGCGGTGCCCCCGGGCGTGTGGGCGGTGCGGGCACGCGCGGCGCCGATGATGTCATGCCCGCCTCCGAAGATCATCTCCTGCACGCAACGGCCGTAGTCGGAAGCGCCGCTGATGGGCATGTACGACTTGGTGGTCGCACTTTGCAGGATGGCTGCCTCCGCCGCTTTCACCGCGGCGAGAATCGGCGTGTTGCCCGCGTCGTCCTTATAGACCCCGACCCCAAGGTTGACCTTGAGCGGGTTGGGATCGTTCTTCCAGGCATCGGTTAGACCGAGGATCGAGTCGGGAGGCGCGGGCAGGATGGAGTCGAACATAATGGTTGGGAGGGACTCATCGGATGGCAGGGAGCCGTTGTAAAGCTAAAAATAGGCGGGAGGCCCGAGGACCTCCCGCCAATCATGAAACAATCAGGCAACCCGGCGACGCTGCGCTCTGTTGCAAGCGCAGGCCGCCAATGCGTGGACTATTTCTTCGCGGCTTTCTTGGCAACCTTCTTGGCAACCTTCTTGGCCGGAGCCTTCTTGGCGCTCTTGGCCACTTTCTTCGCGGCCTTCTTGGCAACCGCCTTCTTCACGGGGGCGGCCTTTTTGGCTACGGTCTTTTTGGCGGCCTTCTTGGCTGGAGCCTTCTTGGCGCTCTTTGCCACTTTCTTCGCGGCCTTCTTCGCCACCTTCTTCGCTACCTTCTTGGCGGCTTTGGGGGCGGCCTTTTTGGCCGGGGCTTTCTTGGCCGCTGCCTTTTTGGCTGGGGCCTTCTTCGCCGCTGCCTTCTTGGCAGCTTGTTTCACCGCTTTCTTCGCAGGCTTAGCTGCGACCTTCTTTGCTGTTTTTTTTGCAGCCATTGTTTTGTGTTGTTCGAGTTGTTGTTCGATGTTTGTTTTCTCGTCCGGCGTCAACATGCCAGTGGAGAGGATTGCGAGGCTGGCCTCACCGAGGCGCCCTCCGAAAGTGTTAGTGACAAACCCGGTCGCGGCGTGGCGGATCACCTGCTCGCGCGGGCAGGCCGACTCATACACGTGAGCGCGTCCCAGCGGCGTGCGCCTGACGAGTTTCTTGCGCTCGAGGTTTTGCATGATGGTCAGCACCGTGGTGTAGGCGCGCTCCCTGCCATCGGGCAGCGACTCATGAATCGACGCCACCGTGGACGGCCCGTGATGCCATAGCACCGTGAGGGCTTGAAGTTCTAGATTGGTGGGTTGTGCGATGCGCGCCATGCGGTGTCTCTCGTTGCTTGAGCACAAGGAAACATTAATTAAGGAATCCGTCAAGTAATAAAGTGCGGAATTGAAAGAAAAATTTAAAGTCCGTTTTTTTAAAATTTCACCAATTACTACGGGCGTCGTAGTTGGCGGCTCAGGGCTTGGGGTGGCCGCTGGCGAGGGCCGGTCGGCGGATTGCGGGGTTGACTTTCTGCAACGCCTGCCAGAGTGCATCCTCGGAGGGATGGCCGTTGAAAAG
>Ga0118677_10014770_pt1 | contig 10950 bp, 8 predicted proteins | sample AliMusrvi5mmetaG_FD_86154 | JGI IMG/M metagenome (GOLD analysis project Ga0118677, IMG submission 86154)
GATCAGGAATGGTTTAGCGGATTCAACGGGAAAAACATTTTCATACACGGAGATGAATGGGACTTGATTTCTAATGTGGATTCAAAATTTGGAATTGCTCATCAATGTGTTGAAAATATTTTCCAATCAATCAGCCAATTGGATATCGTTAATTACAAATCAGAACCGAATATACATGAACCTGCTATTGGTTGTATAAATGATTTCTGTGATGAAAAGGTGGATATCATTAGAAAATTTCAAACAGCAAATATTTGTCCATCATGTTATCAAAGAGCAGTTGATAAAGGAATAACCGATTTTGTTTTAGCCCATATAATAAGCATTATTGAAGAAGTCCGTAAAGAATTCGTCATCTCAAAGAATTTCAGGAGCCAAAACCTAGAAAAGGTGGTTATTGATGAAAAAGGAAATATCACAATTGGTGGCAGGGTGATTAAAATGGAGACTCTTCCAAAAGTAATGTATATCAATTTTTTAAATCATATTGAAGGTATCCCTACGAACAAACTCTGTGATAACAAGGATCAATTTGAAGAAATCTACAAAATATTGAAAAGAAATCCGGATGATTTGGCAATCACTAAGATGTGTTGCAACAAAATCCAATATAAAGACAATAAACCTGAAAAAAGAAAACCCACCTTTGAAACTTATCGCTCAAGAATAAGGAAGGCTTTAATAGTTAAACTTGGAGAGGTTCTAGCTAACTTTTATTCATTAAATCTAATATCAGACAAAAACAAACAAAACATATTCAAAGTACCTCTGTCAAATGACCAATTTGAGATTCATTCAAAGTTCAAAAAATGAGTCATTTATAAAAACTGAAATATTTCATTTTTCATTTCGAAATATTTCAACAATCTGATAATCAATTATATACAACGATTTTTGTGGTACACTTTTAATATAGATGTATCATGAAAAACTTTAATGTAGACGATTACCAAAGGGTAAGTATTGATTCAGTGGTTATTTCAGAAGTCACTTACAAGTTGTACAATTATTCCAATCGGGAAGCTGAAATTCAGGCACTGATGGAAAGTATTAAAGAAATTGGTCAGAAGGAACCAATTGTCGTTGTAAAAGACGGGGATAAGTACATCATAACTGATGGCGTATTAAGATTGATGGCTATGAATCGTTTAAAACTAAACGAAATTGATGTGATTGTTTCCGACTTTATTCCAACAAACGATTTTAGTTTTACGGAGTTTGTTATCCACCACCAAATTCGAAAAGAGAAGACACCAGCTGAGAAAGCGAACGAAATCCGGGAACTTTTATTGATTGACCGGGAAGATAAAAACCCTTTACGTGACAAAGAAAAACGAGTACAACTTGTCTCCGCTCTGATGGGTGGAAAAGGATGGGGTAGAAATAATGTCTTCAACCTCGAAAAGATTCTTCAATTTGAAAAAGAACATGGCAGCGATTTAAACTTGTCGGCACAGGTGATCGCAAATAATGTTAAAACTGCTCGTGCCATTGATGCTATTGATTTGATTGAATCGGAAGAATTTATTGAACCAATGGAAGAGGAAACCGATATTATCAAGGGATTCCTCAAAGGATCATACGAAAAAGAAAAGGCTAAAGCTCTGATTGCTGATTTCAAAGTGAAGAAAGATGTTTCGGAAACTGTTATTGAATTTTATCAACCCAAAACTGAAAATTTCAGAATCATTCAGGGGAATATTGAAACGATCCAATTACCTAACGACCTTCTGATTGATACTATCTTCACTTCACCTCCATACTACAAATTGAGAAAATATGGTAATGATCCAAATGAATTGGGATGGGAAAGAACACCTGAAGAATATGTGAAAAGGCTGTCAGACATCCTGATGAAGTGTTTTGAAAAACTGAAAGATTCCGGTTCAATGTTTGTCAACATTGATGAAACTTATCAGGATTTTCAATGTCTTGGTATCATAGACAGGTTAACATGTGAACTAATGTCACGTGGAGTCCGTTTGCTTGAGAAAATTATCTGGGAAAAACCCGGAGTTAAACCCATAAACAACTCTATGCGTCGTCTCAGTCCAGCTTATGAAGTAATCCTTCATTTCACAAAGACAAAAAGGTATTATTTCGATCCTATTCGGACTGGTAAAAAGAAGAAAATGAAAGTTTCCAAAGGGTGTAAAGAAAATGGAGTTAAAAGTCAAAGTTTTCATATTCCAAATCAATTTGGGACACTCAGTAATTTCATTGATCCTAAAGACGGAAAAAATATCATCAAACTTCAGATTCATAAGAACAGGACGAAACATGTTCAGGGCGAAGAAGAACATCCAGCAACTTTCTCGATGGATCTACCATTGAAATTACTTTATATTTCTTGTCCCAAAAATGAAAATACGGTGGTCTTAGATCCATTCATGGGTTCAGGTTCATGTGGTGTTACTGCCCTAAAAATGGGATTCAAATTCGTTGGGGTTGAGCTTTACGAAAAGAATATTGTTACCGCTCGGAGATTACTTATCGAAAGTCAGAACGAGTTTTCTTCAGCTATCGCAGCCTAATGCTGGATTATTGAAAATGGAAGTAACCGATCAATACTTCCATTTTCTTCTCTCTCTTACTGGAAAAACATACTGCAACTTCAATTAGGACGAACATAATCGAATTTAACCCCTCCGTTGTTGATTTGAGACATTATATTTGTTGAAGAGTATCAATAGTCCCCTTTTAATGGCGGTCTTTAAAATCAACTAAAAACGTTGTAAATAATTGATCGTTGCATGATTACAAAATATTTCATTGCAGATTTTTTATTATCATTTATTTTCCTTATATTTTATTAAACACGTTTTATAAACCTCCCCGGTGGGTTTCAGAAACGACAATCCCAAAGTCTTTTTAGACGAAAAATTAAAGTCCAATGGACTATTGGAATTGGTTTGTCAATAATTAACAATTAAAATTTATAAACATGAACAACAAAAGATTTCTATTCTATCTGGATTGGAGAGATCGGATGGATATGATGGACGAGGTACAATTAAAAAGGTTCATATATAACCTGTGTAATTACGCTGAAGGGAAGAATGTTGAACTTCCGACAGATTTTGAGAAAGCCATTTGGTTGGGAGTTTTACCTTCTCTGAAGATTAATGAAAAAAAATACGAACAGGCGGTAGAAAGAAGCCGGAAGAATGGCATGTTGGGTGGTGCACCCAAAGGTAATCAAAATGCCAGAAAAGAAGAAACAACCCAAAACAACCCAAACAACCTGATAAGAGATAATAGTAAAGAGATAATTGATAATTGTGAAATGTTAAATGAAAATAGAAAAGAGGAAAATGAAAATAGTAAAATGGAAACAGAAAAATGGAAAGAGGAAACTGTTAAAAGTAAAATTGAAAATAAAGATTTTGAGACAAAGGTTATTGATGCTGGAAAAATTGAAATAAATGAATTTAGCTCCAAAGAAAAATCGCTTGAAGAACTTCAGGCTGAGTACATGACCATCGGCAGTCATATGCAGAATTTGAAAGAAAAAATGATTACGGTATCTCCACATCAAAAAAATATACAAAAGTTGATTAGCAATGAAAACTGGACTTTATTAGAATCTAATCTCAATGTTGAAGAATTTGCAGAAATAAAGCCACTATTAGAAGAATTCTATTCTTTAAAAGACAATGGTAGTAAAGTTTACCAAGATATTGTTATAAAATATAACGCAGCAAAAAACGGGCAGGAGACAAATGATCAATAGAATTCATTCCAACGATGACCTCTTTTGCAAAAGGAACCAGATGCCGGAGCAGAATGCGGAAGTTAAAAATAACATCCCCAACCGACGAGGAACGAGGAGTTATACTCAGGCAAGATTTGTTGATAGAGTAATTAAGAAGATTCCAACCTAATCGCAGGCGTAAATGCTACAATAATTGCGAGGATTCAGAATTTAAATAAAAAACGACTTCTCAACGAAATTGATTTTCATCGAATTTGGGAGGCTTTATTTAGAAATAAACAAATCCTTCAACCAGAGATTCAAATTCAGCCAGAGTCACTTATGCTATGTTAAAAATAATTTTAATAAATGAAATCCCAGCAGAACGCAGTGATAATATTAGATCAGATACCGGAGCAGAACACTTTAAAAATGAAAGGCAATATTTTACTCAATATCCTAAAAAATCTGCAAAAATATTTTTCTTTCAGTATTGATTCGTATGTTATTGGTAATCAATACGTTAAGAAAAGAGGGGATACCGCAGGTCTCACGGCAGGAAGCTCTGGAGCCACCCTCCGGGGGGTATTGAATCCGGATACTTATGTCAATGGGCGACAACTTGACTTCTATATCTCTATTCTACATCTATTTGTTAGCAATTAATTTACATTATACAATCAATTTAATTTGATCATCTCAAAAGAATAGCATATTTTAAAAAACAATATTCAAATGTTGAACGAGAAAGAATGTACACAAATGCTCAATGATGGAGATGAAAAATTCAATTTGGATGAAGTAAAACTCATCCGTGAATTGCTTACGGCATTGGCAATAATTGAGTATGAGTATTATAAACAGGAATCAAATTAAAGATCAAAATATATGAATGTAATTTGCTACAAAAGAGTCAGTACCGACGACCAAGCTGACAAGGGTTTTAGTCTACAGCATCAGGAAAGGATGTTAAGACAATATTGTGAATTTAATGATTACACTATTGTTGGAATGTACACAGAAGATTATTCCGCCAAAACCTTTGATAGGCCAGAGTGGCAAAAGATTCTAACATTTATCAAGAAGAACAAAAAACTGGTTGATGTTGTCTTATGTTTACGATGGGATAGGTTTTCAAGAAATTTGTATGACGCATTAACAACCATCAAAGACCTTCATAAACTGGGAGTAAAAATCACCACTATTGAACAACCTTTGGATTTAACCAATCCAGACAATAAGGTTCTATTGAGTATGTACCTGACACTGCCTGAAGTAGAAAACGATAAGAATTCCAAAAGAACCAAAGACGGGATGCACCGAGCAAAAGTTGAAGGTTGTTATACATCAAAAGCTCCAAAGGGGTATGTCAATTTTCGGGATGGTAAAAACGCTACAGTCAGACCCAATAAAGATGCACCGCTTATTAAACAAGCATTTGAACGAATGTCAACGGGCAGTTATTCAGCAGATGAAGTTCGTCGCTGGTTAAACAAGGAGGGTGTTCCAATTTCAAAACAGATATTTTTAAACACCCTAAGAAATCCTATATATGTGGGTAAAATCCGTGTTTTTGCTCATGGTAATGAGCCGGAACAAATAGTTATTGGATTACATCCGGCAATTGTATCTAATGATGTTTTTTACAGAGCCAATGAAGTTCTGGAAGGTCGTAAACGTAATATGAAGTTCCATGACGATAAATCCGATATATACCCCCTAAAAGGGTTTTTAACCTGTCCGATCCATGAGACATCATTAACTGCTTATGCCTGTAAGAACCACATGGGAAACTTATACCACTATTACATTTGTACAAAATGTAAAGGTGATCAACGCCATCCAATAAATGATGTACATGAAAGTATTGAAAACATATTATCAACCATTTCACTTTCTGCACAGACAGTCAATTTATATCGGAAGATGTTGGAAAAACTATTTGATAAGGAAGACACAATGAGAAAAGACGAAATTACTAAGACTGAAAGGGAAATTGAAAAGATTCGGAGTCGTATTACATCACTTCAAGATCAGTTCATGGATAAACAGATTGATCCACAGGATTATCATTTGATGAAACAGAGGGTTGAAAAAGACCAGATAGGACTAAGTTGCAAATTGAAAGACCTGAAAGCCGATAAGTCTCCCTTCAAGGAATACATTAAACACACGGTTCCTATGTTGGAAAACTTGGTATCATATTACAGGAATTCGGATGGGAATACCAAAAAGAAGATATTAAGTTGCATCTTTTCCGAAAAAATCGTTTTGGAGAAATCTAAAGTTGCAACCTACGAATTCACTACGCCCATTAAAGTTTTACTCAATGCCAGCAAGGTTTGCAGAGGGACAAAAAAAAGACAAGAAGTCGAAACTGACCTCTTGTCTTGTCTGGCTCCTCAGGTAGGACTTGAACCTACGACCTACGGATTAACAGTCCGCCGCTCTAACCAACTGAGCTACTGAGGAATTTATTTTATATTGAAAGCTTTACAATTAGGACGTTTCCTTAAAAGCGTTGCAAAAATAGTAGCTTTTCCGAAAAGAAAAAATATTTTTGCATAAAAATATTTACATGAACTCATTAAAAGGCTTACAAATCAAGAAAAAGTCGGTTCTGGGAATCGGGAATGCTCTGATCGATGTATTGATTAATATAACCGATGATACTGTACTTCAAAAATTTGGACTTCCAAAGGGAAGCATGACTTTGGTTGATGCTGTTCTTTCGGAAGAAATAAAAAAAGAAACAAAAAATAGTTTGCGAAGCGTTCAAACAGGAGGCTCGGCAGCCAACACCATACATGGAATAGCCAAATTGGGTGGCAGATGCGGTTACATTGGAAAGATCTCGGATGATGAGTTGGGTAATTTCTACCTTGAAGATTTTAAAAAGAATAGAATTAATACACATTTTTTCTATAGTGAAACCGGTACAGGACATGCAACAGGATTAATAAGTCCTGATTCGGAGCGTACCTTTGGTACCTATCTGGGTGCTGCACTGGAATTAACTCCTGAGGAAATGACTCATGAAATCTTTAAGAACTATGGAATCCTGCATATCGAAGGTTACCTGGTTCAGAATCATTCCCTGATTGAAGCAGCCATGAGAATTGCCAAAGAAAATGAACTGTTGGTTTCGATCGATATGGCCAGCTTTAATATTGTGGAAGCCAACCTTGATTTTCTGCATCGCATCATAAATGAATACGTAGATATTGTTTTTGCAAACGAGGAGGAAGCAACTTCACTGACGGGTAAAAATCCGCAGGAAGCATTATTTGAAGTTGCAGATATATGCACTATTGCAGTTGTAAAGTTGGGCTCTCAAGGATCACTAATTAAATCGGGTGAACGGATCATTCATATTGACCCAATTCCGGCAAAATGTATCGACACTACAGGTGCCGGAGATATATATGCTGCAGGGTTTCTCTATGCACTGACCGAGAACTTCGACCTTGAAGTGGCTGGTAAAATTGGCTCCTTGTTGGCAGGGAAAGTTGTTGAAGTGATAGGTGCCAAAATTCCGGATGAGACATGGGAAAAGCTTCTTCCACAAATTGAATTGCTCAAAAAGAGTTAAAATCATAGATCAGAATCTTAAATTTTCATGACTAGTCCCTACTTTTATAGGGGTTCCCCAAATTTTCAGGCAGAAAAACATACTTTTGTAAACAGTAAAATCAAACTTTAATAAGTTATATCAGCAAACAACAAACGTATGAAACGATTGAAAATAAAAGAAGTCCTGAAAGGTGAATTAATTGGACAACAAGTAGTTGTTAAAGGATGGGTACGTACGAAAAGAGGTAGCAAAAACGTAAACTTCATTGCGATGAATGATGGTTCCACCATTCATAATTTGCAGGTTGTGGCTGATGTTGAAAAGTTTGGGGAAGAATTGCTGAAAGATATTAACACAAGTACTTCATTGGCCATCACAGGCGACTTGGTGGCTTCCCAGGGAAGCGGGCAGGTTGTTGAATTGAATGCCACAGAAATTATCATCTATGGCAAATCGGATCCGGATAAATACCCTATTCAGCCCAAGAAACACAGCCTGGAATTCTTGCGCGAGAATGCCCATTTACGTTTCCGTACAGCTACTTTCAGCGCAATTTTCCGTGTGCGTCATGCCATGGCGTTTGCTATCCATAGTTATTTCAACAGTAAAGGTTTTGTTTACCTGCATACGCCTATCATTACAGGATCAGATGCAGAAGGTGCGGGGCAAATGTTCCGGGTTTCAACATTGGATGCTAAAAATCCTCCTTTGCTGGAAGATGGAAGTGTTGATTATTCTCAGGATTTCTTTGGGAAAGGCACCAATTTAACGGTTTCGGGCCAACTGGAAGGTGAATTGGGAGCCACTGCATTGAGCGACATCTATACTTTCGGTCCTACATTCAGAGCTGAAAACTCGAATACTGCACGCCACCTGGCTGAGTTCTGGATGATTGAGCCTGAAATGGCATTCTATGAATTGGAAGACAACATGGATCTAGCGGAAGACTTCCTGAAAAGCCTTATTGAATATGCACTCGAGAATTGCATGGACGACCTTGAGTTCCTGAGTAAACGACTTCAGGAAGAGGAAAAAAGCAAACCAATGGAAGAGCGTTCGATGGAATTGATTGAAAAACTACGCTTCGTTCAGGAGAACGATTTTGTACGTTTACCCTATACTGAAGCTATTGAAGTTTTAAAGAATTCAACACCTTATAAAAAGGGAAAGTTTCAGTATCCTGTTGACTGGGGAACCGATCTTCAGAGTGAACATGAACGCTTCCTGGTTGAAAAACATTTCAAGAAACCAGTGATCCTGATCAACTACCCTAAAGAGATCAAGTCTTTCTATATGAAGCAAAATGACGACGGGAAAACGGTGTCGGCAATGGATGTTTTGTTTCCCGGAATCGGTGAAATTATTGGAGGTTCACAGCGAGAAGAAAACTACGACAAGTTGGTAAAACGCATGGATGAAATGGGTGTTCCGGTTCATGAAATGGATTGGTATCTGGATACACGCCGTTTTGGAACTGTTCCTCACAGTGGTTTTGGGTTAGGTTTCGAACGGCTTATCCTCTTTGTTACTGGAATGGGCAACATCCGAGACGTAATTGCCTTCCCAAGGACTCCTAAGAATGCTGAATTTTAGAGATATTAATATTCTATTTAAAAATTGATATTCAAAAAATTTGAGTTTCGTACCAGCTAGGATTCTTATTCTACATGCGTTTAATCAATAAGAATAGCATTTTTATAAGGGTGGTAGTTATTTCCTGTATTTCCGAAGTGGACTCTTTTCTGCAATTTTAAAAGATTAATTGCGTTAAAGATAGATGGCATTCTTTCATAATCATACTATGATTTATTAATGGTATGAAAATCTAAAGAATCAAGTGACAATCTAACCTGGAACAAAGCAACTATCCGTCAGTATTAATTATGTATTAAGTACTTGTTGATGAGAAGCATACGCATAGTAGTTTTATTAATCATGATGTCTGTTATGGGTTTTTGGGCAAATGCTCAGACCAGCCTTGATTTTTACTCACTTGAAAATCAATTTAACTCGTCGAACTACAATCCGGCATTCTTATCTTCTCAGGATAATTTTACTCTTAGTATTTTTCCCATTGGAGGTACAAATATCGGCTATAATAATCAGGAAGTTATCAAACAGCTACTGGTAAAAGTTATTTCAGGATCAAGTACTGATCAGGATTTTAAGGATATGCTTAAAAGTATGGAGGAACATTCCTCTATACATCAAAATATTGAAAGTAATTTATTAAATTTTACTATTCCTTCAAGGCTTGGGGTATTCAATTTCAGAATAAAAGAAGTAGAAAGTTTTTCTGCGGCTTTCCAGGGTAATCTTACTGATTTCATCTTCAGGGACGGCATACAAAGTGCTGTAACTAATCAAGTTCAGAAATTACCTGCCGAGGGAGTGCATTACCGTGAATATAGTATTGGTTTTTCAACGGTCACCGGGAATAATAGATTAGCTGTCGGAATACGCGCAAAATTATATTTTGGCAAGACAGGCTTTTTTTCAGAGATTTCCGGGAATATTATCCCAAATGCGAAAGGGGAATATGTATTAACAACTGATGGAATGTCAAGATTATCTTTTCCATTAAGTACGACAACTGGGAATGGAACAGTTACAGAACTTGCTTCAGGATTGACTGGTTCAAATATCATCAACTATCTGATGAATTCTGGTAATCCAGGTGTAGGTATCGATCTGGGCATTAATTACCGGATAAGTCCTGAATTGACATTTTCGATGAGCGTAATCGACCTTGGAAAAATTAACTGGCAAACAAATCTGAATTCCAAGAGTTTTAAAACAAAACCCGGAGAATATGTTATTCCCTCAGGAAGCTATGTTGCCGCCAATAGCAATGGAAGTCAGATTATTACTAAGACAGGTAACGGATCATATATTGAATCGGTTTCGGATATTTTCGAATTAACACCAGATGCTTCAGCATTTTCAAAACCAATGCCGATTAATGCTTATTCAGGTTTAAAATACCAGATAAATCCTACGCTGAACATCAGTATTGTGGATCGGTATGTAATTTTAAAAGATATGAATTACAATAGTTTTTCAATGTTAGCGAATTTAGATGTCAATAATAACCTTTCTCTTAGTACCGGTTACTCAATTATCGGTAATTCATATAAGAATATACCATTTGCGGTTCTATTAAAGAGAAAATTTGGCCAAATGTACCTTGGAACTGATAATCTGTTATCTTTTATATTACCCTCAATGTCTGATTTTGCTGGATTTACCTTCGGAACGTGCTTTTATCTTTTTAAAAACAGAAATCTATCACGGACAGTTTCAGATGATTATCCATTCTATAGTCCCAGAAAAAACAAGAAAAGCAAGAAAACAGGTCTGATTAAATATGATTACCCAAAATTCTGACCCATTAACCTTCAAATTAATTATTTCCTGATTAGGTGATTAAGATACTCTTATTTTATCACAAGAGATAAAACAAGCTTGTGCCAAAACGATCTAACTATTAACGAGTCAGCAAGCCAGCAGTGTAACCAACGATACATGATGCAAAGGAGCACAAAGCATTCCCCACCGCTGCAAGCTTGTCATATCTGCCAGACATTTTGTCTTTCTATTCTTTCTGAATATACATAGATATAATACTTTGTAGGTCTCTTGGCACACATGCTCTGTACAATGTTGAAGGAGACACCCATAC
>Ga0118677_10014773_pt1 | contig 10948 bp, 14 predicted proteins | sample AliMusrvi5mmetaG_FD_86154 | JGI IMG/M metagenome (GOLD analysis project Ga0118677, IMG submission 86154)
CATCCTTAACCGCGTACATGCCGCACTCTCTCCGGATCTGGCGCGCCTGGGCCTTTCGGTGTTCAAACAGGGAGAAGCCGGTCGCCACGCGCTGCTGGCACATTTCAGGAAGGACCGTAACGCCGTGCTGTTCGGTACTGATTCTTTCTGGGAAGGGGTGGATGTCAAGGGGGAGGCGCTCCGGCTGGTGATCATCGCCAGGCTCCCCTTTCAGGTGCCGACCGAACCGGTGCAGCAGGCCCGGGCAGAAAAGGTCAAAACCGACGGAGGGGATTCATTCCGCGATTTTTCGGTTCCCCAGGCGGTTATAAAGTTCCGGCAGGGCTTCGGACGCCTCATCCGCAGCCGCGAAGACCGCGGAGCTGTGCTGATACTGGATCGGCGAGTGATCAACAAGGGGTACGGCAGAATTTTTCTGCGTTCACTTCCTGAAACGGAGATTGTCAGGGGGGATTCGGAGGCGATATTAGCCAAGATGGGGGAATTTTTCGGAGGAACCCGCAAATTATTATAAGTTGATAAAGGTGCTTGAAATCAAGCTCGGGCATTGGCATACTCACGACATGCAGTAAGCGTATTAAATGAAGCAGGAGGAACGGGTGGCATCTATTATTTTTTCGATTGAAGGCCGATCATGAGGCTATGGCGTCGCATTTTCCACCCGGTTATGGCGCTGATCGCCATTCAACTGGTCTGGATCACATTGGTGGTATCCTGGATCTACTGGTTTGTAGGCAAGCACCGCGAATTCAAGGCGCTGACAGAAAATTACCGGCCGGAACTACTTGGTGCCGGCTTCAACTGGCCGGTCATGGTGGAAGGACTTGTCATGCTGGTACTGATTCTGGTCGGCGTCTACGTGATCTTCGTCTTTTGGAACCGCCAGTCGAACCTGTACTCACGGCAACGCAACATAATATCTCAGGTGACACACGAGCTGAAATCTCCACTGGCCTCCATAAAGCTCCATCTTGAGACAATCCGTCTGCGACGGCCGACCGAAGAGCGTCTTGATTCGTTTGTCGGAACGATGCTGGTCGATACAGAACGACTTAACTACCTGATCAACAATCTGTTGATGGCGGCCCGCCTTGAACAGCGGCGCAAACCGGCCGAGCGGCGACTGACCGACATCTCTGCCTTAATCAAAGATTACGTGGGACAGGAACGCTCTAAGCTCCCTCAGGGCGGCAATATCTCGCTGGAAGCCGAAACCGGAGTTAAGGCAATAGTAGATCCGGAAGAAATGGGAATGGTACTTCGCAATCTGCTTGAAAATGCGGTACGCTATTCTCCCGAAAGTCCTGATATTTCAATTAAATTAGCCAGACATGGAAACTCTCTCGCCATTTCAGTCATGGATCAGGGACGGGGTATTGAAAAAAAGGATCAAAAGCGGATCTTTGACATGTTTTACCGCGTCCAGTCCCAGGGTGACCACGTCAGAGGAACCGGGCTCGGCCTGTACATTGTAGGGTCGGTCATCAAAAGCCACGGTGGTACAGTCCATGTAACCAGTAGCGGACTTGGCAGAGGAAGCACCTTCACCATCAAACTCCCGGCGGTGTGATATGATACCTGAAAAACCCGGCATAATGCTGGTTGAGGACGAAATTCATCTGGCGCGGGGGATATGCTTCAATCTTGAAGAAGAGGGCTTTCGTATCAGCCATTTTGAGTCGGGAGAGAAGGCGCTGGCAGCTCTTGAGGTTGAGCATTTTGAGCTGATCATTCTGGATGTGATGCTCCCCGGCATGGACGGATTTCAGGTTTGCCGGGCGATACGGCAATTGGATCCTCGTGTCCCCATCCTGATGCTGACCGCCCGCTCCGATGACGCTGATCGGGTAGAGGGACTGGAAAACGGCGCCGATGACTATCTCACAAAACCATTTAATCTGATTGAGTTTCTACTGAGGGTTAAGGGAATGCTGAGACGCTCGTCCTGGTACCGTCCCGACCCGGTTGAGGAGGGATACCACTTCGGGGACAACGAAGTGTTCCTGCTTTCCTACCGCGCCCGGACAGCACAGGGAGAAATCGATCTGACCGAAATGGAAGTTCGGGTGCTCTCGATTTTTTTCCAAAAAGAGGGTCAGGCCATTCCGCGTGGTGAATTTCTACAGACCGTTTGGGGCTACTCAAGCGATACCGAGACCAGAACACTCGACAATTTTGTCGTCCGCCTCCGCAAATACTTCGAACCTGATCCTGCCCATCCGATCCATTTCCAGACGGTGCGGGCCGTCGGTTATCGTTTCAACCAGAAAAGCAGCCAGGAGAATATCTGAATCCGGCTAATAAATCGTGGTAAATCAAGATGTTCCTAACCTGAAGGCAGGTCAACATGGCCCAGCCCTGGAAATCAATCGAAAAAATTTCCACCGACGAAGGGATACTGGAACTGCGTCAGCGCGGTGAGCGGGACTTTTTGATCACCATCGGCTCACAGGTGCTAATGAACAGCCTGGCAAACCGTTCCGAGGTGGCGCTCGGCCAACTCGGCTGCAGGCACCTGAAAGAAAGAAAAAACCCGCAGGTGCTGGTGGGAGGTCTGGGCATGGGATTTACGCTCAGGGCCGTTCTCGACACCCTCCCCTACACAGCTCATGTCGTAGTGGCTGAACTGAACCCGACCGTCCACGAATGGTGCCGGGGCCCCCTGTCCGCTCTCACAGGAAAAACGCTCGACGATCCGCGGGTAACCGTGGAGATTTGTGATGTTGCCAGCCGGATCCGCCGGAGCGCCGTGGACGGCGGTGAATCGCGATTCGACGCTATCATCCTCGACCTGTACCGCGGACCCCACGCAAAAACAGACCAGAACGATGACTTGCTCTATGGCACCCGGGCCATTGAGAACATGCGGGCCGCACTCAAGCCCTGCGGGGCAGTGGCGGTCTGGGGAGAAACTTATGATGTGGGTTTCGACAGGCGCTTGCAGAGCGCCGGTTTCACGGTGACCACCACCCGCCCCGGCCGAGGGGGTCTCCGTCATGTGCTCTTTCTTGCCCAACAGAAACAATCATATAAGACGGGGAAACACGCCTACTGAGGGGGAGGGTGGAGATTTGCGGGGACAGTATATAAAACCTTCATTCAAAACCGACACTCAACCGCTACATTGTACACTCATAAATAAAAAATCAATAGACTGTTATTTTTCATTTCGGGTGTTATAATCCAACCAGCTTGAAAGCAGTATAAAACGTTCAAAAGGAGGGCTTACTATTTATGGATGAGACTCCGCCTGAGTGGAATCAAACATAGGATGCGAGAGTACTCCGGTTGAAATAACGGATCGGATTAAAACCTAAAAGGTAATCGAATATTTGAAGAAAAATGAAACCCACCGAGTAAATTGGTGGGTTTTTTATATTCCGCGGTTTTTCACCGACTCTTTGTTTTTTCTCTGTGATCCTCGTTTATTGCTTTTCCCCGAGCTTTTCAAACACTCTCATCAGCTCGATAGGTAACGGGAATACAATCGTGCTGTTCTTCTCCACGGCGATCTCGGTAAGCGTCTGCAGGTAGCGCATCTGCATGGCGGCGGGGTTCCGGCTGAGAGTGTTGGCGGCTTCCAGCAGTTGCTGGCTGGCCAGCAGCTCTCCTTCGGCGGCGATGACCTTGGCCCGTTTTTCCCGTTCGGCTTCGGCCTGCTTGCCCATGGCGCGCTGGATCTGTTCGGGCAGGTCCACACTCTTCAGTTCGACAGCAGAGACCTGTATGCCCCAAGGTTCGGTGGAGGAATCGATAATCTCCCGCAGCCTCACGCTCAACTTCTCACGATCCGCAAGCAATTCGTCCAGTGTGACTTCACCGAGAATGGAACGCAATGTCGTCTGCGCGATCTGACTGGTTGCGTAGTTATAGTTCTCCACGCCGAGAATGGCCTGTTTGGCGTCCATCACCTTGAAGTAGACAACAGCGCTGACCTTCAGGCTCACGTTATCGCGAGTGATTATATCCTGGCTCGGCACATCCAGCACCACGGTGCGAAGGCTGATGCACACGGCTGTCTGAAAGGGTCGGAAGACGAAGACGAGGCCGGGCCCTTTGGGATCCTTGTTCACCTTGCCCAGCGTGAACACAACAAGCCGTTCGTATTCGTTGACCACCTTGAGGCAGCTCGCGAGCCAGACTAATACGATAAGAATGAATGGCGCGAAACCGAATCCCATGTTGTACAGTGCTTGCATGTTGTCCTCCGTAACTATGGATGTAAATTTGAGCTTTTTGAGTGAGTTCACTATAGCTCAAAACAAACCGCAGTCAATTCAATTCCGGATACCTTTATCTGCCGGATGATAGTTCCCGCGCCAGCAGTTCGATGTGTCTTTCATCTGTGCCGCAACAACCACCCAGAACCTTCATGCCCAGTTCACGGTGAAGTGCCGATACAGTACGACCGAAGGTCTCAGGCGCCTCTTCCACCAACTCGGAACTGGCATCCAGTTCTTCAGGAGAGAGGGGAGCGGTATTGGCCAACAGGCCGATCACACGCTCCCTGACCAGCGCAGATGAATTACTTCCGTGAAGAATGGCACTACGAAAGATCGATGCATGTGTACAGTTGATCAGATAGGCCAAGGGACGTGGCGATGCGGCAGCGTCAATGCCGGCAATTGCCTCGCTGAGTGGAGTACCGTCCAGCAAGGTCCCTTCGGGTCGGGCCACAAAACTGATTATGTATGGCAAGCCTGTTGCTGCCTGGGTCCGAGCCAGACCGATAGCTTCGCTCAGGGCCGGAAGAGTTGCAGCCAGCAGGAAGTCTACACCGGCTGCGGCCAGGGCCTCTGCCTGCCATGCGTGGTATTCTCCCGACGCATCGGCAGCCATGGCCTCTGCCGGCTTGTAGGCGTCACCGCGGCAGCTCATCAAGCCACAGATAATCACCTGGCTGGCATAGTCGCCGTAACTGTCGCGCAAATCGGCCAGGAAACGGAAGTTGTCGCCGTTCAGGTCGCGGCCGGCCAGTCCTGCCGACGCAATTCGATCCCGTCCGGCTCTCCAGGTGGGGGTGGAAAGCAACAGTGGCAGGTTGTAGCGCCGGCCTATCTCCAAATATTGGCGGCAGATGACCTCCAGGGCCGCCCGGCCGGTTTCCTGATATATAAGGGCCGAATTAACCACATGCTTGTCAAGCTGAATGTTACCTGAGCGACGTAAGCGCTCGATGACCGCCCCTTCGCCCAGAATAACCGGAGATGCTGCCAGAAGCTCTTGAAATGATAATCTTGTGCTTTTTGTCATGCTTCCTCCCAACACTTGAAACCAGGTGACACCAATATCATTTCATCAGACCGATACGTTTCCCGGAACCATCCAACCTCAGGATGTCTTGCCAGGTCCAATTGTTTAATCAGGTCTTCAGCTGACAATTGAGCGGTCATACATTCATCCCTACTTTACCGTTCACCGGCAGCGATTTCTTCGAAGATGGCGTCAGTAGTTCTGATATTGGCATAAATGGCTCCCCCGTTATTTTTGCATCCAAGACGCTTTGGTGGGAGGACGGACACCATCCTCAAGTGTCGCTTGAGTCAGGCTGCCCGCTTCGGCCTGGATGCAGATAAAGTACAGGTCCTCGTCTCCAGCCTTCCAGGCCCGCTCCCCATCGAGACCAACCCGGATCAGGCTCCCCTCTTGTATCGGAAATTCGTCGCCGTCAACATAGAAAATACCACTGCCTCGCAGGACGATGTATAGCTCTTCGTTCTTCTTATGAGTATGAACAAATGGCATACCCTTCCCGGCGGGAAGTCGGTTGAGTGAGACCTCGCATCCGGTAAGCCCCATCTCTTTTCCAATCATATACTTGCCGTGAAAACCCATGAATTCTCGCTTTGAAAGATGTTCAAGTGGTCCAATTTCCTCTGTAGTATAGTTTTTATGATGCACTGTCATCTGTTTGCTCCTTTCTCTGGTGATTTGTATCCTCATCTTACCATGCTATCGGCTGGGACTATATTACAGGTCTCGGTCGTCAAGTCGAATACGACCTTGGCCTTGTGTCCCTTCAGTTGCCGGAGTACCTGCTCGATTTTATCATCCAGCGTATAATCTTCATCGGAAAGCTCTGACCACTCTCGCGTGACAAACTCTTCGACCATCGTGCGCAAGGTTAAGGGGTTGATCCGCTCCAGCGGTATCTCTATTCCGTCCTCGTTCATACTTTCATCAACTTTCCTGTCCATGCGGCTAAATTTGATTCAGAGTCTCGTCTGATCACTGTAATAGTCAATTGTCCGTGACATATCTGTTCCATTCATAATATATCAGGTTCTTGTGATGCAAGTTGATTGTTTATAACACGTTTGGGCACTCTGACATTGTGAGGGAAATATGCTGCCTCTAAAAATCACACGTCATATATGACGGTTATGTTAAGGGTGACAGATTCCACTGACAGTTCACCTTTAGTCCCGCAATCACTCTTTCTATTTCTATTGTAAAATTAGACTGTTACACTCTCAAGTTACTACAGCCATCACTGGCACGTAAGTTGCGTCTTCTTTTCATAGCAGAACATGAGAACTGACGAGAATTCTGCCAGAGTTGAGCTCTGATAACTATAAAAGGAGAAACATTATGTTAGGAACAATTTTAATCGTCGTCGTGATTTTGATGATACTGGGTACACTGCCCACATGGCCTCACAGCCGTCAGTGGGGTTACTACCCGAGTGGTGGGCTTGGCTTGGTCTTTTTGATTCTGATTATCCTGTTACTGACAGGAAGGCTTTAAGTAAACGATACGCCTGAAACCACTTGCAGGATTTTGCTCAAGGTGAAAATTGAAAGTAGCTATCATTGTTTATATGTTAATCCAACTTACCTCAGTTTCATCTGCTGAAGTATACACATGGGAAGATACAAACGGGATTAACTTCTCGGACAGCCCTCCTTCAATGCCTGAGAAGTACCGTGAAAAGGCATCCGATGAAGCCAGTATGCAGATTAATAACACGACACCACAGGACAGAGTCGGTATAACACAGCAGAATAGACCAGTCATTACTCATAAGTATCAGACAGCAGTTTACCAAACTGATCCTGGACAGCAAAGACGGCCAGTGGTGACGATCAAACAAAAGCAAACGAGAACATTAGCAGTAAGCACCAAGATCGCAGAAGATACATTCCCGTCATTAGCAAGTTTGATTGTCGTATGGATGATTATAGCGCTTTTTCTAGCCATAATCTGGGTATTAACCATTGCAGATATTGTTAGAAGCAATTACATAACGCCGTCAACTAAAACAGCATGGATGTTACTGGTTGTTTTTGTACCTTTGATTGGAATGTTGCTCTATAAATATTTAGGACCTGGCCGAAAATTTAATTTAATCAGTAACAGTGGCAAGCAACATTTTGAGACGCTTTCTCGGGTTAACTGAAGAGAAACAGAAAATTAATTGGGTCGTCCATAATAAACATGATAGTTTGTTAACCAGGAGGCCATTCCATGTCCTTGATAATTTATCTCATAGGTTTTGCATTTGTCATCGGCGGCATTGCATGGGCCCTTGTTGTCGCGAAAGTGAGTATACTCTACGTGATGATCTCGGTCGTCATACTTATCGGCATTGCGATCTTGACCGGGGTGACCCGTACCCGCGGCAAGGACTGATCCGGCACCCTCCCCCTTTCACCTGCAGTTTTATTTTGATGGCAATCGAATAACATTCCCTCTTTAATTCAAAACATGGACGTACCTCGTTCCCTCCGTCCCCAAAGTTTCTCATATAATATCTGTAAGCGTCCAGCCCTGTTCGCGGGCAATGGTCGCCTTCGTGCGCCGTTTCGGTTTTGTACTGCAGAATAAACAGAGAAGCTCACTGTTTTGCCCTTTAATCGGGGAGTATCCCTGTTTTATTGAGCAGCCTGTTCGTATGTACACTCTTTAATTTGCTGAACGAAGGAAGACCAAACATAACGTAAAGCTCTTTGCTCTTTCTCCCTTGGAATTCATCGTAAAACCGGATCAGTTTCTCAGCCTACAGGTTATGCTGTGTCTCTTCCCAAAAGAGATGTGCCCGTGGTGATTTCAGAACAGCATGTCGTTTCAGGGCAAGAAGAGCTAACGAGTTGAACATGTCGCGCAGTTTGTGGTCTTTGACATGGACCATGCAAATTCCTTACAAAGTACTGATATTGCAGAGTTTATATATCATAAAAACAATGATGCGTAAACAATAAAAACTTATTTTACAAATAAAGGAGTCAGGAAAAAATCATGACTTTGATTGTTTGTTGGGATTAAGTGGTGGCGTTGATAGTTCCTATATGCTTCATGTAGTTGTAAAAGAATATGGGTTGCGCCCTCTTTTGTTTCATGTTGACGGTGGATGGAATTCAGAACTTGCAGTTCATAATATACAAGTACTTCTTGAAAAGCTTGGTCTTGATTTGTATACTGAGGTTATTAATTGGGAAGAGATGCGTGATTTTCAGTTGGCCTGTTTTAAGTCAGGGATTCCGCACTTGGATATACCTCAAGATCATGCATTTGTTGCGACACTGTATAAATTTGCACATAAATACAATATCAAATATATTCTTAATGGTGGCAATATATCAACTGAGTGTGTTCGAAATCCTTTGGAATGGTTGTATTATGGTACTGATATGCTCCAACTCAAAGATATTATGAGACGTTTCAGCACTGTTAAGATGTCTACATACCCTTTTAGCTCTGTTTTTAGACATAAAATATATCTTCGTTATATTAAAGGGGTTAAAGTTGTTAAGCCTTTGAATTATTTCCCTTATATTAAGGCCCAGGCTATCAAGCTTTTGGAAGATGAATATGGATGGAAACCTTATCCACAAAAACATTTTGAATCGCGTTTTACAAAATTTTATGAAGGATACTGGTTGCCTGAACGATTTGGATTTGATACTCGAAGAGTCCAATATTCAAGCCTTATTCTTACAGGACAGATGAATCGATCGGATGCCCTTGAAAAACTTAAAGAGCCTGCTTTTGATAAAAATACTATAATGAATGATTTTAATTATATTGCCACAAAACTTGGTATATCAGTTGATCAGTTGAGACATTATTTTACTATGCCGAAAAAGTTTTATTGGGATTACCAAAATTTGGAATCTTTTTTTAATATTGGAGCGAAAGTATTAAAAGCAATTGGTGTTGAACAATCTATAAAAAGGTGATAACAATAATCAATTATGGGTTAGGTAATATACGGGCTTTTGTGAACGTGTATGAACGCTTGAACATACATATAAACATTGCTTCTTGTGCTCAAGAAATTAAAGGTGTTAATAGGATTATATTGCCCGGTGTAGGTTCTTTTGATTATGCAATGAAGTTGCTTAATGAGTCAGGGATGCGTGATGAACTTGATAACCAGGTAATGGTACGTAAGATTCCTGTTCTTGGTGTTTGCGTAGGAATGCAAATGCTTGCGAAATCAAGTGAAGAGGGTCTATTGCCAGGCCTCGGGTGGATTAATGCAGATGTTAAGAGGTTTGATGAAACTTCCTTCAGTCAGAAGACGCATCTTCCTCACATGGGATGGAATGATGTCAACCCTAACAGTCCGTCAGGTTTATTTCAAGGCATGATAAACCCACGCTTCTATTTTCTCCACTCCTATTATATTGCACCAATCAATCAGGATGAAGTACTTGCTACAACTGAATACAATGGATCTTTTGCGTCTGCAGTTAAGTCTGGAAATATTTATGGTACACAATTTCATCCGGAAAAGAGCCATCAATGGGGTATTCAGCTCCTGAAAAACTTTGCGAATTTATAAAGTATGCTTCGCCCAAGAATAATTCCTTGCCTGCTTGTAACTAATGGAGGATTAGTAAAAACAGTAAATTTTAAGAATCCAAAGTATGTTGGTGATCCCATAAATGCTGTAAAAATATTTAATGAAAAAGAAGTTGATGAGCTTATTGTTCTCGATATTGATGCAACAATAAAAAACACTGAACCCGACTATAGGATGATTTCCAATTTGGCTGCTGAATGTCGCATGCCTTTATGTTATGGCGGCGGTATAAAAACCGTAAAACAGATAGAGAGAGTTATTGCTCTTGGAGTTGAAAAGGTTTCAATAAGCTCATCTGCAGTTAAGACACCGAACCTCATTTCTGAGGCAGCAAAGTGTGTTGGGAGTCAAAGCGTTGTTGTTGTAATGGATGTTAAAAAATCAGGCATACGTCGACGCTATGAAGTGTATACAAACAACGGAACAAAGGGCACTGGACTTGACCCTGCTGAAGTTGCTCGGCGAGTGGAGGATTATGGTGCAGGAGAGGTTGTTGTAAATTCGATCGATAGCGATGGTGAGATGAAAGGCTATGACCTTGAGCTGATATCAAAGGTTCGGGAGGCGATTACTCTTCCTTTGACGGTGCTTGGGGGAGCAGGCTCAATCCAGGATATGAATGATCTTATTACTCATTTTGGTATTATTGGTGCTGCAGCTGGCAGCCTTTTTGTGTTTAAAGGTAAGTACCGGGCAGTACTTATTAATTATCCGATACCATCTGAAAAAGAACTTCTCTATTGATCATCGCCGATAGAATTCAGGATTTTTTTCTTAAAAGATGTTCATCATTTGATCATCGAAGCTTGGACTTAACGTGAAATGTATTGACCTGATAGCCGGTGCTCGCCCCAATTTTATGAAAATTGCACCGATCATTGATGCGATAGAAAGAGCAGAAATGGCAGGAAGTTCGCTTAGGTATCGCTTGATCCATACTGGCCAGCATTACGACCGTGCTATGTCAGGCGGTTTTTTTGAGCAGTTGGGGATTCCAGAGCCTGACTTCAACCTGGAGATTGGTTCTGGCACGCAGGCAGAGCAGACTGCTGCAATAATGGTGAGGTATGAAAAGGTATTAATTGAGCAGTCTTCTGATTTATGCTTGGTGGTAGGGGATGTAACGTCAACTATGGCATG
>Ga0118677_10014774_pt1 | contig 10947 bp, 10 predicted proteins | sample AliMusrvi5mmetaG_FD_86154 | JGI IMG/M metagenome (GOLD analysis project Ga0118677, IMG submission 86154)
ATTTAATCGTGGTGCAGGCGGCGGTGGCGGTGGCTACAATCGTGGTGGTGGCGCAGGCGGTGGTGATCGTGGTGGTGACCGTGGTGGTGACCGTGGCGGTTTCAATCGTGGTGGCAGTAGTGCCGGCGGTGGTGACAGAGGCGGAAGCCGCAGGGCAAGTTATTAAGCCGGTTGAACGCAGATTTGCTGCTTGATGATCACGCAGTTGCCGTTTGAACTATTTTCGTGTCATTTTCACTTAGATAATCCGAACTAAAATATACGTTCTTAAAACTTAATAAACTTCATAGGCATTGCAGATTTTCTGCAATGCTTTTTTTTATCCAAATACGATTCGCAACCCGTAACAACTGACTTCCTACTGACCAAAATAGGACTGTCGTCTGTTAACGGTTACCTCTGGCGATTCGCATCACCCGGCTTATATTATCATCTACATGATCCTTGTTATCCATACCCAATGTCATACAATGGACATTCCCGCTTTTAATCGCATATGTGAGTGAATTCTCGCGCTCGTCTTCCTTGACAAGATCACCACATCCAAAGATCTTCATTCCAATAACCCCTTTCCCGTTTTTACGCGCAGTTTCGAGGACCTGCATCACGTTTTCCGGGGTGCCATCCATGCGGATACTGTTCGGATTTATCCGTGCCAAAAGCACATCCACCCATGGGTTTGATGCTGCTTCGACCATTGCTTCAAAACTATGACATGAAACGCCTAACGCTTTTACCAAACCTTGTTGTTTGGCTTTTGACATCGCCTCCATATACGGTTTGTTAGCTTCGGGCCATTGTCCGTTCTCCATGCAATGCATTAAAAAAATATCGACATAGTCAGTATTCAGCTCTTTTCGGAACCGGTCAAAACATTTATCAAACGGCTCAGCCTCGTACCACCCTTCGCGGGTATAGGTCATAATCTTTGTCAAAACAGTAACCTTCTCACGTGGAAGCACTTTGAGTGCCTCACCTACATAAGTGTGTGAACCATACATGTCGGCAGCATCAAAAAACCGAATCCCTCTGTCAAAACAATATTGAGATAATTCAACAAATTTTTTCATGCCAATCCGGGTCTGATCCGATTCCCGCTTCCATCCCCGGGTACCGGTTCCAAGGGCAATCCTCGGAACTTTCAGACCAGTTGCACCAAGTGAAACAGTATCGACAGTTTCAAACTTTGTTGCGCCCAGTGCAGGTTGTGGAAATAATGAAGGGATAGCTGAGGCGATAGCAATTCCTGCTGCCCCTTTAACGAGAAAATCGCGACGGTTTAATTTCGAAAATGGCATATATCTTTAATTATCAATATTCTACAAATACGCAAGACGGGATTAAACCCATCTCTACGATTTTACGATTCGCATCACACGATCAACAGCATCATCTACCTGAGCAATACTTTCCATTCCTAATGTCATCGCATGAATACTGGTTTTCTTAACCGCAAAGGTAATCGACTCCTCGCGCTCATTCTCCTTGATCTTATCCCCGTTTCCAAATATCTTCATTCCCACTATCCCCTTTCCATTAGCCCTTGCACGATCCAAAAGTGCATTGATCTGTTCCGGTGTGCCATCCATATGGGATTGAAATGGATTGATGCGGGCCAAAATAACATCAACCCATGGATCATCTGCAGCCATTTTCAATGCTTCAAAATTATGGCATGATAAACCCACTGCCTTTATGATTCCATTTTGCTTTGCTTCGGAAAAATAATCTACATACCGCTTTTTCTCTTCTTTCCAGCTTCCGTTAGTCATACAATGAAGTAGCATAATATCAAAGTAATCAGACCCTGTTTCCATTCTAAAGCGATCAAGCGCTTTAGCTACGGGTTCACTGGTTGCTGCATCGTTATAGGTCCACATTTTACCAAGAAGGGTAACCTTCTCCCGTGGGACTTCCTTAAAGACTTCTTTAATAAATGGATAGGAACCATAAGTATCAGCAGTATCGAAGAAATGAATACCGCGATCATAGGCATGGTGTGCCATTTTAACAAAATTGGAAAGCCCCAGAAGGGTTTGGTTTGAATGGTGATTTCCACCGATCGAACCTGTTCCCATGGCTACCCTGGAAACTGTCAGGCCGGTATTTCCCAGCTTAACCTTATCCACAGTAGAATTAGCCGGAGTAAATCCCAAACCTGTCATTCCGGTGACTCCTAGGGCAGCAAAACCAGTTAGTCCAGCGGCACCTGCAGCAATAAACTTTCGACGGTTAATTTTTTCCATAGTTTAGCAGTTTAATTCTAACAATTAAACGTTTAATGGAATCTAAAAGTTCCAAGGCGGAATAATTTTTTGTTCATGCAATTAAAAATCAAGGAAATTCCATTTACCCCGATAAGCGCGGGTAAGCATCATATTAGCAAAGTCATCTCCGATGAATTGCTCTTTAACGGGATCCCATTTCAAAGGACGCTGAAGTTGATAAGCAATATTTGCAAGGTTACAAAGTGATGAGGTTCTGTGCCCGGTTTCGACATCCGAAATTGGTTTTGTCCTTTTCTTAATTGCATCAATCCAATCCTGATAATGGTTATCACTCTTATAAAGATGTTTATCTGAAGGTTTAATTTCTGTTTCCACAATTTGGGCAGGATCAGACCTCAGATAATCACGGCTCACTTCAATTTCACCTTTAGTTCCAACAAACTGAACGCCTTCACATTGAGCGCCCCAGTTAGCATGATTCAGGATCACTCCATTTTTATATTTCATTTGTAATCCAATCACGGCATGCTGCGCAGGTGGATTAAATTCAATCGGACCAGATTCATCCATTTCTAATGCCCATTGAGCAATATCAAACATATGAGCTCCCCAGTCAGTGATCATTCCCCCACCAAACTCCCGATAACTGCGCCAGTTCGGGAAATTCAGATCTTCGACAGGGGGGGCCAGAACCGGACTGTAATCACGGTAAAGTGAAGGACCCACCCACATATCCCAATCAATAGTGTCGGGAGCAGCCACTGAAGGGAGATCCAATGCCTTAACGGGCGGACCAACGCAAACATTAACTACCTTAATTTCACCAATATAACCATTTAAAACCAATTCACAGGAATGACGGAAGTTACGCCATGAACGCTGCATATTCCCGGTCTGAAAAACACGCTTATATTTCCTTGTTGCATTGACCATTGCCCGACCTTCTGAAACGGTAAGTGCCATAGGCTTTTCACAATAAATATCTTTTCCAGCTTTTGCAGCATCAACAGCTATCTGCGCGTGCCAATGATCAGGAGTAGCAATTACAACAGCATCAATATCGTCCCGCTTCAGGAGTTCCCTATAATTGTTATATCCGATAACCTCCTGTTTTTCATTCGTCCATTTCGTGTCATTTAATTGCTGAGCTTCACCTCTAAACTTGTCAACCTTTGTTGTGACCACATCACAACAGGCCATAATAATAGTTTCAGGACATTTATTCAGATTCTTCAATAAACCGTGGCTTTGAATTCCCACACCGATATAGCCCAATCGGACTTTTGATGTTCCGCCACCTGCAGCTATCGTGATTGATGGGACGACTGATAAAGCAGCGACTCCGGCGGAAGTTGCAGCTACAAAGTTTCTTCTGGAAATTCCATTTTTGTATTCCATAAAAATGTTAGTTTAATTGGTGTAATTTACAAATACTTTAAAATACAAATTCTAAGAATATAAAAATAATAAAAATCTTTTAAGTAATTGGAAAGATATAATGTACTAAAATAAATATCATATTTAGCATTTTTGACCCCTCTAAATCTCCCTGAAGGGGAAACCTTTTGTATTCGTTATGAAATACTTATTCCTAAAGCCTCTCCCTCGGAGGGGTTGGGGGAGGTCAAAAGACGAACAAAAATATAGCACATTATATTGCTCATATTACTTATGCCGATCGGAATAAAAAAATAAAAGGCTATAATTCCATATGTGCTGATTGATTTTTTTTTAATCACGACTGTCAGGGATAAAATTGGATATTTTTCGCTGCACTACTAATGATTTACTTGTTAAAACCTGCCAGCCAGAGGAGATTGCTTTGTCACCCCTTCGTCCCCGATACGCCTTGCTGTCGGGGTAGGCTGTTCGTTACAATGACAGCGTCATGGGTTGTAGTAAAAATTCCTAAAATGTCATTGCAAGGCACTCCAAAATGCTCTGGCAGTTTAATATTTATCCCTTGAATGCTGAAGCAATCTACCCTAATTTATGGTGTATCCATAGATGTAAATCTGAGCGAAACGAAATGTAGCGAAGAATCTTTTTAGGTGGATTTTCTTATTACCGGGTGACAATGATTTTTAATTGCTTATAAGAGAATGTTGATTGATCACGAATAGATTATCTTTGTCCCATGAAGCGAAAAGAAGAAATTACCAGCCAAACCATAGTGAATTTGAAATTTGAATCCTTAAACGAGATTCAACAGGCCATGATAAGCAATGATCTAAAAGCAGATAATATTGTACTGTTAGCCCCTACAGGTTCCGGGAAAACTCTGGCTTTCCTCCTCCCCTTGCTTCATCATCTGGACATCAAGGCTGCAGGTGTACAATCCCTTATACTTGCACCATCACGTGAATTAGCAATTCAGATTGAGCAGGTTTTTAAGCAGATGGGCAGTGGTTTCAAGGTCAATTGTTGCTATGGGGGACATCCATTTAGGACCGAACGCAATTACTTTTCAGAACCTCCTGTTGTTTTAATCGGAACACCGGGAAGAATAGCTGATCATATCCGCAGGGAAAGCTTTGATCCGGCGAATATCCAATTACTTGTCCTGGATGAATTTGACAAGTCACTTGAAATGGGTTTCAGCGACGATATGAGGTTTATAATTAATAGGTTACCTCAGATTAAAAAGCGCATCCTTACTTCGGCAACCAAATCCATTGAAATTCCGGAATTTTCAGGCATTAAAGATCCGGTTACGCTGAATTTTCTTTCAGAGGAAAACCGCCCGAATATCATCCTGAAAGCGGTGAAAGCCAAGGAGAAAGATAAACTGGATACCCTTATTCGGTTAATTTGCACCCTTGGAAATGAACCAACCCTGGTATTTTGCAATCACAGAGAAGCTGTTGATCGGATTGATGAATTATTATCAGCTGACGGTGTTGCCCATGACACTTTCCATGGGGGGCTCGAACAGGTTGAAAGAGAACGTGCCTTATTAAAATTCAGAAATGGCAGTCACCAGCTTCTTGTAACTACAGACCTGGCCTCCAGAGGGCTTGATATTCCTGAAATAAAAAACATTATTCATTATCAGGCGGCCAATTCAGAAGAGGTATTTATCCATCGGAACGGCAGAACTGCAAGGATGAACGCAGCAGGAACAGCCTGGCTGGTACTGGCAGACAAAGAGAATACACCACAATTCATAAACGATACTCCGGAATTCGTTGTGTTGCCGGATGTGGTTAAATTACCGGAACCACCTTTCTGGATTACCTTGTACATTGGGGCAGGGAAAAAAGACAAAATCAGCAAAACCGATATTGTTGGATTTCTGATCCAAAAAGGTAATCTGGAGAAAGCAGATATTGGCCTAATTACAATCCTGGACAACACCTCTTTTGTAGCGATCAACCGGACAAAGGCACGTGAGACGGTGGCCTCTATCAGGGAAGAAAAGGTAAAGAATAAAAAAGTCAGGATAGCCATATCAAATTAGAATTTCTTATTCCCCTTAATTTTGTAATTGCTAAACTTAGTTTCTTTCGGCCCGACAAACCCAATACACCATTCAGCCCCCTGATATTGCAGCTCCGCAGGTTTAATTTGCTGGCCACTTATCTGACATCTATTTTTGAATTGAATTTTAAACCAATAATTATCAATTTAAAACAGAAGTCATGAAAACAACAAATTTTAAAACTTTGATTCTGGTGGCCTCGATCGTCTTTTCTGTAATTTCAACCGATGGCCAACATTTAACGGGAATTACCAAAAATGTTTTTAACCAGATTCCGGCAAACCTTAAACTTCCGGCAACTCCACAGAGGTATTTAATTACCACCGATTATTTTAATCATACGTTACAAGGTGCCTTTATTGATAAGATCCGGGTATCAGGAACGTTCACGACAAATCTGCCACAAAATAAGGAGGTCTGGAATAAGGTTAGCGTGACTAAATCCAATCAGTTAAATGGATCCTTTGATGCCGGAGAGCCACAGAATTACATGGAGAACTTCACGTTTGAACCCTCCGAAAAAATCCTTCAGCCCGGTTTCTTTAAAGATTTTCCGTTTGAGGCTGTTCAGGTGAAAAATCTGGTCTGGGATATGGCAAGGATTGAAGCCTTTGCCTGGGGTCATCTTGATTCACTTAAATTGAATAAACTTTATGAAGTTAAAAAAATGAATGGAACTGTCCCGCTGGCTGGCCTGGGAACATTTACAAACAACAGCATCCAGCTGATCTGGAAGGGGGTATCGTTATTGAATAATGAACTTTGTGCACTTATCGATTTTCGGGCGATGGATAATCCACTGGAATGTAATATTAAAATGGGAGAAAAAGATTTCAGCCTCAAAGGAACCAGTCACTACTGGGGAACCGACTATCTTTCACTCAGTGAAAAACGATTTGAATATGTCGAATTGCTTGAAAATGTAATGATGGAGATGAAATGGTCAGACCAGCCCACTTCGCAATATGTCTATACAACGCGGTTTATGAAAGTAAAAAAAATTGAGTAATTTCATTTATCTAAAATTTCCAAAATGAAACAAGCAAATGATCCCGGAACAGATCGTATTTTAACAACACGTTTTCATCTGTATGCCTTAATTGGATGTCTGATTTATACTGCTGCATTTGGATTATTAACACGTGGAAGAATTTTTAGTGATGTTTTTATCCTGACCTTCATTTTAATGATAACTCAGGTTGAACTTTTTGCATGGATTGGCAGTAAGGCTTTTAAGAATCTGATATACAATACAGTTCAGGAATTTATTCAGAAAGTATTTCTACGGCTAATCATATTTTACCTGTTTGTTGTTATCATAGCAGGAGTACTTTTTGTTGGAATGACTGCAGTCTGGAGCTACAGCAATGGTGTTGAACTTGGTCTGTTTTTTAAACAATTACCTGAAAAAGAGTTACGTGGATTTATTATCGGCTCCTCTTTTGGTCTTTTGATCGGTACGGTTATCTATTTTTTCCTTGAACTGCTTGAAGTTATCAAGCGAATCGAGAAAACAACTGAAGAGAAGATCCGCTATCAGTATGAGACTTTGAAGAATCAACTAAATCCTCACTTCCTGTTCAATAGTCTGAATACCTTATCTACAATTATTTACAAAGACATACAGATCATTACATTGTCAAGTTATCATCCATCTATAGGTATATCCTCGATCAAAATGAGAATAAACTGATTAATCTCGAAAACGAGCTTGCGTTTGTAAAAGATTTCTTCGCTCTTCAGCAGATGAGGGATGAAGATAGAATTCAACTGGAGATTAATATTTCACAACCGGAAAAATATCAAATCCTGCCGGTTTCACTTCAACTTCTGGTTGAAAATGCACTTAAACATAATTCTGCTACAACGTCTAAACCTTTATTAATTAGGATATGCGGTGTAATAAACGGATACATCGAAGTTGAGAACAACCGGCAGCCAAAACAACTATTAAGCGACTCCTTTCAAATTGGGCTAAAAAATCTGGCAGAACGGGTGAGGATTATTACTGTTAAGGAGCTTCAAATCGATCAAAATCGTGAGTATTTTCGTGTGAAAATTCCAATTGTAACACTATGATAAATATCGTAATCATTGAGGATGAGAATCCGGCAGTAGAGAAATTAAAACATCTTCTTGCAAAAACCGGTTCCTTATAAAAACAGGAGAACATTTCAGATCTGTGGCCGTATCTGATATTGAGTCCTTTTTTATTCAGGAGCGGTCCACTTTTTTCGTGACAAAAGAGTCAAAAATACTCGACATCGACTATTCGCTTGATCAGCTTGAAAAAATTGTTAATCCGGATATTTTTTTTCGCGCCAATCGCAACTACCTGATTAATATTCAGTATATCAAAGACATGATTGGCTATTCAGGAAGCCGCATTAAGTTAAAGATGTTGTATGGCACCTACCCTGAACCGGTAATCATAAGCCGCGACAGAGTAAATGCATTCAAACAAAGGATGGACAGTTAAACTTTGATCCCATTTTATTGTTATTTAAGAAAAAAAAAGATCATGAAATATAATCAATTAGGAAAGACAGGGGTTTTGGTATCAGAACTTTGTTTAGGAACGATGACCTTTGGAGGTAAGGGATTTTGGGTACCGATCGGTGAAGTCACTCAGGATGGAGCAAATGAAATAGTTAAATCCTCAGTGGATGCCGGCATTAACTTTATTGATACTGCAAATGTGTATTCTGAAGGGTTATCAGAAATCATTCTCGGTAAAGCCATTAAAGATTTAGGACTATCGCGTCAGTCATTGGTTATTGCCACCAAAGTACGTGGCAGAGTTGGTCCTCATGCCAATCAGGTTGGGTTATCCAGACTCCATATTACCGATTCCGTTAATGACAGCCTCGAACGGCTCGGAATGTCTCATATTGATCTATTGTATATTCATGGAGTGGATCCGATAACACCGTTGGAGGAGACCATGAGAGGTCTGGAAGATGTTGTGCGTTCAGGAAAAGTACGATATATCGGGGTTAGTAATCATTCGGCCTGGCAGATGATGAAAGCAAATGGCTTTGCTGATAAAATGGGCTATGAAAAATTTGTTGCCACACAGAATTATTATTCAATTGCTGGTCGGGATATGGAACGTGAAATAGTACCGATGGCGATGAGTGAAGGAATTTCAATAATGCCCTGGAGTCCTTTGGCTGGTGGGTTCTTGTCGGGTAAGTACACCCGGACAAATGAAATTGCGGGTGACAGCAGGAGGGACTCATTCGACTTCCCTCCTATTAATAAGGAGAAGGCTTATGACATCATTGATCTGTTAATTACAATAGGTAAAAAGCATAATGTAACGGCCGCTCAGGTCGCATTAGCCTGGGTTTTAAAACAACCCGGAATTACAAGTGTAATTATAGGTGCCAAAACAAAATTACAGTTAACTGACAATATTCAGGCAACAGGTTTAGCCCTCACCACTGACGAACTTTCACAATTAAATCAGATCAGTGAACTCCCTTCTGAATATCCGGAGTGGATGTTTAAACGTCAAATCCAGGGGAGGTTTCCCGATTGATTATGTTGTAATTTATTTCTTGTTGACAGTACATTTCGCCTCTATATTTCGTAACTTGCAGTTGATATCAAAACTAATCAGCCATGGATAATCTTCTGTTAAAGTACATGAATGAGCGCATCTTGCATGCGACAAGAAAGGTTTCTGAACCGGGGCCCGTGATAACAATTTCAAGAGAGTGTGGTTGTTGTGCCAGTCAATTAGCAGACAAACTGACACTGAGGATCAATCAAAAAATCAACATTCCGGAATTAAACTGGAAATGGGTAAATAAGGAGATCCTTAAACTAGCCTCGGATGAGTTAAAAATCAATCAGGACAGTGTTAAAAAAATTGCAGACGGAGCAGAGAAAAATTTTCTCGACGAAATTGTGCATTCTTTTACAGACAAGTATTATGTTCCAAATGCCAAGGCAAAAAAAATAATTGAAGAAGTAGTCCGCAACCTTGCAATACGTGGAAAGGTTGTTATTGTTGGCAGGGGAAGCGAAATCCTTTCTCACGGTATTTCACGTGCACTGCATATCCGCCTTTTTGCACCCATGGATTGGAAAATCAAAGAAATGTGTCAGCGGAGCGGAATAACTGTCGAAGAGGCTAAAAAACTGGTCATCGATGTAGACAAACAGCGTGCAAATTTCCGGGATTCCTATCTTGAAAAAAATCAACCTCCGTTTTGCTACGACATTCAATTTAATTGCTCCAGATTAAGCCAGGACGAGATAATAGAAATTGTGATGGATCTTGTTGAACGAAGATCAATTCTGACTTAAATTCATCGTCAAATAGAAACAAACCAGATCCCTAATTTAGGAAACGAATATTTCCTGAATGCTTAATTAGAAACATTCTGTTAAGCGTTTAGGAAATGTTCACAAATTAAATGGGTACCTTCGCCACGTATTACAAAAATCATTGATTGCTGTAGAAATAGTACTGGAAAAATTTAAGGTATATTTGTATTTACAAAAACACATTAAATATTGCCGGAAATGGATGATGATGATCACGGAAATACGAATTTTCTGAAAGATTATGCAAAGTATTCCAGTCTGGTTATTCAAATGATATTGCTGGCTGCAGTGGGAGTTCTTGGAGGAATTCAATTGGATAAGTGGTTAAAAATGAAAAGTCCTGTTTTCACAATTCTTTTAACTGTGATCATGACATTTGTAGCAATATTTCACCTTTTCCGAACATTACTGAAAAAATAGTTGAAAACAAGATAACTAAACCGATAAAAACTTTCAAAGGAATCAATTATGGGTGCTTCAACCGCAAAATTTATTATTAAAATAGGGCTATTGACATTAATAATATTTGTTATTGCAATGGTTTTATTTTCTACGGTTTTAAAACCATTTTATTTGGCGGTTTTCCCGGTCCAGTTATTACTAATTGCGCTGGTCACTACTGCAGGTCATTTATGGATCATAAAGTCATCCAAAGAAAATACACTGAAATTCACGACTGCCTTTATGGGCTCTGCGACATTAAAATTGATGATTTACCTATTTTTTATTTTGATATATTTGTGGACTGACCGTTCACAAGTTATTCCTTTTACATTGAGTGCTGCTCCCGAAACGCTTTTGTTTTTGGTAACTGTTCCCCAGCCTGCTGAAGCAGATATCCATGTAAGATCGGTCAGTTTTAATGAATCACCGTTGGGTTTATACAGCGTTGGATTAATC
>Ga0118677_10014775_pt1 | contig 10947 bp, 9 predicted proteins | sample AliMusrvi5mmetaG_FD_86154 | JGI IMG/M metagenome (GOLD analysis project Ga0118677, IMG submission 86154)
CATCTATACTGCTTAGAAGAGCTGTTTCCTCGCCACAGATATATGCACCTTGTGCTTTTATGATCTTAAAATCGAAACTGAAATCTTTTCCTAAAATATCTTCCCCTAAAAGTTTTTTAGCTCTGAGGTCGTCTATTGCTTTTTGGGTGATATCAATAGACTCGGGGTATTCTGCCCTTATATACACAACACCATATTTTGCGCCAGTGATGTAACCTGCTATCATCATGCCCAGCAATACGCTGTGCGGTTGGTGCTCTAATAGATAACGATCGCTATATGCGCCGGGGTCGCCTTCGTCAGCATTGCAGACAATGAATTTTGTATCACCGGGACTGGCTTTGCAACTTTCGAGTTTAAAAGCGATTGGGAAACCTGCACCACCGCGGCCTCTGAGACCAGAAGTTTTTAGTTCTGCAAGTAGGGCATCAGGTCCCATTTCAAGCGCCTTATCTAGAATTGTATAGTAGGCATCAATGCCCGGGAATTTATTTGTAAGTACCGCTGTGCCGTGGTGTGCTACATTATAGCTATCCATTGCGCCAGCTTCGCCTTTTTTTAATTGTTCAATATTATTGATGGCATTACCTGAATAATTCCTGCCATTGAGATTGAAAGAACTGTTCTCGTGGCAACGGCCGAGGCAACACATCTCACCAATCTCCTCGGGTTTAAAATGTTCGCCGAGTTTTTCCTTCAGTGCATCCTGAGTGCCCGCACTGAGGCAACTACTACCGTTGCAGACATATACCTTCTTGCCCTGGTGCTGAGGGCGAAGAAACTCGTAGAAGGTCATGGTGCCGTAGACATTGGCCTTGCCCATCAAAAATTCTTCTGCCAGTTGTTCTGTATAGGTAATTGCTTGGGTTTTTTGAACAATGGCGTAAATATCATTGAAGGCATCGCGATTACCATTTTTGATGGCGTCAATAATGATTTTAGCCTCTTCTTCGTTACCTTTTTGAATAGCATAAATTAAAGGTAGCGTAGGTTTCCCTTCGGCAAGATCATCACCCAAGTTTTTACCCATATCTTCTGAGTTTGATTTGTAATCGAGTGCGTCATCAATTAACTGAAAGGCAATGCCAAGGTGTTGCCCATAACTTGCCAAGCTTTCTTCGGTCTCGGAAGATGCGTCAACCATAACTGCACTTAAGCGCGTAGCCGCGCTAAATAGTATGGCTGTTTTTCTAGCAATAACTTCTAGATATTTTGTTTCAGTAGTTTCAGGATTGTTGCAATTTAAAAGCTGTAATACTTCGCCTTCGGCAATGGCTGTCGTGGTTTTTGATAAAATATCCATAACACGCATATTGCCAGTGCGTACCATCATCTCAAAGGCTCTGGAATATAAATAGTCGCCAACCAACACACTGGCGGCGTTACCCCAGACAACATTGGCTGATTCTTTGCCACGTCTAAGATCTGATTCATCTACAACATCATCATGCAGTAGGGTTGCTGTATGAATAAATTCAATAACGGCAGCCAGTATTAAATGGTTATTGTTGATATTGCCAAGTGCTTTAGCGGCTAATAATAACAGCATAGGGCGCAATCTTTTGCCACCGTTACCAACGATATAATGCCCCATTTGATTAATAAGAACGACATCAGAACTTAACTCATCGATAATAAGTTGATCAACAGCTTTGGCTTCCGCAGTTGTTAAGTTCTTGATTAAATTAAAATCAATGGAATGCTGTGTGTTTGTAGTTATTTTTGAATTCGATGCCATTGAGTTAAATCTGAGTCTGTAAGTTTTGTTTGTTTTTCATGGACATAATTATATTATAAGTCGATTTACTTTATTATAACTTATTAGTTATTTAACTGCCCATGGAATTGAGTTATGTTAGTCGCGTTAATTCTTAGGATTGAAGATTAAAATCGATGATTATGTGTTGCATTGCAAGAATTAGTTGACTAGTAATGTGTTTAAAAATATAATCACCGATTAAATTTTAATAGATTAATGCTTGATGGAGCTTGCTCAGATGTATGCGGTAATTCAAACAGGTGGTAAACAGTACCGCGTTGAAGAAGGTACTTATTTAAAGATAGAAAAGTTGGAGCTAGGCGTAGGCGACAGCATAGAATTCGATAAAGTACTGATGATTCAATCAGGCGACGCTGTTAAAGTAGGCCTTCCTTTTATCGAAGGCGGCAAAGTTACAGCGACTGTTTTGTCTCAAGGTAGACATGACAAAGTAAAAATAATTAAATTCAGAAGACGTAAGCACCACATGAAACAACAGGGGCATCGTCAATATTACACAGAAGTCCAGATTACTGGCATTTCTGCTTAAGAAATTAGGAGTTACAAATGGCTCATAAGAAAGCGGGTGGTAGTACCCGAAACGGTCGTGATTCTAATGCGAAACGCCTAGGTGTTAAGCGTTATGGCGGTGAATCAGTGACAGCAGGAAATATTATTGTTCGTCAGCGTGGCACACAATTTCACCCAGGTGAAAACGTAGGTATTGGTAAAGACCATACTATATTTGCTACTGCTGATGGCGTAGTTACATTCCAGGTTAAAGGACCTAACAGCCGTAAATATATTAGTATCGTTGCTGCATAAGACGTATTGTTTGATTGTAGTTAAGAGCTGTATTAGCCGAGTTATTTTACATTGACTTGGCGGCTTTAAAAAAGCTCCGTCCTTCATGACGGGGCTTTTTTTGTTTTTATCGGTTTGTTTTAAAGTGTGGCGGCGTATAAGTTATGAGATTTGTTGACGAAGCAGAAGTTCGTGTTGAAGCAGGGGATGGTGGTAATGGCACTATTGGCTTTAGACGTGAAAAATATATCCCCATGGGGGGGCCTGATGGCGGTGACGGTGGTGATGGCGGTAGTGTCTATTTAATTGCCGTAGAAAATGTGAATACGCTAGTCGATTTCAGATATCATGCTGTACACAGAGCTCAACGTGGCCAAAATGGTATGAGTCGTAATTGTACGGGTAAAAAAGGCGATGATTGTTATGTGCCGGTTCCTTTAGGTACACAGATATCTGATTCTGAAACAGGCGAGGTGATTGGTGACTTGACTAAAGAAGGTCAGACCTTACTGGTGGCTCAAGGTGGTTTTCATGGCTTGGGTAATACCCGCTTTAAAAGCAGTATTAATCGGGCGCCACAAAAAGCCAGTAAAGGTTCGGAAGGTGAGCATCGTGTGCTCTTGTTAGAATTAACATTGATTGCCGACGTAGGGCTTTTAGGGATGCCTAATGCCGGCAAGTCCAGTTTGATTCGCTCTGTTTCTTCTGCCACACCTAAAGTCGCTGATTATCCCTTTACCACCTTACACCCTAATTTAGGCGTAGTGAGTGTGGATGATTTACGCAGTTTTGTTATTGCTGATATTCCAGGTGTGATTGAAGGAGCAGCAGAAGGCGCTGGCTTAGGCTTACAATTCCTCAAGCATTTATCACGTACTGGCTTATTATTACATTTAGTCGATGTAGTTCCTTATGAGAGCATGGATACACCCGTAGAAGCGGCTCAAAAAATTATTCATGAAGTTGAAAAATGGAGTGATGATTTAGCCAATAAGCCACGTTGGCTGGTGTTGAATAAAATTGATCGATTACCAGAAGATGAGGTTGATGAGCGCTGTCAAGCGATCATTAATGAGTTGAATTGGACAGCTCCTGTTTTTAAAATTGCAGCCATTAACGGGAACGGAACGCGAGAGTTAATGTTTGCCATCATGAACTTTTTAGAAGAGCGGCGACGAAATGACAGTGAGCAGGCATGATTTTGCAAAAGTTAAACGAGTTGTCGTAAAAATAGGCAGCTCCCTACTGACTAAAGGTGGGCAAGGGCTTGATAAAGGGGCTATTAAGGCGTGGGTTGAGCAAATGGCAAGCTTACGGCAGCAATCGATTGATGTGATATTAGTGTCATCAGGTTCAGTTGCCGAAGGAATGAGCCGGTTAGGTTTAAAAACAAGACCCAAGCTGTTACACGAGTTACAGGCGGCGGCTTCTGTCGGTCAAATGGGTTTGGTACGTATATTTGATGATAACTTTCAGCAACATGGTTTACAGGCGGCACAAGTCTTATTGACGCATGATGATTTATCGAACAGACAACGTTATCTAAATGCCCGCAGTACCTTACTGACGTTATTGAAGTTGGGTGTTGTGCCTGTTATTAACGAAAATGATGCGGTCGCCACAGAAGAAATTCGCTTTGGGGATAATGATACCTTAGCGGCTTTGGTTGCCAATTTAGTGGAAGCCGAGTTATTGATTATTTTGACCGATCAACAAGGCTTGTTTACCGGTGATCCTACGTTATTTCCTGATGCACAATTAATTTCTGAGATCAGTGTTAACGACGACAGACTAGAGAAAATGGCGGGCGATAGTCGTAGTGGCTTAGGCAAAGGCGGAATGTCCACTAAAGTAAGGGCAGCACGGTTAGCAGCTCGCTCAGGTGCCGCCACAATTGTTGCAGCCGGTGCGGTTGAAGGGGTAATTACTGCATTGATTTCGGGTAGTGATCTGGGCACGTACTTTTTACCGGACGTTGAGCCATTGCTTGCAAGAAAACGTTGGTTAGCCGGGCAGTTACAAGTTAAAGGACAGCTTGTATTGGATGCCGGTGCGGTTAGAGTGCTTAAAAGTGACGGTAAGAGTTTATTGGCAGTGGGTGTTAAATCGGTTACAGGTCAATTTGAGCGTGGTGAACTGGTTTCCTGTATCGATGAAAATGGCATAGAAGTCGCCCGTGGACTGGTTAATTATGGCAAGGCAGAGGCTCAATTGATCGCTGGACACAGTAGCTCAGAATTTGAGAGAATTTTGGGATATGCAGATGATTCAGAACTGATACACCGAGATAATATGGTGTTAATCTGAAGGTTTCTATAGACATAAAATGCAAGATGAAGAAATGGCAGTGAGTCAGATTAAGGAGAAAAGCTTCGTATTAGGTTGAGTTGTTTTATTTTTATTAAACGGTGGCTGCGTATTATGCAATTTTCTGAAAAAATTAATTCAGCACAGTTCCTGGAGCATCAGTTACAGGAAGTTATTACTTTGCTTGAAAAACAGCAACTGGAGCGATCATTAGTTCATCGTGGGCCTGGCGCTAATCATGAACTGGTTGAAGCCATGTTGCAAAATCAACATCAAGCTCGCCTTCAAGAAAAGTTTGCGCCTTTACATCCCGCTGATAGTGCGTTTATTTTAGAGTCGCTCTCTTTAGAGCAGCGTGAAATGGCATGGGATGCAGTTAAAACGCAGTTAGACGGTCAGGTTTTATTAGAAGTATCTGACGCCGTTCGGCACACTCTTATTTCAGGGATGGCAGCAGAAGAATTAGCGACAGTAGCGGGTAAACTCAATACGAATGAGATAGCCGATTTAGCCGCCGACCTTCCTAAGAGAACGATGCTCAAGATCCTGCGGTCTTTGAATGGTGAAGAGCGCGAGCATTTAAATGCTGTTTTATCTTATCAGGATAATCAAGTCGGTGCCTTAATGGATTTTGGCATGATTACTATTAGAGATGATCTCAATTTAAAAGCGATTATTGCTTACATACGTAAACTGGGTAGATTACCGAGTCATACCGATAAATTATTTGTTGTCGATTTACATGGAAAAGTACAAGGCATACTGCCTTTGCAGCGCCTATTAACACACCTGCCTTCCAAGCAAGTGGCTGATGTGATGGTAACGGACTTTATTCACTTTCAAGTTGATCAAGAGGCCGCCGAAGCAGCGAGAGCCTTTGAGCGATATGATTTGATTTCGGCACCGGTGGTGGATAGCGCAGGTAATTTACAAGGTCGACTTTGTGTTGATAACATTCTCGATTTTATTCGCGAAAAAACAGATGAAGATTTATTGATTCAAGCCGGTGTTGGAGAAGAAGAGGATTTATCTTCAAGTGTTTGGAAAAGTGCCAGAAACCGATGGGGCTGGTTATTAATCAATATCGCGACTGCATTTGCTTCAACACGCATTATCGGTGTTTTTGAAGGGATTATTTTACAACTGGTTGCGCTGGCGTCATTAATGCCAATTATTGCTGCAATGGGGGGTAATACCGGGAATCAAACGAGCATGTTGATTATTCGATCATTGGCATTAGGGCATATTAATTCAAGTAATATCACTAGAATAATAAAGAAAGAGCTGACACTCGCTGTCATTAACGGCATTTTTATCGGTGTCATTATGGGCTTGGTGAGTATGGTGCTTTATTGGGATGTTGCGCTTTCTGTGGTAATGGCCGTTGCTATGCTGATTAACTTGTTAGTCGCTGCTGTTGTAGGACTGGGTATCCCTTTGTTACGCCATAAGTTTGGAAAAGATCCAGCTGTGGGGACGAGTGTTATATTGACGGCGGTTACTGACTCAATGGGCTTTTTTATTTTCCTGGGTTTAGCGAGTCTGTTTTTAATAAAGTAAGTTTCTTAATTGGAGAATCTATTTAAAATCTAAGCAGTTATAATCCCCTACAGTAGGGTAAAAACACCGTATTCTATTTTCGTAAGAGCCTATTTAGTCATGAATTTATTAAAAAAATATCTTTCCTTATGCTGGTTTAAAAATAATCCCATAGAACTATTTCCTTCGAAGTCGTTCATGTGGAAAGCGGTTATTTTTTATCTGATTTCAGGTATTATTGTTGAAAGCCTGATTGCTGATCCTGCCGATGGTACCTTGGAAGTCTCACTCCGTACGGTCATGGCTTTTTCATCAATCGCAACGTATTTGCTGGTCTTTAAAAAATGGCAGTACTTCAATCAAATGTACACGGCTATTTTTATTTGTGAAAACTTTATCATGACCTTGGCGACCATTACTGAAGGTCTCTATTTTTGGCTGGTCATGAAACATTATGAATACGCCGAAGAGGTTTCAATCGCCATTGGTGTTTTGTTAGTGGGTTGGTATATTGCGATTGTGAGCTATATTCTTAGGCAAGCCTTTTTGACGAAAATGAGTGTGAGCGTGATTTTGGCGTTTAGCTACTTTATTCTGACTTATGGCCTCCCCATGTTATTCATGGATATCTAAGCATGAGTCATTCATTTTTTTCAGGCAATAAAAAAGCCCTTGGATAACACTATCGAAGGGCTTTAATTATATATGGAGCTGGTTAGGGGATTCGAACTCCTGACCGGCTGATTACAAATCAGCTGCTCTACCGACTGAGCTAAACCAGCAAATATTTCTTATTTTTATATTTTAAAACTTGGAGCTGGTTAGGGGATTCGAACTCCTGACCGGCTGATTACAAATCAGCTGCTCTACCGACTGAGCTAAACCAGCGAATAAACCGCAATTATACAAGATTATATTTATTTTGAAAGTGTTTTTATAAGTTATTGGTTTTTTTTATGATGACCAAAACCTTTTTTAGCGGGTTTGTTATCAAATCCTGTAAATTTGGTTTTAAACTGTTGGGCCTTGTTGGGCGTAATTGCAGTGCCTTTCGGTTGGTAAGAAGGAATCAAGTGATGCTTGCCGTTACCTATTAAATCATTCCGGCCCATTTCGTTTAAAGCATCACGTAATAACGGCCAATTCTTAGGGTCGTGATAGCGCAAAAATGCCTTGTGCAAGCGGCGTTGCTTGATCGATTTAGGAATGGACATATCAGCAGCATTACGACTGACTTTATGCAATGTATCTTTACCCGAATGATACATTGCAGTTGCAATGGACATCGGGGACGGCAAAAATGCCTGAACCTGATCCGCTCTAAAGCCATGACTTTTTAACCATAACGCCAAGTTAAGCATATCTTCATCGGTAGTGCCGGGATGTGCCGCAATAAAATAAGGGATCAAATACTGTTCTTTACCAGCTTCCTTAGAGTACTTATCGAACATTTCTTTAAAACGATCATAAGTGCCCATGCCCGGCTTCATCATTTTTGATAAAGGCCCTTGTTCGGTATGTTCGGGAGCAATTTTAAGATAGCCTCCAACATGATGAGTGACTAATTCTTTGACGTATTCAGGTGATTCAACGGCTAGGTCGTAACGTAAACCGGACGCGATAAAAATCTTCTTGATACCAGGTAAGGCTCTTGCTCTCCGATAGAGTTTGATTAATGGCGCATGGTTAGTATCGAGATTTGGACAAATACCAGGATAGACACAGGAGGGTTTGCGGCAAGCGGCCTCAATTTTTGGATCTTTACAAGCCAGTCGATACATATTGGCAGTCGGGCCCCCTAAATCAGAAATATGACCGGTGAAATTGGGTGAGGTGTCCCGTATGGCTTCAATTTCTTTAATAATAGAATCTTCTGAGCGGCTTTGAATAATGCGGCCTTCATGTTCAGTAATCGAACAGAAAGTACAGCCACCAAAACAGCCACGCATAATGTTGACTGAGTGTTGGATCATTTCAAAGGCGGGTACGTTTGCAGTACCATAGGCTTTATGAGGCACGCGAGAATAGGGGAGGTCAAAGACGCCATCCATTTCTTTGGTGGTTAACGGAATCGGCGGTGGATTAATCCAGACCTGCCTTGTCCCGTGCTGCTGAATGAGTGGTCTGGCATTTCCGGGATTGGTTTCACCGTGCATGACGCGAGAAGCATGCGCATATAAGATGGGGTCATCTTTTACACTTTCATAAGCCGGTAAGCGAATAACAGTTTGTGAGCGAGAATCTCGCATTAATTGCTTGATTGAGCCAACACTCGTTAGGGGAATGGCTATTTCACCAGAACTGGAGACACTACTATCCTCAGGTTTTTGGTCGCAAGCCGGTTCTTCTTGATAAGGATTTTGAATGGGGCTAATTGCACCCGGTTTATCAATGTCAGTGGAATCTTTAACCCGCCACCCTTCAGGTATTTGTTTAACAAAATGAACAGTGCCACGAATCCCTTTGAGATCTGATATGGCTTCACCTTGCGCTAAACGCTGAGCAATTTCAACGATCTGACGTTCAGCATTGCCGTACACCAATAAATCTGCTTTTGAATCTAATAATACGGATTTACGTACTTTATCAGACCAATAATCATAATGTGCTATGCGTCGTAAGCTGGCTTCAATGCCACCAATAATAATAGGCACGTCTTTATACGCTTCACGGCAACGATGGGAGTAAACATTAACAGCACGATCAGGTCGTCTTCCCGCTTCACCATTGGCAGTATAGGCATCATTAGAACGGATTTTTTTGTCAGAGGTGTAGCGGTTAACCATTGAGTCCATATTGCCACCGGTTACTCCAAAGAACAGGTTGGGTCTACCGAGTTTGGTAAAGTCCTTGGCGCTGGTCCAGTCGGGTTGCGAGATGATGCCGACTCTAAAGCCTTGTGCCTCTAATAAGCGCCCGATTAATGCCATACCAAAGCTGGGGTGATCAATATAGGCATCACCGGTGACTAATATAATGTCGCAACTATCCCAGCCAAGCTCATCCATTTCTGCTTGGCTCATGGGTAATACCGGCGCTACACCAAAACGGTGAGCCCAATATTTGCGGTAGCTGAAAAGATTGGGTGCGGGTGCTAACGTATTGGAAATCATGTCTTAATCAATTGGTTGAAAGTGCTGGCGTTATGTTTTTTTAGGTCTCTTAAAAAAGAGGGGAATTCAATACCATAGAGATGTTCAAGTTCTAATGCATTAGATCTTAACTCTTTTATTGAATAAATAGGGGTGTAATCATTAAAAGCTAGAGCAATGATATTGCCTTTATCACGAACGGGGAGGAATAAGGTTTGCCAATTAAAAACCCGGCCTAACCACAAAGAAACTTGTTGGAACTCTGGATTATGGGTGCCGCCCCAAAGATTAATAACCAAAACCCCGTTTGCTTTTAATAATGCTTTGCAGGCATCAAAAAATGCTTCATTACAAATAGAGGCCGCTAACCCTTCATGATCAAAAGCGTCAACAAACAACAGGCTATAATATTCTCGATAGGGTTCAGCACGTTGGCGAACATAGTCGCCACCATCATCAATGATAATTTTTAATCGGTGATCTATGGGGAGTCCAAAATGACTGCGGGCAATTTTTACGACGCTTTTTCTAAGCTCTACTGCTTTTAAACGACTATCGGGAAAATGATACAAAAGGTGTTTTGCAAGTGAGCCACCCCCCAAGCCAATCAGTAGGGCATCATCTTCTAGCGAGGGCTTAAATAATAGCCAACTGGTCATGGCTCTTACATAATCTAAAACCAATTTATTGGGATCAGCTATTAACAGGCTACTTTGTTTGGGTTGTGAGCCAAAGTGTAGTGATCTGACTCCCTTATTATCAATAACCTCTAAAATTCCCTCATCATCGTGGCTTTCGTGAATAAGCAGGCCATCGTATTTATACATAACAACATTTGTAAGTATTTAAACTGTAAATGATTATTATACACGAGGAAAAGGTTTAACTGATGATCTGTAATCATTCACACTGGGCCCTATTTTTTCCTGCGTCACCTGAGATAATGAGATGATTTAAAGGTTTGAAACGTAGCAAAACTTTAAATGACGATAATGGTGACAGGCTGGCAATAATCACCAATGCCTTCTGGGGTGACGTCCGCGACTGAGACTTCATAAACCACACCGACCTCTAGACCGGTGGCCTCATAGGTAGTTTGTGTCGTAGTGGCGACAGCAATCCATGGGTTTTCAATACCATTCGTGGATACTTTACGCAATCGCCACATACACGCATGAGATCTAGCCCCTTTCACGGTCGAAAACTTAAGACAGCCAGAATGTGAACTATGCACAACCCTTAAGATGCTTTTATTGTGTGGTGCGGGTTGTTTAGTGGGCGAAAAACCACTGCTGATAATAATTGTGTCATCCCCCAAAGCAATAAGGTGATTTCCGAAGAATATTTTACCCATTTAGGATAGAATTTCCTTGTAGATAGCTTGATGGGCTGGTGGGAGAGCATCCCAGAGCATGAACGGTCGGCTATGACGCAAATCCAGATAAA
>Ga0118677_10014777_pt1 | contig 10945 bp, 4 predicted proteins | sample AliMusrvi5mmetaG_FD_86154 | JGI IMG/M metagenome (GOLD analysis project Ga0118677, IMG submission 86154)
TTCGGAGAGACCAATCGCCATCGCGTCGAATTTTCTTCCAATTTCCGCTTCAGAAATTTCCATGCGGATTAATTAAGACATCTTAACCACTTTGTCCAAGTTATTTTTGCGCGGCTCCTTAATGGCTTGAAGCAAATATCCGACACGGCGGCATTGAAGCTGGCGCAACATCAAGGATGTATAGAACTTAAGGGTTTGACGGATCTTGCACAAAGTGCCGCAGACGGACTTGCGCAGATTCAGGAAGGACTTATCCTGGATGGCCTATTAGACATTTCAATCGAGACCGCCAAGGCATTGTCGCGACATAATGGACTCCTCTCACTTGGCGGAATTAGGGACCTTACGGAAGAATTGGCACTGGCTCTCAGTGCCCATAAGGGTTGCATGTCATTTGCAGGTTTATGTCGGATTTCAGATGAAGCTACTTTTGCGATTACGCACACTGAATCGGAGCTTCTTTTTGAAGGATTGGAAAATATAACAGCCGATGCCGCCTGGTATTTATTACAACAAGGAAAATCCACCTTTCGACTTGATCATGACTATATAGCCGAAAACAAATTCGTGATTTCTAAGCTTTTTGCTAAGCACCGGGAAGAGTTCAAGGATTTGTCCAAGAAGGAACTGCAGGGTATCGTGGATGCGCCAATTACCAGAGACGCTTCGTTGGTGGATTGCCACGAGGCGCAATTCCGCAAAGTGTCAGCTAATGTGCTGTTGCGGGAAATGGCCCGTGCTCTGGAAGCTGTAACGGCACCGGAAGCCGAAGCCACGACACCCTCCCTGAAACCCATTCCCATCGGTTTCGCAAAACTGGCACCACATGAACTGCATCGGTTGGCCAATACGAATCCTACTGATGAAAGCGTGGTAGCTGCAGGTCCTGATGCTGTCAAGCGGGTTGAGGTGACAAGAGATTTTGCCAGGAGACAACTCGCGGAATTGAACAATCCCGCCCGGCTTATGGGATTCTCCGGTGAACATTCTGACAAAGTGCAAGAGGTTCAAAAAACTGCCGATGATTTGGGTTACAAGGGTGACGTGATTCTGGGTCATAGCGATACCGAACCGTTGGTAGTGAAGGCGGGCACCCCGGAAAAGGGAGGCAACAAGCAGTTTTCCATCTACAGAGATGGTAACGGCAACCGCAGTATTGTCATCACTCGCAAGGGTATGAAGGATCATGCCGCCACGCTCGGGGATGCGGTGGCCGCCTTTAATGCCGGTAAAACCTCCGAGGCCGCAACCGCTTCGGAAATCGTCCCGGAAAAGGAATTGGAGTCGTGTGACGCGTTGATCCCGGCAGGAAGCTTCGAGATGGGGGATTCGTTGGATGGCGTTGCTGCCGCATTACCGGCGCATGCCGTGCAGGTGAGCGCGTTTTACATGGCGAAGTATTTGGTGACGAAAGGGCTGTGGGATGATGTGCGGACGTGGGGGCTGACCCATGGCTACCCGGATTTGGTGATGGGCCGCGGGAAGGCTCGCGATCAGCCGGCCGTATCTATCACATGGCATGACACAGTGAAATGGTGCAACGCGCGGAGCGAGAAGGGTGGGCTGACGCCGTGTTACACGCTCGACGGGTCGGTTTACCGCACGACCTATCACAATGCAGTAGTCTGCAATTGGAATGCCAACGGCTATCGGCTGCCAACCGAGGCGGAGTGGGAAAAAGCGGCCCGCGGCGGGTTGGTGGCCCAGCGATTTCCATGGGGGGACACGATCAGCCACGCTAATGCGAATTTCCTCGGATCATGGCGTGAATCCTACGCGACGGACACCGGTAGCTACGATCCGAGTTGGAGGCGGGACACTGGATCGAAGCCCTACACCTCGCCGGGTGGCGCGTACCCGGCGAACGGTTACGGTATCTTTGACATGGCCGGCAACGTGTGGGAATGGTGCTGGGATTGGTATGACGCCGCCTATTACGGTTCCTCGCCCGCGTCGGATCCGACCGGACCCAACATAGGCTCGGGCCGGGTGGTCCGGGGCGGCAGTTGGAACAACAACTCGAACAACTGCCGCGTCGCGCACCGGCACAACGGCAGCCCGGCCGGCCTTACGTACATCAACCTCGGGTTCCGGGTAACGCGTAGTTCAATCACATGAAACAACAGGAAGCGAACTGAATAGCAAGAGAGGGGCAGCAATGAAGTATGCGGCAGGATTGATAGCAGATGATGAGCGCGTTTTGGTGGGCGGGGGCTGGGCACGCGATGCCGGCAAGGGAGCGACAGCGACCGGCGGCATGGCGTGCCCAGGAGGCGTGGTGCGGAGCGCTACTGGCGGGTGGTGCGGCACCTGATCGGAATGGATCAAATGATAGGGAAAAATGGCACACATGCTTAGCCTGACTAAGAATCAACCTCCCTTGACCAGATGCGGTGGCGTTTGCCTGGAAAACCGTCCACCCTCCGTATTTCGCGCCAGAATGCCGCAGGAGCGCTCGGGTCCGGTTTCCTCTCTCAAAGCCAACGCATGTCGTCAGAACCCGGCTGGGGGCTCTCTGGCGCGTCCCTTGGCGTTCAGGCGAACAATCGGCATTGCGGATTGGTTCTCGCGTGGGGGGTGTGGACGGCGCCCGCATCGGCAGATAGGCCGACAGGGTGCTTGCCGCTGCGCCTGGCATCAGCGTGGCGACTGCCGGGGAACCAAGCAGCGCCCGCCAAGACTTTCGACCTTTGGCATTTCCTCGACCGCGCTGGACACGTTTGATGATCTCAAGACTGTGGACTTTTCATCTGTCCTTTCATCTGTCCTTTCATCTTGCTTTCCCGCCGCCGATGCTCAGGGTCCATGCAATGCCATGAGTTATCCAAGCCATCAGCAGCAGGCCGTGTTGGACCACATCCATGGCACCTTGCTCGTATTGGCACCGGCCGGAACCGGCAAAACACGGATTATGGCGGATCGGCTGGCCGCTGTAATTGCAAAGGGAATCGACCCAGCCAAAACCCTCGGCGTGACATTCACCAATCGCGCCGCGGAGCACATGCGCGAGGCGGTATCGGAGTCCTGTGGGGCCGCCGCCAAAGAATGCCGCATCCAGACGTTCCACGGCCTGTGTGCGTGGATCCTCCGGATGGAGGCCCGCGATCTCGGATTGCCCGCCGATTTTGTCATCTACGACGCACAGGACAGCATCGATATCCTGCGGCAATGCCTCAGCGGGCCATACCTCAGTCCGGACAACGCTTACTGGCAGCTTTCGCAGATGAAGTCAGATTGCCCGAGCGAACTCCTGACCCTGGCCGAGGTTCCCCGTTTCTGCACATCCAAAGGTTTCAGCTCGTTCCGCGAGGCGTTTCATACCTATCATGTGCGTCTCGCCGAAAGAAACGCGCTCGATTTCTCCGATCTCTTGTACCGCACCCGGGCGATGTTTGCAACTCTGCCCGAAAAACGCCGCAAGTGGTCCGCCCGGTTCCAGTGGATCCAGATGGACGAGGTGCAGGACACCCACGTTTCCGAATACGAGGTGATCCGCCTGCTCGGCAGCCAGGCGACGGGGATCGCGTTTTTCGGCGATCTCGACCAAACGATCTACGGGTGGCGCGGCTCGAAGCCCGAGGAGGTACTGAAGCGCGTTGAAGCCGACTTCGGCCCCGTTACCGAACTCCATCTGCGGGACAACTACCGTGCGACCAAGGAATTGGTGCGATTGGCAGACCGCCATGCCGATACTTTCGTGCGGCGCCGCACCCAGATCCATCCCGCACCGTCGCTTGCCGAAGGCAGCGCCCCTGAGTGCCATCATGCCGAAGATGCCGGAGAGGAGGCGGATTGGATTGCCGGCCGGCTTCAGCAGATCATGGCGTGTGGCGATTCCGGCAGGATCGGCATCCTCACCCGTACACACAATCGCGCGGAGGACATATCCGCCGCACTCACATTCCACGGCATCCCGCACCTCACCGTGGAGGAATTCGATTTTTTCCAGCGGCAGGAGATCAAGGACCTGCTCGCGCGCCTGCGCCTGCTGCTGAACCCCGCGGACAATGGCGCGCTGGAGCGCGTCACTCTGCGCCCGGCGACCGGTATTGGTCCGGCCACGCTGCGCACGATCAGGATCGATGGACAAAAATGCGGACTGCGCGTCACCGATCTTGCCCAAGTCCGCACTCACCAGCACGGAGAACCTTTCCAAACCCTGCTCGATGCCCTCGCATACGGCACTGTCGTCGTTTTCGATGTGGAAACCACCGGTCTCTCGCCGGCCGACGATGAAGTGATCGACCTTGGCGCGGTGAAACTGACAGCCGGCCGGCCGGTGGAACGCTTCGAGGCATTGTTGCGCCCTACCCGTCCGCTTGGCGAATCCGTTGATGTCCATGGAATCAGCGAGGAAACCCTGATGGCCGAGGGACGCGACCCCGCGGAGGTCTTTCGCGAATTCGCCCGCTTCGCGCAAGGATCGGTATGGGTCGGCCACAACGTCGGTTTCGATTTGTCGATGGTCCGTGCCCATGCCGCCCGCGTTGGCGTCGGGTTGCCCGCCGCGCCGTGTGACGACACCCTCGATTTGTCCCGGCGCTTCCTCGACCTTGAACGCCACGACCTCGCAACCGTCAGCAGCCACCTCGGCACGCCAAACCATCCAGCCCACCGAGCGCTCGCCGACGCGCTCACCACCTGCGATGTGCTCCTGCGGCTCGCGCCCCGACTTGCGGCAGGCGCGCGCGAGCGGAAAAAACTCGTCGCCCGCCATGGCAACCTCTTCCGACCGATTGCCGGAAAACTGGCCGCCTGGCGTGTGCTGTCCCTCACCCATCGCCCCGCCGCCTTGTGCCAGCGGATTCTCGATGAATCCGTCCCGCTCGCCGCGTATCAGGAAAAAGACCCCTTTGGCGTTGAAGGCAGCGGGCAACAACGCATCGCCAATCTCAACCGGTTGCTGCAATACCTCCGGCGTCACGACGATCCCGCCCGTCCGCCGGCCGATATGCTGGCAACCCTCACAAACTATATCGCGCTGGCCCGCAATCTCGACTTTCTCGCCGCCGATGACACCAGCATCCCCATCCTCACAATCCACCAATCCAAAGGCCTGGAATTCGACACCGTCTTCATCGCCGGCGTCACGGAGGACGAATTCCCAAGCTACCACGCCAAGAAGGAAGGCGATATCGAGGAGGAAAAGCGCCTCTTCTACGTAGGCATCACCCGCGCCAAGCGCCACCTCATCCTGACCTGCCATCTAACCAACGAGTGGGGCCGCTCCAAGGGTCCCGGCAGATTCCTGAATGCCCTGGCCTGAGAAAGGTGTGACGTCATTCATGGCAACGACAAATCGCACCTGGCGGACTAATCCAGGATAACCCTTATCGCAACATAATACAATGAATGTGCAGACAATGATCAGCCTAACCGCAACCGGCGATCTCGTGTGCGATAAATGTTTCGTGGATCTCCAAGACGAGAACCTTGGTGATTTCGATCCGCCCGCTTGCCTCCGCAGGCGCATCCCTTGGCCACCGGATAAAGAGTGTTGCTGCTGCCACGCTGCGCACCCCGATTGGCACCGGTTCGGCGACGTCACCCCGATGGAAGATCCTGACCCCAACCCGGTCTGCCTCTGTGCCATCGAATCGCCACCGTTCATTGACGCTGAAGTCGCATGCCGGTTCCTGGGAAATCCATACTCCGTTGATCTGAACACCGCGAAAGGCATTTCGGAAGAAGCGGCGCAAGTCCTCCGCCAGCATGATGGAACTCTGCGGTTGAATGGTCTTGAGCAAATCTCGCCTGTATCGTTTTCATGCCTGGTTCGACACTGGGGACGAAACCGTCGTTTGCCCTCCCATCTTGAGTTGAACGGATTGAAAACCCTGACAAAGGGAATGGCAGCCGAGTTGTGGGGGGTTGATTCAGTTTCAATACAGTTGAATGGTGTGGAGCATCTGGAAGAAGATGCCGCGTCTGCATTTGCCATGGCCAAGGATGAAGTCTTCAAACTTGAACTTAACGGAATATCGACACTCACTGGAGTCACCGCCCTGGCACTCGCCCGCTGCGCGTTCAATCTCTCACTCGATGGATTGAAGGACCTCTCGGACGAGGTCGCATATGCTCTGGCCTTACACCGTGGATGCCTGAGCCTCAATGGTCTAACTCAATTATCGGATCATGCCGCCAGGGTACTGTCCCCGAAGTTAATGGAGAGCATTTCCGCCCTCTCACTTGACGGATTAACGGAACTCACCGACCATCAAGCGCATTTGCTGACACATAATGAAACGATTATTGCATATAAATCACACCGGTTCCTTACCCGAAAGTTCCTCTCGCTGAATGGCCTGCGGTCTTTCTCTGTAGAAGCAGCCCAAGCGCTCCAAAGGTACTCTGGAGATCTGAATCTTGATGGTCTGAAATCAATATCCGAGGAAGTCGCCCTTATTCTTGGGGGCAGCAGTCGCAGGTTATCTCTCAATGGTCTGACCGAAATCACGGATACCGCCGCCGCAAGACTGGCATCCAGCGGAGGCGAACTGCACCTCGACGGGATCGCCGCCATTCCGGGTTCCACCGCCTCCGCTCTATGCGCCGGCACGCATGATAGTCGCAGGTTGTCTCTCAATGGCCTGACCGAAATCACGGATACCGCCGCCGCAGGCCTGGCTTCCGGAGGAGGCGAACTGCGCCTCGACGGCATCGCCGCCATTTCGGATTCGACCGCATCCGCTCTTTGTGGCGGTTCACAACCGGTAAAGGAAAATTTTTGGTCCCTGCTTTCGCTCGATGGGCTCACGGAAATTTCAGATGCGGCATTGCGTGAATTTACGCGCTGCGCCAGGTCGCTGTCATTAAACGGGCTGCGCAGGATCTCCGATACGGCGTTTAACTGGAAATGTGCGAATGATAGCAAATGGTATGGGACCAATTATGGGAATAAGGATTTGCTGTCGCTAAACGGCCTTGAGGCGTTAACCACCGAAAACGCCTGGAACCTGATCCGGTTTGGTTCGCGTCTCATGCTGAACGGAATCAGGAACATGGATGATTCCGTTACCTGTATCCTATTTCAATATGCCGGATCGCTCTATTTGGATGGCGTCACAACGCTATGTGAAAATGGAGTCAAATCTGCGGCGAGCTTGCGGGCATCCGGGGGCGGCGAGGGTAGATTCTCTCTAATGGGATTGCATTCACTTTCGCCAAGCATCTTTATGTTATTGCAAAGAATATGCACACATTCACATTGTTATGTAATCTTGCCATGTCATATTGACGCAATGCGCAATCACCCTCCAGACACGAGGCGGCTCAGCAATCTCTCAACCGCAATGGCCGAAGAATTGGCGTGGTATACGGCGCCATTGAGGTTGGATGGGCTAGCGGAAATCTCCGATCCGGCGGCACAAGCATTGGCAAAACATCGTGAACCTGACCATGAAAATGATGAAGATTATGCATTATACTTGAATGGATTGACAGCCCTTTCTGAGAGAGCCGCATCCTCATTGGGACCGCATCAAGGATATTTGTGCCTTGATGGGCTTGCCGTTCTTTCCCCGGAATGCGCGCGTCTATTGGTTAAGGGTCGCGTTTACTCGCTTTCCTTGAACGGGCTTAGCAGGATTTCCCCAGAGATGGCAGTCGCGTTGGTGGACCGGTCCTGGTTTAATAAAATGTCAGGTGAGAGATGGCACTTCGAGCTCGGGAAGGAACTTGGCATGCGCCCCCCTGACAAGGCGAGTTATAGTGATATGGTCAGGCATTTGCGGCCCGGACGTTTGCACCTTGACGGAGTGGTTGATCTATCCGAGGAATCAGCCATGGCGCTAGGTTCAAGTCTGTGGTTGGGGATTTATCTTAACGGGCTGAAAGCCATAACCGACGCGGCGGCATCGAAACTGGCGCAACTTCATGGACCTGTTGAACTCAACGGATTGGCCGATCTTGAGCCAGGTGTCGCAAGCGCGCTTGCGCGGCTTCGGGGAAATCTCTACCTGGGTGGATTATCAGACATTTCAATCGAGACCGCCGAGGCATTGTCGCGACATGATGGCTACCTCTCGCTTGACGGAATTGGCGAGATTACGGAAGAATTGGCGATTGCCCTCAGCAAACATAGTGGGAGCCTATCGTTTCGTAGCTTGCAGCGGATTTCGGATGAAGCTGCTTATGCCATTTCCATCTCCGCATCAATACTTCTTTTTGAGGGATTGCAAAATGTCACAGTGGAGGCGGCCAGGCATCTTATGCGCCACGGGAAGGTCACGTCTCCTCTTGATCTGGTGGATATAGTGTATCGTGATAAATGCTCCGGGCGCGAATGGATGAGGATTGCAAACCAATACGGTGGCTATTCCGGCGGAATCGCGGATCATTGTGAACCGGATCCCGGATGCAAAGCCAAGTTTACCGGGTTCGCTGCGCTTTTCTCACGCGACATATTCCTGATGGGCCTAGCGCTTGCGGAACTTGGATATGATGGCGATGTGGTGTATGCCAATCATGCGAACGACCTGATGGTCAGGGACCAGTTAGAAGAGGGCACAGGGGACGATTGGGGTATCGCGAGACGACTTGATGGCACACGGGCGATTGTCCTCTTTCGCAGGGCGATGCAGGGGTTGAAAGAAACGCGAACCCGTGCGGTTACTGAGGCAGCATGGAAACTTCTCGAACGGAACGATAAAAAACCTGCTGCCGCGCCTGTGAGGCCCTCTGAGACCCCGTCTGCTGATGCCCATGCCAAGCTCCAGAGCATCATGAACGAGGTCTATGGCGGCCCCCCTGGGCTCAAGGCGGGGGAAGCGCCGGGAACAATGGAATGGAACACCGATCTTCCGCACGAATACGGCGAGCCGGTTACCGTAACCATGGGTGCGGGCAAGGATGTCAGTGTCAGATTCTTGAAGATCAATAATACCATGGTGGGGGCCAGGGTCGAGGATGAGTCCGGTGTCCATCATCTGGATGCTGATACCGCCCTACAGATTCTCGATTCATCCACTGGTTCCGATGACCTGAGGGCGGTCAACATGATGAAATCGGGTTTGGCCGCCTGGAAGATATTGGACAACCAGCAGGATTTCGTCCGGCCGCTCACGCCGCCTGGCGGAACACAGGTGGCGATACCTCCCGCTGCGATAGTCCAGCCACCACCAGCCAAACTGGAAAAGAATCCGGAATTGAAATTCGCAGGTGAGCGTTTCACCACGGTCAACAGGATGCTGGGTGTCTTGCGTTCCAAGGCGATCGATTACAAGAGCCAACTGGGATATGCTCTCGATGCTGAGGATCCGTGGGTGAAAGGTCGGCTTGAACCGGGCGCGACCGATGCCTGGGGAATCCTCAAGGCGGAGGGTGAAAAACCCCGGTCCATTGTGCTTTTTGAAAAGGGTGTCGATTCCGTTCCCGACCAGCAGACCGCTTATCTCAAGGCCGCCACCGACAAGTTTTCCGAGGGGGAAAATCCTCCTGCAATCGAAACAGAACCAAAACCTGAAGGCAAGGATAAGGAGCAATTGCCTGGCAGTCTGGTTGGCCTGCAAGAGGGTTTCGCGCTGATTCCGGCAGGAGAGGTCCGGATTGGGTGTTCGATGGACAATGATCGCGACGGCCTCCCGGTAGAAAAGGTGCAAATCAGCGCGTTTCATATGGCAAAGCATTTGGTCACCAAGGTGCTTTGGGACGAGGTGCGGACCTGGGGCCTGACCCACGGCTACACCGATTTGTGCGATGGCAATGGCAAGGCTGCCGATCACCCGGTGCAATCCATCACCTGGTATGATGCGGTAAAGTGGTGCAACGCGCGGAGCGAAATGGAGGGACTGATGGCCTGTTACACGCACTCCGGGTTGGTCTATCGGACGACCAGGAATAGTGCGGTGGCGTGCAATTGGGAGTCTGACGGTTATAGATTGCCGACGGAGGCGGAATGGGAGATGGCCGCACGGGCAGGCTGGAAGATGAGGCGTTTCCCGTTTGGTGATACCATTACCCACAGTCAGGCGAATTATTACAGCAGCGGCCCCTTGACGTACGACGTGAGTCCGACCTCGGGCTATCATCCCGCCTACACCGACGATGTTTCCCCTTACACCTCTCCGGTGGGGAGCTTTGCGGCGAATGGTCACGGATTATATGACATGGCGGGGAACGTTTGGGAGTGGTGTTGGGATGGGGATGGGGAGAGCAGTTTGTTTTTTGAGAGCAGTTTGGTTGTTAAGACCAATCCGCGGGGTGTGGAATCGGGGACCCACCGGGTGAGCCGTGGCGGAAGTTGGTTCAACGACGCAAGCTGTTGCCGTGTTGCGTACCGCAAATACGGTATCGCCGACCCGTCCAGCAGCACCAACCGCCGGGGCTTCCGCGTGGCACGCAGTGCAACTTTGCGCATTCCTGTCCGGTCCCGCGCTGGGGAAACGAGGATGTGGATCCGCGATTCCACCCTCAGTCAACAGGTTGAACCCCTCAAGGCCGCCACCGATAAATTCTCCGAGGGGACAACCCCTCCCGCCAAAGAAATAGAACCAAAACCTGAAGGCAAGGATCAGGAGCAATTGCCTGGCAGTCTATTTGGCCTGCATGAGGGTTTCGCGCTGATTCCGGCGGGATTTTTCCAGATGGGAGATGCGTTGGATGGACTTCATACCGCATTACCTGCGCACACGGTACAGGTGAGCGCGTTTTTCATGGCGAAGTATTTGGTGACCAAGGCGGATTGGGACGCAGTTAGGGCCTGGGGTGTGCTGCATGGCTATACCGATCTGGCCACCGGTGCGGGCAAGGCGCCGGACCACCCGGTACAGACGGTCACATGGTATGACGTGGTTAAATGGTGCAATGCGAAGAGCGAGATTGAGGGTCTAAGGATCCGCGCAAAAATAACTTGGACATTTGGAGATTTTCTAAGCATCATAAATTTGGTATGATTGCATAATTCCAATCGCCTTGAAATTTGTCCGGCTTCAGATTGATCTCGGCC
>Ga0118677_10014779_pt1 | contig 10945 bp, 9 predicted proteins | sample AliMusrvi5mmetaG_FD_86154 | JGI IMG/M metagenome (GOLD analysis project Ga0118677, IMG submission 86154)
GTAGGTTGCAGATTCAATTTACACAGCGAAGGCGTGGAGAGTTTATTCTGAAGACTCACTATCTCTTCTGCCCCCCCGCTTTCTTGCTGAGTGTCTCCCCGCAACAACAGCATCTTTAATAATAACTGGCGGAGGAGCAACTGTCGGAGGCGCCGGGACAGCAACGGGAGGCGGTGCGCTTTCAGTCGGAGTAACTGTCGCCACGCCTCCAGTTTTCTGCTGTTCCTGAACATTCTGAGCGACGGGATACGTATCGGTCGGTTCCGGATAAAGCGCCTTTGCTTTGGCGCGATACCGTTCCGGAATGTCAGACACCCTGTTCACATAATGCCTGATTCCTTGCTGGTCAACCCAGGAAAATACGATCCCAAACGCAGAAGACGCGCACAGAATGAGGAGTACCATAATATATTTCAAACCACCCCTCCTGATCAACCACACAGAAACCGGTACAGAATCAATCAAAATACGTTACTGTTTCAAACGCTTTGTCAGCTATCTTTTCAAAATCTTTACTGAAGAAAGAAAATTCATGAATCAGGTGACCAGTAACGGCACGATCAAACTGCTGCAGGTGAACAACCAGTGTTTTTACCGGTCGCCCGGTTTTATCACTGAAGGTTTCTCCCTTGTTGTACGTAATCGTTACTGTGTGGTCAATATGTTTCGGCTCACCGGCAGCGCTTTTCAGCTCAGACTGTTTAATCTGAATGTCAGCCGTTTTTGGAAATATTTTCTGGAGCTTCGCATAAAAGAAATCGATACCACCCGATGTCCTCAGAGCATGCTCATATTCCGCCCGCTGCAGATCGCTAAGCTTGACAACCTTACTGTTTATAAGTTTTTCCCGACTGCTATTAACAATAGCATCTGTAAGATCAGCCGCATCATACATCACTTTTTTATCGCCTTTTTGGGCTCCCGACAAAAATTTGAGGGCACGGCCACCATCGCCGGCCATGTCACCAGCGCTGTTTTTCTGATCTGCCGTGTTGCGTTGGGCAGGCTGATCATTCGACCTGCCACGACAAGAAACAATGCCTGAGCAGAGCACACAACCGAGAATCAACCATACTACTTTTTTCATATCCGCTCCTGACAAGAAATAGCCCGGGGACGTTAAAGCCCCCGGGTTATTGGTTAATTGCATTTCCGACTAATAGCTTTTGAACGCGGGGAAGGCGAACCTTCCCCGCATGCTGGCAACTACCACCATCGATGAACAGCCTTGATGTTCGGAGCTGTCTGGTTGAAGGCATTCGTAGAGGAAATTCCTCCGTGACATGTCACACAGAGTTCCTGTTTGAGAAGTGCCGTGCTGCGAGCTTCGTAGATCGACCCACCCTGATTAATCATGTGAGCCTTGGCAGCTTTTGAGTCATGACAGGAGAAACAGGCCGAGGTGATCGGTGAAGACACCAGGGTTGTTGCCGCTGCAGCCGTTGTTGTACCGGTGGTAGTATTATTCGCCGCAAAGGAGAATGCAGCACCATAATTCGTACCGGCAGTTACATATGGAGAGATAACGGCACTACTGCTGGTAACGGTTTCAGCACCGGTAATAATCGGGAAACCGGCTGCATTGATAGTACCACTCGCATCGGTCGTATACAGCATGCTGTCAAAAACGCTTTGCGTGTACGCAGACACTGCAGGTGATGCGGTTGGGTTATTAAAGTTGCCGCTAAAATCATACATTCCGGCGATATGACACTGTTCGCAGTCCTTGAGAACGCCAGGATAGGTAACGTTCCAGAACTGGTCACCGGCAGAGGCTTCCCAGCTGTATTTCTGCAGACGCTTGCTGGCAGCGTGGATTGCATGTACGGACACCTTGATGTTGCCACCCCAACCGCTGTTGGTGAGGTTTGCATGATGACAGAACGTACAGGTCTGGGCATCGTTACGCTGACCGGCATGGAAGGTCGGATTGACACCGAGTCGGCCATGACAGGCATTACATTTTGCAGTATCGGTGATCAGGCGGCGACCGGTGAAGTTGGTTGCCACTTTCCATTTGTTATCAGCAGGAACACTGAGACCACCCAGGCCGATTCCGGTACCGGAAACAAGAGTATACGGATAGTTCGGCAGGTCAATCTGGGTAAGCGGCTGTGTAGTCGTCATGAACGGGAAGTACAATCCAGGGGTTTTGGCTGGATTCTGGGTCATTACACTGCCGATACCATAGGTGTAGCCGATACCGCCGGTCAGCATGACTGCGCTGGTAGGTATTTTAACACCGGTAAAGATAACGGTGTAGTAACCGTTAGCATCCGGCCCGGTCAGTGTTGCCAATTTGGAGGAACCCTGTTTGGCGACGACGGTGCCGTCCCAAACTCTCTTCAGGTAATTGCTGACACTGGCGTTGTAGTCAACCGGTGCGGTGATGCCATCCTGCGGCACGGCAAAGGTGAAATAGATACTCGGAGAACCGACAAATCCGGTGATCATTTCATTCGAGCCGTTAGAGGTATTGAACACTACGTCAGTAGCCGTTCCAAGAAGGCCGTTTGTATCAGCAGTGGCCATCTGGAATTTAAACTTCATGTTAGGATTATTGTTGGCATCAACGGTAACACTGTTGATGACGTAGCTGACAGCTTTGGCACCGGCAGGCAACCTGCTCAGGCTTGCTGCGGCAACGTAGGATGCGTTGGTATTACTGTTACCAAAAGCGACTCTGCCATTAGCCTGATATGCTGCGCTGTAAACGCCGAAGTTGGCATTATACGGTGCAGCGGCGTACACGGCAAGGGCACTGTTCGGATCCGGAGGAGCAATCGGGAGATGATACAGAGAAACGGCTGCGGTACCATGACATGAGTTACAGGTATTATCATCAGCATAGGCGCCGGCTTGATGATTCGTCCCAACTGTAAAATCAACATCATTGTGACAGGAACCGCAGGCATTTCTGCTCGGCTTGGCCATCCAGCTAGTCACATCAGCGCCTTTATGACAGAAGGTGCAGTTCCTGATGTCCTGAGGGTATGTAACGTCGCTGGCAGGGATCGCACCGGCCAAAGCTTGCGTTGTACTAGTTATTGCAACGGGCAGGTCATCACCCCTATGAATTTGATGAATGAATTGCGTGAAATTGCCACTTCCTGATACACCAAGCTGCTGGGTATGGCATACTACGCAGACCTTCGTATCAGGGCGTGAACCCATATGGCCACTGGTGTTGTTGCTGCCAAATTCAAGCCGGTAGTGGCACTGATTACATGCGCCAATAGTGACGATGTCACGGGCAAAAGTCTGACTGCCACTGCCATCGGCAAGCATGGCGCCGGTAGCAGGAACAAAGTCATACACAAGCGCGGTCCCGTTGGTATTGGTAAACTGGGCAATTACCGCGCCGGTAAGCGGGTTGACAGCACCGGCGTATGCGCCGGTAGTCTTGCCGACAACACCAGGAACGACGACGCTACGAACGCCGACAACGATTCGATGGGTGAGGCTTGCATCATATGCCACATTGGTATTTGCCTTGATGTTGGCGCCGAAAGTTGCGGTATAAGTTCCGTCACCGTGATCGATAACGGTGTAGCCCTGGCCTTTAACAGAACCGTCAGTATTGAAGGATGTTACAGAATCAGTTGACGGATTGCTCGGTGCTGACGATGCCGCTGGTATGGCTGTCAGTGGCAGACCGCTGGCGATATAGTTCAGCCAGTAGGAGTTACTGCCAGCCAGCTCAGGCTTGAGCTGTGCAACGTGCAGCGAGAATGTCCGCAAGCCGCTGATACCCTTGCCGGTAGCCTTATTGACAACCTGGAAGTTAACGATAGGACTGTTGCCCGGAATAAAGGCACTGATAACCTTACCACTCAGAGCGACATCTCTCAGATCATCAAAGGTGAGAGTGGACGCATCTTTTGCCGGGAGCAGCGATGCGGTCGAGAGTGAACCGGTCAGAGCAAGTCCGCTGGTGTTGTAGGCCAGCACCTGGCCGCCATTGCTTACAACCTGCTGAGCGGCATCTGAATATGTTTTGCCAAGAGCCGTAAGAGTTGAGCCGGTATCGCCCAGCATACCGGTCGCGCCAAGCATTGTCGAAACAGTCCTGGCAATATTGGTGCTATCCTGGCTGATAGAGATATTAATGCTGTTGCTTGCCGAAATACCTGCGGCTGGAGGAGAACTCAGGTCGATTGGGACTATTGTGGTAAACGGAGAACCGGCGAGTGACACAACCGCTTTGAAAACCAGTACGGTTTTCGCTGTAGGCAGAGTGATCGCAAGATTACTGAATTTACCGGTTGAATCAATTGCACCGGTGGCAAGCTGTGCGCCATCCTGCGCGTTAAGGACGGTTATCGTGCCAAGATCAGGAGCGGCGGCAAAGAGCGACTTCAGGGTCGTTTTCCCACCCGCCACGTCACCCGAAATAGTGAGCTTATAGCCATCTTTACTCGTTGCGGTTGTTCCTCCGCTACTTCCACCGCACCCTGCCAGCGGCAATACTACCAATGCTACTAGAGCAACCAAGTACCATAATTTCTTGCCAATCATAGTTTCCTCCTATCTGTTTTTGTTGATTCCTGTTGAACTGCCGCGAACGTCCGTCTGTGATCTGTGAGTTAACCGCCCCCTTTCCTTAAAGTTTTCTCCACATACTGCGAGTCATTCATCTCAAATTCCTGCTATTCCAAAATCAATGGTTTCTCTATCATTGCCTGCATCCTCATGACTTGGGCATTTGGAACATACCGGACAATATCAAGAAACTTGTCCTCCGACCGTGATACCCAAATTCGGGGAGACCGGAGTAACTGAAAGTGCACTGCTTGCCGCGGAGCGATTCCCCGCCGCATCAAATGCGATGACGGCATAACTGGATGCAACTCCTGAAGTTACCGACGGATCGGTGTAAGTAGCCTGGGTAACAGTCCCGATTTTGACCCCACCCCGGTACACATCGTAACCGGCAACGGCAACATTGTCTGTCGCAGCACTCCAGGTCAATTTGACAGAACTTGTTGTAGCGTCAATTGCCGTGGTGACAGCGGCAAGATTCTGCGGAACGGTTGGTGCCGTTATGTCTTTGAAAGGCTGATTTGTTGTATCGGTTGAGAGCTGCCCGCCAACGGTGATATTCAGGTTGGAGGTCACCGGTGTGTACAAAAGTGCCGCACTCATTGCTGACCGGTTCCCTGCAGCGTCAAAGGCAACCACCGTATAGCTGTGAACAACGCCTGATGTTACGGAAAGATCGGTGAAGGACGTCTGCGGGACCGTTCCCAGCTTGCTTCCATCCCGATACACATCATACCCGGTGACAGCAACATTGTCCGTTGAAGCACTCCAGCTCAGGCTCACAGAGCTGATCGTGGCAGTAATCACGGACGAAGTCGCAGCAAGGTTTGCTGGAGCAGCGGGTGCCGTTATGTCCTTGAAGGGCAGTGATATAATACCGGATGAAAGCTGGCCACCTGCAGTGATAGTCAGATTTGGAGCCGCAGGTGTCGTAGTAGATATTTCAGCACTCGCTAATGAGCGGTTTCCAGCAGCATCAAAAGCAACAACATAATATTTATAGGCAGTTGAAAGCTGCAGAGGTTTATCAAGGTACGTTGTCGATGTCACAGAAGCGATCTTGATGCCGTTGCGGTAGACATCGTAACCGGCTACCGGGTTTTTACCCGTTGTGGTGGCAACGCTCCAGAATAAGGTTACAAAACTTGACGTTGCTTCTGAACCGGGAACCGCTTGCAGATTTTTAACCGCCTGCGGTGGGGTGGTGTCAGTCCAGTCCGGTTCCGGAGGAGGATTATTGGCCGCTGCTACAACGGCATTAATAACCGCTGCAATGGCAGCCGCATCGGCAGGAGGTGCCGCAGCAATAACATCGTTAGCGGCAGCAGTAAGTGCTGACTGAAAACTCTGGTACGGCTTGCTTCCCACATCAACAAACGCCTGGTTAATAAGAGCCATAACCTGAAGCGTCGTGGATGTACCTGAATTCACCACCATTTGATCGATTATCTGCAGGGATGCCGCATAGGCTGGGTCAGCTGCCGGATCTGCAAGAATGTCGCTCACATTGAAAAGAGTTGCGACTCTCGCATTTGCCGCACCGATAGTTTTGTCGTCAGCAACCAATGAAGGGTTGTCAGTCAGAATTCTCTGCACCTGCTCGAAAGCAGCTTCCGTCAGCGGGCTGACAGTATAATTATTATCTGGATTAAATGTATCAAGAGCCGCATTGAAAGATTCTGCCGACGTAAAAGGCACCTCAATGCCGGTTGTCTCACTTTTGTATGTGGCTCCTTCTTGACCGGTCACAGTTACCAGAAGGGGAGGAATCGCCTTCGCTTTTGGAATTTGAATTCCATACAAACCACCGCTGCCAGAAGTTCCACTCCCAAGAAGCTCGCCCCTGGTTCCATCGCTATTCAGCTTAAACACTTGCACCAGAGCCCCTTTAATCGGCCCTTTGACTGCTGTACCAGAGATTGTCGTCATTTCGACACCCCCGCCTCCACCTCCCCCTCCGCAGGCGGAAAACAGAAGAGGGAAACAGGCCAGTAGTGCCGATGCCAGAAACCTCTTAAAAATCTTGTGCATTGATTTCTCCTTCCTTACTCAGACGACGCAATTGAAGCCTGATAGAGTTATTTCATCGAATGGCACTGGTCACATGCGGGGCCGCTCAAAAATACGCCTTTGCCATTGGTTCCATGACAAGTGGCTGTTTTGCACGACGTGGATACATTGCTAATCGTACCCAGATAGTTTTTATGACTGGAGAACTGCGTCCAGACGGCAGGATGCTTTTGGCTGATTCCGCCGAGGTGACAGGCCGTAGCACAGGCAGGGCCGCTTCCTGAAACGCCACCCAGGGCAGTTCCGTGACAAACGTCGGTTGCGCAGCTTGCCGTGCCATTTGCTGTTACATACGCTGAGTGCCGGGCATACACATAATTGCCCCAGGCAAACGGATGAACTGAAATTGCTTCTGCTGTCGCCGGGTGGCACTGAGTACAGGCCGATTTCGCAATTCCGCCGTCAAGATTTTCCCCATGGCACTCCACACATGAATCAAGATTTGCCTTGGCTGACGTTTTATGGGTTAACGTCCAGTCAGAGGGGTGGCCGCTGTCAGAAGTGAATACCGCCTTATCATTTTTGTCACCACAGCCACCAAGCGCCAACATCAATACGGCGGAGAGTATTACCTGGGATGCTTTTATCGATGACATGACGCGCACCTCGCATTATTCTGGCGTCCATGACATTTGACACAGGACACCGGATTAATTCTGCCGTCAATTTTGTGCTGGCTGAGATAATCACCGCGGTGAGGAAGATTACGCTCTGGTGAGTCGGTGAACTTGTCACTCGGCTTGATCTCTTCCTTGTGGCTATGACAGTCTGCGCAGAAAGATTCCTGATGACAGGAACTGCAGACCTGACGTGACGACCCTGCATAATTGCTGTGTTTAGCCATAAAGTCAGGGGCCCGGTGATTCATGGCACCCCAGGAGTCGGTGTGACATGCCGTGCAATCAGGCATTCCCGCTTTGCCAACATCTTCAGGATGTGTCCGTGGAAGGCTGCTCGTATTGGCGCAGGCGTATAACAAGCTCATCATCAGCAGAAGAATAGACATACTAACAATTTTATTTTTCACTCTTTGTCCCTCCTTCAGCGGCAAACGTGGTGTCAAAGGTATAGGTGGCCTTGAGCAGACCGCGAACTTCGTTATCGAAGTCAGGGTTTTTCGAGTATTCCATATCAGCCCCGAGCTTCAGCTTGCGGTTGAGTTCATATCCGGCGGCCCCGGTGAATGTGTAGCAGGCCCTGATCCCATTGATGTTCCTGTCGTAATTTAAATTCGTGGCATCAATGGTCAGGTCGGCATGACCGATTTTTTTGCTGGCAAAAGCGCGGAACTCAACATAACGCAGCCGATCAGTATCACCATCCATACGATGAAGTCCGGCACCCACTGTGAGATTTTCCGGGAACGAATAGGAAGCCTTGCCACCGAAATAAGAGGCATCACCTGACTGATCGTAGCTGTAAAACCGGTAGTCCGCCGTGACATTCAGGTTTTTGAATCCGGAATAAGCAACGCTGGTGCCAACCGCGGTCTGTTTTTCGTTGGCCTTCCAGACCGGATTTATGAGACTAAGTGCTGACGTTGTAACACTGGCCAGATAGTCCTTGAAGTTGATGTGGGAGAAGTCTGCGCCAAAGCGGAGAGTTGACAGTGGGGCATAGCTCAGAGCGTAATTGTTTTCCATCCAGCCGTTTGTCAGGGAGTTATAGGTTGAGCGGCCGGTCAGATCGACCTTCTGATGCGGACGGATCCAGAGGTCGAGCCCTTCTTCTTCACGGTATCGGCTGCTGTTCTCATATTCGCTTTTGAGAGCGCTCAAGCCAACAGTGTAGTATTTTTTGTCGGTCTGTGAAATGCGCGCACCATAAACAATCGAACCGCCCGGAAAGTTCGGCTCCGTGATCACTGAGTGCCCAACAAATGCTGACGCGCCGATGCCGTAGAGAAAGTCGTTGCGCAGATACAGGCCATCAATCCGTTCCGTGGCAACTCCCTCGCTAATAAACTGACGGCCGATAGAAACGGCGGTATTGTTTTTGGGAGCCCGATACGTAAGGTAGGCATATTGCAAATCACCGTCAGTACTGCTGGATGTCGATTTGTCGCCTAAATCACCGCGCCCCCAGGCACCGAGATAAAACGACAATCCGGTACCATCACTGCGATTATCGGAGGCATTGAGCCGAAGGTATTCGTAGGCTGGAAAAAGGTTTTTATCGTTAATTGTTGTCCGCATGCGCAAGATTGTGTTGGATTCACCTGAAAATGAATAGTCGCCCGCTATGAGCGGCGTCGTCCACAACAGTGCTGATGCCAACACCGCCACCCCGGCTCCAAAGGCCTGACAGCTCTTTTTCGTGTAGTTACTTTTCAAAATATTCCCTCCTTTCCAGAAGATGCGTTCTACAAAACCATGATAATTGACGTATATTTACTGTATGTCAGGCTTGACCGGGCGCCCCCCCTTTCAGTGAGTAACGACAGATTTGATTGCACATTACCTCAAGGCTACCTCCGTTTTTTTATTGTCAAACAACTATTTAAAAAAAATTTACAAAACTCTGTTTCATTTTCAGCAGCAACATTGACATTGATTGCTCACATAATTATAGTAAACATATAAACATAAACACCGTAAGAGGAGCCTACCCGTTATGCCGATGTATGAATACCGTTGTACAAGCTGTGATCATCAGTTTGAATTGCGCCAGAAATTTTCCGACCCCCCTGCCAGCCAGTGCCCGCAATGCGGTGCCGCAGTGGAGAAGATGATATCGGCAACCGCTTTCAGCCTGAAAGGTGATGGCTGGTTTAAAACCGGCTACTGCCCGAAAACAGAAGCGCCAAAACCGGCGGCCTGTAGTGGCTGTGCCTGTTCAGGCGCATAGTTCCGCACCATACTCCAGCGAAAAGGAATTCCCATGAAGGTCAAAAAGGCCGTTTTCCCGGTTGCCGGTCTCGGCACCCGTTTTCTTCCGGCAACAAAATCGTCCCCCAAAGAGATGTTGCCGCTCATCGATAAACCACTGGTGCAGTATGTCGTTGAAGAGGCGGTCGCTTCAGGGATTGAACAGATTCTGTTCGTTACAGGACGCAGCAAGACGTCAATAGAGAATCACTTCGATTCAGATCCGGAACTGGTCCGCACGTTGATTGAAGCACGAAAGCAGGATCTGCTCGACGAGCTGAAGTTCGAGGATCTGGAAGCGAATTTTTACTATACCCGCCAGCGTCAGCAGAAAGGACTTGGCGACGCGATTCTGTGCGGCGAGAACTTCGCCGGCGAACAGCCATTCATCGTTGCGCTGGGCGACTCCATTCTCGGCTTGAACGGGAAGTCGCGAAGCATTGCGCGGATCTCAGAACTGTTCGAGAGCCTGCGGGCTAGCTGTGTGATCGCGGTGGAAGAAGTGGAGCAGAGTGAGACGCAACATTACGGAATCATCGACCCCGGCGAAGGCGAGGCCGATTGGGTTCGCATCAAGAACCTGGTGGAAAAGCCCTCGCCGGAGAAAGCGCCGAGCCGCTTCGCCATCGCCGGGCGCTACGCATTTTCTCCATTGATTTTCGATATGATTCGCCGCGTGAAGCCCGACAAGCGCGGTGAGATACAACTTACCGATGCAATTCAATTGCTGTGTGAGGAAGGCAAGCGCGTCATCGCACTGAAGCTGCCGGCGAACGAGCGGCGCTACGACATCGGCAACTTTCCGAGCTACTTTGAAACTTTCGTTGAATTTGCATTGGCCGATCCTCTTTATGGAGCGGACTTCCGCAAGGCCTTGGTGAAGATTCTGGAGCGCAGTTGATGAACAAACGGGCCGTGTTCTGCGGGCTTGGGTTGTTGGTCCTGCTGTCACGGCTCTGTCATCTGAACATTCTTTGGATCGAGGAAGGGTACCCGAGCGCGGCGGCAATTCAGATGCTTCACGGCGCTGTTCCGTACCGCGATTTCTGGTTCGATAAGCCACCGTTGTTCCCCGCTGTTTATACGCTTTGGGGCGGATGGACAGGTTTGCCGCTGCGGCTTGCCGGTGCGCTGTTCGTGATGGCGTGCGCGTGGATGATTTACAAATTCGCGCGCGAGTGGTGGGGAGAACGGGAAGGATTGATCGCGGCCACGCTGCTTGTGTTCTCGTTCGTATTTTGGATTCCCTCTGCGGTAATGACGTTGGCTCCGGATTTGTTGATGGTGCTGCCGCATCTGGCGGCCGTGTACTTTGCGTGGCGCAGGAAACCATTCTTGAGCGGAATGCTTGCCGGCGTTGCGGTGTGTCTGAATTCGAAGGGCATATTCGTTCTGGCTGCTTGTCTGGCGTGGAATCCGGCAGGCCTTCTGCCGCTGCTTGCCGGATTCGCGGTTCCGAACGCGAT
>Ga0118677_10014780_pt1 | contig 10945 bp, 7 predicted proteins | sample AliMusrvi5mmetaG_FD_86154 | JGI IMG/M metagenome (GOLD analysis project Ga0118677, IMG submission 86154)
CACCACCATTTACTACAATATCCAAACCGCTGCCGTCACGGAATACAAAATCTCGAAGTATTCCAACTCCATGCAATTTTTCACCCGCGATGAGATGACCAGCACGGTCACCCCGGGACTCTATAATTTCCTGTTTCCAACGCTGATGGATCCCTCCGTGCCGGTTCGCATTCCGGTGATCTATCGCGACATTCCCGAGGGCTACGATTACATCAACAACACCCCGATCCGCCAAGGCTTTCACTTCACCAAGTTGAATGGCTCGAAGATCACTTGGTCAGCGGACGGTTATGTCGAAATGGACCCGCGCTTGGTCAACACCTTCGAGTGGGAGGGCACCAACATCGAGGTGATGATCCCCGCCACCGACCAGACCTATTTCTCCATTTTAGACTTGGGAACCCCGCTCCCCGGAGATCCTCAACGCGACGCCCCGGCGGGCCTGGCGACCCTGTTTCCAGGCTTTGTCGCACCCGGTGTTTCGCGCGTGCTGCTGCCCACCGCCATCACCAGCAGCTTCTCGATGGCCCCGGGTTTCATCGCGGTGACCAGTCCGCCGAAGGAAGGCGTCGCCCAGTTCGACTTGGTCCGCGCCGCGCCCACCAGCACCGTGGCCACCGACAACTCAACGCGCAGTTACCAGCTGCCGGTGCGCTTCGTCAATACCTATGAGGGATGGGCCGCCATCACGTTCCCGCCCGGCACGCCGCCATCAGTGCGGGCCAGAGGCGCTGACCCCGATGGCGACGGCTACACCAACTACGCGGAATGGCTCGCCGGCACCAACCCGTTGGTGGCCTCGTCCCATCCGAACGCGCCGAAGTTGAACTTTGTCCAAGGCCGCGCCGTGCGCTCGACCACCACCGCCACCGCGGGCCACTGGGAGACGGCATTGACCAAGGTGATGACTTCCCCGCCTCTCATCTACGAGTATGAGTACAGCTCCGACATGCAAAACTGGCGGACCATTGGCGCCAACGATCCGGATTGGTTGCTGACCAACGACGCGGATCCTGCCGGGGAAATCAAGGTCCAGAGCAAGGCCGATCGCTTGATTGGCACCGGCTTCCTGCGGGTTAAAATGTCTGAGGCTCCCGATACGTCGATCCCCGACCAACTCTAAGCGCCAGGCTGCCGACAAACGAAGGCCTGTCCCTCCCTCCACGCGGGCCGCCGGGTTGGCTTCCCCAGGCAACTTCTCCCACCCTGCCATCCCGGATTGTTCATGTCTTTGACTCTAATCGACACTCCGGAGACACTTGCCAGTTTCCTCACCACCAACCGCCTCGGCGAGGCGACTCCGATTTGCGCGATTGATACCGAAGCGGATAGCCTGCATCGTTACCGCGAGTCGCTGTGTTTGATCCAGTTCGCCGCAGGCGAGGATTGTCTGCTGATGGATCCGCTGGCCATTCACGATCTCTCCGCATTGGGAAGCTTCCTGCAGCGAGCGGTGGTGTGGATGCACGGCGCCGATTATGACATGACCATGCTCAAGCGCCAGTTTGGCGCCTTGCCAGCCAAGGTCTATGATACCCAAATCGGAGCAAGACTGTTAGGTGGACGGCGCTTCGGCCTGGCCGATTTGGTGTCGCATTATTTTGGCATCGAATTGTCCAAAACCTCCCAAAAGGCCGATTGGGGAAAGCGCCCGCTGACTCCGAAAATGGTGGAGTATGCGTTGAACGACGTGCGCTATCTTTTGCCGATGGCCGACAAGATCGTCGCGGACCTCCACGCCAAAGGCCGTTACAGCTGGTTTGAGCAAAGCTGCGCAGCCGCGCGCAGGAAAGTGTTTGAACGGGAAGAATCGCGCGAGGATGCTTGGCGCATCCAAGGCTCGGGAAAATTCGACCCCCGCAGCCTCGCTTGCCTGCGTGCCCTCTGGCACTGGCGCGACAACGAGGCCGCGATCTGGGACCGCCCCTCGTTCATGGTCGCCACCAACCACCAGTTGATCGAGTGGAGCAGCGCCCTGGCTCAGCGCCAGACCATTGCCCTGCCCCGCCATTTCCGTCCGGACCGGGTCAAACGGTTCCACCAGCTGCTCGAGGCCATCGACGCTCTGCCCGAGTCGCAGTGGCCCGCCTGCGCCAAACTCCAGCGCCGCAAACGCGACCGCGATTTCGAGCGCAAGGTCGACCACTTGCTCGGCCTGCGCGATGAGGCCGCTGCCGAATTGGACATCGAAGGCTCGCTCATCGCCTCGCGCGGTGCCCTCGAAAGTGTCGCCGCAGGCGAGGGCGATCCCCCCGCGCTGCGGTTGCCCTGGCAACTCACCTTGCTGCACTTGGATGCCTGAGCACGCCGCTGCCAGCTGCCCCCATCCATCGCAAAAAATCCCCCGATTTCCCGCGAAGTTCCTTGTTTCCACGGCCAAAATTGACGAGCCTTTGGCCGCCCTATGTCCGAGTCTCAGAACGAGCCCCCCAAAGCCGCCACCCAGGTCGCTGCCGCGCAGCAATACGACGCCGCGCAAATCGATAAACTCGAAGGTCTTGAGGCGGTGCGCAAACGCCCGGGCATGTACATCGGCGACCCCGACGAGCGCGGCCTGCACCACTGCGTCTTCGAAGTGCTCGACAACTCCATCGACGAACACCTCGCCGGCTTCTGCAACCGCATCAAGGTCGCCATCCACGTCGATGGCTCCGTCTCCATCGCCGACAACGGCCGCGGCATCCCCGTGGACATGCACCCGAAATTCGGCATGCCCGCAGTGGAACTCGTCCTCACCAACCTGCACGCCGGCGGCAAGTTCGGCCAGGGCGCCTACAAATACTCCGGCGGCCTCCACGGCGTCGGCGCCAAATGCGTCAATGCCCTCGCCGATTGGTTCCGCGCCGATATCATGCGCAATGGCAAAATCCACCGCATCGGCTTCCAGCGCGGCAAGACCACCGAGCCGCTCCACGTCGTCGGCGAAGTCGATCCCAACAAGACCGGCACCACCATCACCTTCTTCCCCGACGCCACCATCTTTGTCGATACCATCGACTTCAAGTTCGACCGCCTCGCCACCCGCCTGCGCGAACTCGCCTTCCTCAATCCGGGCCTGACCATCGACTTGGAGGATGAGCGGCCCGAATCCGCCAAAAAAGGCTCGTTCTTCTACGCCAAAGGCATCGAGGAATTCGTCGTCCAACTCGGCGAAAACAAAACCGTCATCCACGACGATCCGGTCATCCTCCACGGCAAACGCCAGATCGACCTCGACTATGATGGGAAAAAAACCACCGACGACGTGTTTGCCGACGTGGTTTTCCAATACAACGATTCCTACAACGATCAGATCCTGTGTTTCGCCAACTCCATCCCTAACGGCGATGGCGGTACCCACTTGACCGGTTTCCGCACCGCCCTCACCCGCGGCATCAACCAATACGCCAAGGTCAACAAGATCCTCAAGGACAAGGATCCCGCGCTGTCCGGCGATGATGTTCGGGAGGGCCTCGTCTGCGTCATCTCGGTGAAGATGCCCAACCCGCGCTTCTCGTCGCAGACCAAGGACAAGCTGGTCAACACCGAGATCGAAGGCGTCATCTCCTCCATCGTCTACGAGGGCCTGATGCAATACTTCGATGAAAACCCCAGCCTCGCCCGCAAGGTCATCGAAAAATCCGTCAATGCCGCCCGCGCCCGCGAGGCCGCCCGCAAGGCCCGCGAAACCGTGCGCAAAAGCGCCCTCTCCGGCGGCGGCCTGCCCGGCAAGCTGGCCGATTGCTCGGAACGCGATCCCGCCAAATCCGAGTTATACATTGTCGAAGGTGACTCCGCCGGTGGCTCGGCCAAACAAGGCCGCGACCGCCGCACCCAAGCGATCCTGCCGCTGCGCGGCAAGATCCTCAATGTCGAAAAGGCCCGCCTCCACCGCGCCCTGCAAAACCGCGAAATCCAAAACCTCATCACCGCCATCGGCGCCGGTATCGGCGATGGCGAACAGGAGGGCTCGTTTAATATCGCCAAAGTGCGCTACCACAAGGTCGTCATCATGACCGATGCCGATGTCGACGGCTCCCATATCCGCACCCTGCTGCTCACGTTCTTCTGCCGTCACATGCCCGAACTGGTCAAACGCGGCTTCCTCTACATCGCCCAGCCGCCGCTCTATCTGGTCACCCGCAAGAAGCGCGCCGAATACGTCCAGGACAACGACCAACTCAACAAGATCCTCATCGAGCTTGGCGCGGGCGAGGTGGTCCTGCGCACTTACGACCAGTCGCGGAGCTATTCCGCGGAGGAACTCAAGGGCATCCTCGATACCCTCTCGTTGCTGTCGCGTTATATCCGCTCCATCGAGGGCAATGGCGGCAATTTCCGCGACTACCTGGCCGCCCGCCGCGCCGATGGCCACCTCGTCGAGTTCATGGTGCGCATCCGCGAGGGCAATGACGAAAGCATCCTCTACTTCGCTGATGACGAGGCGTTGCGCGCCTATGCCGCCGACAACCGCGACCTGCGCCTGTTCGATGAGATTCTAACCGACGAGGAACTCGCCGCCTCCAGCGGCCCGTCCCGCCGCGCCGTGCTCCACGAACTCCACGAGTCCCACGCCATCGCCCGCATCTTCTCCCGCCTCGAGGAAGCCGGCATCGCCACCGAAACTTTCCACTCCGAGGATACCCCGCTTTTCGAGCTCGTCGAAGGCGAAGGCGACAAGCAACATGCCACCCAGCTGTTCTCCATCCCCGACATTCTCGCCCGCGTGCTTGAGATATCTAGCAAAGGGGTCCAAATCAAACGCTTCAAGGGCCTCGGCGAAATGAACGCCAAACAACTCTTTGAAACCACCATGGACCCGGATACCCGCCAGTTCCTCCGCGTCCGCCTCGATGAGGACAACGCCGTGGAAGCCGACAAAATGTTCGACGTGCTCATGGGCGACTTGGTGGAACCCCGCAAACGCTTTATCGAAGACAATGCGCTCAATGTGCGCAATCTTGACGTGTAATCCATTGACCCTTCCCCAACCCAGTTTAATTTCAGGTATGAGTACCAACCTCTCCGTCTGCATCCCCGACACCCTCGCGCAGCGTCTCTCGACGATCGCCAGCGAGACGGATCAGAGCCAAGCCTATCATCTCCAAAAGGCCCTTGAACTCTATTTCGAGGAGATGGCCGACTTTCAAATCGCCAAACACCGCATGCATTCCTCCGAGCCTGAAATCGAGTTTGACGCGGTTGTCCGTGAACTTAACGCGTGAAAATCGTCTTCAAAAAGCCAGTCATAAGGGAACTCAAGCGCTTGGGCGCTGACCGGGCTCTGCATTTGGCCATGGCGATCGCCGAGGAACTCAGCGACCAACCCCAGCGTCACAAACCCTTGGCCGGTACATTGGCCGGTCTCCGGCGCTTGCGGATTGACGACGTGCGCGTCATTCTTGCCATCCTCACCAATCCAGACCGCGTGGTGGTGCTTCGGGTAGGACACCGCAAAAATGTCGATGACTCCCCGCCACCTGATCCCCATGATTAACATCTTCGTCTCGGCCAACGCTTTGTCCCGCGCCTGACTCTTTTTCCGCCATGTCACAAGAATCTATCAAACCGATCAACGTCGCCGAGGAACTCTCCAAGTCGTTCCTGGACTACTCGATGTCGGTCATCATCTCCCGCGCCCTGCCGGATGTGCGCGACGGCCTCAAGCCATCCCAGCGCCGCGTGCTCTATGCCATGCGCCAGCTCGGCGTCACCCCCGGTAAACCCCATGTGAAATGCGCCCGCATCGTCGGCGAAACCATGGGTAATTTCCACCCCCACGGCGACCAGTCGATCTATTCAACCCTCGTCAACATGGGCCAACCATGGTCGATGCGCGACATGCTCATCGATGGCCAGGGCAACTTCGGCTCGGTGGAAGGCGACGGCGCGGCATCCATGCGGTACACCGAAGCGCGGCTGCACCCGTTGGGCATGGCGATGATGGAGGACCTCGACAAGGACACCGTCGATTTCCAGCCCAACTACGACGGCTCGCAGGATGAGCCGACCGTGCTGCCCTCCGCCTTTCCTAACTTTCTGGTCAATGGCGGCACCGGCATCGCGGTGGGCATGGCCACCAACCTCGCGCCTCACAACCTCGGCGAAGTCATCGATGGCATCTGTGCCCAGATCGACAAGCCGGACATATCCTTGCCCGAGTTGATGCAATATATCAAAGGCCCGGACTTTCCGGTGGCCTGCGAGATTCGCGGTATCCGCGGCATTGAGGATTACTTCCGTACCGGCCGCGGCTCGATGCGCCTGCGCGGCAAGGTCGAGATCGAGGAAAACGAAAACGGCAGATCCATCATCACTATCCGCGAGGTGCCATACGGCGTCAACCGCGCCACCCTCCAGGAACGCATCGCCGATCTCGTCAATGAGAAAACCCTCACCGGCATCTCCGGCATGCGCGACCTCTCCGATGCCGAAACCCGCATCGAGATCGAACTCAAACGCGACGCCCGACCGCAGGTGGTCGTCAACCAACTCTTCAAGCTCACCGCGCTGGAAACCTCCTTCAGCGTCAACATGCTGGCGATCCATCAGAACCGCCCCAAACAACTCTCGCTCAAGGAAGCCATCGATGCCTACATCGAGCACCGCCGCGAGGTGATCATCCGGCGCACCCGATATTTGCTAGGCAAGGCCGAGGAGCGCGCCGAATTGTTGGAAGCCTTTCTGCTGGCGCTCGGCCACCTCGACGACTTCATTAAGATCATCCGCGATTCGAAAAACCGCGACGAGGCCCGCGAGCGTCTCGCCGCCTATCACTTTCCCGTCGCCACTGCCGAAGCCCTCGGCATCCTCATCCGCTCGCAGGCCGCCATCCAAGGCGAGCGCTATGTCTTCAGCGAACGCCAGGTCAATGCCATCCTCGAACTCCGCCTCTATCAACTCACCGGCATGGAGCGCGATAAGGTCAAGGGCGAGTATGACTCGATTCTCGTCGACATCAAGGACTTGCTGGACATCCTCGCCCGCGAGGAGCGCGTTCTAACTATCATCAAGGACGAGCTGCGCGCCATCAAGGATAAGCACGCCACCCCGCGCAAGTGCCCGATTCTCGCCGAAGCCGGCGAGGTGGCCATGGAAGACCTCATCGCCAACGACGCGATGATTGTCACCCTCTCGCATCGCGGGTATGTCAAACGCACCCCGGCCAGCGAGTACCGCTTGCAGGGGCGCGGCGGCAAGGGTCTCAAGGGTATGGAAACCCGCGCCACCGGCAAGGACGAGCCGGACGATTTCATCGAGCACTTGTTCTCGGTGCAGGCGCACGATTACGTGATGTTCTTCACCAACACCGGCCGCGTCTATGTCGAACGCGTCTACGAACTGCCGGAAGGCACCCGCACGTCCATGGGTCGCTCCATCCGCAATGTGCTCAACCTCAAACCCGAGGAAAAAATCGCCGCACTGCTGCGCCTGGAGCGCACGGTCGATGACGACGGCAACGACGTCACCTTCCGCGAGGATGCGGGCTTTGTGTTTTTCGCCACCCGTTCCGGCAAGGTCAAGAAGACCGCCCTCAACGATTTCCGCAACTATCGCAAGGACGGCATCATCGCCATCATCCTCGAGGAAGCCAACGAACTCATCGGCGTGCGCCTGACATCCGGATCTAACGAAATTGTGCTTGTCACCCATGGCGGCATGAGCCTGCGTTTCCACGAGGATGACTCCCGCTCGATGGGCCGCGCCTCCGCCGGGGTGCGCGGGATCCGTCCCGACGAGGGCGATTTTGTCGTCGGCCTTGCCCTCGTCACCCAAGGTAGCACCTTGCTGGTTGCCTCGGAGAATGGCCTGGGCAAGCGCACCGATTTTGAGGAATACCGCCGCCAATCCCGCGGCGGCAAGGGCATCATCACCATGAAAGTCACTGACAAAACCGGCCCGGTGGTCGGTGCCGTCACGGTCACCAATGACGACGAGTTGATGTTGATGACTTCCACTGGCCAAAGCATCCGCATCCGTGTCGCCGAGATCCGCGAAACCGGCCGCAATGCCATGGGCGTCAAACTGCTCACCCTCAAGGAGGGCGAAAAGCTGCAGGATATCTCGCGCTTCATCCCCGACGGCGAGGATGCGGAGGGCGCTCTAGAGGGAGCGCCCGAGGACATGGAGCGCGGGCTTTAGCCCGCCCGTGTCTCTTCATTTCTAGCATATTCCAACCAATCAACCGGCGGGCTAAAGCCCGCGCTCCATGCCATGAACAAGGGAATCCACTCGCGGGGCTACCTGCCGCACTGGGATTTCGAACAATCGTTGCAGGCAGTTACCTTCCGGCTCGCCGATTCCGTTCCCACCGCGGTTATCAAAAAATGGCAAGCGGAGCTGGCTGATATCCCGGACGACGCCACCCGCGAACATGAGTTGCACCGCCGTGTCGCTCATTTTGAAGACAGCGGTCATGGCGCTTGCGTGCTGCATCGCCATGATTGCGCAAGCATTGTCCAGTCCAAACTCCTCGATGGCCATCCGACCCGCTATCGCCTCATCGAGTGGTGCGTTATGCCCAACCACGTTCACGTCCTCTTCAAACTTGCCGGGGACTCATCTCTTGGAGTTGTCATTCGTTCATGGAAAGGCGGCAGCGCCATTGAAATCAATAGATTGCTAGATAAGACCGGACCTCTCTGGATGGCCGATTACTTCGACCGTTTCATCCGCGATTTGGATCATTTCTACAACTGTCGCGCTTACATCCGCAACAACCCGGTGAAGGCGGGTCTGTGCGCTCTTCCTGAACACTGGCCATTCTCTTCAGCCGGGATAGGGTGGGAGCGCGGGCTTTAGCCCGCCAGTTTCCCGTCGCTCTTCCATCACAGGCGGGCTAAAGCCCGCGCTCCATCATCCCCCATCACTCCCCCCCTCACCACCCTTGCTCCAGCCACGCGTCCATCCCGCCACTGACGTTCTTGACGCGGGTGAAGCCATTATCTAGCAAAAACTTCACGGCCTTCGCCGAGCGCCCGCCGGCCTTGCAGTGCACGAGAATTTCGCAGTCGCGCGGCAGGCTGTCCAAGTGTTGCGGCAGGGTGGCCAGGGGTATGAGCCGGGCCTGCGGAATGTTGGCGAGCGCGTGTTCGTTAGATTCGCGCACGTCGATGAGCATGCCGCTGTAATTATCTGCCAGAAGTGTGTGGAGTTCGGTGACGGTGATTGATTCCATGGGTTTTGACGGGTGGGTGCAAAGGTCGGGGGCGGTGGTTTCCGCATTGGCTACCTGATGGATTTCGGGCTGCTCGCCGCATAGCCGGCAATTGATATCGCGGCGCAGCGTGAGCCTGCGGAACCCGCTGCCGAGGGCATCATAGACGGTGAGCTGCCCGAGCGGGATTTTGCCAATCCCGAGAATCAGCTTGATCGCCTCCATCGCCTGCAACGAGCCGATGATTCCCGGCAGCACACCCAGCACGCCGGCCTCCGCACACGAGGGCACCGCGCCCGCCGCCGGCATGTTAGGCAGGAGGCAACGGTAACACGGCCCGCCCAGATGCGGGGCGAACACCGCCACCTGCCCCTCAAACCGGTGGATCGCTCCATAGACTAGCGGTCTTCCGCGGAAAAACGCCGCATCGTTGGCGAGAAAGCGCGTCGGAAAATTGTCCGAGCCGTCCAGCAGGATGTCATCGTTGCTGACGCTCTCCAGCGCATTGTCGGGAGTGAAACGGACCGGATGGCACACCACCGTGACGAAAGGGTTGACTTCGCGCAAGCGGGCGACGGCGCTTGCGAGCTTGGGTTTGCCGATCCACGACTCGCCGTGCAAGATCTGCCGGTGCAGATTCGAGGCCTCCACCACGTCGGCATCGACCAAGCCGAGCCGCCCCACCCCCGCAGCAGCCAGGTACAGCGCTGCCGGTGAGCCCAGGCCGCCACAGCCGATCAGCAGCACCGAGGCCTGCTTCAGGCGCAGTTGTCCGTCCACTCCCACCCCGGGAATGAGCAGGTGGCGCGAATAGCGCAGCGTTTCGGCAGGTGACAAACCGGCGGGCATGGCAAGCGCAAGATGCACTCAATTTCCAATTCATCCAAGGGCTAAAAATGATTGGCACGCGCAAAAATCGTGCTACCGTTGCGCGATGGCCGAAGTCCAATCAACTTTCATGCTTCATCCCGGGGATGTGGCTCCGGATTTTGCCTTGCGCGATGCCCACGGCAACCTCGTGCGGCGAGACGAAATCGCGGGCGCTCGAGGCTTGTTAGTAGTCTTTGCCTGCAACCATTGTCCCTATGTGATCCACCTCGCCGATGCCCTTGGCTCCTTGAGCCGCGACCTCAGCGCCGGTAATGTGGGCACCGTGGCAATCAACTCCAACGATATTGCGCTCTATCCGCAGGACGGGCCGCCTCAAATGACCGCGTTCGCCGCTGAGCACGGTTGGTCTTTCCCCTATCTGTGCGACGATACCCAGGAGGTGGCCAAAGCCTACGGCGCGGCCTGCACGCCGGATTTTTTCCTATTTGATGGCGAGGGCAAGTTGTTTTACACCGGCCAGTTTGATGAGACGCGGCCGCAGTGGGTGGAGATCGACGCCTCGCGGATGCGCCTGGAGGGATGCAAGGATCTGGGCGGGGCCTTCCTAGGGCTGGAGCTGATGAATCGACTGGGGCTGATGGAGTTCTTCGCCGGCCACATGCCGCAGGGGCGAGAGGACGTTCCCTGGTCAGCGATGGCGGCGGTGCTGGTGCTTTGCCGCCTGCTGAACCCTTCCAGCGAGTTGGCTATTGCCGAGCATCATTACGAGCAGTCGGCTCTGTCGGACTTGCTGGGTGTGCCGGCGGCCAAGGCCAACGACGATCGTCTTTACCGGGCGCTGGACGCGTTGCTGCCTCACAAGGACGCTCTGCAGAAGCACCTGGCCGACCGGCTGGGCGAGCTGTTCCAACTGGACTACGATCTGCTGCTGTACGACGTGACCAGCACGTACTTTGAGGGCTTGGCCCAAGGCAATCC
>Ga0118677_10014781_pt1 | contig 10945 bp, 9 predicted proteins | sample AliMusrvi5mmetaG_FD_86154 | JGI IMG/M metagenome (GOLD analysis project Ga0118677, IMG submission 86154)
ATCGAACCGTTGACCTTTTCCTTACCATGGAAACGCTCTACCGACTGAGCTAGGGGGGCGGACCTTCGCCCGCAAGGTTACAGGTTTTGGGTATCTCAGGCGAAATTGATGGTTGTGGCTGCCTCCCGCTCTTGCAAGGATGCGTCAATGAGCCACCAGGAATTCCATCTTCCCAAGGTCCCCCATTGGCACCGCCCTCATATCGGAGAGCACCGCTGGCCAGTCTCCTTCGTCGTGGCCGTTGTGATCCTCCTGCAATACCTATTGCCACACACGCTCTCGCTGAAGTCGCAGCCAGAGATCTGCATCCTTGAAGGCTTGCTTATGCTCGCTCTCTTCGCAATCAGCCCAGGGCGGATCGTCACCCATCGGAAATCCACGTGGTGGACCGGAATCGCTCTCACGGGAGTCATGACTGCAAGCAACATCGCCTCCGCGGTGCACCTCTTGCAGAAGTTGATCGACGGCACCATCAAGAGTCCGTCGAGCCTTCTCGCCTTCGGTGGATCTATCTGGCTTACCAACATGGTGGTCTTTAGCCTTTGGTACTGGGAGTTTGATCGCGGCGGTCCAGGTGCGCGAGCCGAAGCGCTCGATCCCTATCCAGATTTTCTATTCCCTCAAATGACCAATCCGGAGTTCTCACCAATGGATTGGAGCCCGACCTACTTTGATTACCTCTTCACCTCATACACAAATGCCAGTGCATTTAGTCCAACTGATGTCATGCCCCTAACGCGATGGGCCAAGATGTTGATGATGGTGCAGAGCGCCACGTCGCTCGTGACAGTCGGACTTGTTATTGCGCGCGCAGTAAATATTCTGCCCTAATTAAAAGACGGTCACGCTAAAGGCGATCTTCACTCCGTTGTGGTTTAGGGTGACGATGGTTGTTCCCTTTTTAAGTGGCTTGAGACCTGGGTTGGTCGTATATGTTCCTTGATTGCCACCTGCGACAAAGGAGACGATCGTTGGATCAGTGATCGTTGCGCTCCATTGATCGGGATCTGGAACCGTAAAGACCAGGACATTAGAGAGAGCAACTGAAGCGTTTGTAACAACGGTTGGGTCCACAAGAACTGGCGCAACTACCTTGCTACCGGGAGCGGTATATCGCGGAACTAAGTGCGCAAAAAATTGATTGAGTTGAGCGCGCGGAATTCCAACACTGATGACTGCAACTTGAGTTGAGGTCAGGCTACCTGCACCAGGTTCATTGACGACGGTCCGCGTTGCCCCGCGAATCAACATCATGTTGATCGGGCAAATGTTCTTGGTCGAGCTTTCTGTAAGCAGAATGGATTTCTTGCCAGCCGCATAATTAACATTCAAAGCCAGATCGCCAACACCGCACTTGTGCATCCCGAAATTCTTGAGAGCTAAGCCCGCCATCCAGCTGGGTTGATAGACCACGTAGTTGAGGCCGACCTGCGCATCCTCGTAGGGATTACCGCTTCCCATGGCGAGAGCGGGGAAGGTAGTTGCCGCCAGGATTCCAGCGGCAACAATTGCGACGAGTCCACCTTTAATCTTCATAGATTGAGGCTAGCCTCGCACTCTGAGAATTTTATAAAGCACCGCTGAGAATTAGGGATTCAAGTGGAACTCTGGTGCGGGCTGCAATCTCCCGCTCAACCATCTTTGGATCGCCGAGGGCATCTGCGGGAGCCTGCTTGCCAATCGCGAGAATTGCGATGGGGGTGATTTCGGGGGCCAAGTTGAAATCTTTAATAACTGCAGCATGGTCGAATCCACCAATCTGGTGAACTACCTGGCCGCGGTGGTGCGCCTCAACAGTGAGCAGCGAAGCGGCAAGGCCAGCGTCATAAAGAGCCGCAGGTCGCAAGGTGCCATCTGGTTGGATAGTTACAGCTGCCACCAAGATCAGAGCAGAGGCTTTGGGGCTCCACACCTTATTAAATCCAGCCATCGAGTCGACCATCTGGGCAAAACGGTGATCGCCGCGGCGAGCCACCACGAAGCGCCATGGTTGGGAGTTGCTCGACGAAGGCGCCCAACGGGCGGCCTCTAAGATGCCGGTTAGATCAGGAATAGAAATCTCGGCCGTCCCATCGTAAGAACGTGGACTCCATCGCTCAGCCAAAATGGGGTGTAACTCAACGGAACTATCGGCCTTTTTCTTCATGTTTCTAAAACAATCTCGCTCTCATATTTATTTCATTCTTTAACGACGCTTGGAAGGCTACCCCTGGGTATTGGATAGCACAGCGCCAATCTCAGGATCTGGAAAGTGGGCTTGGACACGTTCTGCAGATGCTTATACTTCTCCGATACCCATCGACAGGGCCGCCGGTGTTTGCAACATTGATAACTGGTTTGGAGAGCCTTCATGGCGGGATTTCAAGCGCTCGATGAGTTCCTCGTTAATGGGCAGCCGGCAGTGTTGGGATTCCGGCTCGATACGTCTCGGGATACCTGTACAACGGTTCAGGTGAGATCGGAGATGAGGTCGTCGGAGAGTCACATTCGTGGGTTGAAGCTTGGGTTGGGCACTGGCTCCCCTTTGACCCCACAAATGGCAATCCGGTTGCCGAAGATCACATATTGGTCGCGCGCGGGCGGGACTATCACGATGTCTCGCCACTTAAAGGAATCTTTAGTGGGGGCAGGAGCAGGAAGATTGATGTTTCGGTTTCCCTGACTCGAATCGCCTAGTAGCCTTTCTAGGGTGAGCAACCAAGAACTCCCAGAATTTCCTCTCCCTATAGATGAACAAGATCTTCGCGAAAGGCTAGACCCACTCTCTTATGATGTGCTGCGTAATGCTGCCACCGAGCGACCTTTCACTGGCGAGTACAACGACACCGACGTTGAGGGAAGTTATCGCTGCAAGGCCTGCGGAAATGAACTCTTTCGCAGTGAGACAAAATTTCACTCCGGTTGTGGCTGGCCCTCTTTTTATGCTCCGACCAAGGATGATGCCGTTGTGCTGCTTGAAGATGCATCTCTCGCCCCAAGAATACGGACCGAGGTTCGTTGTGCTAATTGCGGTTCACACCTAGGGCATCTCTTTGAAGGTGAAGGCTATGAAGTTCCCACCGATCAACGCTGGTGCATCAACTCTGTGGCTTTAGTGCTGGAGAAGAAGTGAGTTGTAATCCACTTTAAGACAGCGATTTTGTACGACCTGCAGACCATTCTTCACGGCGCGGTTGGCAGAAATATCATCACGTAAACCTAGTTGTAACCACATTGCCTTTGCCTTTACCGCGATCGCCTCATCCAACACGGTGGGAACGTCGGCAACATTGCGGAAAACATCAACGATATCCACCCATTCGGGTACATCTGCAATTGAGGGATACACCTGATGCCCAAAGAGCTTGTCGAGGCGAGGATTTACGAAGAAGATTTCAAAGTGAGAGTGATCTAATAGCCACTCGCTAACGCCATAGACCGGACGTTCGGGATTATCCGAGGCGCCGACAATCGCGACAGTCTTGGCGTTTCTAAGCAGTGTTGTGATCTCTTCCTCGGTGGGTGGGACCCACATAATTGTCACTACATCGCCGCCATCTCGGTTGCGATGTACTTCTCGAATGCGGCAACCTCGCGAGAAATATCCGCTTCATTCCAACCGAGAGTAGGCGCGACCAGAGTTGCCAGTTCGTGTGCGACGCTCAGTCCATGATCCGAGGTTTCCATGACCAGACGCAACCGCCGCGCCAATATATCAACGAGGGTACGGGCCCCCTCATGTGTTGCCGCATAGAGCACTTCGGCTTTGATGTAACCCGCTCCTGGTAGTACCTCAACAGCCAGGCTAGGGTCTTTGGAAATTACCTCGAAGATATCACTGATCAGCGAACCGTAACGATTGAGCATTCTCTCGACGCAGACCGTCGAAACGGAGTAGCTCTGTGCCAGCCCGGCGATCTGCTTCATCAGGGTTTTATAACCAACGGCTCCAATAATGGGGATGGTTCGGGTCGAAGATTTTGGCGCCTTTTGATCTAGATCCTTCACTGCTGCGTCAACAGCATCTGCCGCCATCACTCGGTAAGTGGTGTACTTACCGCCAGCGATACTGACAAACCCTTTAAGCGGATGATCAACGCTATGTTCGCGCGAAATCTTGGTTGTCGAAGAATCTTTCGCGGGAGAAACCAGCGGACGCAGGCCAGCGTAGACGCTCAAAATTTGCTCGCGACGTAGCTTGGGCAAAAGCACCTTGTTCGCTTCATTGAGAATGTAATCCACATCGGCGCTATCCGCGAGGGGTTGTTCACGATCTTCTGTGTAAGGAGTATCGGTAGTTCCAAGGAGCCACTCGTTACCCCACGGAATAATGAATAAGACCGAAAGGGCAGTCTTGATGATGATTCCGTTCTTAGCGTCGATCGCATCCTTAGGAAGAATGATATGAGCGCCCTTACTCATCTTTATCTTGTAACCAGGCTTGATACCGAACTGCTGATATAGCTCTTCATTCCAAATTCCTGCAGCAGCCACTACCACTTTAGATTTTACGTTGATGCTGTGCCCATCAACTGTGACGATAGCGCCCGTAACTCGCTCTGGGGTGCGGGTAATTTGAGTAACCAGCGCACCGGTAACAATGTGAGCGCCGTGATCCTTGGCGGTGCGGGCAACCATCACTGTATGGCGAGCATCATCGACTTGGGCATCGTAATAAACCAATCCACCGGTGACGATTTCTGGGTTAAGCGAACGTGCTTCATTGCGCATCTCTCCAAAGGAGATGTGCTTGTGCCAAGGTACGGCACGCAACTTTCCACGAAGAAGGTCATACAAGATCAATCCCGCTCCAACATAGATGCGGTCGAAATACTTCTTATGCAATGGATAGACGAAGGCGAGCGGCTTCACCAGGTGGGGAGCTTGTTCGGTGATCATCATCTCGCGTTCGTGTAGCGCTTCACGCACCAACTTGAAGTCGAACTGCTCGAGGTAACGCAACCCGCCGTGAATCAACTTGCTCGATCGAGACGAGGTTCCGGCAGCAAAATCATCGCTCTCAACTAGTGCCACTGAGAGGCCTCGCGCCGCGGCATCAAGTGCAATTCCACTTCCGACAACTCCCCCACCGATAACGAGGATGTCGAATTCGCGGCTCTTCAGCTCTTCGATATCTTTTAAACGTTGGTCGGGATTAAGCACTGACTTATTGGTGGCCACGCGCTTAGAATACGGGAATGTCTTACATCGGGGCGATCGATCAAGGGACCACAAGTACGCGCTTTATGATCTTCGATGAGACTGGTTCGGTCATCTCCTCCGCCCAGATGGAGCACACTCAGTTTCTGCCTCAGGCTGGCTGGGTCGAGCATGACCCCCTGGAAATTCTGCGCGCCACCGATGCCGTAATTAAGGAGGCGCTTGCGACTGCCGGTCTAGTCGGAAGAGATCTCTCCGCTATCGGAATTACAAACCAACGCGAGACCACCGTCGCATGGAATGCCAGCACTGGTGTTCCTCTGGGAAAGGCAATTGTCTGGCAAGACACCCGTAGCCAATCCATCTTGGATGCAATTAACCCCGAGATCGGCGCAGAGATCACCTTTAAGACAGGTCTGCCACTCGCCCCTTACTTCTCAGCGAGCAAGATGAGTTGGATGTTGCAGAACTCACCAATTGTGCGCAGCGCCCAGGAGCAGCAAGAGTTGAAATTCGGCACCGTCGATTCCTGGCTGGTCTGGAATCTAAGCGAAGGCAATATTCATGTCACTGATGTTTCCAACGCTTCGCGCACGCTATTGATGAACCTCGAGACTCTGCAGTGGGACAAACAATTACTTGACTCATTTGGAGTTCCTCGCGAAGCCCTGGCCACCATCAAGAGTTCATCAGAAATTTACGGATATACAGCGATCGATAGCGTCTTTGGAGCGCGCATTCCGATTGCTGGAATTGTAGGCGACCAACACGCCGCTCTCCTCGGCCAACTCTGCTTCGATAAGGGCGAATCGAAGACTACATATGGGACTGGAAACTTTGCTCTGATTAATACGGGCAGCGAGATCATTCGCTCGAAGAAGGGGTTATTAACCACCCTGGCTTTCAAATTGGGTGATGAACCTGCCAAATACGCGCTCGAAGGTTCGGTCGCAGTTACTGGTTCCGCGGTGCAGTGGCTCCGTGACCAGTTAGGAATCATAGAAAAGTCTGCTGATATCGAACCGCTCGCTGCTAGCGTCCCCGATAGCGGCGGGGTCTACTTTGTTCCAGCATTCTCTGGGCTCTTCGCCCCCTACTGGCGCGGCGATGCACGGGGCGTCATCGTTGGACTTACGCGAGCAGCGACTAAAGCCCATATCGCTCGAGCTACCTTAGAGGCGGTCTGCTACCAGACCCACGATGTGATCCGTGCGATGGAAGAAGAAACTGGCACCACCATCAAGATATTAAGAGTGGATGGCGGAATAACGCAGAACCAACTCTGTATGCAATTACAGGCCGACATTCTGCAGACTGAAGTCTCACGACCTATCGTTGCCGAAACCACTGCGTTGGGAGCTGCCTATGCTGCGGGCCTGGCAGTTGGAGTGTGGAAGAGCAAATCTGAACTCCTTACACAATGGAAAGAGAGTCATCACTGGCACCCAACGATCTCGGGAGAAGTGGCGGCAACTGGTTTAGCGAATTGGAAGAAGGCTATCGAGCGCACCCTCAACTGGGTATAACGTGCGCTCCCGCACTCGGTAGCGAGGTAAAGAAGCGCGGAGCCTTAAAGTTCGCCTCGGAAAAGGCTTTAGTAATAGCGCTTTCACAGCGCTTTACCTGCTCTGTTCGCATCAAAGCAATAGCGCTTCCTCCAAAGCCACCGCCAACCATGCGGGCTCCTAGCGCTCCTTGTTCTAAAGCTGTATCCACTGCCAAATTCAATTCAGGACAAGAGACTGTGTAATCGTCACGCAGCGAGCGATGTGACTGATTAAGTAGCTCTCCCAGTCGTGTGAAGTTATTGCTCTTAAGGGCTTCGACTGCATCGAGTACGCGCTTCATCTCGGTCACCGCGTGGAAGCCGCGGATATATGTAACGGGATCTAACTCGGATTGGCGAGCTGCATATTGCGCAACTGAGATATCGCGCAGAGAGGAGATCCCTAATTCGGCAACCGCCTTCTCACACGACGCACGTCGTTCGGCATAACCCCCATCGACCAATTTGTGATGCGCTTGGGTATCGATGATTAAGAGTTCTAATCCCTGTGGAGCGATCAGAAAAGGAATATTTTCCGAACTTAGATCTCGACAATCCAAGAGTAGAGCCGAGCCCGGTTGCGCCATTAGCGAGACTGATTGATCCATAATTCCGCACGGAACGCCAACGTAATCGTTTTCAGCCTTTTGGGTTGCACGGGCTAACTCGGGAAGTGAAAGTCCCAGATTAAAGGCGTGGTTTACCGCCGTGGCGATCGAGCATTCCAGGGCAGCGCTGGAAGATAGCCCCGCGCCTAACGGCACTCGACCGTCGATAAGGAGATCAACCCCAGAATCCACTCCCAGCACCCAGAGAACACCGAGAGCGTAACGTGCCCAACTCTCACCCTTGTGAGGGGCGAGATCTTGGAGGTGCATCTCCACGATATCGCTGCTCTTCTGCATTGAGGCGATACGAATCAGATCGTCAGGGCGTTTAGCGAGTGCGACAACGGTGGTATCTGAAATTGCAAAAGGCAAAACAAAGCCATCGCTATAGTCGATGTGCTCTCCAATGAGGTTCACGCGACCTGGCGCAGCCGCTAGAACTTCCGGAGCTGCCCCAAATAGATCGTGAAAGCGCTTGGCAATTTCCAGCATGACGTCCTACTTATAAGTCAGGGTATAGGCCAAGGTGTATTTACCAGGCTTGATGATGTACTGCGGCAAGGTGTCGGGACCACATGAGGCCGTTCCGAGCCCGCGATGCACCGCATCCACCGCAACGACAGTAACGTTAGAGTGCTTCAGCTCAACATCGTGCGTCGCAGCAACCAAGTCGCTAGCACGATATGGCGTTACCGAGACTTGACCTGGCTTATCCAATTCGATGCGAATTGTCTCGCCATGATTATTGAAGACTTCTACCCAGCGCACATCAGCGTGCCCGCCATTCTCCTGCGGTTTAACGTAAGGAATGTATTGCTCAGCAACTGATGATTCGTAACGGCCGATTGCACTGAGGCGGCGGTCGGGATAGGTCTCGTTAGGTCCCGTACCAAAATAGCGCATCTGCGAGAAGTGGCTATCAAGTTCGAAGGTGGTTCCGACTCGAGCAACATCACGGAGAATTGGAGGCAAGGTTGTCTCTTCAACAACTCTGAAGCCATCGATCACTTCTGTCAGAGTCTGAACCTGCTTGATCTCAATCCCAGCGCTCGTCCGATAGATAGATGAGACCTTGTAGGTGTTACCGGATTTTGTGATCTTCACCTTTGTGCGCTCTAGGTTATCAATACCCCAATCGTGCCAACGCCTGGAGATATTTCCAATCCGATCATTATCCGTTGGTGCGCGATAGAGGTTGAGGTGGGCGTTGAAGGAACCAAAACCCATATAGATAGAGCCGTCGTCGTTAAGGGTGTTCGAGAGAGTTTTTGGCGGCATCGCTTTTGCCTTTGGAAGTGCCTTTGAAGGCAACTTAAACTGCGCCCAGCCAACCTCACTAAAGGCTGGTGCCCATGCTGTCACCGATTTGCGAACTATTGAGAAGGTAATAAAACGCTCACCTAACTCGGCTGCACTCTTCAAGAACTTTGAATTCACTTTAACCGCAACCGTACCTTGTGGTGCGATGACAGGAAGCTTGACTCGACCATAGTCGAGCACTTCTCCATCAACTGCGATATTCCAAGAGATCTCGTAATCCTTAGAATCGACGAAGAAGTTTCTGTTCTTCACCTTGAAGGTTCCAGCAGATGCACTCGTTGCCGTGATAAGAAGAGGAGTCGCGATCGTCTTGAACTCCAGCATCGCTGGCTTCGGTGTTCGGTCAGGGAAGACCATGCCGTCGCAGCAGAAGTTTCCGTCGTGGCGCTCTTCGCCAAAGTCTCCGCCGTAGGCTGAACGCTTACTACCATCTGAGAGGGCCTGCTCTATGCCGTGATCCCAGAACTCCCAGATAAAACCACCTTGGAGGCCAGGAAGTGTATGGATCGCCTGCCAGTACTCCGCCAAGGTTCCATTGGAGTTACCCATTGCATGGGAGTACTCGCACATGATGAGCGGACGAGTCCCCACATTGGATTTAGCGTAGGAGATGATCGCATCGATCGATGGGTACATCGGGCAGACCACGTCGGTAAGCGCAGGATTCGCCGTCCAGTATGGACGAATCGCACCCTCATAATGAAGTGGACGTGATGGATCGAATTTACGAACATAGGCCGCCGCAGCTTCGTGGTTGGAGCCAGCGCCAGATTCATTTCCTAATGACCACATGACCACGCTCGGGTGATGAATATCGCGCTGCACCATACGGGCCACACGATCGACCCAAGGCGTCAGATAACGCTGGTCATTGCAGAGCGAATCTTGGAAGGCATGGGATTCAATGTTGGCTTCACCGATTACATAAAAACCCAACTCGTCAGCGATATCTAGGAGCGCTGGATCATTGGGGTAATGCGATGTGCGGACCGCGTTGAAATTGAACTTCTTCATTTCAATGAGATCGGCGCGCATATCGGCCGCACTCACGACGCGACCAGTCTTACGATTGAAATCGTGGCGATTAACTCCATAGAAAATGACGCGCTTACCGTTTACCAAGAAATTTCTACCCTTGATGGTCACATCGCGGAAGCCGATCCGCTGCGTAAATCTCTCGATAATCAGCCCACTTGGATCCTTGAGTTCTACATGTAGATCGTAGAGATTTGGTGACTCGGCAGACCAAGCTTTGATATTTGGGAATTCGGCCTTGAGGCGAACAAGACCTGGCATCGGAGGTTCTATCTGTTCTACGACAGACATGATCGAGGCGGGAACTTTGCCATCCCAATATGTGCCGTGGAAGAAATCCTTACTGATGGATTGAATATCAGCAGGCATCTCGGTCCACTCAATGCGCGGCTTTCCTTGCAACGTCGCGCTCAACGCTTTTGTGCGCCCTACGCCTTCGATCTTTGCATTTAGGGAGTAGCCAATAAAGCTGGCATCTTGCGCGGCAGCAACGTAAGCACGAATATCGAGCGTGCCCGTCTTACCATCGGCCTTTAAGCCAACAGAGTGTACCTCACCTGCCGAAACGGCAATAAAGCCGCTATTCGGCAACGGCACATCGCATTGTTTGGCGATATTCCAACCCCAGCATACGACTGAGCCATCACTCTTCAAACCTATGCTATGGCCATAACCCGCGGACACCGCGGTGAAGCTGCTGTTTGGCGAAGGCACAGTCCCCTCACCATTTTCGTTGAGCCCCCAACAGCAAACCGAACCATCACGCTTCAACCCGATACTGTGGCTGTAGCCTGCCGAGACGGCGATATAATCCGCGTTGGGAGCGGGCACATCGCACTGACCTTCTTCGTTATATCCCCAGCAGACCAATGAGTTATCTGACTTGAGTCCAATGGTATGGAAACCGCCAGTAGACGTCGAAATGAAGTTGTTATTGGGTGTAGGCACATTAAGTTGGCGTTCGTAGTTATCACCCCAGCATACGACCATGCCATCTCGCTTCACGCCGACAGTATGAGAGCTTCCCGCATCAACTGTAGTGAAGTGACTGTTCGGCAGCGGGATGTCTGTCGTGTCGGACTTTTTCAGCTTGCGCCGCCAGTAATACAGCGACTTCACAGCAATTCCGTGCTGCCTTGCGTATTCACTCGCTGGAATCAATTCTCGCTGGATCGCCGCCACATGTGCAGCCCAAAATTCCGTTCCCATCTTCATCATTCACAACCTCCGTATTGAAGGCATGAATCATGCGAAATTTAAAATCAGGCAACAAGTCCGTGGTGTATGGAGCGCTTAC